>Ga0137409_10000308_pt1 | contig 52519 bp, 49 predicted proteins | sample CZODoug1_16funga_FD_122059 | JGI IMG/M metagenome (GOLD analysis project Ga0137409, IMG submission 122059) | Vadose zone soil fungal communities from Angelo Coast Range Reserve, California, USA - CZODoug1_16fungal (Hybrid Assembly) | ecosystem: Environmental > Terrestrial > Soil > Vadose zone... | reverse complement strand
GAGCCCGCCGTAGAGAAGGGCTAGAAACACAGGTTCACGCAGAGCCCGCAGAGGGCGCAGAGGTATTCTTTTTTTTGGAATGAATTTCTCTGCGATCTCCGCGGGCTCTGCGTGAACCGTTTTTTCAGGGCGTGTGGAAAGCGCGGTCGGTCCGGTTCAGCGCGCCCGGCACCTTGAGGGCCCTGCGGTCCAGCAGATCGATCGAGATGTGGTGCCTGCCGGGGCGAAGCCGCGGGAGGCGCCTGGGCTCCCACGCCTTGACGAGCTGCAACTCGGCGCGGTCGAGCACGACCCGCACCTTGTACGAGCGCCGGCCGAGCTTGGCGTGCGAGAGATAGAAGTCGAGGGCCGGCGGCCGCGCGCGGTGCACCGGCGCGGGGGCGGGCAACGGCGGAGGGGGAGGCGGAGGGGGAGGGGGAGCGATGCCGTTGCTCCCGCCCAGGTTGGGATCGTTGCTGGCCGGCGCCGCCTCCACGGAAGTGGTGGCCACGGGCGCGGCCGAGGTGGCGATGCGCGCGTCGTCTGCGCGGGGCGCGCCCAGCGGCAGCACGTAGGTGAGCAGCGGCCGCCGCGGGTCGGGCCAGGCCCGCTGCTCGGCGACCGTTCCTGCCCGGCCCGCGGTCCGCGCACCCGACCAGAAGCGGACCAGCGCGAACGCGTGCGGCGCCTTCACCACCTCGTGCCACGGCCTGCACAGCACCGCCCGCAAGAGATGGGGTCCCGGCGGCAGGTTCTCGATGGTGAGGGGGCGGGACACGTCGTCGACCTGCAGTGCCGGCTGGCCGTCGACGATCAGGTGCGCGTGCGCGCCGCCGAGAAGCGCGTAGCCGCTGATGGCGAGGCGCACCGTCACTTCCCCCGTCGCGACCTCGGTCCGGTCGCCGGGCGCCTCGAAGCGGACGCGCGCCTTGAAGAATGCCCTCGCGGCGCCGCCCAGCTTGGGGTTCTCCTCCGGAGCGAGCTTTTTCGGGGACGGCTTGGCCGGTTTCCGGGTGGACGCGGCGCGCGCCTTCCCCGAGCCGCGCGGGGCGGCGAGGGCAAGGGAGGGAAGGAGCAGCGCGAGCGCGAACGCCTTCAACCGCGCTCCTGGGTCTCGGCCAGCAGCCGCTCGCGCTTCACGCGGGCGCGCTCCAGACGCACCGCGCGGCGGCGCCTGGCATCCTGCTCCCGCCGGCGGTCCTCTTCGTCCTTCAGGACCAGCGGCGTCACTTCGACCGGGCGTCCCTGCTGGTCCTGCGCCACGAAGGTGAGGTAGGCGCTGCAGACGTGCGCGCGCTCGCCGGTGAGCGGGTCCTCGCTCTCGATACGCACCCCGGCCTCCATCGAGGTGCGGAAGGTCGCGTTCACCTGCGCGCGCAGCTCGACGATCATCCCCACCCGGATCGGCTTCAGGAAGTGCAGGTCGTCCATCGAGGCGGTCACCACGCGCCGCCGGCAATGGCGCTGGCAGGCGATGGCCGCGGCGACGTCGATCCACTGCGCGATGCGCCCGCCGAACGCCGTCCCCAGCGGGTTGCCGTCGCCGGGCAGCACCGACTCGGTCATCACCACCCGCGAGGCGCGCGGGGTCTTGGCTGCGGCCGTGCGCGCTTCGCTCATGCCCTCACCTCGAACCGCTGCAGCAAGCGCGCCTGGTTGGACAGATCTCGCAGCGTGGCGATCACCTTGCCACGATCCGGCGCGTCCAGGCGGAAGACCGGCAGGATCGCTTCCACCGGACCTGCTGCATCGGAGGCGCGCGCCGCCCACGTACCCAGGTTGACGTACAGCCTCTGCACCCCCGGCCGGCCCTCCTGCACGGCCCAGTCGATCACGTGGGTGTGTCCGAGCACGAGGATGTCCGGGGGTGGAGGTTTTCCCGGAAGCTTGCGAGATCCCGTCAAGGCGCCCAGCGCGGCGTGACCGGCCCGTTCCCACAGATCGTCGTCGTCCTTGAGCCGACCCCGGATGCGGTCGGCGGTGGCGAGCCAGGAGACGGCGCGGGACATGTAGCCGTTGGCCACCAGGATCTCGACGAACGCGTCGATGAAGCGCTCGAACATGCCGGGCTTGAGCCAGCGCTCCAGCACCGGGACGACGCGCTCCTCGGGCCGCAGCGCGATGACGCGGTCGGGGTCGATGGACACGTTGTTGCGCGGGAGCTGGTGCCGGAGGAAGGGGACGATGGCGTGGTGGATGATGGAGGTCATCACCTCGCCGCCGCCGGTGGGCGTCGCGTTCGACGGGTCCCAGCCATGGCCGTGCTGCAGCACCACCACGCGCTCGCCCGCCTTCCGCACTGCCATCGTCTCGACGGTCATGCCCGGGAGCCCCGCGAGCTCGAGCGCGGCGCGCCCTTCGGGTGTCGCGAGGTGGCGGTCGTGGTTGCCGGTCACCAGCGTGACGGCGGCCTCGCCGCAGAGCGCCTCGAGCGCGTCGAGCGCGACGGGGTTGTTGTGGCGGATCGAGGCGCAGATGTCCGCGAGGGGCCGGGCAGGGCGGTCCTCGAGCGGCACTTCCAGCGCGCGTCCGAACGCGGCCAGGCCGTGCTTCGGCGGGAGCGAGGCGGTCACGTCGAAGATGTCGCCGAGCAGCACCAGCTCGCTGTCGGGCGTGCGCGCCACCAGCGAGCACAGGTCCGCGAACCGCATCCCCTGCGATTGATCGTGGAACATCCTCGCGAGGCCGGTCTCGCCGAGGTGCAGATCGCTGACCACGAAGAGGGTGGGCATGGCGGCGCGCGAGTCTACCGCGCCCTCCGCCGCGCGCTCCTTCCCGGCCGCGCCCTGTGGCCTTCGGCCGCGAGGAGCTGCCCCTGCTCGCGTGCCACCAGCGGTGCGAGAGTGCCGTCGGCCCGCACCACCCGCCACCAGGGCACGTCGTCGAGCTGGTGCAGCGCGCGGACCACCGCCCGCGCCCCTCCGGGCCGGCCGGCGCGGAGCGCCACCTCCCCATAGGACAGCACGCGCCCTCGCGGAATCGACCGCACGATCCGCCGCACCGCGCGGGCGAAGGGACCGAGAGAAGGCGGGGGACGCATATCTCCAGTCTAGCCGCGAGAAGCACCACAAGCGTTTCACGCGGAGCGCGCGGAGGAAAAGGGAGGGCGCGGAGCTGTTTTTCAAAAAAAGACCTCTGCGCGCTCAGCGCTCTCCGCGTGAAACGCTGGTAGCCAGGATAGCGGCTGACCGGCCTAGCGCGGCGTGAACTGCGCCAGGTCGGCGATGCCGATCATGTTCTCCAGGGCCGCGACTTGCTGGACGGCCTTCTCGAATCCGTCCTGGCCGAGGATCTGGTGCTCGCGCTCCTCGAGCCTCTCGCCGATCCGCTCGTACTCCTTGTCGCCCACCAGCCGGTGGAAGGCAGGGAACAGGTCGGTGTCCTCGCGCGCCTCGTGCGGGCGATACATGCGGATGAAGGCGCGGATCGGCGGCGACGCCTTGGCCCGGTCGCCGTGGCTGGCGAGGATCTGCTCCGTCAGGAGGCGTCCGGCCCGATGCTGCTGGCGGAGGATCCGCGTCAGCGCGGTGAGCTGCCCCGCCTTCTCGAGGCGCAGGAACAGCTCGTCCTCCTCGATCTTCTCGTGGTACTCCTCGATGAAGCGGTGGATGAGGTTCGCGGTCCCGTCCAGGACCTGCGCGGGCGGGACGGGGGTGTCCAGCCAGGCCTCGTAGACGAGCAGCGCGCGGTTCAGCACGCCGTGCTCCCGCATCAGGTCCTCGCCGGGCGCGACCTTCCCTTCGCCGGACTTCCCGGCCGCGGCGGCGAGAGAAACTGCAGGCGGGAGCAGCGCCGCCCCACGGAGAAGCTGCCTGCGCGTCGTCATGGCGGAAGTCTAGGCAGCGCCTCGAAGCGTTGCATCTCGCCAAGCTCCCTCCGGGGACGGTGTCCTTGCATCCGCCGTTCAGCGCAGCGGTGCCGGCGTGCTAGAAAGCCCGAATGGACGTCGTGCTCATCGACCTCGCCAACGACCCGCTCACCAAGCTCTACGGCGCGTATCGCACCTGCTACACGCCCAAGACGCCGCGCGAGGTGTGGGAGGACATCGCCAAGGGCGAGGTGAGCCGGGAGAAGATCGCCCAGTTCGTCGAGGAGCGGCTGAAGACGGGGCACGTCTCGCCCCTCGAGCAGGTGGTCTTCTGGTTCGGCATCGGCGGTGTCTCGCGCTCCCTCTCGCACCAGTTCGTGCGCCACCGGATCGGCATCTCGTTCGAGCAGCAGTCGCAGCGCTACGTGCGCTTCACCGGGAAGAACGAGGAGCGGCTCGAATTCGTCATGCCCGATTCCTGGCGCGACGCCGGCCGCGAGAAGGAGTTCGAGGCGCTGATGACGGAGATCACCCGCGTCTACCGCGAGGCGGTCGCCGCCGGCATCCCCGCCGAGGACGCCCGCTTCGTCCTGCCCAACGCCGCCCCGACCAACTTCCAGATCATGGTGAACTTCGCCGAGCTCCTGCACATCGCCGATCTCCGGCTCTGCACCCGGGCGCAGTGGGAGATCCGGCAGATGGTCGCCAAGATGCGCGCGGAGCTGATGCGCCGGATCCCCGAGCTCGCCCGCTACCTGCAGCCAAAGTGCGGCGAGCGCCGCATGGGGTACTGCGACGAGGACCTCAAGGCCTACGAGGCGTGCCCGCTCTCCGCCGCGCGGCCGCACAAGCTGCACGTGCTCGAGGTCTTCAAGAAGCACCGCGGCGAAGCGGGAAGCCCGATGAAGGACCTGAGCGAGAACGATCTGAAGGCGGCCGAGCAGTTTCGCGAGCCGCCGGCCAAGACCTGACCTTTGCCAGGAGTGAGTGGCTTGAGATCGCGCCCGGCTCTCCTCATCGGCCTCTGCCTCTTCTCGGCGGCCGCGGTCTCCTGGGCGCGCGATCGCGTCGCCGGCACCCTCGGACTGGACGATCGGCACCTCGCGCTCGTGCACAGGATCTGGCCCTTCCTGCTCTTCGGGTGCCTCGCGGCTCTGGCCGGTTACGTCTACCTCCAGGCGGTCCGCCGGAGCGAACAGCCCCGGCCCACCCGCCTGCTGGCCGGCGCGATCGCGATCCACCTCCTCGCCGTGCCGGCGCTTCCGCTCACCTCGAGCGATCTGTTCGCCTACGTCTCCTATGCGCGCCTCATGCACGTGGGCAAGAACCCGTACCGCTCGGGCCCGGCGGATCTCGGCGATCGCGATCCCCGTCCCGCTCTGGTGGCGCCGCGCTGGCGCCAGACGCCGATGGTGTACGGGCCGCTCACCGCGTGGGTGACGGCCGCGATCGCGCCCGTCGAGAGCCTGTTGGGAGCGCTCTGGGGCTTCAAGCTCGAGATGCTCCTCGCGTCGCTCGCCGCCGTGCTGCTCGCGTACGGCTTCTGCCGCTCCTGCCTGCCGCCCGGTCGGGCCGAGGCTGCGTTCGTCTTCTTCGCCTGGAACCCACTCTTCGCCTGGGAGATCAGCGCGCAGGCGCACACCGACGGTCTCGTGCTCGTCGCCCTGGTGGGTTTCGTCTGGGCGGCCACGCGCGGGCGGGAGTGGCTCGCGCTTCTCGGCCTGGCCTGTGCCTTCTACGCCAAGCTCGTCCTGGCGCCGCTGCTCTGCCTGTACCTCTGCTTCGTCGTGCGGCGCAGGCCGTCGCGAGCGATCGCCATGGCGGCGGCGGTGGCCGGGCTCGGAGCAGCATTGATGGCGCCATTCTGGCAGGGGGCCGGAACGGTGCGACGGCCGCTGGCGACGCTGTTCGCGGACTCGACGCTGACGGCGCGCTCGCTCACCGACCTCGTCGTCTGGCTCGTCCGGCCCCTCGGGGAGCAGGTCCAGCGAGAGGTCTACTGGGTCGCGCTCGCGATCGGGACCCTGCTGCTCGCGTCTTTCGGGATCCGGGCCGCCCTGCGCGCGCGGTCGCTGCAGCAGGTGCTGCGCGACGGGCTCGTCTTCTTCCTCTTGTTCGACCTGATCGCCGCCCCCTGGTTCCAGTCCTGGTACATGCTCTGGCTGCTCCCGCTGGGACTCGCCGAGGAAGACGCTCGCTGGCAGAACTTGATCGCCGTCTACTCCGTGCTCTCGCTCGTGCAATACGGGGTTCCGCTCGACCCCGTCACGTATCTCGTGATCAATGCCCTCGTCTTGCGGATGCTCTACCCGCTGCTCCGTTCCGCGCCGGACCCGCAGGCGAGGCAGCTAGGCGACTTCGCCTGAGGAACGCGCCTGCGCGATCCGTTGATTCACGGCGCCCTCGGCGAGCTCCCGCCTGGCCGGTGTGGGCAGGACGCGAGCGTCCCCGCGAGGAGCCTTGCGCAGGGCGAGGACCAGCTCGCTGCGCAGGACGTACGCGTGCTCGATCAGCTCGAACTGGTGACGCGCGGCCAGCGCCGTCAGGCTCGCCTTGGTGTAGTGGGTGATGTGCTCGTCCTTGTAGCCGCCGGGAGCGAAGAACCCGTAGAGGGGCTCGATCACCCGCCAGCCGATGGTTGCATAGTCGGGCGTGCCGAGGATGAGGAGGCCGCCCGGCCGGAGTACCCGGAAGAACTCGGTGAAGATCGCGGGGTCCTCCCGAATGTGCTCGATCACCTGCGAGCAGACCACGCAGTCGAAGGTCGCGTCGCCGAAGGGGAGCGCGAAGATCGACGCGCGCACCAGGGGAACTTCGTAGCGCCGCATGTAGCGGAGCTTGTTCTGCTGGACGTCCAGGCCCACCGCGTTGTTGAGGCTCTGGAGGATGACGCTCGACCCGCATCCGATGTCGAGCGTCCGTCCGCCACCCCGGGCGAGGTTCGTGATGATGCGATGCCGGCGTCGCTGCCAGTATCGCTGAAGGGGGATCTTGCTGTAGAAGGCGCGCTCGTCGTAGTCGGCCGAATCGACCGAGTTCCGCAGCGGCCACAGACGGGCGAAGGCGGAGAGCAGCGCCAGGCCGAAGCGGAAGATCCTGGCGTGCGACGAGCCACGGTCTCGCGGATAGTACGTGAACGGGATCTCCACCACATGCCAGCCGGCCGCGTATGCCTTGACCAGGATCTCCTCGAGGACGTCGAAGTTTCGCCCCTGGACGTCGAGCTGCGCGAGCAGGGACGCGCGATAGAGCCGGAAGCCGCTGGACATGTCCCGCACCGGCAAGCCGAGTCCGAACGCGAAGAAGCGGTTGAGGATGCGGCTGAGCACCTTGCGGTGCCAGGGCATGTAGGCCACGCCGGCTTTCACGTAGCGTGATGCGATCACGATGTCGGCGCGGCCGCGGGCGCGCCACATCTTCGCGATGAAGTCGGGGTCGTGCGAGAGATCGGCGTCGAGGGTGAGGATGTGTCGGCCGGCGGCGGCCGCGAATCCCTCGCGCAGGGCACCGCCATACCCTGGCGCACGTTGCAGGAGCACCCGCGCGCCGAGGCTCCGCGCGAGCTCGGCCGTCCCGTCACGGGAGCCGCCGTCGACGACCAGCACCTCGCTGGCGCAGTCGAGCTGCCCGAGCACCACGTCGAGTCGGGGAAGGAGCGCGGCCAGGTTCTCGCGCTCGTTCAGGACAGGAATGACGACCGTGAGATCCAGGGTTGAAGACGTCGGCATGGTGGCGAGCGCGCGCAAACTACCCCGAACATCTCGCCCGTTCAAGCGTCCGGCTTCCGGCCAGGGGCCTGGGACCGTGCCCGATGCATCTCTGCCCACACGGGCGAGCTTTTCGTCTTCGTGGCCGCCGGCCGGTCTCGCGAGTCTTGCAGGACAGGGAACTTTCTGGCTCTCGCCACGCATGCTATGTAGCCCCGAATCCAGGTACTTGCGTTGACCTACTCGACCATCGTCATCCCTTGCTTCAACGAGGCGCGGCGATTGCCCGCCGAGCGGGTCCAGGCCCTCGGCCAGGTGCCCGGAACCCACCTGCTCCTCGTCGACGACGGGTCGACCGACGGCACGGCCCTCCTGCTGGAGCGCATCTGCCGCGCCGTGCCGGGCAAGGCGCGGCTGCTCGTGCTCGATCGGAACCATGGCAAGGCCGAGGCCGTCCGGCGCGGCCTGTTGGAATCGCTGGAGGCTGGCAGCGATTTCGTCGCCTACCTCGACGCCGACCTGGCCACCCCAGGCGAAGAGATGGTCCGCGTCCTACGCCTGCTGCAGGGGGGCCCCGCGCAGGTCGCCCTGGGTTCGCGCATCGCGCTGCTCGGCGCCCACATCGAGCGCAGGCCCGCGCGGCACTACCTGGGGCGGTGTTTCGCCACCTTGGCCTCGCTCATCCTGCGGTTGCCCGTCTACGACACGCAGTGTGGCGCCAAGGCGTTCCGCGCCTGTCCAGCGCTGGCCCGCGCGCTCGAGGAGCCGTTCCACGCTCGCTGGGCGTTCGACGTGGAGCTGATCGGGCGGCTGCTCGCGGGCGGTTTCACCGCCGAGGACTTCATCGAGGTCCCGCTGCGGCGGTGGGTGGACGTGGAAGGATCGCGCCTGCGGCCGGTCCAGTTCCCCATCCTGGGTTGGGAGTTGCTGCGCATCTTTTTCGCCCTGAACCGGCTGCGCTGGAGCGCCGGATCGACGCCGCTCCTCGAGTCATCCGCCCCGGCCGTCGCGGACATCCGAAAGGACGTCGGATAGTGGGGCGTTTCCTGCGGTCCGCCGCGGGCCTCTTCCTGGCGGCATGCGCGCTCCGAAGCGCCTCGTTCCTGTTCGACATCCTCAACATCGACGAGGTTCACTTCGGGCTCCTCGGGCGCAGCATCCTGGACGGCGGGCTGCCCTACGTCGATGCAGTCGACATCAAGCCGCCGCTGACGTACCTCGCGTTCACCGCTGGAGGGCTCTTCGGCGGCGTGTCGCTCCTGCCCGTGCACCTCCTCGGCGTGCCCTGGCTCGTGGCCACTTGCCTGGTGCTGCGCGAGGCGGCGCGGCGTTGGACGGGCAGCGAAGATGCGGGCTGGGCGGCTGCGTGGATCGCGCTCCTCGCGAACCTGTGCGAGGTGCCGTCGGTCAGCGCCGAGCTCCTGATGAACCTTCCCGTGGCCCTGGCGCTCCTCTGCGCCGTGCGCGCGGAGGAGGAACGGCCCCGCTTCGATCTGCTCTGCGGGCTGTGCATCGGAGTCGCCTCGCTCTTCAAGCACCAGGCGGCGATGCTGGGCGTGGGCCTCGGGATCGCGCTGCTCTGGCGGGGCCGGAACCGAGCGGTCCGCGCAGTGCTACTGCTGGCCGGATTCCTCCTCCCGTGGGCGGGAACCGTCGCCTTCTACGCGGCGGCCGGGCATCTGCACGAGTTCAACAACTGGGTCTTCCTGCGCAACCTGGTCTACGCGGAGAAAGCCGGCGCCGGGCCGGTGCTGCCGCGCTTCGCGTCCGCCACGCTGCTCTGCGTGGGCGTGGCCGCGCTGGCGTGGGTGCTGGCTGCGCAGGAGACGCTGCGACGCAGTGAGTCCGCGCGTGAGCCAATCCGCACGGCGGTGCTGATCTCGCTCTGGCTGACGTGGCTGCCGGTGAGTGCCGGAGGCAGGTTCTACGAGCACTACTACCTGCAGTTCGCGCCGCTGCTCGCGCTGGCCGCTGCACCCCGGCTGGCCGCGCTGCTCGGGCGCTGGCGTGAGCTACCTCGCCTCGGGCGCGCGACGCTGTGGGCCGCTTGCTGCATCCCCGCGGCGGTGTACCTCGCCTTCACCCTGGCGAAGGGCGCCTCGGGCGGGTTCCCGGGGCAGAACGAGAAGGTCGTCGGCGTGTCCCGCTGGCTGGCAGCCAACTCGCGCCCCGACCAGCGCATCTTCGTCTGGGGCGACGCCACCTCCGTGTACTACCTCGCGCGCCGGGCGCCCGGCACGCGCTACTTGAACTGCGCCGTCCAGGTGGGGAACTTCGACCCGTCGCACCTGCCGCGCACATTCGACCTTGCGTCGCATGTCTCGGCGCCCGACGTGCAGGCGACCATCGCCGATCTGGAGCGCAACCGCGTCGGGCTGGTCGTCGACACCTCGTCCGCCGCCATCCACGACTGGGACCGCCTGCCGCTGTCGGGGGTGGTCGCCCTCGCTTCGTACGTCGATGCACACTACCGCCTGGTCGCTTCGCCCGGCGGCGTCCGCGTCTACGCGCGGCGATGAGCGAGCCCGCCGAGACCCTCTCGGTGGAGGAGCTGCGCGAGGCGTGGCCCGTCCTCTCGCGCGAGGACCGGGTCCACGGGCTGCGGCTCTTGCCTCGGGACGCCGCCGAGGATCTCTTCTTCGAGCTGCCGTCGTCCGAGCAGGCGGCGGTGGTGCTGGCGCTGCCGCCGGCGGAGCGGCGCTCCTGGCTTCGCCTCCTGCCGCCCGACGACGCCGCCGACCTGATCCAGGCCGCGCCGCGCGCGGAGCGCGACGCGTTCCTGCATCTCCTCGACGACGCCACCCGCAATGAGGTGAGCGCGCTCCTCGCCTACGAGGAGGACCGCGCGGGCGGGCTCATGCACCCGCGCTTCGCGCGGCTCCGGCCGGACATGACGGTCGACGAGGCCATCACCTACGTGCGGGCGCAGCCCCGCTCCAGCCTCGCCACGCTGTACTACGCCTACGTCCTCGATCACGAGCAGCGCCTCCTCGGGGTGGTCGCCGTCCACGAGCTCCTCGCCGCGCCGCGCGGCGCGCGCGTGCGCGAGGTGATGAAGACCGACGTGGTCACGGTCGGCGAGGACCTCGACCAGGAAGCCGTCTCGCGCGTGTTCCGGAGGAGCGGGCTCATCGCCGTCCCTGTGGTCGACGCGCAGCGGAGGATGAAGGGCGTCGTCACCGTCGACGATGTCGTCGAGGTCGTCAGCGAAGAGGCGACCGAGGACATCCAGAAGATGGGCGGCACCGAGGCGCTCGGCGAGCCGTACCTGACCATCGCCTTCTCACGGATGCTGAGGAAGCGCGCCGGCTGGCTCTCGGCCCTGTTCCTCGGCGAGATGCTGACCGCCACCGCGATGGGATTCTTCGAGCAGCAGATCGCAAAGGCGGTGGTGCTGGCGCTGTTCGTTCCGCTCATCATCTCCAGCGGCGGCAACTCCGGTTCGCAGGCGACCTCGCTCGTCATCCGCGCCATGGCGCTGGGCGAGGTGCGCCTGCGCGACTGGTTCCGCGTCATCCGGCGCGAGCTGGCCAGCGGGCTCGCGCTGGGGTCCATCCTCGGCACGATCGGATTCGCGCGCATCGAGATCTGGCAGCACTTCTTCCACACCTACGGCGATCACCACCTGCTGGTGGCGACGACCGTGGCGGCCGCGCTGGTCGGCGTGGTCACCTTCGGGACCATCGCCGGCTCCCTGCTGCCGTTCGTGCTCCGCCGCCTCGGCTTCGACCCGGCCAGCGCCTCCGCGCCTTTCGTCGCCACGCTGGTCGACGTGACCGGGCTGATCATCTACTTCACCGCGGCAAGCCTGATCCTGCGCGGCACGTTGCTGTGAGCAGCGTGGCGCCGGAAGACAGGACTGCTGGAGATCGCCCCGTCAGGGCCGGACGGCCGCGATGGCGATGTTCCAGGGCAGCGGCCTGCGTACCTGCACGAGGCGCAGCCCATGGGTCGCCGCCCGCGCCACGAACCACGCGCGGGTGAACAGGTTGACCCGGAACCCGAGGAGCCGCTTCTCGGCGCGGTAGAGCGATCCAGCGGGACCGGCGCACGGGGCGAGGAGGACCAGCCGCCCGTTGCGCGCCACCACACCGCACATGTTCGCGAGAGCGAGGTCGGGATCGACGACGAAATCGAGCACGCCGGCGCAGACGACCCGATCGAAAGTGCCGATGGGCCCGAGCTGCTCGACGTCGCGCAACCGCACGTCATCGACGCTCCCGGCCAGCCCGGCGAGCATCTCGGGCACGGCGTCGATGGCGCACACGCGCGCGCCGCGGCGCTTCGCCTCGAGTGCGTAGAATCCGTCGCCACAACCGATGTCGGCGAGGGACAGCCCGGGAGCGAGCTGCGCGAGATCGAGAACGACGCCACGCTCGCGCCGACGCAGCGCGCCGAGCACCGGGCCCTGCTCGACGCGCGCGCAGTACCCGTTCGCAATGCGCGCATAGTGCGCGAGCGCCCGCTGCTTGTCGTTCAGCCGGAGGTCTCGCACCGCAGCAGGGTAGGCATCCGTCCACCGGAACGGATCCGTGAGGCAGCGCACCGTCCCGTCTCGAAGCGAACACAACGCCTTCCAGGGCCGGGCGCCGAAGGGCTGTTGAACACCGGCGGCGCCGGTTCACGCGTCGGGCGGCTTCACGTACTCGTAGTCGACCGGCATTCCGTTGATGCCCTTGTTGGGCGGGGCGATCCAGCTGGCCACCTTGCCGCGCTCGTAGACGGGGTGCATGAGCGCCTTGACGTACGCGCGGTCCGCCTCGGCGATCAGCCACTCTCCCTTGCGGGCCTCGAAGTCGGCCTCCGAGATGAGCCGCCCCTGCGGGTCGAAGGTCGCCGTCGCGCAGGGACCGACCCCGCGGTGGAAGCGCCGGCTGGGGAGCCGGAGGGAGAGCCCGTTCACCCCGCTGCGTTGCAGCGTCTTGTTCCAGCGGTCGACCGCGCGCTGGCAGTCCTTGACGTACTCGTCGCGCAGCACCTCGTTCATCGCGTTGCGCAACGGCACTTCCTGCTCGACCAACGCGCCGTTCTCCGGCACCTCCAGGCGGTAGCTCTCGGAGAGCGCCTTGTGCTCCGGTTGGTCGTCCTCGCGGAAGCGGCCCTTGAGCCCCGCCGCGAAGAAGTCGGCCGCGTTGCTCGACACCTCGCCGCCGAACAGGTCGAGGGAGAGCGTGAACCACTGGTTCAGGTAGCGCTGGATGACGTCGAGCGGGACGGCGCCTTCCTTGCGGGGGTCCTTGCCATGCGCCAGTAGCTCCGCGGTGCGCTGGACGACGCGGTCGACGCCCATCTCGCCGACGAAGAGGTGGTGGGCCTCCTCGGTCAGCATGAACCGGGTGGTGCGCGCCAGCGGGTCGAAGCCGCTCTCCGCCAGCGCCGAGAGCTGGTACTTGCCGTCCCGGTCGGTGAACATCGCGAACATGAAGAAGCTGAGCCAGTCGTCGATCGGCTCGTTGAACGCGTTGAGGATGCGCGGCTTGTCGGACGAGCCGCTGCGTCGCGCGAGCAGCTCCTCCGCTTCCTCGCGGCCGTCGCGCCCGAAGTGGCGGTGGAGCAGGTAGACCATGGCCCACAGGTGCCGGCCCTCCTCCACGTTCACCTGGAAGATGTTGCGCAGGTCGTAGAGAGAAGGGGCTACCGTCCCGAGGAGGCGCTGCTGCTCGACCGAAGCAGGCTCCGTGTCGGCCTGGGTGACGATGATGCGGCGGAGCGCGTTGCGGTGCTCGCCCGGGACCTCGTCCCAGGCGGGCTCGCCGTAGTTGTCGCCGAATCCGATCTTCCGCTCGCCTCCCTTCGGCGCGAGGAAGATGCCCCAGCGGTATTCGGGCATGCGCACGTAGTCGAACGTCGCCCACCCGTCCGGCTCCACGCTGATCGCGGTGCGCAGATAGATCTGGTGCGCCTGGAATCCCTCGGGGCCGACCTCGCGCCACCAGGAGAGGAAGTTCGGCTGCCACTGCTCGAGCGCGCGCTGCAGGCGCCGGTCGCTCGAGAGGTCGACGTTGTTGGGGATCGATTCGAGCGCCTGTGCCACTACGTCCTCCTCCAGTCGAAGCGCGGGCGCTCCGGCTTGCCGTACAAGCTGAGCGCGCCGGTCTCGCCGGTCGCGTTGGGGCGGATGAAGATCCAGTTCTGCCAGGCGGAGAGCCGCCCGAAGATCTTGGTGGCCAGCGTCTCGGGGCCCGGGAAGCGGTAGCTGGCTTCCATGCCGGTGAGCGCGTCGGGGCTCAAGGACGCGCGCTCCTCCACGGCCACGCGCAGCTCCTCCTCGAAGTCGATGTCGTCCGCGAGCACGGTGGCGAGGCCGAGCTGGTGGGCCCGCGCCGCGTCGATCGGTCCCTCGCGGCCGGCCGCGATCGCCGCCTTCGCCCGGGCGGGGTTTCCCAGGAAACGCGTCTCCAGGCGCGAGGAGCCGTTCCAGCCGGGGAGGGGGCCCTCCGAGAGCGGGCCGGGGCGCACTTCGACGCCGTCCGCGTCGAGCACGTAGCTGCGGTCGGCGGCGACGAGCAGCTCGAAGAGCGGACCGGCGAAGCACGACTTCTCGTCCACCACGGCGAAGAGGCTGCGCCCGGTGACGTCGAGCCGGCGCAGCACCCGCTGCCAGAGCAAGCGCGTCTCGCGCACGATCCAATCAGCCTCCACTGCTTCCGCCTTGGGCTTCAGCCCGTCGCCGGCGGAGCCCGCCAGCAGCTCGCCGACGGCGTGCGCCTTCGCGCGATCGCCCTCGGTGCGCAGCAAGACGAGGCCGATGCGCTCGTGGTGGAAGCGCAGGCGCAGGAGGGCGTCGTCCAGCTCGCGCGCCGCGCGAATGCCCCAGCCGGCCGCGCCGCGTGCGAGCGCTCCGGCCGCATCCTTGGGGACCTCTCCGTCAGGCGCTCGGACGGTGAGGGTCGCCACGCGCGCGCCGGAGTCCAGCGCCAGGGTGACATGCCGGTACTCGATGCGGTCCTCCGAGACCCGCGGCTCGAGCGCGTCCAGCTCGATGCCCGGCCCTCGCGCCACCTCGGGCACGGCCGCCGCCAGCGCCTTCGCCCGCTGGAGGATTGCCTCGGCGAACTTGCTGCGGGGCACCACCGCGTCGACCAGGCCCCACTCGACCGCCCGCTTTCCCTTGATCCCCTCGGCCAAGGTGGAGAAGGCGTCGGCCAGATCGCGCCGCACCTTGCGCTTGTCCACGACCCGAGTGAGGCCGCCGGTGCCGGGCAGCACGCCCAGGAGCGGCACCTCCGGCAGCGAGACCGTCGACGACCCGTCGTCGACCAGCACGATCTCGTCGCAGGCGAGCGCCAGCTCGTAGCCGCCGCCGGCGGTGGCGCCGTTGCAGGCGGCGAGGAAGCGGATGCCGCTCTGCGCGCTCGCCTCCTCCAGGTAGAGGCGGGTCTCGTTGGTGTACTTGCAGAAGTTGACCTTGAAGGGGTGCGACGACGAGGCGAGCATGTAGATGTTGGCGCCCGCGCAGAAGATGCGGTCCTGCCCCGAGGTGACCACCGCCGCCTTCACGTGCGGATGCGAAAAGCGCAGCCTCTGCACCGCATCGGCCAATTCGATGTCCACCGACAGGTCGTAGGAATTGCTCTTCAATTCATATGCCCTCGCCTGCGGCTCCGGCCCGTCGCCGGCGAAGCCGGCTCGTCCGTCCACCTCGGCGTCCTGGCCGCCGAAGGGTTGCACCTTCATCGTCAGCCGGGCGATCTCGCCCTCCACGGCCAGCGTCCAGTGCCGGTACCGGCTCGGATGCGTCTCGAACGACGGCCGCGGGGTCGCCTCGGGCTTGTCCATGCGCGCGAGAAAGTAGCGCATCGCCCGGCGCTCCGCAAGCAGTATAGTGCGTACCGCGCGGTTGTGCGCGGCGCTGAACTGCACTATACTGCATCAACTCATGGATCAGGCCAGGGACGGACTGCTGGGCGGGGTGGGAAGCGCGATTCGCAGGCTGCGCGAGGGACGCGGCCTGTCGCGGCGGGCGCTCTCCGACAAGAGCGGCGTGTCGGAGCGGTTCCTCGCCGATCTCGAAGGCGGATCGGGCAACATCTCGGTGGTCCGGTTGGCCGAGGTGGCGCGCGCGCTGGGGACCACCGCGTCGTCGCTGCTCGGCGAGGCGGAAGGGACAACACCCCCGGGACCGGGGCCGGGGCTCCTCGCCGGTCTCTCGCGCGACGAGTTGCACGAGGCGGAGCGCTGGTTGCGCGCGCGCTTCGGCCGCGGCGAGGGTCCGCTGGTGGCGCTGGTCGGATTGCGCGGCGCGGGGAAGAGCACCATCGGCCGCGCGCTGGCCGGAAAGCTCGCGGTCCCGTTCTTCGAGCTGGACGCGCTGGTCGAGCAGGCCGCGGGCCTGTCGCTGGCGGGGATCTTCTCCCTGCACGGCGAGGCGTACTACCGGCGGCTCGCGCGCGAGGTCCTGACGCGCTTCCTGGCGGACACCGAGGCGGGCGTCCTTGCCACCGGCGGCGGGCTGGTCCTCGATCGCGAGGCGTGGCGGTTGCTCCAGCGGCGCTGCCGGACGGTGTGGCTGCAGGCCACGCCCGACGATCACTGGCAGCGGGTGCTCGCCCAGGGGGACGAGCGTCCTTCCGCCGCCAGCCCGCACGCCCGAGACGAGCTGCGCGCGCTGCTCAAGGTGCGCGAGCCGCTCTATGCGCAGGCCGAGATGGCGGTCGATACCTCGCGCGCCGGCGTCCCCGGGGCCGTCCGCGAGGTGCTCCAGCGCCTCACGGGGCAGCACAAGCCCTCCGCGGCGCGGAGGAAGGCCCACCCCCGGCAAAATTGACGAGCGCCGAACGCCGCGCGACCGTTTCGGGTCTTGGGGGGAGTCAACGGTGGACGAGTTTCGCAGGACCTCTGCTCGCGCTTCGCTCTCGGCGATCGCGGCGACGCTGCTGGCGTGCGGCGGAGCGGCGCTGATCGCCGGCCTGCCTCACTGGGTGAGCAGCGTGGCGCTCGGACAGGCCGCAGGATCGAGAATTGTTCTCGAACGCTGGAGATCGGGTGGGGAACGGCGGTAGAATGTGTCTCGTGGCCAGCCAGCCCACCGGGACCCGCCAGAGCATTCTCGAGGCGCTGAAGCGCGAGGGCCCGCTGGCCATCGCGCAGCTCGCGGAGCGCCTGGGCATGTCCGGCGAGGCGGTGCGCCAGCAGCTCGTGCAGCTGCAGCGCGAGGGGTGGATCGAGGCGCTGCACGAGCGCGCCGCCGCCCGCCACAGCGGACGCCCGGCCGCCCGCTACCGCCTCACCCAGGCCGGCGACCACGTGTTCCCCAAGCACTACGACGCGCTGACGGTGGCCGTCCTGGATGCGATCGCGAGCGAGCTGGGCCCCGAAGCGCTGGACCGGATCCTCGCCAGCCTGACCGAGGCGCGCGCGCGGCAGTGGGAGCCGCGGCTCGCCGGCAAGTCGCTGCGCGAGCGCGTGGAGGCGCTGCGCGGCGTGTACGAAGGAGGGGACCCGTTCATGGACGCCGAGGAGGTGGCGGGAGGGTTCCGGCTGGTGGAGCACAACTGCCCGTTCCTGAACGTCGCGCTCGAGCGGCCCGTGCTGTGCAGCCTGACCGTCTCGCTCCTCTCGCGGCTGCTCGGCTTCGAGGTGGTCCGCGAGGAGCGGTTCCAGACCGGCGACGGACGGTGCGCCTTCCGCGTCCTGATGGATCGCCCCCGCGGTCCGGATGCGCCCGCCTTCCAGCGCGAGGGCAGCAAGAATTGACGGCGATTCACGTCCCGCTGAACTTCGGCGGGCGACGCGCGTTGTAGGCCGCGATCCCTTCGGCAGCGTCCTTGCCTTCGAACAGGCGTTGCTGCAGCTCGCGCTCGAGCGCGAGGCCCTGCTCGAGACCGACCTCGAGGCCGGTGGTGACGGCGCGCTTGATGAAGCCCACCGCGCGCGACGCCTTGGCCGGCGGCACGAACTTGCGGGCGTACTCCAGCGCGGCTGCCCGGAAGCCGTCGGCCGGCACGTCGAGCACGGCGTTGACGAGGCCCAGCGCCTTCGCTTCTTCCACCTCGACCGTGGCGCCTTCGGCCATCAGCTCGATGGCTTTGGCGCGACCCAGGGCGCGCGCCAGCCGCTGCGTGCCGCCGGTGCCGGGCAGCACGCCCAAGGCGACCTCCGGCAGTCCGACCTTTCCTGCCTGGCGCCGCGCGATGCGCAGATCGCAGGCGAGCGCGATCTCCAGGCCGCCGCCGACGCAGTGCCCGTTGATCGCCGCGATCACCAGCTTGGGCGTCTGCTCCAGCCGGCACAACGTCTCGTTGGCGTGGAGGCAGAAGTTGTACTTGAAGTACGGGGCACTCTTCTGAAGCATCTCGATGTCCGCCCCGGCGCAGAAGAACTCGGTGGGCTTCTTCGCGTCGGGCGTCGGGCGCGCGCCGGTCAGCACCAAGACGTGCACCGCCTCGTCCATGCGGGCGTCGAGGATGTGCGCGTCGAGCTCGCGCATCATCTCGTAGCTGTACGTGTTGGCGGGCGGGTTCCGCAGTTCGAGGACCATCACGCCGTCGTGCTTGGAGGCGTTCACCAAGGGCGTCGTCATGCGGCGCCTTCTAGCACTCTTCGGCGGTTTGTTCTCCAGAGGCGACGAGTGCTTGCCGACGCGCGAGGCACATGACGGCGCGTGCACCAGGTCAGACATGCCGGGCTGATCCTATTTTCCGGACTACGTTCCGACGATGCACTTGTCCTGGGACAAGTTGTCTGTGGATAACTGCCGTCGTGGTGATCAAGGGCTGCGAACCCGGAAGGCAAGGGCCACGTCGTCGATTCGCTGTCCGCCTATGCGGAACATGTCCTGCGTGCGCCCGACCTCCTTGAATCCGTGCCGCAAGAGCAACACCAGGGTCGGCTTGTTCTCAGCGAACACTTGGGCATCTAGCCATGCGAGGCTCGTCGTCTTGGCCCAGCAGATCCCGGTTTGAAGCAGGCGCGTTGCAACGCCACGTCGTCGGTGTGGATTGAGTACCCCGAAGTTCACGAGCGCCCTGTGCTCGGTACCCGACTCGCCCCGAGCCCGAAGACCGAGGTGTCCAAGTATCTCGCCTGTATCGGCTTCCGCCGTCCACACGCGGCACCACCCAGGACTTCCCAGGCCGGCCGCCAGTCCGTGCACGAGCAAGTTCCGAATGCGGTCGCCGTCCCAGGGCTCGAGAGTCGCGAATAGCGGCGTGGTCGCGTCTCCGTTCTCTTCAGCGTGCCGTCGGGCATGGGCGAGAAAGCGCTCCATGTCGGTCAGCCCGATCTCGCGGATGCGTTCCACAAGCACCGAATCTTGCCACGGCTGCCGCCCCGAGGTCGCGTGGCCGGGGTCCTCAATGTCCAGCGGTCACAGCAGCCTGGGCTGGGGACTCGTCCCGGGACGAGTAGAGACACCAGACGATCGCTTTCGCTCCATGAACGCCCGCCCGTACGTCCGCTCCGCGGCGTGCTGGTTGTGCGCGCGGCAGAGGAGCCGGATCCGATCTACGGCGTGCAAATGCGTCTTCGCGAAACCGTCGACGTGATCGAATTCCAGTGAACCGGTCTCGGCGCACCTCCGCCCGCGCTCATCGGTGAACGTGCACCGTCCGGCGTCGCGCTCGTAGACGGTCCGCTTGATTGCGTCGGGGATGTGGCGCGACGAGGGTTCTTGCGCAGGTTCTCTCGACGGCTGCCGCGGCTTGCGACCGGATGCGAAGCGCTCCTTCTTCACGTGATCGATGAGCAGGTCGAGTGCCCGATCGAAGATGGAGGCCAAGTCTCCGTCGGGGACCCGGTGCCTGAGCAGGTCCTGCGCTTGACGCAGCTTGTCGCGAAGTGCGCGGCTTGCGGTGAACTGGACCTTGAACGTCTCTTCCGTGAGCGGCGCCACGGCGGGCCGATAGTCTTGGCGGCTCGGCTGCGCGACTGGCGCTGAATGGAGAGCGAGCGCAAGCGGCTCCGCCGAAGCTCGCAGAGAGTGCTCCGGAAGCTTCCGCACCGTGGGCGCGACCGCCGGCTGGGGTGCCAGTCGCGCAACCAATTCGTCAATCTCGCGCTTCGTCTTGCCCGCCGCCTGCGCGAGGACTTCGCGATGGTTTTCGGTCGTGAGGTGCGGCGCGAGCAGACGCAGTCCGCCCAGGTGCACCTGCCCGGAGCGCATCGCATCGATGACGGCGGGGAACTGCCGTCCCGCGCGCGCCACCATGATCCGGTTGTAGGCGGCACCCTCGGAGAACCTGAGCTCGCCGACGCAGAACGCGAACATCGAAGAAAATGCGCATTCGGCGTACAGCTTCCGCTCGTCGATCTCGCCGAGATGCACGAGGAGCTCTGCCTCTATGCAACGAGAGGTTTCGGCGAGCTCGCGCGTTCGGGCGAGAAGCTCCGAGCTGCTGAGCGACCGCAGATCTGAAGATGAGTTCATCATGCAGGTTTCGTAGCACGGCTGTTTTCCGAGGCTCTGCGGTGCCCAATGGCGCACGTGAGACGAGAAGCTCGCGCGCGAGGTCCGCTGTCACGCTAGCGCTCACCAGAACGCGTCCTCGGCGCTCAGGACACGCGATTGAGCGACACTACCGGCGCGCATCAAGACACGTGCTCCAAGTCGTCAATGGAAATAACGAAGCATCGGTCAGATGCCCGATGACCTGCATTTCACCTCGGGTGGCCAACTCGTCCCGGGACGAGTTGGAAGGCGATCGTGCTCAGCGCCGCAGCAGGGCCATGTCCTTCTCCAGGGACAACGACATCTCCATGGAGTCGGCCCATTCGCCGGCGTCCTGGGTGACCAGCGCGGCGGCGGGATCCAGGATCCAGGCGCCCAGCGCCGTGGAGAAGAGGGCCACCAGGTTCTGGAAGGGGTGGACCCGGTTCTGGTCGTCCAGCTTGCCGCTCGCCACGGTGAGGAAGGTCTGCGACGACTGGAGCGCCTGCCGGGCCTCCATGCCCAGCTCGTCGTCCATGGTGGCCAGGTGGTCGACCAGCGCGAAGTGCGTGCTGGAGGGGTCGTCGAGCGCGAAGAGCTGCACCAGGCAGTCGTGCGGCTCGGAATCGGTGTACTCCCTCACCGTCACGCGCCAGGTGCGCTGCAGCTCCAGCTCCGCGGCGGTGGGGTTGCCGAGCGGCGTCAGCGTGAGCGAGGCGCCCTGGTCCTCCTCGCGCATCGCGGTGAGGCACACTCCCACCAGCCGCTCCAGCTCGTGCGGCCGCATCTGGCGCGGCGTGAGCATCCCCACCATGCGGGCGGGCTGCTCGGTATTCACGAGCGTCTGCAGGTAGATGTTTTCGGCCACTGTGCGTCCCCCCGGGCAGCATCCTCACGCGTGAAGGCCAAGTCAACCTCGGTCAGACCGCCTCGACGATGACCGAGAGTCCCTGCCCGACGCCCACGCAGAGCGTCGCGAGCCCGTACCGCCCGCCGCGCGCCCGGAGCGCGTGCACCAGGTGGGTCAGCAGCCGCGCGCCGCTCATGCCGAGCGGGTGCCCGATGGCGATCGCGCCGCCGTCCACGTTCACCCGATCCGGGTCGAGCTGCAGCTCCTGGATGACCGCCAGCGCCTGCGCGGCGAACGCCTCGTTCAGCTCGACCAGGTCGAGGTCGCGCAAAGTCAGCCCGGCCCGCGCCAGCGCCTTGCGCGTCGCCGGCACCGGGCCCATGCCCATCTCGCGCGGATCCACGCCGGCCGAAGCCGAGGCGACGATCCGCGCGAGCGGCGTCATGCCCAGCTCGCGCGCCTTGGCGCCCGAGGCGACGAGCACCGCCGCCGCGCCGTCGTTCAGCGAGGACGAGTTCCCGGCGGTGACCGAGCCGCCCTCGCGGAACACCGCCCGCAAGGCGCCGAGCTTCTCGAGAGAGGTATCCGCGCGCGGGCCCTCGTCGCGCTCGACGGTGAGGTCGGCCTTGCGCTTCTCGGCCGACAGGTCGGCGAGACGGACGGGCAACAGCTCCGCCGTGAGCGCTCCGGACCCGGCCGCCGCCACCGCCCGGCGGTGGGAGCGCAGCGCGAACTCGTCCTGCGCCTGCCGGGAGATCTTGTAGTGGGCGGCCACGTTCTCGGCGGTCTCGCCCATGCTCTCCAGCGGGATCCGCTCCGCCATGCGTGGGTTGGGGAAGCGCCAGCCCAGCGAAGTGTCCCAGCTCTGCAGCGACCCACCGGCATATCCGTCGGAGGGCTTGGCGACCGCCCACGGAGCCCGAGTCATGCTTTCCACCCCGCCTGCCACGACCAGCTCCGCCTCGCCCGTCTTGATCAGGCGCGCCGCCTGCGCCGCCGCTTCCAGGCCGCTCGCGCACAGCCGGTTCACCGTCACGCCCGGCACGCGGTCGGGCAGCCCGGCCAGCAGCACCGCCATCCGGGCCACGTTGCGGTTGTCCTCGCCGGCCTGATTGGCGCAGCCGAGGATCACCTCGTCGAGCTGCTCTCCCACGCCGCGGCCGACGCGGTCCAGCAAGGCACGCAAGGCGTATCCCGCCAGGTCGTCCGGCCGCACCGAAGCGAGCGCTCCCCGCAGCTTGCCCACCGGCGTACGCAGGGCATCGACGATCACCGCGTCCCGAGGTCCGATTTCCGCCACGTGGCCTCCCCGCGCGTCGCGCGCTACCATCCGCGCATGGTCCCACGCGAAGGCGATCCCGCACCCGATTTCACCCTCGAGGGCGTGCCCGAGGGGCGGTACCGCCTCGCCGACCAGCGGGGCAAGGTTGTGGTTCTAGCCTTCTATCCGGGAGATTTCACGCCCGTCTGCCTGCGCCAGTTGCAGCACTATGAACATCAGCGGGACAAGCTGGTCGCCACCGGCGCCACCCTGTGGGCCGTCTCCACCGACAAGCTGGAGAAGCACGAGCGGATGGCGAAGAGCTATGCCCTGAGCTTCCCCCTGCTCGCCGATCCGGAGGGCAAGGTGGCGGATTCGTACGGGGTCCGGTCGCTTTTGGGAACCGCGCGCCGGTCGGTCTTCCTCATCGATCCGAAGGGGATCGTGCGCTACCGCCACGAGGACCCGCTGTCCTTGTCCTACCGCAGCGTGGACGACATCCTGCAGGCGCTCCGGCAGAGCGGACTGGTCGGCGAGAAAGCTTGAGGCCTGGCGGTGCCAAGCCTCAAGCAAAAACCCTTTACTTCGTCGCGTCGTTCTTCGCCTTCTCGGCGCTGTCCTTGACGTCGTTCTTGGTTTGACGCGCCTTGGCCTTGGTGTTCCGCCCCGCCTTCTTCGCGTGGCGCTTGGCCTTCGTCGTGCCCGAGTCGGTGCCCAGCTTGTCCTTCGCGTCGTCGACGGTGTTCTTCATCGAGTTGTCGACGTCTTTCGCCTTGTCGTTGACCTTGTCGTTGTCCGCCAGCGCCGGAGCCGCCAGAGCGAGCGCCAGCGCACCGATGATGCCCTTCAGCATGTGGATCCCTCCTGTGGGGGAACCTGGGCATCGGATGTCCGGCTGACAACACACCGGCCGCCGGTGGGGCGGCCGTGCTTGGGCAAAAGAACGCGGGAGCGCCCGAACGGCCGGACGCTCCCGCCTCTGGTGCGAAACCATGCGGCTACTTCTTCGGCGCGTTCGGGTCGCTCGGGTTGGTGCTGGTGCTCGAGCCGTCGCTGGGCTTCATGGTGCCGTCGCCCGTCCCCGGCGCCTTGGAGGTGTCGGTGGTCGAGCCGGTGTGCGTGCTGTCCACCGGGCCCGTTGCCGGCGCCGACGGCCGGGTCTGATCGGTCGTCGAGCCGGTCGTGGTGCTCGAGCTGGAGCCGGCGGCGCTGGTGTCGCGATCGAGGTCGCGAGGCGCGCTCGCGTCGCTCGAGGTGGGCCGGCGGGACGAGCTGTCGGTCGCGCTGCGGCCGCTAGCGCGCCGCTTCGACTTCATCGCGCCCTGCTTGCTGCAGTCGCACTTGCATTCGTTGTCCTTCGCCATCGTGTCGGACGAGGTCGTGCTGCTGCCGGTCGAGGTGCCCGCCTGCGGCATCGTCTTGTCGGGCGGGGAAGCGGTGTCCTTCTTCGTGGACATGGTGGTCGAGCTGGGGCGATCTTCGGTCGTCTGCGCCGTCACGGCCGGGGCCGCGAGGGCGAGGGCCAGGATCGAGGTTGCAGCAAGCTTCATCGGTGCCTCCGTCAGGGTTGCAATTCTTCCCGATCACGGTGGCGACGACTTGCCCGAGGAACAACGCACGACCCCTCGGCAGGCACCCTCGGCGCGCGAGCGACCGGGCGCCGAAGCGGAAGAAGGCGAAGGGCGCGTGCCCTCCGCCTTCGACAGCGCAGCGCCGCCCCAGGGGCGGCGATCGGCGGCTACGCCGAGAAGCTCGAACCGCAGCCGCAGGTATGCTTGGCGTTCGGGTTCTTGAACGAGAACCCGCTCTGCCCGAACTGGCCCTCGACGTAGTCGATCTCGACGCCCATCAGGTACATCGAGCTCATCGGGTCGACGAAGCAGCGCACGCCCTTCACCTCGAAGATGAGGTCGCCGGCGCGCTGCTCCTTTTCGATGTCCAGGCTGTACTGGAAGCCCGAGCAGCCGCCGCCCACCACCGCGACGCGCAGGCCGGAGCCCTGCAGGCTTTCGCGCTCGATGGTCTCGTTCACCATCGCGGCGGCCCGATCGGTGAGGCGCACAGGCGTGGGCGGCTCGCTGGGCGAGGTAGTCTGCAGCGCGACGTTCTGGGTGGTCTCCATCGTCATGCGTCCTTTCCGGGTCGGTCCAAGGATCTCCAATATAACGTCCTGCAGCAAGACCGCAAACCAGCCGCAGCCTTATTCGGCGGCGCTGTGCTTATAGCGTGGGCTTGCGGCCCTCTCTACGGCTTCACCGACCGGCCTCCGTCCACCGCCAGGACCTGGCCGGTGACGAACGGCTCGGTGGCGAGGAACAGCACCGCCCGTGCCACTTCCTCCGGAGTCCCGATCCGGCCGGCCGGGATGCGGGACAGGATGCGCTCGCGGCGGGGGCCTGGGAGGGACTCGGACAAGAGGATCGCCCCGGGTGCGACCGCGTTGACCCGCACGTCCGGCGCCCACTCCAGCGCGAGCTGGCGCGTGAGCGCGGCCAGCCCGGCTTTGGACGCGGCGTAATGTGCGGTCCGCTCCCACACCTGGGCGGTGCCGCAGAGATCGAGGAGGTTCACGATGCTGCCCTGCCGTTCGCGCAGGTGCGGCCAGGCTGCCCGGGCCAGCTGGAACGGGCCGGACAGGTTCGCGGCCAGCAGGGCGTCGAAGCGGGCGCGCGTCAGCTCCGCGGCCGGCGCTTCCTCGAACTGCGCCGCGTTGCAGACGAGCGCGTCGAGTCGCCCGTGCGCGTGCACCGCCTGGGCGACGATGCGCTCCGGATCGCCGTCGCGGGCCTGGTCACCCTGCACCAGCGCGGCGCGCACTCCCAGCGCCCGGATCTCGGCCGCTGCCTCCTGAGCCTGCGCCGCCGAGCTGCGGTAGTGCACCACCACGTCCGCCCCCGCCTCGGCGAACGCCCGGGCGATGGCGCGCCCGATGCGCACCGCGCCGCCGGTGACCAGCACCGAGCGGCCGCGCCAACTGTCCCGCGGCTCGTCCATCCGGCGCGAGCGTAGCATGTTGACAGCGGCGGTCGCGCCGAGCACGTTGCCCATCCGCGATGGGGAAGAGGAACAAGAAGCGCGACGCGGCCCCGGAACCGACGAGCAGCGACGCGCGCACGACCTCGCCCTCGAACCCGCCCACGGCCTCGACCCCGACCGCGACCCCAACCTCGACCCCAAGCCCCGACTCGACCGCGCCCAGCCGCCAGCAGCCAGCCGAATCCGCGCCGCCCCCCATCTCCTCCGCCCGCCTCCCGCTGCTCGATCTCCCCCCAGGCGAGCTGGGTGCGTTCTTCGAGCTGTGCTTTCCCGACAAGCGCCTGGTGGCGCTCTGCCACGAGCTGAAGCTGCACACGCCGGGATACCGGCTCGAGGCCCTGCCGCCCGATCAGGTCGCGCGCGTACTGGCGGACGAGTACCTGGCGGCCAAGGACGTCCGGCCCCACCTCGACGGTGCGGTCCGCGAGGTGCTGCGGGACCCGGTGCTCGAATCGCGCGAAGTGACCGCGGCCGATCTGGGCCAGCTCCTCGACCTGGTGGTCGCCGGCGATCCGCTGCAGCACCTGGCCCGCATCGCGTGGCGCGCGCTGCTCGCCGAGGGCGAGCCCGAGCGGGGCATGGCGCTCGAGGCCATCGACGAAGGGGTGCGCGCGCTGGACGCGCCTGCCCAGCAGAAGAAGCCGCCGCGTAAGGCTCCGCCGCCGGGTCAGAAGCAGGCCGAGGAAGCGGTGAAGCGCGCCGAGCGCGCCGAGCGCGAGCGGGAAGCGATGAAGCAGCAGCTCGCCCAGGCCCGGGGCGAGATCTCCTCGCGCGAGCAGCGACTCGCCGAGCAGAGGGCGGAGCTGACGCAGGCGCGGAGCGAGGTCTCGCGCCTCTCGGCGGAGGTGGCGCGGCTCTCCGCCGCCGGAGAGGGCAGGGCGCTGGCCGACGCGCGCCGCTACGCCGACGAGGCCCGCGCCCTGGCGGAGAAGCTGCGCGGCGCCGAGGGGGCGCGCGCAGCGGCCGAGGACCGCGTCTCGCAGCTCGAGCGGCGGCTGGCCCAGGCTCCGCAACCGGTGCCGCTTCCGCAGCCGTCGGGCGACGCCGACCTGCCCAGCGAGGAGGAGGCGGCCACCTTCCTGGTGCCGGTGCTCACCCGCGAGTTCTACGATTCCATCGAGCGCTGGGACCGGCGCATGCAGCGCGCCGCGTTCGACAAGATCCACCGCCTCGCCAACGACTGGCGCCACGGCTCGCTCCGCGCGCTGGCCCTGGAGGGCGTGCCCGGTTACTACCGCATCCGCGTCGCGACCGACGTGCGGCTCATCTACCGCCGCGACGGCAGCCGGCTGGAGGTCCTCTCCCTGATCGATCGCGAGGACCTCGACCGCTACATCCGCCAGGCCCGCACGCGCCCGGCGTAGCAAGGAGCTCCCATGCAACCGCCGCAGATCGACGCACAAGAGCTGTCCCGGAAGCTCTCGGGCGAGAAGAGGCCGGTCGTGCTCGACGTCCGCCAGCCGCTGGAAGTCCAGGCGGAGGGGATCATCGCCGGCTCGCTCCACATCCCGATGAACGAGGTCCCCGGCCGACTCGCCGAGGTCCCCCGCGAAGGCGAGCTCGTCGCCGTCTGCAAGCGCGGCCAGCGCTCCTGGAACGTGGCGCAATGGCTGCGCCAGCAAGGCTACGACGCCTCCAGCCTGTCCGGCGGCCTCGACGCCTGGCGCGCCTCCGGACTGCCGGTCGCGCGCTGACGGGTGCTGGTGACCCGGTCTCCGGCCCGCGAAGCGATCTCCGTCTGGGCGGCCGTGATGGGCGTGCTCGCCGCGGTGCGCATCGCGGCGCTCGCGGTGCCGTTCCTCCACCAGCTGGTCGGCGCGCTGGCAGTCGCCGCGTTCCTCTACGCTCCGGTGAAGCTGCTCGAGCGCCGAGGCCAGGATGCGCACGATGCGGGGTGGCGCTTCGATCGGCTCGGCACCGATCTCCGGTGGGGCCTCCTCGCGTGCGCGGTGATCCTGCCGCCGTTCACGCTCGCGTTCTCCTGGTTCGTCCACGAGCTTCCGCGCCTGCCGCCGGAGCTCGCGACACGCCTGGCGCCGTACGTCGGCGCGGCGCATCCGCTGCGGTTCCGCGTCGGACCCGACCCGTGGGACCTCGCCGGGCGCATCGCCGGCACTGCCGCCGTCGCCTTCTCCGAGGAGTTCTTCTATCGCGGGTACCTGACGCTGCGCCTCGAGGAGCGCTGGCCGCCCACGACGCGCATCCTGGGAGCGCCGATGGGCCGTGCAGCGCTCCTCGCGGCGGTGCTCTTCGCGGCGGGCCACCTGCTCGAGCCCGCCCCGTGGCGGCTGGCGGTCTTCTTCCCCGCCCTGGTGTTCGCCTGGCTGCGCGCGCGCACCGGCACCGTCGCCGGCGCTGCCGTGTGCCACTTCGTCTTCAACGTCTGGCTGCTGCTGCTCGAGCGCGCCGCCTACGCCTGAGCGTCTCCCATACTGTCCGCGACCTGAAAAGCGTAGCGCCGCCCTATCCGGCGGCGGCTAGAGCTTCTGCGGCTGCAGCGTGCGCGGGACCGCCAGCACCTCGCCTTCGGCGAGCTCGCGCGCGCCTTCGGGGGGCTGCGGCTGCGCGCCGCTGGCCAGCACCACCGCGCGGACGGCGCGGTGCGCGCGGACCCTCGGGTCCAGCTCCTTGCTGCCCGGTCCGACTTCGTGCAGGGCGCAGTCGGCCAGCCCCTCGATGGTCGCGATCCAGACCGGGTGCCCGCGCCGCAGCGCGCCCAGCACGCGGCCGTTGGTGACGATGGCCGCGAGCGGAGGGAGCCTCTGGCCGGCTTGCTCGAAGGCGCGCTCCGCCTCGCCGACTGCCGCGGCGAGCGAGCGCGCCGCCGTCTGCGCATCGACGTCGGCGTCGTCGAGCCGGCCGGCGTCGCGCAAGCGGGAGAGGAAGGTGAAGAACAGCGCCTCGGCGGCCGAGTCGCTGCGGGCCGCCCGCCGCAGCGACTGGGGAAGCGCCGCGGTGAGGGCGTCCCTGGCGGGAGCGAGCGCTTCCGGCTGCCCGGCCACGGCGAACAGCCAGCGCTTGAAGCGGATGGGGAGCGTCGACTCTTCCTTGAAGGCGCGGGACAGCGATCCGCTGGCGATCAGCACGGCCTCGCTCTCGACCCCTTCTGCGAGGCGCTCGACGAAGTGCGGTGGTTGGCTGGCGAGCGGACGCTTGCGCACCAGGACGTCATCGCTCTGGAAGTATCCGACCCCCGCCGCGCTTTCCGGAGGGCCCAGCGAAACCCTCCCCTTTAGCTTTCGCAGAACGCAGGGAAGCAGGCTGGCGTCGGTTTCGTGGATGCTGATGAACTCGGCCACTTCGCGAACCCTCCCGCGCAACAACTTGCGGCCACTCGGAGGGTAACGCACCTCCCCCCACAATGCCATCCACCGGATTGCGCAAGGTCTTTGACCCTCCCGGACCCGGCCCGTACAGTGGACCGGCCGACACGGAGGGTCTGACCGGATGGCCGAAGGCGAGATCGCGATCGGGATCGATCTGGGCACGAGCTATAGCTGTGTCTCCATCATCGAGAGCGGCCAGCCCGTGGTGATCCCGAACGAGTGGGGCGAGCGGACCCACGCCTCGGTCGTGAGCTTCCTCGAGGACGGCACGGTGCTGGTCGGCAACAGCGCCAAGCGCAACATCATCACCAACGCCGACAACACCGTCTACAGCGCCAAGCGCCTCATCGGACGGTTCTTCTTCTCCGACGAGGTGAAGAAGGCGCAGGCGGTGATGCCCTACAAGATCATCGAGGGCGAGAACAACTCGGTCCGCATCCAGATCCGCGAGAACGTCTATTCGCTGCCCGAGATCTCCGCGCTGGTGCTCAAGGAGATGAAGTCGATCGTCGAGAACTACCTCGGACACGAAGTGAAGAAGGCGGTGGTCACCGTCCCCGCCTACTTCAACGACAACCAGCGGCAGGCCACCAAGGACGCCGGGCGCATCGCCGGGCTCGAGGTGCTCCGAATCCTCAACGAGCCGACCGCCGCGGCGCTCGCCTATGGATTCGGCAAGGACATCACCCAGAAGATCGCCGTCTACGACCTGGGCGGCGGCACCTTCGACATCTCCGTCCTGGAGATCGGCAAGGACGTCTTCGAGGTGCTCTCCACCGCCGGCGACACCTACCTGGGCGGCGACGATTTCGACGACCGCATCATGACCTGGCTGGCCGACGACTTCCTCAAGAAGAACGGCATCGACCTGCGGCTGAACAAGTACTGCCTGCAGATGCTGAAGGAAGCCTCGGAACGGGCCAAGATCGACGTGGGCCGCGACGCCGTGGCGAAGATCAGGGTGGAAGGCATCTGCCAGGATCCGACCGGCAAGGTGATGGACCTGGAAGCGACCCTCACCGAGGCCGAGTTCAACCGGATGGTGATGGACCTCGTGCAGCGCACCTTCAAGGTGTGCGACGAGGCGCTGCAGTCGGCGCGGATGACGGCCGCCGACCTGGACGCCATCATCCTCGTCGGCGGCCCGACGCGCCTGCCCATCATCCGCACCAGCGTGAAGCACTATTTCCAGAAGGAGCCGATGGCGGGCATCGACCCCGACGAGGTGGTCGCGATGGGCGCCGCCATCCAGGCCGGCTCGCTGATGGAGGCGAAGAGCGACCACTACCTGCTCGACGTCACTCCGCTCACGCTGCGGGTCGGCACGGTGGGCGGGTACACCGACAAGATCATCGAAAAGAATACGCCCATCCCGATCGAGCGCTCCAAGGCGTACACCACCAATCGCGACGGGCAGGACAAGGTCAAGATCCGCATCTACCAGGGCGAGTCGAACAAGGCCGCGGAGTGTGAGCTCCTCGGGGAGTTCGAGTTCAGCGGGTTCCGCATCGCCTACCGAGGCGAGGTGCGCATCGAGGTGACCTTCGAGATCGACACCAACGGCATCGTGCACGTCACCGCGGCGGACGTGGAGACCGGCCAGAAGACGACCACCACCATCCGCCTCTCCTCGGGCCTCACGGAGGAGATGATCCGCGCCGCGCAGGCGAAGACCGCCGCGACGCAGCTCGCCCGCGGGGCGGCGGCCTAGCCGACCATGATGGACGAGACGTTCGAGATCGAGGCGGCGGCGCTGGCCCAGGTGCTGGACGAATTGGACTATTTCCAGATCCTCAAGATCGGCCAGGGCGCCAACCCGAACGACATCAAGTCCGCCTACTACCGCGAATCGCGCGCCTACCACCCCGACCGCTTCTACCAGCTCCCGAATCTGGTGTTGAAGGACTCGATCGGGCGCATCTACAAGCGGATCAACGAGGCGTACGTCTGCCTCCGCGACGACGTGAAGCGGACCAAGTACCTGGCCGACGTCAGCGGTCCCGAGCGGCAGAGGAAGCTTCGCTTCGTCGAGGCCAGCGAGCAGGAGATGAAGAAGGACAAGGAGCAGGAGATCGGGACCACGCCGCAGGGCCGCAAGTTCTTCATGGCGGGCCTTTCGGACATGGCGGCCCAGCGATTCTCGGCCGCCGAGCGGAACTTCAAGATGGCGCTCACCTACGAGCCCAACAACCCCAACTACAAGTCCAAGCGGGACGAGGCCGGCAAGCTGATCAAGAACGACATGACGATTCGGTAGCCGCCGTATTCGGCGGCTCCGCGTTTGAGCGCGGCCAGTAAGGGACGCGGCCCGCGCGGTAGAGGTTTCAGGTGCCCTTCGACGTCGTCTGCGTCGCGCTGCTGATCGCCTTCGCCGTGTGGGGCGCGTTCCGCGGATTCGTCCGGCAGTTCTTCGGCCTGTTGGGCTTCGCCGGCGGCATCCTGCTGGCGCGCCTGGCCGCTCCCTCTTTCGGGGAGGCGTTCGGCGCCGACCTGCGCGTCTCGCCGGCGGTGGCCACCGCGGCGCTGGCGTTCATCTTCTTCGTCCTCGCGGAGGTCCTCGCGAAGGTGACGGGGAAGGTGGTCCACCAGCAGCTCGGCGGCGGGGTCACCGGGAGCCTGAACCGCGTGGGCGGCGCGCTGCTCGGGACCGCCAAGGGGTTCCTGATGGTCTGGGCGCTGGCCAGCCTGGTCGCGCTGGTGAGGCCCCATCTGAAGCGCGTCGAGCACGACACCCCGGTGTCGAAGCTCGACTTGAAGGAATCGTACGCGGTGCAGACCGCCTCGAAGTCGAACCTGATCACCCGCCTGCGCGAGGGCGGTCTGCAGGACGAGGCCGAGACGGTTCGCAAGCGGCTCGGCAATCGCTGACGAAATACGAAGAGCGCTCTCGATCGTCCTGACGCGCCGCCGCGTCGGGTTGCCTTGAAATCTTACATGTGCGTACAATTGCGTACCAATACCGCCGGCAATCGCGCCGGCGTTCAGGGGGAATTCCCAATGGGTATGCGATTGGCCACGGTAGTGGTGGTGTTTGCTCTCGCGCTGAGCGCGCGGGGCGACGACGAAGATCGGCGATTCCGGGCAGTGACACCGGTCGTGTTCGATCCGTTCGACAGCGATCTGGTGGCGGCGCGCTGGGTGAAGGGCGCGGGTTGCCCGACCGGCGCCACGGTGAACGACGGGACCAGCTCGAACCGGTTCACGGACGGCGGATGCCCGACCGGCGATCGGCGCGACGATCACAACGAGGGACTGCTCCTGGTCAAGACGGGCCCCACGCCGAACTTCGCGGCGGCCATCGCCGAGCTCAAGGGCGTGCGCGGGACCGTGCTGACCGAGCTGGGCTACGACGTCCGCACCAATTCCCATTGCGGAGCCGGCGCGCCGCGCTTCGACGTGGTGACCGACGACGGCGTGACCCACTTCGTCGGCTGCAACTCGCCGGCGCCGCTGATCCAGAGCGCGAGCCAGGGCTGGAAGCGGCTCCGTTGGACGCCGGCCCAGGCGTTCCCACCCATCACCAGCCCGGTGCGCAGCATCTTCATCGTCTTCGACGAGGGCCAGGACACGGAGTCCGCGCTCGGGCCGGACAACGGGGCAGGGCTCGCGGTCATCGACAACATCGACGTGAACGGCCAGCTGATCGGCCGCGGGGCGGACAAGTAGCAGCCGCCGCCGGACGGGGCGCCTACCGCGGGCAGGGGCACCTGCTTCAGGAGCCAGATGCCCCGTCCGGAGCTCGCTAGAACTGCCGTACGTCGGCAGTCAAGCCCGAGGATCCCGCTGGGGCCAGACCTCGAGCGCCAACACCACCGGCACCACCGGCGCCCCCGGCGGCCCTCACGCAGGTCATCCCGGTCATCGAAGGGACGGTTCCCACGTGCGCCACGCAGATCGAGGGCCCACCGGCTCCCCCTCCGCCGCCGCCTCCTCCGCCGCCGCTGCTCCCGGCCTTTCCGGGCGCGCCGTCCCCTGCGGTCTGTCCGCCGCTCGATCCACCGGTGCCCCCACCACCTCCGGAGCCTCCGAACCCACCGGCGCCGCCCGCGCCTCCGGCGCCGCCCGTGCCCGAGCTGAGCTTGGAATTCTCGATCGCCAGGTTCGAGGCAACGCTCACGACGGCGAAGCTGCCACCGCCGCCGAGACCGCCGTTTCCTGATCCTCCTGCGCAGCCAGCGCCGCCTCCTCCACCCCCGCCTCCGCTGGTCGCGTCGCAGCAGGAGAGGCCGCAGCCGCTGGAATCGCCGCTGCCGCTTCCGCCTCCACCCCCGCCGCCGCCGTGCGACCCGGCACTGCCGGCAGCGCCGGAGGGCGGTGCGTAAGCCGCCCCAGAAAAGCTGCCGAGAAGAGCGCTGGCCACGCCATTGAAACCGGCCGCCCCGCTCAAACCTGCGACGGCATCGTCAGGCGCGGAATTGCCGTGGCTGAACGGTACCCGACAGGCTCCCGCACCGGTCGCGGCGCTTCCGCCGTGGCCCCCCGCGCCGCCACCCAGGGTCGTCACCCCGGAGGCGCCCGGGTTGCCGTCGTGCGTTCCGCTCACTGCCGGTCCGCCGCTCCCGCCTGCCGCGCAAGAAGACGATCCTCCGAGCCCGCGCCCTCCGGTCGTCCCATTCCCGCCGCGGCCACCGCTTGCTCCCAAGCCTCCGCTGAGAGTGGCAGCCGCTGCCGCTCCGGCGCCCGCCGTGATGGACGAGTCGCGCAAGGCGATCCGGGCGGAAGAATTGGCGACGCTCACTCCGACGCTGGAAGCGCCCGGGACCGTCGCAGCCGCCGAGCGGATGTTCACCATCTGCAGCTCGAGCGGTACGGTCACGGCGGCCGCCGACACCGCCAGCGCGGAAGGCGCGGCGATGATGGTCTGGTTTGCGGCCGCGCGGCGCCATTCCTTGGAGGCGTCGAATCCGCCGAAGATGCTCACGCCGTTCGCCAGCGTGATGGCTTCCGGATAGGTCCCCGCGCTGACATAGACGTCCGCCTGGTTGGGCGCGGCCTTGTTGATCGCCGTCTGGAGCGTGAGGAAGGGAGCCGACCGCGACCCGGCGGCGCTGTCCGCGCCGGCCCTGCTCACGAAGACGCCCTTTCCGGCGTTCTTCATCACGTGGATCGTGACCCGGCTGGGTACGCTGTTCGCGATCGAGTCGTTGACGACGAGGTCGAACTGCAACGTGTCCACTTCCGGCGGAGAGGGAAACGTCGGGTGCACTCCGGACAACTTGCCGGTCCCCCCCGTCACGTCCGCTCCGACTCCGACGACCTGCGTCCAGGCATAGGTCAACGGCTTGCCCGAAACGGCGCTGCTCGCGCTGCCGTCGAGCGTGACGTTCCCGCCGCCGCGGCTGACCTCCTGGTTCGGCCCCGCGTTGGCGACAGGGGCGTTCGGCTGCGCCATGGTCGTGAAGGTCCAGGAGTGGCTCGCTGCCAGTGCACTGCCGGCGGCGTCCTTCGCGCCGGTCGTGATCGTCGCCGTGTAGACCGTGGCAAAAGCGAGCCGACCCTGCGGCGTGAATGCGGCCGTCTTCGCCGCGTAAGAGACGGTGCCCGGAACCGCGGGATCGATGGTGAAGGTCGCCGCGCCGATCGAATCCGCTGCCATGTCCTTCGAGAAGGTGGCCTTGATGACGACGCCATCGACGGCGACCTTGACGGCGTTCTGCGCCGGGTCGGTGGAGACCACGGTCGGCAGGGCCTCGGCGGTGGTGAAGCTCCACGTGTAGTCCGCCGCGAGCGCCTGCCCCGTCGTGTCCTTGATACCCGCCGCGACCGTCACGGCGTACGTCGTCGCTGGAGAAAGAGGCGACGCAGGAGTGAAGGTGGCGGTCGCCCCGCTGGGCGTGACGGTTCCGCTCACGCTCGGCGTCAGCTTGAAGCTCGTCGCAGCGAGGGAGTCGGCCGCCATTGGTTTGGAGAACGTGACGCTGAGAGTCGAATTCATCGGGACGTCGTTGGCTTTGTCCGCCGGGCTGGTGCTCACGACCGTCGGCGCGGCCGCCGGCGTGGGCGTCGGCGGTGGCGTGCTCCCCGAGCCGCCCCCGCAGGCGGCGATCCAGGCGATGCAAAGGCACGCATGGACCAGTGACCATGGACGAGCACGATCGATCGAATCTCCCGGCATGAGCTCCCCCTGTTCGGACGGACCTCGTCCGTGCCGCCGAAGAGCAGAGGCCGTGCCAGCGTGCCCGGGATGCAAGGTTCCGGAATCAGGGTCGAGGGAGCAGGGCGTGGCCCGCCTTGCTCCACGTGGCGCGACGTGGCGCTACTCCGCGCCTCGCTCCGTGGCCGGGCTATTCGTCCCGCAGCGCGGCGCCGTCCAGCTTGGTGAGGCGGGCCTCGCAGAAGTCGCGGTCGACCACCACGGTCTGGCCGCGCCTTTCCGGCGCCTCGAAGAGCACGTCGGCGAGCACTTCCTCCAGGATGCCGCGCAGCCCGCGCGCGCCGAGCCGCTTGTCGATCGCGTAGTGGACCACGGCCCGCAGGGCGCCGTCGCGCAGCTCCAGCTCGACGCCGTCCAGCTTCAAGGCCTCGCGGTATTCCTTCACCAGCGAGTCGGGAGGCGCGGTGAGCACCTCGTACAGTTCGCCCGGGGACAGCTCGCTGAGCTGCACCTGCACGGGGAGGCGGCCGAGCAGCTCGGCCAGCATCCCGTACTCCACCAGCTCCTTGACCCGCAGCCTGCTGCCGCCTTGACGCCGCCCCCCGGCGCCGAACCCGACCTGCTTGTCGACCTGCGCCTGGTGCAAGTCGGTGAAGGTGCCGGCGCAGATGAAGAGGATGTCGCCGGTGTCCACCTGCACGAAGTCGTGCTTGTTCCAGTGCTGGGTGACGTTGAGGGGTACGAAGATCTCGCGTCCCTCGAGCAGCTTGAGCAGGGCCTGCTGCACGCCCTCGCCGCCGATGTCCCGGCTGCCGGCGCCGGTGCGCGACGAGCCGCCGCGCCGCGCGATCTTGTCGATCTCGTCGATGAAGATGATCCCGCGCTCGGTCGCGTCGATGGAGTGGCCGCTCTTGAAGAGCAGCTCGGCCACCATCACCTCCACGTCCTTCCCGTAGTAGCCCGCCTCGGTATATTCAGTGGCGTCGACCACGGTGAAGGGGACCTCGAGCAGCTCGGCCAGGTTGCGCGCGATGTGCGTCTTGCCCGAGCCGGTGGGACCCATGAGCAAAAGATTGGTCTTGCGCAGGAGCGTCTTCGCGCCCAGGCGCCGCTGCTCGATGCGCTTGAGGTGCTGGTGGGCCGCGGTCGCCACGGCGCGCTTCGCCGCCTCCTGGCCGACCACGTAGCGATGAAGGTGGTCGTAGATCTGCCGCGGCGTGAGGACGCGGAAGTCATCCTGGCGCGGAACGCGGCGCGTGCCTCCCGCGGACATCCCCATCCCCTTGCGTTCCGGCCCGTCCTTCGGCATGGAGCGAGCATAGCGCGACCGGTGGGAGTCGCGTGAAGGGGGTCACTGTCGAGCGTTCTCGCGATGCTGCTCTGCGCGGAGAAATGAAAAGGCGCGGCGCCCCGAGCGAGGCGCCGCGCCGATCACCGCATGGTGCGGCGGTGTTCTTCCGCCGCGGAGGTTGGCGCGCTCTCAGCGGGGCTGCGTCGAGTCGTCCCTGCCGTCGCGGTCGTCGTCCTCGAAGACCTTCATCGAGGCCTGGATGTTGTTCTCGATGCTCGACTTGTTGCTCGCCGACCTCGGATCGAGCCGGGCCGCGCCGGCGCCGCCGAACCAGGTCGACGGGTCGACGTTCAGGGTCACGTTCTGCGCGCCCGAACTGAAGTTGAAGCTGCCCTCGTACTTCTGCTGTGCGTCCAGCGCGGAGACGAACGTGTACGGGCTCCCGTCGACCTGCCCCTCGACGATGATCGAGGCCGGGCCGCCCGGCACGGTGGCCATGGCCTGCACCGCCGGGTTGGTCGAGTCGCTCGTGCTGGGCGCGTGCACCTTGAACTTGATCTCCCGGTAGGTCCCGGCCGGCACGTCCTTCACGGTGACCTGCTGCACGGTGCCGTTCAGCGCCGCGTCGGCGAGATCCAGGACGAACGGCCCCGCCTCGTACTCCTGCAGGTCGTTGATGTCGTTGGGAGTCGTGCTGGCGCGCTCCAACTCGACCTCGCGCACCGCGATACGCACGCGGTTGATGGTGATGCCGTTCGAGAGCGTCAGCGCGGTGGGCGATGCCGCCGGGGCCGCCGTGCTGCCCGCGCGGCTGCTCAGCGAGAGCTGCGCGCCGCCGCCGCACGCGGCGAGGGCCAGGGTCGCAATCAGGGGGAGTACGCGTTTCATGGTCAGCCTCCAGTAGGGGGTCTGTTGCTTTCCACCCCCGACCCGGCCGGCATGTGACAGTTCACTCGCGCGGAATTCCTGCGGAAAGAAGCGCAGGTGTGGCGCGAGGTGGGGTCCCCGCCGACAGGCCCAAAAAAAAATAATTATTTTTTCGGGGCGCGGCGCTGAGCTTGTCAGGCCGGTGACGCCGCCTTGCGCAGGGCGGCCTCGACCCGGGGGAGCGCCTCGTCGATGTCGCGGAGCGAGACGGCGCCCACGCTGAGCCGGAACCAGCCCGTCTCCCCCTCCAGGCCGAAGGCCTGGAAAGGCACCACCGCGAAGCCGGCCTCGCGCAGCAGGTAGCTGCGGACCTCGTCGTTGGTGCGCAGACCGCGCCGCCCGATCAGGTCGAATTGGACCGAGAGGTAGATGGCGCCCTGCGGGGAGATGTGGCGCACCGGGAGACCGGTGGCGTGCATGGCCGAGAAGCCCTGGTGCAGCCGGTCCAGGCGCGCCTGCAGCTGGGCGTGGAACTCGCGCCCGTAGGCGTCCATGGCGGCGCCGTCGCGCAGCACCTCGGCGGTCGCGACCTGCTCGGCGCGCGGGGCCCACGCCCCGACGTGCCCGAGGAAGTCGCGCACGGCGGCGATGACCGCCGGCGGGCCCACTCCCCACCCGACGCGCAGGCCGGTGGCGGCGAAGGCCTTCGAGATCCCGTCGACGAAGATCACGTACGGCGCGGACTCGGGGACCAGGTGCACCGGCGTCTCGTGGCGGGCCTTGCCAAAAGTAAGCATCCAGTAGACCTGGTCGTAGAGCAGGTAGAGCGGCTTCTCTCCGGTCCGGGCGCGGCGGCGGTTCTCGGCCACCACGGCTTCGGTGATGCGCCTCAATTCGTCCTCGCGCAGCACGGTGCCCGCGGGGTTCAAAGGGGTGTTGAGCGCCAGGAGCCGGGCGGCCCGCAGGTGCGGCTGCAGCGCGGCCGCGGTGGGCAGGAAATCCTCCTCGGCGCGGGTGGTCAACGGCACGCCCCGCGCCCCGACGAGGTGGCAATAGTGGTTGTTGTTCCAGCTCGGGACGGGGTAGACGACCACGTCCCCGGGCTCGACCAGCGCGGAGTAGGCGGCGAAGATGACCGGCCTGGAGCCGCCCGCGATCACCGTCGCCTCCAGCGGCACGTCGAGGTGCAGGCGCGTCCGGTAGAACTCGCGCACCGCCTCGCGCAGCCGCAGCACGCCGTCGGAGGGCGGGTAGTTCGTCTCGCCCGCGGCCAGCGCCCGCAGCACCCCCTCGCGCAGCGCGCCCGGGATGGGGAACTCCTTGGAGGAGAAATCCCCAACCGTGAGGTTGCAGATCTTGTCGCCGCGCGCCTGTGCCGCGCGGATCTCCGCTCCGATGCGCAGGATCTCGGAGCCGATCAGCCCGCGGGCCATCGTACACAGCCCGAGGCGGGGGTCGTCCCCGGGAAGATCGAGCTGGAGCGTCTCCATGGGGGCCTCTCTCCCCGCGGGGCGGCCGAAAAAGCGGCGCATCCTTATCACGGGTGAGGCTAAGATGGGACGGCGTGCCGCGCCTCCGGTCGAAAGCGCTGGTGTGGATCGCTCGACAGGGATCGTCGGGCGCCGAGGTGCTGCTGCTGCAGCGGCCCCAGCGGCGGGGCGGGGGCCTGCATCCCGTCACCGGCAAGGTCGAGGACCAGGAGCCCGTTGCCGCGGCCGCGGCTCGCGAGGCGGAAGAGGAGACCGGCCTGACCGGCGAGCTGGTCGACCTCGGCTACTTCCACGAGTACGTCTCCGCCGGCGGGAAGCGCTTCCGCGAGCACGCCTTCCTGCTCCGCGTCCCGCCGCCTGCCCGCGCCATCGAGCTGTCGGACGAGCACGAGGCCTTCGCCTGGGTGCCGCCGGACGAGGCGCGCGCCTCGGTCTCGTGGCCGGCGCACCGCGAGGCGCTGGACCTGGCGCTCTCGCGCCTCGCGGTGCCCGGTTCCCCCCCCTAGGGCGGCGGCCCTGCGCTTTTCACAGAGCGGAGGTCCGGATCGCTGTGGATGCCATAGTCGTCAGCCGTCCGGTGCGGCTTACAGGCCGGTCGGAACGCGGGTCAACGAACACCGCGGCAATGGCCGCTTCCAGCGTGCGAGGGCATCCGAAAACCAATGAGTTTTCAGCCGCGAGCGCTGCGGCTGGCGAATGTTTCAGTTCGTTTCAGCGCGCGGAGACGCCTAGGACGACCGGCCTGGGTTCCGCCGGCGAGGCGAGCTCGGCGAGGTTGGTGCGGCGGTACACCTCGAGCATGCGGTCCTGCCCCGCCTTCCACACGTCGTACATTGTGCAACTGCTGCTGACGTCACAGCGGTCCTTGTGATCCAGGCAGACGTTGAGCTGGACCGGTCCCTCGGCCGCCTCGATGACCTCGAGGAAGGAGATCTCGGCTGCCGGGCGGGCCAGCTGGTACCCTCCGTGTGCCCCGCGGGCGCTGCGGACCAGCCCGCGGTCGGCGAGGATCTTGAGGATCTTGGCGAGGAACTCGCGGGGAAGGTGCAGGGTGGAGGCGAGGTCCTGCAGCGACGCGATCCGCCCCTCCGGGAGCCCGGCGAGGTGGATCATCGCGCGTAACGCATAATCGATCTTGCGGCTGATCTGCAGGACGTGCTGCATCTGCAAAAGAGTTAAACCCCGGCCTTCCGGGCCGTCAAGGACGGTCGCCGCCGCATCCGGCGGCTCCGCGCTCCGAGTCCGGCCGCGAACCGCGCTTTTCAGGGCGCGGCCCATATGACATGTACTCCGGGTGATCGACCTCCACTCACACACACTGCACAGCGACGGGCAGCGCTCGCCCGACGAGTTGGTCGGCGAGGCGGTCGCTGCCGGGGTCAAGGTCCTCTCGCTGACCGACCACGACACGGTGAGCGGGATCGCCGACGCGACGGCCTCCGCGACGCGGCGCGGCATCCGCCTGGTACCCGGCATCGAGCTGTCCTGCGAGCTGCACGGGCGCGAAGTGCACATCCTGGGGCACTTCCTCGATCCGTGCTCCGGGACGTTGCTGCAGCTGGCGGCCGACATGCTCGCGGAGCGGCGCGAGCGCATGGAGCGCATGGTCGGGCGCGCGCAGGAGGCCGGCTTCAAGCAGGTGACGATGGAGAGGGTGATCGCGGCGAGCGGCGGCGAGAACCTCGGGCGCCCGCACCTGGCGCGCGCCCTGGTCGATTGCGGCCACGCGAAGAACGTCAAGGACGCGTTCGACCGTTTCCTGCATTCGCGCGGGCCGCTCTGGGTAGACCGGCGCAGGCTGTCGGTCGCCGAGGCGGTCGGTCTGGTGCGCGGCGCGGGCGGCACCTCGAGCATCGCGCATCCGGGGGCGAACGCCGTCTCCCGGCAGGAGCTGAGGGTCTGTGCCGAGGCCGGCCTCGACGCGGTCGAGGCGTTGCACCCGGACCACGTGCCGACGCAGGTGGAGGCCTACGAGCGGTGGGCGGCGGAGCTCCAGCTCCTGGTCACGGCGGGCAGCGACTACCACGGCCCGGCGGTGCAGCCGGGTCGGAAGCTGGGGGACAGGACGCTCTCGGCGGAACGGTTCGTGGCGCTGGAGGAGCGCAGCCGCCGACGCTAGCCGGCCCGCTCCTCCGGGGTCACCACGTGATCGATCACGATCGCCGCCTTGGACGCGTCGAGCGAGTAGTGCACGTTGGTCCGGCCCAGCGTGAGGAAGAGCGGGACGCAGGGCCACGAGGCCGGGTCGGAGGCGTCCGCGATCTCGAACAGCATGTGCTGCAGCCGCTGCTGGGTCACGTCGTCGAGGACGAGCAAGCTCATCATTGCCGACGGAGCGACCTCGAGGCGCACGCCTCCTGGCGAGCGCGCCCAGACCCAGCGCGTTGCTCCCTGCGAGTCCATGTGCCTGTCAGTTCCAGCAAGGGGCATACCAGGGCCCAGGAGCGCCTACCTGGACCTAAAGCGGCCTGGTGACGGCAGCTTGCATTTGCAGGTGCCCGCGGGGAGGCTGTCGATTTCACCGTTTTGCAGCGGACAGCCGGAAAAATTTTCCGTTCGGCGTAAAGCAGGTCACACCGCCGGCGTTCCCCCGAACGCGGTCGCCGCCCAGCGGATCAGCGGTCCCCAGTAGAGGCCGAACACGAGCAGCGGGATCGAGAGCGCGACCAGCACGCCGGTGTACAGCGCGGGGACCTGGATCGGCTCCGCCGCGGGAGCGTCCTCGAGGTACATCGCCTTGATGATCCGCGCGTAGTAGAAGAGCGACACGGCGCTGTTCAGCACGCCGATCACCGCCAGCACCACGTTCCAGAACCCGCCCTGCTGCACCAGCGCGGCGAAGACGAGGTACTTGCCGGTGAACCCGGCCAAGGGCGGCAGCCCGGTCAAGCTGAAGAGGAACACGGTGAGCGCGAGCGCCGCGATGGGCGCGCGGCTGCCGAGGCCACGGAAGTCCGAGACCGTCTCGCCGCCGGTTGCGCGCGAGACGGCGATCACCACCAGGAACGCGCCCACGTTCATGAACACGTAGATGACCAGATAGACGAGGATCGACTGCACGCCCGCGGTGCTCGCCGCCGCCAGGCCCATCAAGAGATATCCGGCGTGGGCGATGGAGCTGTAGGCGAGCATCCGCTTCAGGTTGTCCTGCACCAGCGCGGTGACGTTGCCCAGCGTCATGGTGATGGCGCTGATGATGCCGATGATGGCCGGCCAGGGGACCTCGGTGACGTGGGCGTAGACGCCGCCCGGGAGCTGCTTCTCGAAGACGGCGAAGAAGAACCGGATGGCGACCGCGAACCCGGCGGCCTTCGGCCCCACGCTGAGGAAGGCGGTGAACGGCGTGGGAGCGCCCTCGTACACGTCGGGGCACCACATGTGGAAGGGGACGCTGGCGATCTTGTAGCCGACGCCCGCGAGGACGAAGACGACGGCGACCACCAGGGCGAGCTGCGCGGCGGGCTGGCCGCCGAAGGCCTGGGCGAGGAAGAGCCGGCTGGTCACGTCCGTGAGCTGGGCGCCGATGCCGCCGTCTCCGATCACGCGCGTGGTGCCGAACAGGCCGTACAGCAGGCTGATGCCGTAGAGCATCACGCCACTCGCCACGCCGCCGTAGATGACGTACTTGAGCGCCGCCTCGTTCGCCTTCCGATCCGCGCGCCGGAAGCCGGTGAGCACGTAGCTGATCAGCGAGACCGTCTCGATGGAGAGGTAGATGGTGAGGAGGTCGGTGGCGCTCGCCATCAGATAGAGGCCCAGGACCAGCGCGAAGAGGAGCGCGAGGAACTCGCCCAGCCTGGCGGGCGAGATCTGCTTGCTGGAAGGGACGATGAGGATGGTGAGCAGCGTGGCGCCCAGGAACAGCCAGGCGAAGAAGATCCGCATCGGGTCGTGCATCAGGAGCCCGCCGAAGAGCGGGACGGAGCCGCCGGGAGTCTTCCAGGTCGCGTACGCCGCGAGCGCGAGCCACACCAGCGCGCCCGCCGTGAGAGCCTGGACGCGGCGGGGGCTGCGGCGGGTGAGCAGGTCCTGGATGAACATGCCCAGCGTCGCGACCGTCAGCACGCTCTCCGGCCAGAAGAAGCGCAGCGACTCGATGTTACCCACGGCGCCTCCTCACTGGAACGGCTGGATCAGCGTGCCCAGCGAATGCTCGATCAGGTTGATGATGGCGGCGGGGTAGAAGCCGAACACGATGATGAGCAAGGCGAGAGGATAGAGCGTCAGCCGCTCGCGCCAGTTCACGTCGGGGAGCCCGCGGTACTTCTCGTTGAGCGGCCCCAGCATCATGCGCTGGATGGCCCACAGGTAGTACGCCGCGGTGATGATCACCGCGCTGGCGCTGATGATGGTCAGCGTCATGTAGACCGGCAGCGAGCCCAAGAAGACGGTGAACTCGCTGACGAACCCGCACAGGCCGGGCAGGCCGAGCGAGGCGAAAAACGCCAGGCCCAACAGGCCGGCGTACTCCGGCACCTGCTGCGCCAGCCCGCCGAATCCCTCGATGTTGCGGTGGTGGGCCCGGTCGTAGATGACGCCGACGATGAGGAAGAGCATCGGGCTGATGAGCCCGTGCGTCCACAGGTTCAGCACCGCGCCATCGATCCCCTGCTGGGTGAAGCTGCTCATGCCGAGCAAGCAGAAGCCCATGTGCGAGACGGACGAGTACGCGATCATCCGTTTCAGGTCCTTCTGCGCCAGGCAGACGAAGGCGGCGTAGACGATGTTGATGGTGCCGAAGACGGCCATCGCCGTGCCCGCCCACCGGGTCGCCTCGGGCAGGACGCCGTAGTTCACCCGCAGGATGCCGTAGATGCCCATCTTCAAGAGGACGCCGGCCAGGATGACGGAGATGGGCGTGGGCGCCTCGACGTGCGCGTCGGGCAGCCAGGTGTGGAAGGGGAACATCGGGATCTTCACCGCGAACCCGATGAACAGCGCCACCCAGGCGACGCGCATGAAGTTGAGGCCCATCACCGCGGGCGCGCTCGCGTACCCGCCGGCGCGCCCCCACTCGGCCATCTTCAGCAGATCGAAGGTCTGCATGAGCTGGCCGTCGACCGGCACCTTCGGCCCGTTGAAGTACAAGCCGATGATGGCGAGCAGCATCAGGACCGAGCCGGCCAGGGTGTAGAGGAAGAACTTGATGGCGGCGTACTCCTTGCGCGCGCCGCCCCAGATGCCGATGAGGAAATACATCGGCAGCAGCATCACTTCCCAGAAGACGTAGAAGAGGAACAGGTCGAGCGAGACGAACACGCCGGTCATGCCGGTCATCAGCAAAAGCAGCATGGCCATGTAGCCCGGCACGGCGCGCTGGGTGAAGTGGTGCTCGTCGAGGTGCGCGTTGCCCGGCCACCAGGGCATGGACGCGATGGTGGCGATGAAGCTGATCAGCGCGGTCAGGATGACCAGCGTGATGGAGATGCCGTCGACGCCGACGAAGTACCGGATGTTGTAGGCCTCGATCCAGCGCGCGTGCTGGACGAACTGGACCTCGTTGCGCGACGGGTCGAAGGCCTTCCAGAGGTACGCGGCCATGACCAGCACGGCCGCGCTCGCGACCAGCGCGATCACCCGCGAGGCCTGGTCGGCGGCTGCCTTGCCCAGCGCGCCGGCGCTCCGCAGCCCGAGGACGAGCAGGATGAGCACCGCGCCCGCGACGGGCGTGAAGGTCATCCAGGTGAGCAGCGCGCTGCTAGTGGGATGGTCCATGATTCTCCCGATCAGCGGATCACGTACTGGATGATGACGAAGGCGATGGCGCCGGCCAGCGCGCCGAACAGGTAGGCCTGGATGCGGCCGGTCTGCAGCCGGCGCAGCTTCGCGCCGCCGTGCAGGAAGCCGTCGGCGAGCAGGTTCACCGCGCCGTCGACGATCTTCTGATCGAAGGCAGCGTCGACGTAGGCGATGGTGCGGCCGATGGTGGCCACGGCGTTGACGATCCCGTCGACGACGTTCTGGTCGAACCAATAGAGCGCGCGGCTCAAGAGCAGCGACGAGCGCACCACCGTCGCCTGGTACAGCTCGTCGACGTAGTACTTGTTGTAGACCACCGCCCAGGCTCGGGGAAACGTCGCCTTGAGGCGCTCGGGCACGGTGCTCGTAGCATTCAGGTAGAGCACGCGGGCGACGGCCCAGCCGGCGGCGGCGATGCCCACGCCGATGAGCTGGAAGAGCCACTCGGTCGAGTGCGCGGTCTCGCGGAACGGCACGCTCGTGGCCGCGGGCAGGCTCGGCGCCAGGAAGCTCTCCAGCAGGGGCTCGTGGCCGGACCAGAGCTTCGGCAGGCCGAAGACGACGCCGCTCACCACCGCCGCGAAGGCCAGCGCGATGAGGACCCAGGTCATCGAGCGCGGCGACTCGTGCGGCAGGCCGCCGTGCTCGTGCGCCTCGGGCGCGTGCGGGTCGTGGCCGTGCGGGTGCGGGAGCGAGGCGGCCAGGGCCTGGGCCGCCGCCTCGTGCTCGTCGGGGGCCCTGAGCGCCGCCGCCGCGTGCGCGTGCGCGGCGACCGACTCCGGATCCTCGAGCGTCTCCTTGGGCGCGTGCCCATGGCCGCCCCGGTACTCGCCGGTGAAGGTCATGTAGTAGGAGCGGAACATGTAGAACGAGGTGCCCAGGGCGGCGATCGCGCCGACCAGGTAGATGGCCTGGCCCATCCAGGGCGCCGAGAGGCCTTCCGCGGTCCACGCCTTCCAGAGGATCTCGTCCTTCGAATAGAAGCCCGCGGCGAAGGGGAACCCCGCGATCGCGCAGCAAGCGGCGAGGTAGGTCCAGCGCGTGATCGGCGTGTACTTGGCCAGCCCGCCCATCTTCCGCATGTCCTGCTCGTGATGGCAGGCGAGGATGACCGAGCCGGACCCGAGGAAGAGGCAGGCCTTGAAGAAGGCGTGGGTCATGAGGTGGAAGATGCCCGCCCAATAGGCGCCCACGCCGACTCCGATGAACATGAATCCGAGCTGCGAGACGGTGCTGTAGGCGAGCACCTTCTTGATGTCGTACTGGAAGAAGCCGATCGTGGCGGCGAAGATGGCCGTCAGCGCGCCGATCGACGCCACCACGGTCATGGCGGCGGGACTGAGCGCGAAGAGAAAATTCAGCCGGGCCACCATGTACACGCCCGCGGTCACCATGGTGGCCGCGTGGATGAGCGCGGAGACGGGGGTCGGTCCGGCCATCGCGTCGGGGAGCCAGACGTAGAGCGGGATCTGGGCGCTCTTCCCGGCCGCGCCGATGAAGAGGCAGATGGCGATGAGGGCGAGCACCGGCAGCCCGAAGAGCGTCATCGCGCCGAGCCGGGCGGCCATGCCGCTCGACTCGTCGGCGATCTGGTTGCGCAGCTCGCGGAACTCGATGGTCGCGCCCAGCGGTACGCGCGCGGGCGAGAGGCGCGGGTGCGCGAGTGCGGCGCCCAGCGCCGGCGCGGCGAGCCCCGGCTCGGGCACGTAGCGCGCCTGGGCGTTCCAGGTTCCGGAGAGCGACCAGAAGAGGATGAACAGGCCGATGACGAACCCGAAGTCGCCGAACCGGTTCACCACGAAGGCCTTCAATGCCGCCTTCGCCTTCTCCAGATCCGTGTACCAGAAGCCGATCAGGCCGTAGCTGCAGAGGCCCACGCCCTCCCAGCCGAAGAACATCACCGCGAAGTTGCTGCCCATCACCAGGAGCAGCATCGAGAAGACGAACAGGTTGAGCCAGAGGAAGAACCGCCAGTAGGCAGGCTCGTCGGCCATGTATCCGACCGAGTAGACGTGGATGAGCGTCGCGACGTGGGTCACGATCAGCGTCATCACCATGCCGAGCGGGTCGAGCGCGAAGGAGAGGTCCACTTTCAACGAGCCGCTCTGCCACATCGTCCAGAGGCGGTCCTCGAAGAACCGCTCGTGGGCGGGCCTGGCGAACATGGTCCAGAAGGCGATCTCGGCGACGATGCACGAGGCCACCATCACCCCGATGGCGATGGCGTGGTTGGCGCGCTTGCCGTAGCGCTTCTGCAGCCAGGGGCCGAAGGCGGTGTTGAGCGCCGCGCCGAGCAGCGGGAAGAGCGGGATCAGCCACAGCCACGAGACGTGGATCGCCTGCGCGACGACCCCGCCGGGAACCGCCGCCGCGCGACCGCCCGTCCAGCCCGGGGCAGCCGCTGCATGTCCTGCTTGCTCCGCGAGCGCTGCGAGAAGGGAGAAGGTCATGTCCTCACTCGCGCAAGAGGTCGGTCTCTTCCACGTCGATGGTGCGGAAGGTCTGGTAGATGGCCAGCACGATGGCGAGCCCCACCGCCGCCTCGGCCGCCGCCAGCACGATCACGAAGATGCTGAAGACCTGCCCGGTCAGCTTTCCCGGCCCCTCCACGAAATGGTTGAAGGCGATGAAGTTCACGTTGGCGGCGTTGAGGATCAGCTCCACCCCCATCAGGATGCCGACCGCGTTGCGCCGCGTGACCACCGTGACCATGCCGAGCGCGAAGAGGATCGCGCCGACGATGAGGAAATGAGGCAGGCCGATCGTGGTCATAGGACGGTGTCGCTCGTTTCCTTGATCTCCTTGCGCGCGATCACCACCGAGCCGATCAGCGCCGCGAGCAGGACCACCGAGGCGATCTCGAAGGGAAGCAGGTAGTCGGTGAGGAACGCGATGCCGAGGCGGCCCGCGCTCGGCTCCCACGAGCGCTCCGCGACCACCTTCCAGGGCGCCATGACGGCCGTGTACGAGAGCGTGGCGACGGTGACCAGCGCGAGCGCGATGCCCGCCGGGAAGCCCACGTGGGTGTTGGTGAGCTTGGGGTCCTCGCCGATCTGCTTGGTGAGCATGATGGCAAAGAGGATCAGCACCAGCACGCCGCCGACGTAGATGAGCAGCTGCGCGACCGCGGGGAAGTCGGCGCCGAGGAACACGTAGAGCCCCGCCGCGCCGAGCAGCGCGAAGAGCAGGCTCCAGGCGCTGTAGATGATGTTCCGGGAGAAGGCGCAGCCGGCCGCGCCCGCGCAGGTCATCAGCGCGAACAGGTAGAAGATGGCGTCGGCGAGCTTCACGTACGGGATGAGGCGGTTCGCGGCGTCCACCACGAAGGGGCCGGCCACCCCGCCGAGCAGGTACCCGAGCAGGAAGAGCACGCCGAAGAGCGCCGCCGAGAAGAGGAACAGCGCCGGTCCGAACCCGAGCGGCAGGCGGCGGAAGGCGAACCCGTTCAGCCCGTAGAGGAACGCGGTCACGGCGAGGTACAGCGCGAAGAGCGCGAGCACGCCGAGCGGCTGGCCTGCGATCAGCCGCGCGCCGAGCACGCCGACGCCGACCATCAATCCCGCCAGCATGAGGAAGACCCGGACCAGTCCTTCGACGAGCGTCCGGCGCGGCGCGTGCGCGCGCGGCGAGGATCGGCGCGGATCCGCGGGTCTGATCTCCGGAACGTCAGCCAAAGTTGTGACCCCTCGCGCGGGCGGACTCTACTTCGGAGGAGGTTTGGTGCCTAGCATGATCTTGAAGAGCGACGGCTCATCGCAGGGGCCCGGGGTCGCCGGGGCCGGGGGTCGACGGCGGCTTCGCTTCCGCGTCCGCGTCGGGCGCGGGAGCGGCGGCAGGCGCTGTCGCCTCGGCTGGCGGCGGGGCCTCGGCGGCGGGCGCCTCGGGCAGCTTGCCGCTCTTCAGGGAGACGAGGATGGTCTCCAGCATCGCCTTCGAGTCGGCGCCTCCCGGCGCGCACTTCTCCGAGCTGAAATCCTTCCCGGAGGCGAGCCCCTCGGAATAGCCCTTGCAGTCGGCGTAGCCGCAGTCGCCGCAGTCGGTGCCGGCCATCGCCTCCTCGAACACCTTGGCCAGCTTGGGCTTGTCCTCCTTGACCTGCAGCGCCTTGGCGGCGAGCTGCCGGCCCATCGCGGTCGGGTCGAGGCCGGCCGGCTTGGGCTTGCCGTGCGCCGCGCCCTTGTCTCCTTCGAGCTGCTCCTTGGTGGGGAACGGCGGGGGCGGAGCGTCCCAGGCGGCGATCAGCTGGCGGGTGATCTCCCCCAGCGATTTGCGGGGGAACGAGTCGGATCCCTTGGGCGGCTTGTAGGGCACCGCCGGCACCAGCGGGTCGGGCACGAAGCGCAGGGTGAGGTTGTTGAAGTGCATGACCGCGCCTTCGAACTCGCGCGTGTGCTGGATGGCGCCGGTGGGGCAGGGCTCGACGCAGAGCCCGCAGTACATGCACTTGCCGATGTCGATGTCGAACCGCTCCATGCGGAGCTTGGGGGTGGTCTTCCCGTCGCCCTTCAGGATGTCGATGTTGATCACGGCGATCGGGCAGGCGCGCTCGCAGGCCTGGCACGCCGTGCAGATGTCCATGTCGACTTCGAGGAACCCGCGGTAGCGCGGCGGGATGGTGTCGCGCACGGGCACCGGCACCCGGTCCGGGTACTGGGTGGTGATCGGCTTCCGGAACATGTAGCTGAGCGTGACGCTCATGCCTTCCCAGAAGCTCTTCGCCGTGTTGCTCACGTTCTTCACGTAAGCGCCCAGCGCTCCGGGGGTTTGGCGAGCTGTCGTGACGTTCTCGGCCACCTTGAGTCCCCCTACCAGTTGGAAGTGAAGTCGAACCGGTCGCCCGTGTCGCGGATGTTGCGCAGGACGCGATGGACGAAGAAGCCGGTGGGCAGGACCCCCGCCGCGAGGAACATGACCCAGTGCGTGACCGTGCCCACCGCCGGCGCGGCGCGGACGAGCAGCATCCACCCGGCCACGAACAGGACGGCGGCGAAGCTCACCGGCACCAGGTACTTCCAGCACATGTTCATCATCTGATCGACGCGGATGCGAGGCAGCGTCCAGCGCAGCCACATCACCACGAAGACCCAGAAGAGGGTCTTGCCCGCGAAGATGGCGAGCGAGAGCAGCTCGAACGCCGCCGCCCGGCCGCCGGTCATCGCGTCGAGCTGCGCGGCGGAGATGCCCGGGATCTGCCACCCGCCGAGGAACATGGTGGTGGCCAGCGCGCTCATCACCCACATGTTCCCCCACTCGACGAGGAAGAAGTAGGAGAAGCGCATCCCGCTGTACTCGGTGTTGTAGCCGCTCACCAGCTCGCTCTCCGCCTCGGGCAGGTCGAACGGGGTGCGGTTCCCCTCCGCGAGCGCGCTGATGAAGTAGATGAAGAACGCGGCGAACGTGGCCGGGTTGTCGAAGACGAACCACTGCCAGGGCCAGCCGCCCTGCGCGCGGATGATGCCCTGCGTGCTCAAGGTGCCCGCGAGCAGCACCGGGATCATCAGGGCCATCCCGGCGGGGATCTCGTACGAGATGATCTGGGCCGCGCTGCGGATGGCGCCGAACAGCGACCACTTCGAGTTGGAGGACCACCCCGACATGATGATCCCGACCACGATCAGCGCCGTCACCGCCAGGATGAAGAAGATCCCGAGGTTCATGTCGGCGATGACCAGCCGGTGGCTGAAGGGCAGCGCGACGAAGACGCAGGCGAACCCCACCATCATGAAGTAGGGCGCGGCGCGGAAGAGCACCTTGTCCGCCTCGGCCGGGACCAGGTCCTCCTTGGTGAGCAGCTTGACCGCGTCGGCCACCCACTGCAGGAAGCCGCCCGGGCCCACACGGTTGGGGCCCACGCGCGACTGGATCCGTGCCGCGACCCGGCGCTCGGCCCAGGAGAAGATGCCCGCGGTGATGGCGGCGAAGTTGATGACGAGGAAGGCGAACAGCCCCATGAACGCGAGGTAGACGAGCTGCGTCCAGGGCCAGGAAGCGGGGTCCCGCCCCCATCCACGGATCAGGCTGTCGATCCACCCTTGCATTATCGATCGATCTCCGGCGCCACCACGTCGAGCGACGCGATCAGCGCCACCAGGTCCGCGATCATCAGGCCGCGGGAGAGAGTGTCGATGATCCCCATGGCGGTGAAGCTGCCGGTGCGCACCTTGACCCGGTACGCGTTCTCGCCGCCGCCCGCGACCACGTAGTACTGCATGTCGCCGCGCGCGCTCTCGATGCGGCTGTAGGCCTCGAGCCCTTCGGTGAACTTGATCTTGCGGGGCACCTTCGCCATGCTCTCGCCCTTGGGAATCTGCGCGATGCACTGGCGCAGGATGCGGCAGCTCTGCTTCATCTCCTCGCAGCGCACGGAGAAGCGGTCCCACGCGTCGCCCAGCGCGCCCATCTCCCCGCGGCCGACCGGCACTTCGAACTGCAGCTCGGGATAGATCGAGTAGGGCAGGTCCTTGCGCACGTCGAAGTGGACGCCCGAGGCGCGCAGGTTGGGACCGACCAGGCAATAGTCGATGGCCATCTCGCGGGGGATGGGCGCCAGCCCGGCGAGCCGCTGCACGAAGATCTCGTTGTTGGTGATGAGCCGGTTGAACTCGACCAGGATCTTCTCGAAGTGATCGACGAAGGTGATGACCTTGTCGGCGTATCCCTCGGGCAGGTCGAAGGCCACCCCGCCGATGCGCAGGTAGTTGTAGGTCAGCCGCGCGCCGCACAGCTCCTCGAGCAGGTCGTTGATGAACTCGCGCTCGCGCAAGGCGTAGGGGAAGGGCGTGACGGCGCCGACGTCCATCGCCATGGTGCCCACCGAGATCAGGTGGCTGGAGATGCGGTTCAGCTCGCAGGCGATCACCCGGCAGTACTCGGCGCGCTTGGGGACCTCGACGCCCAGCAGCCGTTCCACCGCCATCGCCCAGCCCTGGTTGGCGAACATCGCCGCGATGTAGTCGACGCGGTCGGTGTACGGCATGAAGCCGTTGTAGGTGCATTTCTCGCCGATCTTCTCGATGCTGCGGTGCAGGTACCCCACCTCGGGGATGGCGCGCTTCATCACCTCGCCGTCGGTCTGCACGAGGAAGTTGATCACGCCGTGCGTGGAGGGGTGCTGCGGGCCCATGTTGAGCAGCATGTCGCCCGTGTACTCGATGCGGCGGAGGATCTCCTTGTTGGAGGTCATCTCCATCGTCGGGTTCTCGGGCGCGCGGCGGGGCTCGGTCACTGCGGCAGCTCCTTCTTCTCCGCGGCGGGCGTTTCCGCCCCGGTCGCGGTCGCGGTCGCGGCCGAGGCCGCCCGCTTCTTCATCTCGTCGAGCCGGATGAAGCCGTCCAGCGGGCTCTCGCGCGTGGTGGAGATCTGGTGGTAGTGCGGCTGCTCCGCGTAGTCCTTGCGCAGCGGGTTCCCGACCCAGTCGTCCGGCAGCATGATGCGCCGCAGGTCGGGGTGGCCCTCGAAGGTGACGCCCAGCAGGTCGAACTGCTCGCGCTCGAGCCAGTCGGCGCTCTTCCACACGGGCTCGAGGCTGGCGACGGTCGGAGAGGCGCGGTCGAGCTTCACCTTCAAGATGAACGCGTGCTTCTTCGCATACGAGAAGAGGTGGTAGACGACGTGGATCTGGTTCTGCTTGGGCCAGTCCAGCGCGGACAGGTTCATCAGGCAGTCGAAATGGAGCTGCGGGTCGGCCTTCAGATGCGCGCATACCTCGCGCAGGGCGGCGGGCTTCACCTCGACCCAAGGGTCCTTGTTCGCCGGCTGCAAGGGCCCCACCGCGTCGCCGAACTTTGCGGCGAGCGATTGCTGGATCTCCTCGGGCGTCATCCTCAGGCGCTCACTTTGTAGTCGATGCCGAGACCCGGCGCGCGCTGGCCGATCTCGCGCCGCCCGGCGAACCACCGCTCGCGCACGATCTTGTCCTGCACGCGCAGCAGCCCCTCGGTGAGCGCCTCGGGGCGCGGCGGGCAGCCCGGCACGTAGATGTCCACCGGCACGATCTTGTCGACGCCCTTGCAGACCGAATAGGCCAGCTGGAAGAGGCCGCCGCAGCTCGCGCAGGAGCCCATCGAGATGACGTATTTCGGCTCCGCCATCTGCTCGTAGAGGAGCTTGCAGCGCTCGGCCATCTTGTAGGTGAGCGTCCCGGCCACGATCATCAAGTCGCTCTGGCGGGGAGTGGCGCGCGGGACGCTGCCGAAGCGGTCGATGTCGGCGCGCGGGCCGCCGGTCTGCATCAGCTCGATGCCGCAGCAGGCGAGGCCGAAGAGCAGGTAGAAGATGCTGCTCTTGCGGGCCAGGTTGATGATGTCGTCGATGAAGGAGGTCCTGGTGGTGACCACCTGCCCGACGTCCTGCGCGTAATGCTTCGACATCCGAAGTCTCCAATCCGTTCAACCCGCAGCGCCCGCGTGCGCGGGCCTGCGGTTTACGCCGCCTTCCGCGCGGCGTCCGCCTTCTCGCGCGCCGCCTTGATCACGTCCTGCTTGAGGCCCTTCACCCATTCGAGGTCGCCCATCGCCCACACGTAGGCGAGACCCACCGCGAGGATGGCGATGAAGACGAAGATCTCGGCGAACGCCAGGAGGCCCTGTCCCTGGTCGAGGAACCATTTGTAGACCGAGGCGACCGGGTACATGAACGCGATCTCCACCTCGAAGATCACGAACACGAGTGCGATCAGGTAGAAGCGCGGGTTGAAGTTGTACCA
>Ga0137409_10000307_pt1 | contig 52537 bp, 64 predicted proteins | sample CZODoug1_16funga_FD_122059 | JGI IMG/M metagenome (GOLD analysis project Ga0137409, IMG submission 122059) | Vadose zone soil fungal communities from Angelo Coast Range Reserve, California, USA - CZODoug1_16fungal (Hybrid Assembly) | ecosystem: Environmental > Terrestrial > Soil > Vadose zone... | reverse complement strand
AACTGCAATGCGAAGATCGATACGCCGCCCGTGCCAAGCACCAGGACGCTTTCGCCCGCCTTCACCTGGCATGCGTTCATCAGCGCGTTCCACGCCGTGACCGCCGCACAGGACAGCGTCGCACCTTCCTCGAAGGACAGGTGCGCAGGAATAGCCACGGCATCGCGCTGGTCGAGAAGGATGCACTCCGCCAGCACGCCGTCGGCCGGAGAACCGATTGCGGGGCGCGGCTCGGGGGCCGGAGGGCCGTCGATCCAGTTCTGGAAGAAGGTGCCCGAGACGCGGTCGCCCACCTTGAACCGGGTCACTTCGCTGCCAATCGCGACCACTTCACCTGCGCCGTCCGAGAGGGGAATCGTGTCGCGCTGCGCGGTGCCGCCGAAGTAGCCGCCCGTGACGACGAGCAGATCCCGATAGTTGAGCGAGGCGGCGCGCATGCGGGCCAGCACCTGCTGCGGGCCGGGTGTCGGGGTAGGGCGCTCCTCGAGCCGCACTTCGTCGAGCTTCTGACAACCCTTCGGCACGATCCAGGCTTTCATCGTTCCTTCCTCCTCACAGCGAGAACACGCGCTCGGCGTTCAGCTGGAAGAATTTCTTCTTGTCGGTATCGCTGAGCGCCAGGTTGTCGCACGTGATCACTTCTTCCGCCAGGTACTGGTAGGGATAGTCCATCGCGTACATGACCCGGTCGGCGCCGAGCACGGAATGACAGAACAGGATCGCCGGCTCCCACGCGACGCCACTGTTGGTGACGTACACGTTCTCGCGCAGGTAATCGCTCGGGCGCTTGCGCAACGGTCTCATCCCGGGATAGCGGCCTGAGGCGACCGAGGCCTTGTGCATGTAGTCGATGCGGTACAGCCAGAACGGCAACGCTTCGCCCGTGTGGCCGACGATGATCTTCAGCTCCGGAAAGCGGTCGAAGGCGCCACTGGTGATGATCGCGAGCAGGTGCAGGCCCGTCTCCACCGCGAACCCGTAGATCGCCGACTCCAGCCCGCGCTCGAGCAGTGGCCCGATCAGCCCGCGCGACGGAGTGTTCGGATGGATGTAGATGGGAGCATTGAACGCTTCAGCGGCCGCGAAGATGTCCCAGTACTTCTGATCGTCGAGGTATTCGCCCAGCGTGTGCGAATTGACGATTACGCCCTTGAGGCCGAGCTGTGTCGCACCCCGCTCGATTTCCTTTGCGGCTTCCTGCGGGTCCTGCGGCGCCACGGCCGTCAGGCCCGAATAACGATCGGGATGCTCGCGGATCGCTTCGGCGAGCTGATCGTTGAACGAACGAGCGAGAGAGGTCCCGGTCGCGGCGTCGAAGACCTGCACGCCCGGGGACGTCAGGGACAGGATCTGCCGATCGATGCCGGTCGCGTCCATGTCGCGCAGCCGCTGCTCGCCGAGATCCTGGATGCGCGTGATGATCTGCGTGGCGCGCGGGCTGGGGCTCGAGAGATAGAATCCCCACAAGCTCCTGAAGCCCGGGTCGTCGAACTCGGGCCGTTCGAGGAGCTTGCGATACAGCTCGAACATTTCTGGCGGAGCAAACGCCTCCTCGGTCGCGATGCGCTTGTAGCCCTTGGCGGGCGGGACGGAAGCCCTTGATTGTTCTGGCGATGCAGTGCGGCTCATGGCGCCCGATCTTGGCACAGGCGGGCGCTCGGTCACATTGCGCTCAGCATCGACTTTTATTTCCGTTTCGGTCGAGCGTGCACGCGGGGCGGGCTGCGAGATAGCCCGGCCACACACCGATTCTCCAGGAGTCCACGAATGAGCACGGCCGAACAGATCCAGGCGCTCGAAAAGAAGCTCGAGCAGGTGAGCCACGACGTGGGTGTACTGCAGGACGTGCACGCGATTCGCAGGGTCCAGCACGCCTACGGGTATTACATCGACAAGTGCCTCTACAACGAGGTCGTCGATCTATTCGCCGAAGACGGCGAGGTCCATTTCATGGGCGGACGCTACAAGGGCAAGGCCGGCGTGCGGCGCCTGTACGTCGGGCGGTTCCAGACCAATTTCACGGGCGGCCGCAACGGTCCCATTCCGGGCTTCCTGCTCGATCATCCGCAGATGCAGGACATCGTGGACGTCGCTCCGGACCGCAAGACAGCGAAAGTCCGCGCCCGGGCTCTCATGCAGGCGGGCAGCCACGAGAGCCGCGACGAGGGCAAGGGTATTCCGCGGCAATGGTGGGAGGGCGGCATCTACGAGAATCAGTACGTGCGGGAGAACGGGATCTGGAAGATCAAGGTGCTCAACTATCGCGCCGTGTGGCATGGCACGTTCGAGAAGGGTTGGGCACATATGCCGGCGAACGCATATCCGTTCGCTTCCGAGACCTATCCCAAGGACCCGGTCGGGCCGGACGAGCTCATCACCGATCCCAAGCCGGTGCTGTGGCCGGACACTGATGTCGTGCCCTTTCACTACCCGCACCCGGTCACCGGAAAGTGGGTCAAGCCGGATTGACCCTGGCCAAGGCCGGAGCTGCCCATGGCAGGAGCACTGAACCAGCAAGTCGCGATCGTCACCGGTGCGGGCCGCGGGTTTGGTCGCGCCATCGCGCTGCGCTTCGCCGCTGAAGGTGCCGCGGTCGCGGTGACCGCACGTACGCAGAAGCAGATCGACGACACAGCCGCGGCAATCACGTCGCACGGCGGCCGCGCGATTGCCGTGGCCGGCGATGTCACGCGGCGTGAGGACGTGGCGCGCGTGGTCGAACGCACGATTGAGGCATTCGGGCCGGCAACGACACTCGTGAGCAACGCCGGTCACGGCGGCCCGTTCGGGCCGATCGGCTTTGTCGATCCCGATGAATGGTGGGCTTCGCAGGCGCTGCACGTGCGCGCGCCGCTCCTGTTCGCGAGCGCTGTGCTTCCCGGGATGCACAAGGCGGGCGGCGGGCGCATCGTGATCGTGGCGAGTCGCGGCGGCGTGGAGGTTGCGCCCAGCCTGTCCGCGTACTGCGTCGGCAAGGCGACGCAGATCCGTTTTGCGCAGCACCTGGCTGCCGAGGGCAAGGAACATCGCGTCGCAGCGTTCGCGATCGAGCCGGGAACCGTGATCACTGACATGGCGGAAGCGACGCTGGCTTCCCCCGACGCGCAGCGTTGGTTGCCGCACATGCTCGCATCGCTCAAGGAGATCAAGGCGCAATCGGACCCGCAGGCGGGTCTGGCACGCTGCGCCGAAATGTGCGTGAAACTGGCGTCCGGCCGCTATGACGGCTTGTCAGGACGCTACCTGACGCCCGACGATGATTTCGACGCGCTGCTGCGCGCGAACGCTCCGAGCTGAATTCCGAAGGAGATTGCGCATGGCGAACGACGATCAGAGCAAGGCCCTCAACGCGCGCATCGATGAGCTGACGCGACGCATCGGCCTGATGGAGGACACGCACGTGGTCCGCTGCCTGCATTTCAAGTACGGCTACTACATCGACAAGTGCCTGTATGACGAGGCGGTGGATCTGTTCGCCGAGGACGCACGCGTGCACTTCCTGAACGGCGTGTACCGGGGCAAGGCGGGTGCACGGCGCCTGTATTGCGAGTGGTTCCGCAATCTTTTCACCCGCGGTCACAATGGCCCGGTGCATGGCTTTCTGCTCGATCACCTGCAGATGCAGGACATCGTCGACGTGGCGCCGGACGGCCTGAGCGCCAAGGGACGCTTTCGCGCGCTGATGACAGCGGGGCAGCACGAGAGCAAGCGCGATCGCGTCGAGCATTTCCCGGCGCAATGCTGGGAAGGCGGGACTTACGAGAATTCCTACGTCAAGGAACGCGGCGTGTGGAAGATCCAGGTGCTCAACTACAACATGCTGTGGCAGGCGGATTATGAGAAGGGCTGGGCGAACGACAAGCCGCACCTGTTGCCGTTCGAAAAGACTTATCCTGAAAATCCGCTGGGCCCGGACGAGCTGCAGGCCGTGACGCCGACGTTCTGGCCGGAGACACGCAATGTTCCATTTCACTACCCACATCCCGTGACCGGGAAGATGTCGAAGTAGATTCGAGTCGAGGTCGAGCATGACGACGCCATTTCCGGAATCGATGGATTTCAGCGGCTACAACGCGCCATCACGAGTTGAGTGCGATGTGTACGACCTGGTGGTCGAAGGCAAGCTGCCCCTGGAAATCAACGGCACCTGGTACCAGAGCGTCCCGGACCACCAATACCCGCCGATGCTCGGACACGACACCTTCATCAGTGGCGATGGCATGGTGCGCATGCTGCGTTTCGAGAATGGGCACGTGGATCTCAAGCAGCGCTACATCCAGAGCGAGCGTTGGAAGAACGAGCGCCAGGCGCGGCGTTCGCTCTACGGCCTGTATCGCAATCCCTACACCGACGATCCCAGCGTGCGCGGCAAGGGCCGCGGCGCTTACAACACGACGCCGATCTTCCATGGCGGGCGCCTGCTCGCGCTCAAGGAAGACAATCACGCGATGCAGATCGACCCCGATACGCTCGACACCCTTGGCGAGTGGGATTACAACGGGAAGCTCCGCAGCCAGACGATGACGGCGCACACGCGCCTCGATCCCGAGAGCGGCGAACTTCATTTCTTCGGCTACGAGGCAAGCGGACTCGCATCGCGCGATGTGGCTTTCTGTGTCGCGGACAAGAATGGCGAGCTGACCCGCGAGGAATGGTTCCAGGTTCCCTATTGCGCGCTGATGCACGACTTCGCGCTCACCAAGGAACACGTGATCTTCCCGGTGTTTCCGCACACCGCGGACCTCGCGCGCCTCAAGGCGGGCGGGCCGCACTGGATCTTCGAGCCCGACAAGGACAGCTTCGTCGGCATCATGCCGCGCGCAGGCACGGTGCGGGACATGCGCTGGTTTCGCGGGCCGGCGCGTTCCGCGTTCCATTTCATGAATGCGTACACCGAGGGCGATCGCGTGCACCTCGATTTCGGCTGCGGCAAGACCAGCCCGTTTCCCTTCATTCGCGAGGCGTCCAACATCGAGATCAAGCCGGAGGAAATGGCGGGCGACCTGGTGCGCTGGACCTTCGATCTGGCGAAGCCCGGGGAGAAGTGGGACGAGACGATATTGGGGCCGGGCGGGGACCTGCCGCGCGTCGCCGACAAGGACGCGCTCGTCGATTACGACGTCGGGTACTACGAGACTTTCGATCCGACCGTCGCACCGCCCCTGATCGCAGGGCCTGTGGGAGCTGGCTTCAACACCATCCTGCGCATCGAACCGAAAAGCGGCAAGGTGCGACGACTGACCATGGACCAGCGCTCCACCGTGCAGGAGCACGCGCATATTCCGTCGCAGATCCCGGGCCACGAGGGCTATCTCGTGTTCCTCGTCGACCGGCATGATGAGAATCAGAGCGAGATGTTCGTGGTCGAGCCCCAGCACCTGGAGCGCGGGCCGGTCGCGCGCATCAAGATTCCGCTGCGATTGCGGGTCGGCGTGCATGGCAACTGGGTGCCGGCCTCGGTATTGAATGGTTGAAGGAGCGCCGGGAGATGTCGATGGCCACGAACTATCCGGATCTGAGACTCTTCATCGGCGGCGAATGGGTCGGCGGCGACGGCCGCGTGCTGCAACCGGTGCTCAACCCGGCGACCGAAGAAGTGCTCGGGCAACTGCCGCACGCTTCGAAAGCTGACCTCGATCGCGCGCTCGAGGGTGCGCAGCGCAGCTTCCCGGCGTGGCGCGCCAAGCCGCCCCATGAGCGCGGCAAGATCCTGCGGCGCGCGGCCGAGCTGCTGCGCGAACGCACCGAGACCATCGCGCGCATCGCGACCATGGAAGAGGGCAAGGTACTTTCCGAGACCCGTTGGGAGGTCGCGCTCTCCGCCGAGATCTTCGAGTGGTACGCGGAGGAGGGGCGACGTGCGTACGGCCGCGTGCTGCCGCAGCGCGCCTCGGGCGTACGCATGACGGTGATGAAGGAGCCGGTGGGCCCGGTCGCCGGCTTTGCGCCCTGGAATTTCCCGATCGGCAATCCGGCCCGCAAGATCGGCGCGGCACTGGGTGCGGGTTGCCCGTGCATCCTGAAGCCCGCGGAAGAAGCGCCGGGATCCGCACTCGAAGTGGCGCGCGCACTGGCTGATGCAGGGCTGCCAGCCGGAGTGCTGTCGGTCGTGTTCGGCGTCCCGTCAGAGGTCTCCGCATACCTCCTTGCCTCGCCGATCATCCGCGCCATCTCGTTCACGGGCTCGATCCCGGTGGGCAAGCAGCTCATGAAGCTCGCAGCCGAGGGCATGAAGCGCACCACGATGGAGCTCGGCGGGCATGCACCGGTACTGGTGTTCGATGACGTCGATGTGGAGCAGGTGCTCGATCAGTCGGTGTTCTCGAAGTATCGCAACGCCGGGCAGGTGTGCGTCTCGCCCACGCGCTTCTACGTGCACGAGAAGATCTACGGTCGCTTCGTCGACGGCTTTGCCTCGCGCGCTCGCGCGCTGAAGGTCGGCAACGGCCTGGGCGACGGCACGCAGATGGGTCCGCTCGCGCACGACCGGCGTCTCGAGTCGATGGAAACCCTGTTGGGCGATGCACGCAAGCACGGCGCACGCTTTCATACCGGCGGCGCACGCATCACCGGCAGCGGCTACTTCTGGCAGCCGACAGTGCTGTCGGACGTGCCCAACAGCGCGCGCATCATGAACGAGGAACCGTTCGGGCCGGTCGCGATCCTCAATCCGTTCTCGGAGTTCGACGGCGCCATCGAGCAGGCGAATCGCTTGCCTTATGGCCTCGCCGCCTACGCGTTCTCGCGCTCATCGCGCAACGTCAACCTGCTCGGTGAGCAGATCGAAGCGGGGATGATCGGCATCAACAGCTATGCGATCTCGGTCCCGGAGTCGCCGTTCGGCGGCGTGAAGGAGAGCGGGCACGGGAGCGAGGAGGGCATCGAAGGGCTCGATGCCTGTCTCGTCACCAAGTTCGTCAGCGAATCGTAGCTATGCGGTGATGCTGCAGCGGCGATACTCGCGCGGCGTCACACCGTAGCGCGCGCGGAACACGCGTCCGAAGTGCGTCGGGCTGTTGAAGCCACAGTCGAATGCGATCTCGGTAACGGTGCGCCCGCGCTGCGAATCATCGACCAGGGAGCGCGAGCATTCTTCCAGGCGCCGGCGCAGGATGTAGCGCGCCACGGTTTCCTCTTCATCGGAGAACAGGTGGTGCAGGTAGCGCGTCGTCATGCGACAGGCTTCAGCGATGCGCGTCGGGGTAAGGTCGGGATCGCCGAGATGCGCCTCGATGTAGTTCATGATGCGCACGCGATGCGCCATCACCAGCGAGGAGCGTTCCGATTCGTTCTGCTGCACGCCGGCGTAGGCGCTCGCCACCAGGTCCAGGATCGCGCGCGTGATGCCGGGCGCGAAATCGAGATCGGCTTCCGTCCGGCAGCGGCGCCAGAAGTCGGTCAGGAAATTGGACAACAGCCCGCTCAGTCCCGAATTGCCCGACATCAGGATCGCGACCACGCTCTCGGGGCAGGGAAGGTGCCGGCGCAGCAGGCCCTCGGGCATGCCGAGCACGAACATGCGATTCGGGCGATCGAAAATCATCTCGTAGGGACGCGTGCTGTCGCACAGCGTGAAATCACCAGGCAGCAGTCGCGCCTCGCGACCATCCTGGCGGTTGATGCTGTCGCCATCGAGCTGCATGTGCAGGAAGAACATCGCCTGGCGCGAACGCTGCACCTGCAGGCGCGAGTGGCGCACGATCTGCGGATCGGAATAGACCTCGGCCGCCTGGATCTCGCCGACCCGGGTGCGGGTGAGGCAGCCGGTGAAGCCACGCAGATCCATCGGGTCCGACACCACCGGCGTGAACGTGTCACATGCGATGTCGTTCCAGTATTCGAGCTTGCGACGCGGCGCTAGGCCCGCCGTCGAAAATGTTTCGAGCTGAGCCATGATCGTCCCCCCGGACTTTCAAACTACTTCAACGCGACAGCTCCGCTGCTGGTGTGGCGCCGCAGTCAGGTCCTGCCGACCCATTTGGTCGTTTGACGATCCTCGTCCAACGGTTATATTCTATAACTGTAGCAAAACCCGTGGTCAAGTGGGTTTTGCTCCACGGCTGCTCGTAGCTGCGGCGCCACAACCAGTGACTTAATTTTTACCCCGACCAATGATTGCGAAATCCGACTCGCGGGCGCTGGTGGCGCGTTGGCCGGACGCATGGCTGCTCGGCGGAATTCGCACTCCCTTCGTCGATTTCGCGCAGGCCGCGAGCCTGGTGTCCCCGATCGATCTCGGCATCAAGGCTGCCCGCGAAGCATTCTCCCGCGTCGGTGCCTCGCCGGGGGACGCGGATACGGTCATCGCCGGCTCGATGGCGCAGGCGAGCTTCGACGCCTACCTGCTGCCCCGGCACATCGGCCTGTATGCGGGCGTCCCCGTGGAAGTGCCCGCACACCTGGTGCAGCGCGTGTGCGGAACCGGGATCGAGGTGATCAGCCAGGCGGCGGATGCGACTGCGCAGGATCGAGCGGACCTCGCGCTCTGCGTCGGCACTGAGTCGATGAGCCGCAATCCGGTCGCCGCCTATACACATCGCACCGGTTTTCGCATGGGGCAGGTCGAATTCAGGGATTTCCTGTGGGAGGCGCTGCTCGATACCGCGGTAGATACGACCATGGGAGGCACCGCGGAGACGCTCGCCAAGCGTTTCGACATCTCCCGCGCTGCGGTCGACCAGTTCGCTTCCCGCAGCTTCGAGCGGGCCCTGGCCGCGCAATCCAGTGGATACCTGGAGGGCGAGATCTGTGCGCTCCGGGACGAAAGTTTCGAGGTCGATGGGTTCAAGGCGCGCGGTATTAAGTTACGTGGCAACGGGTCCGGTGTGGCGGCCGATACGCATGTACGCAGCTCGAGCGTCGAGCAACTTGCGAAACTCAAGCCCGCATTCGGCGGCGTGCAGACCGGCGGTAACAGCTCCGCGATCGTGGACGGCGCCGCGGCCGTGCTGGTCGGCTCGTCGCGTTACCTCAAGGAGCGCAAGCTCGAACCGCTCGCGCGCCTCGTCGCCAGCGCCGCCATCGGAGTGCATCCTGGCAGCATGGGCCTCGGGCCGGTCGGTGCCATCCAGGCGCTGCTCAAAGAAACCGGCCTCAGGATCGCCGACATCGATCGCTTCGAGATCAACGAAGCCTTCGCCGCACAGGTGCTGGCGTGCGTTCGACAGATGGATCTCGATGAGTCCCGGCTGAACGTGAATGGCGGCGCGATCGCGCTGGGTCACCCACTCGGCGCGACCGGCATTCGCCTGACGCTAACGCTGGCGCGCGAGCTGCAACGCAGTCGCCTGCGCTACGGCATCGCATCGGCCTGCATCGGCGGCGGACAGGGTATTGCCCTGCTGATCGAAAACGCCTCGCCCGGAGCCCGCGCATGATGAAGATCAAGCGTTCGCTGAGGATCGAATGGGGCGACTGCGATCCCGCGGGCATCGTCTATTTCCCGCGCTACTTCCAGTTCTTCGACGCCTGCACGGCGGCGATGTTCGAGCGGGTGGGCTTGCCGAAGCAGGCGCTGATCAAGCAGTACGACATCGTGGGTTTCCCGGTGGTCGATATCAGCGCCAAGTTCATGATCCCGTCCAAGTTCGGGGACGACGTCAGCATCGAGACCTGCATCAGCGAATGGCGCCGCTCGAGCTTCTGCGTCCAGCATCGGCTGCTCAAGGGCGAGCAGCTGGCAATCGAGGGTTTCGAGACCCGCGTGTGGGTCGGCCGCCACCCGGACGATCCCGACGGCATCAAGTCACGGCCGATTCCCCGCGAACTGATCGATCGATTCAAATGACAGCTCCGCGAGCGCAATCAAGGCGAGCCACGCGCCGGTCCGGCAATGGCGGTCCGCGAACCAGGGAAGCCAAGCGCGAAAACGGCCAGGGCAATGGCCGCGACGGCTCGCGCGGCGTGGATCTCAGCCCGCTCGCGGGCTCGATCGGCTACACGGTACGGCGCGCGCAGATGGCCCTGTTCGCAGACTTCGTCACCTCGCTACGCGAGGTCAATCTGCGCCCCGGGCAATTTGGCGTGTTGATGATCGTGCATGGCAATCCGGGACTCAGCCAGTCGGATGTCTGCGCTGCGCTGGGCTTCCAGAAAGCGAATCTCGTGCCCCTGATCAGAGGGCTGGAAGTACGCGGTTTGCTGGTGCGCAAGTCGGTCGAGCAGGATCGGCGCTCCTATGCACTGCACCTCACAGCCCGGGGCCGGGGGTTGCTGCGCCGCGCGTGGGAACTTCAGGCCGCCCAGGAAGCCCGATTGACGCAGCAGATCGGTGCAAGCGGCCGCGCGACCCTGCTGACACTGCTGAGCCAAATCCTTTCCGGGACGGTGGATAATCCGACGGCCGGGAATTTCGCCCTGGAGCCCTGATGAGCCAACCCTCGACATCGCCGTCTCCACGGTCGGAGCTGACCAGCGCACAGCGGGAAGCCGTGGAGCGCGTGCTCGACACCCACAGGAGCCGTCCGGGGCCGCTGCTGGAAGTGCTGCACGGAGTACAGGCCACTCTCGGGTTCATACCGCCCGCAGCCGTGCCGCTCATTGCTCAGGATCTGAACCTGTCGCGCGCCGAAGTTCACGGCGTCGTGTCCTTCTACCATTACTTCCGTGGCCTGCCCGCAGGCAGGCACCTGGTCCGGGTGTGCCGGGCGGAGTCTTGTCAGGCCGCAGGTGGCGATGCACTGGTCGATCACGCCAAGCGGCGCCTGGGGATCGACTTGCATCAGACCACCGCCGACGGCCAGTTCACGCTGGACGCGGTGTACTGTCTGGGGAACTGCGCCTGCTCGCCGGCGATCATGATCGGCGAGGAACTGCATGGTCGAGTGTCGCCCGAGCGATTCGATGTGCTGATCGCGGACTGCGAGCGTCAGCAATGACCACGATCGTCTATGTACCCCGCGACGCTGGCGCGCTCTCGCTGGGTGCCGAAGAAGTCGCGCGGGCCATATCGATGGAGGGTGCCAGGCGTCGGCAGAACGTACGCATCGTGCGTAACGGTTCACGCGGGATGTATTGGCTCGAGCCCATGGTCGAGGTCGCCGCCGCGAACGGACGCCACGCCTATGGTCCGGTTCGGGCGAGCGATGTTCCCGGTTTGTTCGATGCCGGATTTCTCTCCGGCGCCGGTCATCCCCTGCATCACGGGCTGACCGAGGCGATTCGCTATTTCGCAAGCCAGCAGCGACTGACCTTCGCGCGTGTTGGCGTTACCGATCCGGTGAGTGTGGCCGACTACGAGGCGCACGACGGGTTCAAGGGTTTGCAGCAGGCGCTGACGATGGCGCCTGCCGATATCGTGAAGGCGGTGACGGAATCCGGTTTGCGCGGGCGCGGCGGAGCGGCATTCCCGACCGGCATCAAGTGGCAGACGGTGCACGATCAATCGACGCCGCGTAAATATGTGACCTGCAATGCCGACGAAGGCGACTCCGGCACTTTCTCCGACCGGATGTTGATGGAAGGTGATCCCCTCACGCTGGTGGAGGGGATGATCATTGCGGGCGTCGCGGTGGGCGCGAACCAGGGCTACATCTACCTGCGCGTGGAGTATCCACATGCGTACCGCGTGCTGAACGAGGCGATTGCCAACGCCTATCAGGCCGGCTACCTGGGCGATGACGTCCTCGGCAGCGGTAAGCGGTTCGATCTCGAAGTGCGGCTGGGGGCAGGGGCCTACATCTGCGGCGAGGAGACCTCGATGCTGGAAAGCCTCGAGGGCAAGCGTGGGGAAATCCGCGTCCGGCCGCCGTTGCCGGCCATCAAGGGCCTGTTCGGGCAGCCGACGATCGTCAACAACGTGATCTCGCTCGCATCGGTGCCCGTGATCCTGCAGCGAGGAGCGGCCTATTACCGCGATTTCGGCGTCGGCAAGTCGCGCGGTACTTTGCCGATACAGCTAGCAGGCAATGTGAAGTACGGCGGCCTCATCGAACGCGCATTCGGCACGACGCTGCGCGAGATCCTTTACGACTATGGCGGCGGCACGGCCAGCGGCCGACCCATTCGCGCCATTCAGGTGGGCGGCCCGTTGGGGGCCTACATCCCGGCAACCCAGTTCGACACAGCGGTGGACTACGAGGCCTTGTCTGCGATCGGGGCGCTGCTGGGTCACGGGGGAATCGTTGTGTTCGATGACACCGTGGACATGGCCCGCATGGCGCGCTACGCCATGGAATTCTGCGCGCTGGAATCCTGCGGGAAATGCACGCCCTGCCGGATCGGATCCACAAGGGGCGTGGAACTCCTTGATCGCATTATGAAAGGTGTCGAGCGGGAACAGAACCTGCACTTGCTTGAGGAGTTGTGCGAGACCATGCTTCAAGGGTCACTGTGCGGCCTGGGTGGCATGACCCCTTTCCCGGTGCAAAGTGCTCTGAAGCACTTCCCGGAGGACTTTCAGGCTGGCACCCGGCACTAGACGGCTGCAGAGGTTTGGAGAAGACGATGTTCGCGATCGACTACATGGACTCAGGCACCCCGGCGGTGAGCGGCAAGCCCGTCGAGGTCGAAATCGATGGCGCCAAGGTCACGGTCCCGGAAGGGACATCGGTCATGCGCGCGGCCGCACTCGCGGGCGTACAGGTGCCCAAGCTGTGTGCAACGGACACGCTGAAGGCATTCGGCTCCTGCCGGCTGTGCCTGGTCGAGATCGAGGGACGCAAAGGCTACCCGGCTTCGTGCACGACCACTGTCGCAGCCGGCATGAAGATCCGCACCGAGTCCGAGAAGCTGATGCAGCTGCGGCGCAATGTGATCGAGCTGTACGTCTCCGAACATCCGCTCGACTGCGAGACCTGCCCGGCGAGCGGCCACTGCGAGCTCGAGAACATGGCCGAACACGTCGGCGTGACCGATTCGCGCTACACACCGCGAGGCGTACCGCGACCTGCCGCGGCCAAGGATCTCAGCAATCCCTACTTCACGTTCGATCCCGACCTTTGCATCGTGTGCTCGCGCTGCGTGCGTGCCTGCGATGAAGTGCAGGGTACGTTCGCGCTCACGATCGAGAATCGCGGCATCGTGTCGCGCGTGTCGGCGAGCCAACACGAATCGTTCATGGATTCCGAGTGCGTTTCGTGCGGTGCCTGCGTCGAGTCCTGCCCGACAGGTGCGCTGTTCGAGAAATCGCTCGCAGTGCTCGGCAAGGCGGAAAACGCCGTCAACACGACCTGCGGTTATTGCGGCGTCGGCTGCTCTCTCGATGCAGAAACTCGCGGCACGGGAGCCGACCTTGAAGTCGTGCGCATGACACCAAACCGCAGCGGCCATGCCAATCAGGGGCACGCCTGCGTCAAGGGCCGTTTCGCTTACGGTTATGCGACGCACCCCGATCGCGTTACGCAACCGATGGTGCGCGCACGGATTACCGATCCCTGGGTGGCGACGACGTGGGACGAGGCGATTGCACACGGTGCGCGCGAATTCAAGCGCATCCAGGAGAAGTACGGGCGCGACGCCGTGGGCGGCATCACCTCTTCCCGCTGCACCAATGAAGAGACCTTCCTGGTGCAGAAGCTGGTGCGCGCTGCGTTTGGCAACAACAACGTCGATACCTGCGCTCGTGTCTGTCATTCGCCGACCGGGTACGGACTCAAGCAAACACTCGGTGAGTCGGCGGGCACCCAGGCATTCACGTCGGTGGCGAAGGCCGACGTCATCATGATCATCGGTGCCAACCCGAGCGAGGCGCACCCGGTGTTCGCCTCACGCATGAAGCAACGCCTGCGCCAGGGAGCCAAGCTGATCGTCGTCGATCCACGCGAGATCGGCATGGTGCGCTCGCCACACATCGAGGCTAACTATCATCTGCAGCTGCGACCCGGAACCAATGTCGGCGTCATTAATTCGCTGGCGCATGTGGTCGTGACCGAAGGGTTGACCAAGGACGACTACATCGCCGAGCGATGTGAGCCCGAGGCCTACCAGGCGTGGAAGAAGTTCGTTTCCGAGCCACGCCATTCGCCAGAATCCATGGAGAGCATTACGGGAGTTCCCGCGGCCTCGGTGCGCAGCGCGGCGCGCCTTTACGCCAAGGCTGGCAATGGAGCCATCTACTACGGTCTCGGCGTGACAGAACACAGCCAAGGCTCGACGATGGTGATGGGCATCGCGAATCTCGCGATGGCGACCGGCAATCTCGGTCGCGAGGGCGTCGGCGTCAGCCCGCTGCGCGGCCAGAACAACGTGCAGGGCTCCTGTGACATGGGTTCGTTCCCGCATGAATTCAGCGGTTACCGGCACGTTTCGGATGCCAAGACCCGTCAGCTCTTCGAGTCCGCGTGGGGTGTGAATCTGCTCGCTGATCCGGGCCTGCGCATTCCAAACATGTTCGAGGCGGCGCTCGATGGCAGCTTCAAGGGCATGTACGTACAGGGCGAGGATTTTGCGCAGTCCGATCCCAATACGCTGCACATCGCCTCCGCGATGCGCGAAATGGAATGTGTCGTCGTGCAGGACTTGTTCCTCAACGAGACCGCCCGCTTCGCGCATGTCTTCCTCCCTGGTTCATCGTTCCTGGAAAAGGACGGCACATTCACCAACGCGGAGCGGCGCATTTCGCGCGTGCGCAAGATCGTGGAACCCCTGGCCGGGCTGCAGGACTGGGAAATCACGGTAAAGCTCTCGAACGCACTCGGCTACCCGATGCATTACGATCATCCGTCGCAGATCATGGACGAGATCGCCGCGCTCACCCCGACCTTCACCGGTGTGACGTACGAGAAGCTCGACCGGCTAGGCAGCATCCAGTGGCCGTGCAACGACGGCGCTCCCGAGGGTACGACGACCATGCACGTCGGTCAGTTTGTGCGAGGCAAGGGCAGGTTCTTTGTGACCGAATACGTGCCCACCAGCGAACGCACCACCGACCGCTTCCCGTTGATCCTGACCACCGGCCGCGTGCTCGCGCACTACAACGTCGGCGTGCAGACGCGGCGCACCGCTAATTCGGCCTGGCATCCCGAGGACCGGCTGGAGATGCACCCGCATGATGCGGAAACGCGCGGCCTCAAGGATGGTGACTGGGTGGGAATTTCCAGTCGTGCCGGTGAAACGGTAATGCGCGTGACTGTTACGGAGAAAGTGGAACCCGGCGTGGTCTACACGACCTTCCATTTCCCGGAGTCGGGTGCGAACGTCGTCACGACTGAAAACTCCGACTGGGCGACCAATTGCCCGGAATACAAGGTCACGGCCGTACAGGTCGTGCGCGTGAGCCCGGGCGATGCGTGGACGGTCCGCACCCAGCGCGAGCGCATGGAAAGGATCCGCAAGCCCAAGGAAGCGGCTCGGGCCTGAGGTCTGCCGATCGCAAGCGCCAAAGACATAGCCAGCAATGATCTGGCGCAGTCGGCCAGGAGCGTCGCGCCTGATGCCGCGCACGCGAGCGTGCAGCTGTCGGTCGAGCGTTGGGTGAAGGGAGAGCAGCACCGGGCGCAGGATGAGGTCGCCGAGGAATTCCCGATCGCGCTTGTCTACCACGCTGTGCCGCACGTGGTCATGCTGGCGACACCCGCTGATCTCGAGGACTACGCCGTCGGCTTCACGCTAAGTGAAGGCCTGGTTGCCAAGCCGGAAGAGATCCGCTCCATCGAAGTCGAAGCCGGTCGCCACGCGATCGACGTGCGAATTTCCATTGCCTGGGAGCGCTTTTCCGCGCTGCTGCAGCAACGGCGCAATCTCACCGGCCGTACGGGCTGCGGTCTATGTGGTGCAGAAACCGTTGAGCAGGCGATACGTACCCCGGCGTCACTCGAGGGTGGAGCCAGCGTATCAGTCGCAGATCTGCACGCCGCAATGACTCAGCTCGGATCCATGCAGCCCCTCAACGCGCGCACCGGCAGCGTGCACGCGGCCGCCTGGGCACGGCCCGGCGCCGGAATTCAGTACGTGCGCGAGGATGTCGGACGACACAACGCGCTCGACAAGGTGATCGGTGCCGTCATACGCGCCGGCGACGACCCGGCACTCGGCTATTTGCTGATTACGAGCCGCGCCAGCTATGAGATGGTGCTGAAGAGCGCGACTGTCGGGGTAACGTTCCTGGCGGCGATCTCCGCGCCGACCTCTTTGGCCGTGGACCTCGCCGGACGCTGCGGGCAGACGCTGGTCGGATTCACACGGCCTGAGCAGCATGTCGTGTACGCCGGGGGAGAGCGGCTCGTGCCATGAACCCGGAGCATCTCGTCACCATGGCCAATGACATCGGCCACTTCTTCGCTTCGGCGCCCGACCGCGAGCAGGCGGCGCGCGACATCGCGGGTCATCTGAAACGCTATTGGGACCCGCGCATGCGCCGTGACATCGTGGCGCACTACCGGCGAGGCGGCGAGGGTCTCGAGGACTCCGTGCGCCGCGCTGTGGGACTGCTGGCCGACGAGGCACCGCCTGCCGGTTGAGCCGTCGAGGCTATTTTTGGACCGGTGCGTTCGGCGAAAAGACTTCCACTGCGAGGCTGAAAGTACGGTTTTCGGAAGGGCGTAACGCCCCAACTCCGACCACTCGCCGAGTCAGTTCCTCACCGCGATCGTCCCGGATCGATAACACGACCGAGTATTCCCAAGCCTCGCCAACCGCCGGGTGTCGGATCGTCCCCTCGACGCGCAGCGGCACCACTGTGCGCAGTGGCCTCTTCTGCGCCTCGGCACCGAAGCGCAGATGATGGTCACAGGCCGGGCAAACGACCGCGCTTTCGAGAATCGTGGCCTTGCAGTGTGGGCAGGTGCGTGTCTGCCCCGGGAGCAGTGAACGCACCGTGCTCATGAAGCGGTGCCGTCACCCTTGGCGAGGCCGAAAGCACGTGTGCTGGACGTCTCCGCCCATCCGAACTCGACCTGGCCACGCATGCGTGAGCCGGCGGCGACCGTGAGTGATCCGGCCTTGACGTCCCCTGCGAGCACGCCGGTTTCCAGCAGCTCGACCCGGGTGGCGCCTTCGATGTTGCCGTGCAGTTCGCCACCGACTGTGACCGTCTGAGCACGAACCTGCCCCGTGACGTGGGCCCCGGCATCGATGGTCAGATTGCCCTGAACGCTGACATCGCCCTTGAAACGGCCGGCGATGCGTACGTGTCCGGTACCCTCGATCTTGCCCTCGATCGTCAGATCGGCGGCGAGCAGGGATTCTTTCGGTTCCGCGCGGTCGCGCGGCCTACGGGTTTCCGTGCTCAAAGGGACCGCGGCGGGCTTTTCGGCTTCACGGCCCGGGTGCTCGCGCGACGAAACCGGGGTCGGACCGCCGGGTGTTGAAGACTGTTCCTTCCAGAGCGCCATGATCAAATCCTCCCCATGAATCCTTGTGCGACAGAACCTTCATGGTAACCCCCCGGGGCGCGAGGTGGCAGCCCGAAGATTGTCGTGCCGGGGAGACAGGCGGCGGGCACCCGAATGTTCCATCGGACGGTCCGTTCAGTATTCCCGGCCATATAAAGAGGAGTCGTCGCTCCGGGAGTCGTTTTGGGGTCGGGAGCATGCACTCTTCATGCCCGTTGACACGGTCTAGCCCGGAAATCAGAATACGCGGCTCGTTTTTCGCGGAGGGGTACCCAAGCGGCCAACGGGAGCAGACTGTAAATCTGCCGGCTCATGCCTTCGTAGGTTCGAATCCTACCCCCTCCACCAGCCGAGTGGTGCGGGAGGCGAAAGCCGGCAGCGGATCGGGTGATTGGGTGAGAGCTGCGCTGCGGGTGTAGTTCAATGGTAGAACCTCAGCCTTCCAAGCTGATGGTGTGGGTTCGATTCCCATCACCCGCTCCAATAATCAGTCTGAAAGCGTGGGGCCCTGTCGATGTGAGTCCCACGCCCACGTAGCTCAGTCGGTAGAGCACGTCCTTGGTAAGGACGAGGTCACCGGTTCGATTCCGGTCGTGGGCTCCAAAAGAAGATTGGCCTGTGGCGCTAGCCTCTGGCCGCGGTTCTAAAGAAGGTTCGTTGGTTTGTTCGAGGCCCGGGGCTCGTAGCCCGAGGGCCAAGTCGATTTCGCAGAGTTGTACGACACAGAGCTCAGAGGATTACCGTCGTGGCCAAAGAAAAGTTTGCACGCACCAAGCCGCACGTGAACGTGGGGACGATTGGGCATGTGGATCACGGGAAGACGACGTTGACGGCGGCGTTGACGAAGGTGCTGGCGGAGAAGTTTGGCGGGGAGTTCAAGGCGTACGACCAGATTGACAAGGCGCCGGAGGAGAAGGCGCGCGGGATCACGATTGCGACGGCGCACGTGGAGTACCAGAGCGCGAACCGGCACTACGCGCACGTGGATTGCCCCGGGCATGCGGACTACGTGAAGAACATGATCACGGGAGCGGCGCAGATGGATGGGGCGATTTTGGTGGTGAGCGCGGCGGATGGTCCGATGCCGCAGACGCGCGAGCACATATTGCTGGCCCGCCAGGTGGGTGTGCCGTACATCCTGGTGTACATGAACAAGGCCGACATGGTGGACGATGCGGAGCTGCTGGAGCTGGTGGAGCTGGAGGTTCGCGATCTACTGAGCATGTACAAGTTTCCCGGTGACAAGACGCCGATCATTGTGGGCTCGGCGTTGAAGGCGCTGGAGGGTGAGGACAGCGAGCTGGGCGTGAAGTCGGTGCTGAAGCTGGTCGATGAGATGGACAAGTTCATCCCGGTACCGAAGCGGGCGGTGGATGGAGCGTTCCTGATGCCGGTGGAGGATGTGTTTTCGATCTCCGGGCGCGGCACGGTGGTGACGGGGCGTATTGAGCGCGGGATCGTGCGGGTGAACGATGAGGTGGAGATCGTGGGGCTCAAGGCCACGATCAAGACGATCTGCACCGGGGTGGAGATGTTTCGCAAGCTCCTCGATGAGGGGCAGGCGGGGGATAACGTCGGGGTGCTGCTGCGCGGCACGAAGCGCGAGGAAGTGGAGCGCGGGCAGGTGCTGGCGAAGCCCGGGAGCATCACCCCGCACACCAAGTTTGAGTGCGAGGTGTACGTGCTGACCAAGGAGGAAGGCGGGCGGCATACGCCGTTCTTCAAGGGGTATCGGCCGCAGTTTTACTTCCGGACCACGGACGTGACGGGGGCGGTGGAGTTGCCGGCGGGGACCGAGATGGTCATGCCGGGGGACAACATCAAGATGGTGGTGGAACTGATCAGCCCCATTGCGATGGAAGAGGGGCTGAGATTTGCGATCCGCGAGGGCGGCAAGACCGTCGGCGCGGGCGTCGTGTCGAAGATCCTTCAGTAATCAACGCGTGTCGAAAGCTCGCTCCAGGACAAATTCATGGCTAACCAGAACATCCGCATCCGCCTGAAGGCCTTCGACCACAGGCTGATCGACAATTCCGCACGCGAGATCGTCGAGACGGCCAAGCGCACGGGCGCCACGGTACGTGGTCCGGTGCCGCTGCCCACCAAGATGGAGCGCTTTACGGTGCTGATCTCCCCGCATGCCGACAAGGATGCGCGCGACCAGTACGAGCTTCGGACCCACAAGCGCCTGATGGACATCCTGAATCCCACGGACAAGACGGTGGACGCCCTGATGAAGCTGGAGTTGCCGGCTGGCGTGGACGTACAGATCAAGCTGAACTGAGAAAAAAGGCCGGCGATACCCCCACTTGGGGTTGATCGGCCCTTAGGCACTGCATATAATTCGCGGCTCTTTTTGGCCCGCCCATGCGCAGGAAGCGCTGGCGCGGAGCGAATAAGAAGCAGCAAGAATCGTGTCCGCGGTCGCGGAAGCAGCCTGCAAATGGCGGTTTCAGCGTCTTTTTTGCCGCCGGACCACCCGGATCAACCGAGCGCGCGCCAACCGTAGCGAGCGCCACTAGAGGAATGCAAATGAGCATCGGTCTGGTTGGCCGCAAGTGCGGCATGACCCGTGTCTTTACCGACGCCGGCGAAACCGTGCCGGTCACGGTCATCGAGGCGTTGCCGAACCGCGTCACGCAGGTCAAGAGCCCCGAATCCGATGGCTATCGCGCGTTGCAGGTCAGTATCGGCACGCGCCGCCAATCCCTGCTGAACAAGCCGACTGCCGGACACTACGCCAAGGCCAATGTCGCCGCGGGGCGCAGCCTGTGGGAGATGCGGCTGTCTGAAAAGGAAGGCGCGGATCTCAAGGCCGGCTCCGAGCTCAAGGTCGACTTGTTCAAGGTCGGCCAGATCGTCGATGTAACGGGCACGACCATCGGCAAGGGTTTCGCCGGTGTCATGAAGCGCCACAACTTCGCGGGCGGTTATGCCAGCCACGGCGCATCGCTCGCGCACCGCGTGCCAGGCTCCATCGGCCAGCGCCAGACGCCGGGCCGCGTATTCCCCGGCAAGCGCATGGCCGGCCACATGGGCGTAAGACGGCGCACGGTGGAAAACCTGCGCGTGGTGCAGATCGACGTGGAGCGCAACCTGCTGCTCGTCAGCGGCGCCGTCCCGGGCGCAGAGGGCGGCAATGTCATCGTCAAGCCTTCGGTGAAGGCAGCCGCTCAGGCGCGCAAAGTCCGAGTCGCGCCGGCGAAGAAGTAAGAGATGCCCATGAAGCTCAAACTCGTCAATGGCGGCGCCGGCAGCTCTGAAGTACAGGTTTCCGACGCCACGTTCGGTCGCGAGTTCAACGAGGCGCTGGTGCATCAGGTGGTGACCGCGTACCTCGCTGGCGGACGCGCCGGCACCAAGGCGCAGAAGACGCGCGCCGAAGTGCGTGGCGGTGGCAAGAAGCCCTGGGCCCAGAAAGGCACCGGCCAGGCGCGCGTCGGCAGCATACGCAGTCCGTTGTGGGTTGGCGGCGGCAGGGCTTTTGCGGCCAGGCCGCGCGATTTTCGCCAGAAGCTCAATCGCAAGATGTATCGCGGCGCGATGCGCTCGATGTTGTCGGAGCTGGTGCGCCAGGAGCGGCTGGTGGTGACGCCGTCACTCGAGCTCGATGCGCCGAAGACGAAACTCCTGGTGCAGAAGCTCAAGGAACTGGCGTTGCCCAATGTGCTGATCGTGATCGAAGCATTCGATGAAAAACTGCATCTCGCCGCGCGCAATCTGCACGGCGTCGACGTGGTGCCCGCGACCGCGGTGGATCCGGTGAGCCTCGCGCGTCACGAGAAGGTCCTGATGACGGTCGGCGCGCTCAAGATGCTCGAGGAGCGGCTCGCATGAAGACCACGCGCACCAAGGAACAGCTGACGAATATCCTGCTGGCTCCGCACGTGTCGGAAAAATCAGCGCGCGTCGCCGAGCAGGGCAACCAGTTCGTGTTCCGTGTCCGCAAGGACGCGACGCGCACGCACGTGAAGCAGGCGGTCGAGCTGATGTTCGACGTCAAGGTGCAATCCGTGCAGGTGCTGAACCAGCCGGGCAAGACCCGCCGCTTCGGCCAGATCCAGGGCCAGCGCTCGGGATACAAGAAAGCCTATGTGCGTCTGGTCGCGGGCCAGACGATCGACTTCACCGGGTCGAAGGCGTGAGCCGGGGGACTTAAGAGATGGCACTGATCAAACTCAAGCCGACATCGCCTGGCACCCGGTTCGTGGTGAAGGTGGATCGTTCGCACCTGCACAAGGGTGAGCCGTACGCGGGCCTGGTGGCGCATAAGAACAAGACCGGTGCGCGCAACAACGTCGGGCGCATCACGACGCGCCACATCGGCGGCGGCTCGCGCCAGAAGTACCGCCTCATCGATTTCAAGCGCGACAAGGATGGCGTCGCCGGCACGGTCGAGCGGCTCGAGTACGATCCGAACCGAACCGCGTACCTCGCGCTGGTTCTATACAGGGACGGCGAGCGCCGCTACATCCTGGCGCCGAAAGGCGTACAGGTGGGCGAGGAATTGCGTTCGGGCGCGGACTCGCCGATCAAGTCCGGGAACTCCATGGCGCTGCGCCACATTCCGGTCGGCTCGACGATCCACAACATCGAGCTCAAGCCGGGCAAGGGCGGCCAGCTCGCGCGCAGCGCCGGCAGCTCCGCGCAGTACACGGCGCGCGAGGGCATCTACGCGTCGATTCGCCTCAAGTCGGGCGAGATTCGCAAGGTGCACGTCGACTGTCGCGCCACGATCGGCGAAGTCGGCAACGACGAGCACAACCTGCGCAGCTACGGCAAGGCGGGCGCGATCCGCTGGCTGGGTGTGCGGCCCACTGTGCGCGGCGGGGCCATGAACCCTGTCGACCATCCGCACGGCGGCGGCGAAGGCAAGGCGGGCCAGGGCAATCCGCACCCCGTGTCACCTTGGGGCTGGCAGACGAAGGGCAAGAAGACGCGTCACAACAAGCGCACGAACAGCATGATCGTGCAGCGGCGCAAGTAGGAGCTTTCACGTGCCACGTTCACTGAAGAAAGGACCGTTCGTCGATCTGCACCTCGCAGCAAAGGTGCGCGTCGCGGTCCAGAAAAACGACCGGCGGCCGATCAAGACCTGGTCGCGCCGCTCGATGATCGTGCCCGACATGGTCGGCCTCACGATCGCGGTTCACAACGGCCGCCAGCACGTTCCGGTGCTGGTGTCCGAGAACATGGTTGGTCACAAGCTCGGCGAGTTCGCGCCGACGCGCACCTTCAAGGTGCACTCGGGCGACAAGAAAGTCGTCACCGCGGAGGCGTGAGATGCAGGTCAAGGCCACACTCAGGTACGCACGCATCAGCCCGCAGAAGTGCCGGCTGGTCGCTGACACGGTGCGCGGCAAGCCAGTCGGGGTTGCACTGCAGACGCTGCTCTTCATGCCGAAGAAGGGCGCGAAGCTGGTGCGCAAGGTGCTCGAGTCGGCGATCGCCAATGCCGAGCACAACTCGGGCGCGGACATCGACGAACTGAAGGTGGCACGCATCCAGGTCGACGCGGCACCGATGCTCAAGCGCTTCCATGCCCGGGCCAAGGGACGCGGCAACCGCATCCTGAAGCGCAACAGCCACATCCTGATCGAAGTCGGCGACGGTAAGAAGGATTAGAGCGAGGCACCATGGGTCAGAAAGTCAATCCGATCGGCATTCGCCTCGGCATCACGCGGGACTGGACCTCGAAGTGGTTCGCGAGCACGCGCGCCTTCCCGAGCCACGTGTACACCGATCATCTGGTGCGCGAGCTCCTGCAACGCAAGCTCTCCGACGCTTCCGTCAGCCGCATCAACATCGAGCGCGCCGCCAAGAAGGCCAACATCACCATTCACACCGCGCGGCCCGGCATCGTGATCGGCAAGAAGGGCGAGGACATCGAAAAGCTGCGCGTCCAGGTTGCCAGGATGATGCACATGCCGGTCCACGATGTGCGCCTCAATATCGCCGAGATCCGCAAGCCCGAGCTCGATGCGAAGCTGGTGGCCGAGAGCATTGCGCAGCAGCTTGAGAAGCGCGTGATGTTCCGCCGTGCAATGAAGCGCGCGGTGACCAACACGATGCGCAGCGGCGCGCTCGGCATCAAGGTGCGCGTTTCCGGTCGACTGAACGGCGCGGAAATCGCGCGCACCGAGTGGTACCGCGAGGGCCGCATTCCGCTGCATACCTTCCGTGCCGATATCGATTACGGCCTGTCGGAAGCGAAGACCACCTATGGCGTGATCGGCGTGAAGGTGTGGATTTTCAAGGGCGAGGTGTTCGACAAGACCGAGGAAGCGCTGCCGGCGGACGCCGTCGAGAAGGGCGCGGAAAAGGCCGCGGAAAAGGCCGCGGAGAAGCCCGCGCCCGCGACCGAGGCGACCGCGAGCTGAGGAATTACGGCCATGATGCAACCGAAGCGGACCAAGTACCGCAAACAGTTCAAGGGGCGCAATCCCGGCTACGCGCATCGCGGCAGCACGGTGGCGTTCGGTGAGTACGGCCTCAAGGCGACCAGTCGCGGCCGCATGACGGCGCGCGAGATCGAAGCGGCGCGGCGCGCGGTATCGCGCTACGTGAAACGCGGCGGCCAGATCTGGCTGCGCGTGTTCCCGGACGTGCCGGTGACGCAGAAGCCGCTCGAAGTGCGCATGGGCAGCGGCAAGGGCAACGTCGAGTACTGGATCGCCCGTGTGCAGCCCGGCAAGGTTCTGATCGAGATGGAAGGGGTGACCGAGGACATCGCCCGCGAAGCGTTCCGTCTCGCAGCTGCGAAGCTGTCCGTTTCCACCATGTTCGTGCGACGCCAGGTGCGCTGATGAATGCCAGAGAACTACGCGGCAAGCAGCCGACCGAACTGCGGGAAGAGCTCACGAAGCTGCGGCGTGAGCAGTTCAACCTGCGCATGGCGCGCGCCACCGGGCAACCGCCGAAGAACGATCAATGGCTCAAGGTTCGCCGCAACATCGCGCGGCTGAAGTTCGTGCTGGCCGAGAAGCAGGCCGCCGCGGCGAAGAGGTAAAGGCTGATGACCGAGACCCAAACGCAGGACACCCCGGTGAAGGGCGAGCGCACGCTCACCGGCCGCGTGACCAGCAACAAGATGACCAAGACCATCGCCGTGGAGATCGAGCGGCTGGTGAAGCATCCGAAGTACGGCAAGTACGTGCGCCGGACCACCAAGCTGCTGGCGCACGACGAGAAGAACGAGAGCCGCGAGGGCGACAAGGTCGCCATCGTGCAATGCCGCCCGCTGTCGCGACGCAAGTCGTGGCGCCTGGTGCGCGTCCTGGAACGCGCCGACGCACGCTAGAGGATCGAGCCATGATTCAGATGCGAACCATGCTCAATGCCGCGGACAACAGCGGCGCCCGCACGCTGATGTGCATCAAGGTGCTCGGCGGCACGCGCCGTCGTTATGCGACGGTCGGCGATGTGATCAAGGTGAGCATCAAGGACGCGATCCCGCGCGGCAAGGTCAAGAAAGGCGAGGTGTACGACGCGGTAGTGGTGCGCACCCGGCGCGGCGTGCGGCGGCCCGATGGTTCGCTGATCCGTTTCGACGGCAACGCGGCGGTGTTGCTCACCAACAAGCTCGAGCCGATCGGCACGCGCATCTTCGGGCCGGTGACGCGCGAGCTGCGCAATGCCCAGTTCATGAAGATCATTTCGCTGGCGCCCGAAGTCCTGTAAGCGCCGCGAGCATTTGAGAGAGCCGATATGCAGAAGATCAGAAAGGGTGACGACGTGGTGGTGATCGCGGGCCGCGACAAGGGCCGGCGTGGCGCCGTCATCAAGGTGCTCGACGACGGCCGGGTGCTGGTCGAGAACGTCAACATGGTGAAGAAGCATCAGCGCGGCAACCCGCAGAGCAAGACTCGGGCGCAGGGCGGCATCATCGAGCGCGAGGCGCCGCTGCAGATCTCGAACGTGGCGCTGTGGAACGCGGCCGCCAAGAAGGGCGATCGCATCGGCATTCGTGCGCTCGCGGACGGCAAGCGCGTGCGCTTCTTCAAGTCCAACAAGGAAGTCGTCGATACCTGAGGCAGACCCAGTCATGGCAGCAAGACTTCACAAGCAGTATCGCGACAACATCGTCCCTGAGCTCAAGAAGAACCTCGAGCTCAAGAACACGATGCAAGTGCCGCGCATCACCAAGATCACGGTCAACATGGGCGTGGGCGAGGCCGTGGCCGACAAGAAGATCATGGATCACGCAGTGGGCGACCTGACCAAGATCACGGGTCAGAAGCCGCTCGTCACCAAGGCACGCAAGTCGGTTGCGTCCTTCAAGGTGCGTGGCGGCCAGCAGGTCGGCTGCAAGGTCACGTTGCGCGGCGCGCGCATGTATGAATTCCTGGACCGGCTGATCAACATCGCGATCCCGCGCATTCGTGACTTCCGCGGGCTGTCGACACGCTCCTTCGACGGCCACGGCAGCTACAGCCTCGGCGTGCGCGAGCAGATCATTTTCCCGGAGATCGCCTACGACGCGATCGACCAGATACGCGGCATGGACATCACGATCACCACCAACGCGAAGGACGACAAGCAGGGCCGTGCGCTGCTCGAAGCCTTCAATTTTCCGTTCCGACGCTGAGGTTAAGCATGGCCAAGACCAACATGGTCGAGCGCGAGAAGCGGCGCACCAAGATAGTTAAGAAGTACGCGGCGAAGCGTGCGGCGCTCAAGGAAACGATCCGCGACCCCAAGACGGGCGTGGAGGAGCGGCAGGCCGCGCAGGCAAAGCTGCAGTCACTGCCGCGCGACGCCAACCCGGTTCGCCAGCGCAATCGCTGCGCGATCACCGGCCGCTCGCGTGGGGTGTATCGCAAGTTCGGTCTGGCGCGCACCAAGCTGCGCGAGGCGGCGATGCGTGGCGACATTCCGGGCCTGAGCAAGGCGAGCTGGTGAGGGGCAATTCATGAGCATGACTGATCCGATTGCCGACCTCCTGACGCGTATCCGCAACGGCCAGCGCGCGGGCAAGCCCGACGTTGCGCTGGCGTCCTCGAAGCTCAAGGTGGCCGTCGTCAAGGTATTGAAGGACGAGGGCTACGTCGCGGACTACGCGGTGGCCCGTGATGGCAGCAAGTCGACCTTGAGTGTGCAGCTCAAGTATCACGACGGACGGCCGGTGATCGACCGGCTCGAGCGCGTGAGCCGGCCGGGGCTGCGAATTTATCGCGGTCGTACCGCGCTGCCGAAGATTCTCGGCGGCATGGGGACCGTGATCGTGTCGACGCCGAAGGGTGTGATGACGGATGCGCAGGCGCGCGCTGCTGGTCAGGGCGGCGAAGTGCTGTGCATCGTTTCCTGATGCAGGTGTAGTCATGTCTCGTGTTGCCAGAAAACCAGTCGATCTGCCGCAGGGCGTGAGCGCCACCGTGGCCGACACTTCGGTGGCCGTGAAAGGCGCGAAGGGCAGCCTCACGCTCACGCTCAAGCCCGGCATCAAGGTTGACCAGGAAGAGAAACAGCTCGTCGTGAAGGTCGCCGCGGACGGTGCCGAGGGCATCAACGCCGTTGCCGGCGCCACCCGCGCGCATCTCGCGAACATGGTCGTCGGCGTGAGCAGGGGCTACGACCGCAAGCTCGAGCTGGTCGGCGTCGGTTATCGCGCCGCGGTCCAGGGCCGCATGTTGAATCTGACCCTGGGCTTCTCGCACCCGGTCGCATTTGCGATTCCGGAAGGCATCACGATCGAGACGCCCAGCCAGACCGAAATCCTGATCAAGGGCATCGACCGCCAGAAGGTCGGCCAGGTTGCCGCCGAGATTCGTGGTTTTCGTCCGCCGGAACCCTACAAGGGCAAGGGCGTGCGCTACTCGGGCGAGCAGATCACGTTGAAGGAAGCCAAGAAGAAGTGATGGGCTGAACATGAGCGGAAAGAAAGCACAGAGACTGCGGCGCGCGGTGCGTACCCGGGCCAAGATTCGCGAGCTGCGCGTGGCGCGCCTGAGCGTGCATCGCACGCCACAGCACATTTACGCGCAGGTCATCGCTGCGGACGGCGGACACGTTCTTGCCTCGGCGTCCACCGTGCAGGATGCGGTGCGCGAAGGGCTCAAGAACACCGGCAACGTCGATGCGGCGAAGGCGGTCGGTAAGGCAATCGCCGAGCGTGCCAAGGCGGCGGGCGTGGAGCAGGTTGCATTCGACCGCTCCGGGTTCAAGTTCCACGGGCGCGTCAAGGCTCTCGCCGACGCCGCGCGTGAACATGGTCTGAAATTCTAGACAAGGTCAGGACTGACAATATGGCCAGAGTCGAAAAACCGGCAACCGGCGATGAGCTGCTCGAGAAGCTCGTGGCGGTCAATCGCGTTGCCAAGGTCGTCAAGGGTGGTCGCCAGTTCGGCTTCACCGCACTCACGGTGGTAGGCGATGGCTCCGGCCGCGTGGGATTTGGTTACGGCAAGGCGCGCGAAGTGCCGGTCGCCATTTCCAAGGCGATGCAGCAGGCGCGCAAGAACATGGTGCAGGTCAGCCTGCGCAACGACACGCTGCACTATGCGATCACGGGTGCGCATGGCACGACCCGCGTGTACATGCAGCCGGCGGCGGATGGCACCGGCGTCATTGCAGGTGGCGGCATGCGCGCGGTGTTCGAGTGCGCCGGTGTGCGTAACGTGCTCGCCAAGAGCTACGGCTCGCGCAACCCCATCAACGTCGTGCGTGCAACGATGAAAGCGCTCGCCAACATTCGCTCTCCGGAAGACATCGCGGCCAAGCGCGGCAAGTCGGTCGAAGAGATTCTCGGGACCGGCGCATGAACGACACGGCCTCGTTGAAAGTGACATTGGTGCGCAGCATCCACGGGCAGCTGCGCAATATCGCCGCGTCAGTGCGCGGTCTGGGCCTGCGCCGTCTCAACCAGACGGTCATGGTCAAGGACACGCCGCAGAACCGCGGCATGATCGAAACCGCGAAGCACATGGTGAAGGTCGACCGCCAGTAGTCGGCCCCTGAAACGGAATGCAGCGATGCGTCTGAATACAATCAAGCCTGCGCGCGGCGCCAAGCGCCCGCGACTGCGCGTCGGTCGCGGCGTCTCGGCCGGACAGGGCAAGACCTGTGGCCGCGGCGTGAAGGGCCAGCGCGCGCGTAAAGGCGGTTACCACAAGGTGGGCTTCGAAGGCGGCCAGATGCCGCTGCAGCGTCGCCTGCCCAAGGTCGGATTCCGTTCGGCGATCAAGGCGACACGCGCCGAAGTGCGCCTGAGCGATCTTGAAGGTTTGAAAGACGGCCTCATTGACCTAAAGGCGCTGATCGAGGCGAAAGTCGTGCCGGTGCACACCGAACGCGCCAAGGTGATCCAGTCGGGCGAACTCAAGAAGGCCGTCACGCTCAAGGGCGTGGCGGTGACCAAGGGCGCGCGCGCAGTGATCGAGGCCGCCGGCGGCAAGATCGAGGACTGATCCTTATCTCCATGGCCAATCCCGTCACCACCAATCCGGCTGCAGCTTTCGGCGAAGCGACGCGTCTCACGGACATGCGTCGGCGCCTGCTGTTCCTGATCGGCGCGCTGATCGTGTATCGCATCGGCACGTTCATTCCCGTGCCGGGCATCGATCCGGCGGCGCTGGCGCGCTTCTTCGAAGACCAGGCGGGCACGATCCTCGGCGTCTTCAACATGTTCTCGGGCGGCGCGTTGCGTCGCTTCAGCATCTTCGCGATGAACGTGATGCCCTACATCTCGGCATCGATCATCGTGCAGATGATGACGGTCGTGGTTCCCTCGCTCACCGTTCTGAAGAAGGAAGGTGAGTCCGGACGGCGCAAGATCACGCAGTACACGCGTTACGGCACAGTAGCGCTCGCCCTGTTCCAGAGCTTCGGGGCTGCGGTAGCGCTGCAGAACGGTGGCATGGCGATCGCGCCGGGCCCGCAGTTCCTGTTCACGGCCACGGTAACGATGACCACCGGGACCATGTTCCTGATGTGGCTCGGCGAGCAGATCACCGAGCGCGGCATCGGCAACGGCATTTCGATGATCATCATGGCCGGCATCGTCGCCGGGCTTCCGAATGCGATCGCCAATACCCTGCAGCAGGTCCAGTCGGGCGAAATGAACCCGGCCTTCGTGCTGGTGCTGCTGATCGTGATCATTGGCGTGACGACGTTCTGCGTGTTCGTGGAGCGCGCGCAGCGGCGCATTGCAGTCAACTATGCCAAGCGCCAGGTGGGCCGCCGCATGTATGCCGGGCAGAGCAGCCACCTGCCGTTCAAGCTCAACATGTCGGGCGTGATTCCGCCGATTTTTGCCTCCTCGCTGCTGCTGTTCCCGGCGACCATGGCGAGTTTCTTCGGCACCAGCGACTCGCCCTCGGCGGTGCAGAGCGTACTGCAGCAACTCTCGGCAACACTTGGCTATGGCCAGCCGATTCACCTAGTTTTCTATGCCGCGCTGATCATCTTTTTCTGCTTCTTTTACACGGCCCTGGTATTCAACGCACGCGAGACGGCGGACAACCTCAAGAAGTCCGGCGCCTTCATCCCCGGCATACGCCCGGGCCAGCAGACGGCCGATTACGTCGACAAGGTGCTGACGCGGTTGACGATGTGGGGCGCGCTGTACGTGACCGCGGTGTGCGTGCTCCCGGAAATGCTCAATTCGTACGGCAGCGTGCCATTCCAGTTCGGCGGCACCAGCCTGCTGATCGTGGTGGTGGTGGTCATGGACTTCATGGCGCAGCTGCAGGCGCACCTGATGTCGCACCAGTACGAGGGGCTGATGAAGAAGGCGAACCTAAGAGGCTACGGGCGAACGCCGTGAGCACAAGTGGAGTAAGCGACAGATGAAAGTCAGGCCCTCAGTCAAGAAGATCTGCAAGAACTGCAAGGTCGTGCGCCGCCGCGGTGTGGTCTACATCATCTGCAGCGACCCGCGGCACAAGCAGCGGCAAGGGTGAGCGCCGTGTCTTTAACGAGTGCACTTGACGTGCAGTCGTCGGCGCGAACGACCGTACACGGACGTACGGGCCGGCATGGTTCACAGGGATGTAATGGCAGTACGTTGAACGAGGATCAGTAGCTATGGCACGTATCGCCGGTATCAACATTCCGATGAACAAGCACGTGGTCGTCGGACTGACGCACATCTTTGGCGTAGGCAAGTCGCAGGCGATCCGGGCCTGCGCTGCTGCCAGCGTCAAGCCGCAGACCAAGGTCAAGGACCTCACCGAGCCCGAAGTCACGGCGCTGCGTTCGCAGATCGCCAAGCTCACGGTCGAGGGCGACCTGCGGCGTGAGGTGTCGATCAACATCAAGCGGCTGATGGATCTCGGCTGCTACCGCGGCATCCGGCACCGCAAGGGCCTGCCCGTGCGTGGCCAGCGCACGCGCACCAACGCACGCACCCGCAAGGGTCCGCGCAAGGCCGCCATCAAGATGAATGCGCCGGTCGGCAAGGCATAAGAGGTTTTATGGCTGAACAGAAGCAGCAACAGCAGCAACAGCAGGGCGGAGCCGCAGCGGCGCCGGCCAAGCAGCGCAAGAAGGTGCGCAAGAACGTGCTCGAGGGTATCGCGCACGTGCACGCATCCTTCAACAACACGATCGTGACCATCACGGATCGGCAGGGCAACACGCTCTCGTGGGCGACTGCGGGCGGCTGCGGGTTCCGCGGCTCGCGCAAGAGCACGCCGTTTGCCGCGCAGGTGGCGGCGGAGAAGGCGGGCACCGCGGCCCAGGAGCACGGCGTGAAGAACGTCGAGGTCCGCGTCATGGGCCCCGGCCCGGGTCGCGAATCCGCGGTGCGCGCGCTCAACGCCTGCGGCCTGAAGATCACGCACATTGAAGATGTGACCCCGATCCCCCATAACGGTTGCCGCCCTCCGAAGCGGCGACGCGTCTAAGCGAGGACATCCATGGCTCGTTACCTGGGTCCCAAGTGCAAACTCTCGCGTCGCGAGGGCACGGACCTGTTCCTGAAGAGTGGCGTGAAGCCGCTCGAGTCGAAGTGCAAGCTCGAAGTGCCGCCCGGCGGCATCAAGGGCGAGCGCCGCACACGGCTTTCCGACTACGGCCTGCAGCTGCGCGAGAAGCAGAAGTTGCGCCGCATGTACGGGATCCTCGAGCGCCAGTTCGCGAACTACTACGAGCGCGCCTCGGGTCGTCCGGGTGCGACGGGCGAGACGCTGTTGCAGCTTCTCGAGACCAGGCTGGACAACGTCGTCTACCGCATGGGCTTTGCTTCGACACGCGCGGAAGCGCGCCAGCTGGTCAGTCACAAGGCGATCGCCGTGAATGACAAGCTGGTGAATATTCCCTCTTACCAGTGCAAGGCGGGAGACTCGATCACGCTGCGCGAGAAGGCGAAGAAGCAGCAACGCGTCGCCGCCGCGCTCGCGATCGCGGCCCAGGTCGGCTTCCCCGACTGGGTCGAGGTGGATGACAAGAAGATGTTTGGCGTTCTGAAATCAGTGCCCGACCGCGACGAGATCCTCCCGGACATCAACGAGAGCCTCGTGGTCGAGTTGTATTCGAAGTAATCCGTCGAAAGTGGAAGGTGGACCCATGCAGGGATCTGTCGCCGAGTTTTTGAAGCCCCGAGTCGTCAAGGTGCAGCCGCTGACCTCGCGCCATGCGCGCGTCGTCATCGAGCCGTTCGAGCGCGGTTTCGGTCATACGCTGGGCAATGCGCTGCGCCGCGTGCTGTTGTCGTCAATGCCCGGTTCCGCGATCACCGAAGCGGACATCGATGGCGTGTTGCACGAGTACACCAGCATCGAGGGCGTGCAGGAGGATGTCGTCGACATTCTCCTCAACCTCAAGTCGATCGCGTTGCGCATGCATTCACGCGACATCGCGGAAGTCCGCCTGCACAAGAAGGGCCCCGGCCCGGTGACGGCTGGTGATATCAGCGCCGACCACGACGTCGAGGTGCTGAATCCGGATCTGGTGATCGCCAACCTCACCAAGGCCGGCGAGCTCAACATGACGCTCAAGGTCGAGCGCGGCCGCGGCTATCGCCCGGCAGTGCAGCGAGCAGCGTTCGAGGAGCAGAGCCGCCCGATCGGACGCCTGCAGCTCGATGCTTCATTCTCGCCGGTGCGGCGTGTGACCTACACGGTCGAGGCCGCCCGCGTCGAACAGCGCACCGACCTCGACAAGCTGATCATCGACATCGAGACCAACGGCACGATCGATCCGGAAGAAGCCATCCGGCGCGCCGGCTCGATCCTCAAGGATCAGCTGTCGGTATTCGTCGATCTGCAGGGCCAGGACGAAGCCGTCGCCAAGGCGTCCGAGGCGCAGTTCGATCCGATCCTGCTGCGACCGGTCGACGAGCTCGAGCTCACCGTGCGCAGCGCGAACTGCCTCAAGGCGGAAAACATCCACTACATCGGCGACCTGGTGCAGCGCACGGAAGTCGAGCTGCTGCGCACGCCGAACCTGGGCAAGAAGTCGCTCACCGAGATCAAGGAAGTGCTGGAGAGCCATGGGCTCACGCTCGGCATGCGGCTCGAGAACTGGCCGCCCGCGGGCCTGAAACGCGAAGAAGAACGCGAGACCGTCTGACATGCGTCATCAACTCTCCGGCCGGCAGCTGAGCCGCAATAGCGCGCATCGCCATGCACTGATGCGCAACATGGCGGCCTCGCTCCTGCGCCACGAAACGATCCGCACCACGCTGCCGAAGGCGAAAGAGCTGCGGCGCGTGGTCGAGCCGCTCATCACGCTCGCCAAGAGCGACAGCATGGCGTCGCGGCGGCGCGCGTTCGCGCAGCTCCGTGACGAACAGCTGGTCGACAAGTTGTTCGGGGAGCTGGGCCCGCGCTATCAGACCCGTCCCGGCGGCTACACGCGCATCCTGCGCATGATGCCGCGGCCGGGTGACGCCGCGCCGATGGCGCTGATGCAGCTGGTCGATCAGCCGGAAAAGGCTGCTGCCCCTGCGGCAGAAGCCGACAAGAGAGCGGACAAGAAGGCGAAGAAGGCCGCGAAGGCCGAGGCCGCGCCGGCACCCGAAGCGAAGCCGAAGCGCAAGGCGAAGAAGGCGGCGGCCGAGGAGAGCGCGGAGGAGTCTGCACCGAAGAAGAAAGCGGCCAAGAAGAAGGCGACGGCAAAGCCCGCCAAGAAGAAGGCGAAGAAGTAGTACTTCGCGAGCCGCTTTACTCCATGAGGCCGGGCTTGTCCCGGCCTCTTTGTTCCTGGCGCTGCCCCGGCGTGCAATAGCCGCGCCGCCCGCTCTCCGCTAGGCTTTTCGCACCGCCGGCACTGGTCGGCTTGCAATGCAGGCAGGGGAGAAATCGATGAGCTTCGTATCTGAATTCAAAGAATTTGCGATGAAGGGCAACGTGGTCGACATGGCTGTCGGCGTGATCATCGGAGGGGCCTTCGGCAAGATCGTTTCCTCCCTGGTCGGCGACATCGTAATGCCGCCTCTGGGGATGGCGATCGGCGGAGTCAACTTCACCGACCTGGCAGTGACCCTTGGCGCGAATCCAGCGGGCGTGCCAGTGGTCGTGAAGTACGGCGCATTCCTGCAGACAATGTTCGACTTCCTGATCATCGCGCTGGTGCTGTTTCTCGCCATCCGCGGCATCAACAAGCTCAAGAAGCCGGTGCAGCCGGCCGCGTCGGCGACGCCTGCAGACGTGGTGTTGCTGACGGAAATTCGCGACCTGCTGGCGAAGCAACATCGCTGAGCGGCTCACCGTGCGGATCTGCAGCCGTGAACCTGCCTGTTACCCGGGAAGCTGCGCGAAGGCCTCCCGGGTGAGGTTCTCGTGCCCGGCGGGTGTAACGACGACGTCGTCCTCGACGCGGATGCCGCCATACGGCCGCAGTTCCTCGACGCGTCGCCAGTTGATCGCGGCGGCGTGGCCATTGTCCCGCGCGGCATTCAACAGCGAATCGATAAAGTAGATACCGGGCTCGACGGTCACCGCGAAACCCGGCTCGAGTTTGCGCGTGAGCCGCAGAAACGGATGACCTGCCGGCGGCTCGATCCGTGCGCCGCTGGCATCGCGCATGAAACCGCCGACGTCGTGCACCTGCAGTCCGAGCAGGTGCCCGATACCGTGCGGAAAAAACACCCCGCTGAGGCCTGACTCAACCGCTGCGTCCGGCGCAACGCTGATCACGTCCGCATCGCACAACACGCCTGCCAGCGCGCGATGAGCGAGAAGCTGCAGATCGCGATAGTCGACACCGGGTCGAACCGCCGCGCACAACGACTGCTGCGCGCGATCGACGGCCGCGATGAGAGCGGCGAATTCACCCGCGTGCGCGGCATGGGTGCGCGTGATGTCGCACGCGTAGCCGTGGTACTGGGCGCCCGCATCGATGAGCAGCGAGCCGCGCGCATCGGCTTGCGGCTGCTCGCGCTCCAGGAACTGGTAGTGGAGGACAGCGCCGTTGCGGTTGTATGCCACGATGTTGTTGTACGGCATCTCCTCTTCGCGCTGCCCGCACGCCTGCAGGTACGCCATGTGCGCGCCGTACTCGGACTCGCCGTCGCGGAAAGCACGCTCGGCGGCGCGGTGTCCGCGCACCGCCAGCGCCGAAGCACGGCGCATGCACTCGACTTCGTACGGCGTTTTGGCGGCGCGTTCATAGTGGAGCTGATCCAGCAGGGCCTGCGGATTCACCTGGCCGAAGCCCCAATCGGAGATCGCGGCGGGCAACTCGCCCACGAAGACGCTGCGGCCGAGCTCACGCAGGTGAGGACGCGCCGCATCGAGCGCTGCGATCGGCTGCAGGTCGAAGTGTGCAGCCCAGAAATCGGTCGGCACCGCCGGCGGCTTGTACCAATAGTCGACCGGCTGGTGAAACAACAAGGTCGGCCGCTTCCCCGGTGCGTAGACGATGAAGCAATCGGGGTTGTCGAGGATCGGTACCCAGGCCTTGAAGTGCGGATTGGCCTTGAAGGGATATGCCTGATCGTCTAGGAACAGCATCGTCAACGCGCCCGAATAAACCACCAGCCGATCGGCGCCTGTTGCTTCGAGGGCAAGGTCGCTGCGCCGGCTGAGTTCGTGCAAATGCGAAGCGAACAACGCGTCAACGGCAGGTTTTCGTTCGGCTTTCACGGGGGGGTTGCTCTCGGTGACGTAACTCTTTGAACTAATTAAGAATTAGTGCTTTGGATGGTGAAGATCGCCGGTCGCTGCTGCGGTTCGGGATTGATGTTCGGCACGCCGCCGATCAAACGGGGCGAGACACATTCGCGCACGCAGGAATTGAACGCTCGCGCACTCCGCGCGGCAGCATAACTTGGCGCCGGTGGTGGCATGCGTATTAACAATATCGCGCATCGAGTCACGCACAGTCTGAGCGTCGCCAACTGACGACACAGCAGCCCAGCGCAGTTTAAAAACCCCGGTAAACACTCTAGAATGCGCCGCCGCGATAAGGTGAATTAACGAGACAAAACTAGTTTGCCTCTGTCGGCTGTTCTTAAACCTTTCCAATCCTTTCGGGGTAACGAGATGAAGATCAAATCTGCTCTTAGCGCCCTCGCTGCGGCGCTTCTGCTGAGCGCCTGCGGCGGCGGTGGCGGCGCTGCAGACCAGGCTGCTGACTCTGCCAAACAGGCAGCGGATTCGGCCGGTCAGGCCGCAACCGATGCCGGTCAGGCAGCTGATGCTGCTGGCAACGCGGCCGGCGCAGCGGCTGACGCGGCCGGCGCAGCGGCTGGCGCGGCTGCCGATACGGCTGCTCCTGCTCAGCCGGAGACCCCTCCGCAGCAGTAATTGCTGATGCAATTTCGGACAGCCCGGGCAGGCTGAAGCTGCCCGGGCCAGTTCGAGATGCCGGAGTTTTCCCTCAGTCGCGCTCCGGCTCATCGAGGGTCAAGTGGCGGTCAGTATCCGTGATGCCCAGGGGTCGCCCGAAGACCGCAAGTGGATCCAGAGCGTTTACCGCGACTACTTGAATGATCTTGCGACGCTCAATACCGGTATCTTCCCGGTGTTGGGTGAATTCGGTCACCGCGAACCGGATCTGCTCGCCCGCTGGTTTGCCGACGATCGCGCCCATCCACTGTTGATTCTCAAATCCGAGACGCCCGCGGGATTCGCCCTGGTGGTGCGTCCTCCCAGGCTTTCCGCCAGCGCGCCGATCATCGACTACCGCATGTCGGAGTTCTTCGTGCTGGCAAAATACCGGCGCCTGGGAATCGGTCGCGACGCGGCGCAGCTCATCCTCAATCGTTTTGCGGGGCAGTGGGAGGTTACGGAGTATCTGCGCAACGCCGGCGCGGTGGGCTTCTGGCGCAACGTGATCGCTGCCTACACTCGCGGCAAGTACACCGAGCGGATCACCAATGGCGAGGTACGCCAGCTGTTTCGTTCGGCGATGGGCGCCGCGGCGCGCGAAGGAGAGAGACGCGGATGAGATCAATGATGCCCGCCCTGTTCGTGTTGCTTGCAAGTGCGGCGGCGGTGGCTCAGTCGCCAAGTGATGTCGCGCAGTGCGCCGCGATCGCGGCGGACGCCGAGCGTCTGGCGTGCTACGACCACCTTTTCGCGCATCGCACGGAACAGTCGCAGTCAAGGCCCACGCCCACTGCTCCTGCCACGGCGCCTGCAACGGCGGCAAGCTCGGCGGCGGCAGGCGCAGCTGCAGCGAGCAAGCCGGCAGCGAACGTGCCCGTTGCGAGCACTGCGCACGACGACTTCGGGCTCGACGGGCGCCCGCCTCCCGGGCAGAAGGAAAAGAAGGGTCCGGATGAAATGCAGGCTCGCATCGCCGAGGTCGTGACCGAGGCCAGGGGCGAATACCTGCTGACGCTCGATAACGGCCAAGTGTGGCAGCAGAAGGAAGCCGATTGGCACCTTGCCTTCAACGTCGGCGACGAAGTCATCATCAAGCGCGGCACCCTCAAGTCCTATCGGCTGCAGCTGAAGGGCAACAATCGCGCCACGCCGGTCACGCGGATACGATAACCCGAAACCAGGAGTTCTGATCATGAACAAGGCGCGCGCGGCTTCGTTGGACACGCAGAGCGTGATTGCTACGCTCAATCGGATCCTCGAGCTGGAGCTCGCCGGTGTGGTGCGCTACCTGCACTACAGCTTCATGATTTTCGGGCATCAGCGTATTCCTATCACCGCCTGGCTGCGCGGCCAGTCAACGGAATCCATGGCGCATGCAGTGCTCGCGGGCGAACATGTGACCTCCCTCGGTGGACACCCCTCGCTCAAGATCGGCGAGCTGCTGGAGACGCACAAGCACAGCGTCGACGACATTCTCAAGGAAGCGCTGGCGCACGAAGAGGTCGGGCTCGCCGAGTATCGCAAGCTTCTGACGATGGTCGCCGGCGAGAGCATCATGCTCGAGGAATTTGCGCGCGCGCAAATCGCAGCAGAGGAGCAGCACCTCGCCGAGATCCGCAAGATGATGAGGCGCAGCGCCTAAAGTCCAAGGCGCTGCAAAAGAAGAATAAGGAACGTCTTATGACAGGCGTCCGGGCTTATGTCCGGTGGCGCTCGTATTGAGTACCGCATCACTCCCCGTCGGACTGTGAACTGGCTTCGGCGCGACGACCACTCATCCGGGTGCTGAAACCGATCATCGGCTCGGTTTGAGCGCAGCAGCGCGCGCAGCGATAACGCCCCCCATGCGTACTCGCACTCACAGCAGCAAGTCCCTGGCCGGCAAGCGCCGCCTGGGCGGTTTCACTCTGATGGAACTCATGGTGGTGCTGGCTCTCGTCGGCGTGATCATGGGCCTCGCGGTGCCGAATTTCAGGACGTTTGTCCTCAACAACCGCCTAACCGGCGGCGCGAACGACTTGCTCGGCTCGATCGTCCTGGCGCGTACCGAAGCGATCAAGCGCCAGCTCCCCGTCGCGGTCTGTGCGACCGCCGATCCCAACACCGCCGTACCCGTCTGCAGCGGCGCGTGGGCTCAGGGCGCCTCGTCCGCCTGGGTAGTGTGGGTAGACGCGGATAACGACTGGGTGCCCGACAACAATGTCAACGAACCGGTGCTGCAACGTCATGCGGCGCTCGACGCCTCAGTCACGGTGCGCAGCGACAACAACGGCAGGATCAAGTATCTCCTGACCGGTTTCGCATCGCCGCCGAGCGGCGGCATCACGCCCACTGCCAACGTCGCCATTTGCGACGTGCGCGGTACGGTTGCGACCATCGGTGGCGTTTCGGCCGCACGCGCCGTGCGCATCTCCGCGACCGGTCGCCCGCGCGTTTCCAAGACCAAGGCTGAAGTCGACGCCACGCTCGCCGCCATCGGCGCGAGCTGCCCATAGGAGTCCAAGCAAATGCGAACTCGTTCGGCCCGCTCCCGCATCGATTACAGCCGTGGCTTCAGCATGGTCGAAGCCATGGTCGCCTTGCTGGTCCTTTCGGTCGGCATGCTGGGCATCGCGGGCCTGTATGTGACGAGCCTGCGAGCCAGCGGCAGTGCGCTGCTGCGGACCCAGGCGATCAATCTCGCGGCAGACATGGCGGACCGGATCCGCGCCAACCCGACCGCTGGCGTTGCCTACGCCGGTGCGGCGGGGGACAACGGCTGCGTCGGTGGCGCTGTGGATTGCACCCCGGCGGCACTAGCGGCCGATGACCTGTTTCGCTGGCAGGCGCAACTTGCTACCGCGCTGCCCGACGACGGTGACCCGAACACGCCGCAAGCCACGATCGCCGTCGCCGGAGCGGGTTCGCCCCGTTCCTACACGATCACCGTGACGTGGGTTGAGGCGGGCTGGGTAGCCCCAGCTCCGCTGCCCAAATACGACCTGAGAATGCAGATATGAAGTCCAGTCACGCCAACGCCACGCGTCGCCCGCTGTCGCGGCAGCTCGGCCTTAGCATCATCGAGTTGCTGGTGGCGCTCGCCATCGGTTCGCTGCTGATCGCCGGCGCCGGGTTCGTCTACGTCCAGAGCCGCAACTCCTACGCCGTCAACGACAGCGTCGCGCGGCTGCAGGAAACCGCGCGCTTCGCCATCAGTGTGATCGAGCCCGACGTGCGCATGGGCGGCAACTGGGGCCTGCTGAATGACTCGGAGCTGGTCACGGGCCGCGCCGCGCAGACCGCGGGTGCGATCCTGCCGGGCAACGCCAACAAGTGCGGGACCAACTTCGGCGTCGATCTCTACACCACGATCGAGGGCACGGACGCGGGCTACACGTTCGGCGTCGCTCGCCAGCCGGGATGCAATCCAGGCCCTGCCGGCGGTGCCGCACGCCCCAACACCGACACCTTGATCGTGCGTCGCGCCTCAGGCAACCCGGTCGCCGCGACTGCCGGTCGTGTGCAGGTCTGGTCCACGCGCACGAGCGGCGGACTGTTTACGGACGGCGTCGCCCCCGGCGCTGCCGTTCCGCCCGGCGGCCAGGTCAACGACGTCGTCGTCAATGCCTACTACATTTCGCGCGATTCCGACGGTCGTCCCAATGTTCCGTCCTTGCGCCGGCAGAGCCTGGTCCCGGGACCTGATTTCCAGGACCAGGAGATCGTGAGTGGCGTCGAAGATCTGCAGGTGCAGCTGGGGATCGATCCGACCGGCTCGGCCGGCATCGCTACGCGCTATGTGAATCCCGGCGTCGCGCTGCCCGTCGGCACCCAGATCGTTGCCGTTCGCCTGTGGGTCATGACGCGCGCCGATGCCACCGAAGTCGGCTTCCAGGACTCGACCAACTACCAGTACGCGAATCGCAACGTCACACCCAATGACGGTTTCCGGCGCGTCCTGTTCTCACGCACGATCCAGTTGCGAAACCGGATCCGAATCTAACTTGCAGCGGAAAGCCAGCATGAAACTCAATACAGCACCTCAGCGTCGCCAGCGTGGCGCAGCGCTCGTGGTCGGGATGATCCTGCTCATGGTTCTGACGGTCCTCGCGATCTCCGGCATGAGCACGGCCACCACCGAGCTGGTGATGGCCGGCAACGAGCAGTACCAGGAAAACGCGTTCCAGTCGGCCGAGTACGGCATCGAGCAGGCGCTGCTCACCGGTGTCTTCAGCACCAGCGTCGCCTCGGAAGCGGTTGGGAACACCGTGGTGCCAACCGCGACGCACGAGTTCTACAACACCAACATCACCCCGCAGCCGGCGCCCAATACCGAGCTGCCACTGATGTGGGGCGGCAACAGCGCGAGCAAGTTCACCTCGTATCACTTCCAGATCCAGAGCCAGGGCACTTCGGCGCGTAATGCCACGACCACTCACGTGCAGGGCCTGTTCATCATCGCGCCGAAGAACGGCGAATCACCGCCACCGTTGTCGGGCGTCCCGACGACACTGACTCCGTAACGAGCACGAACAGCAGACATGTTTGGAGAGACAATCATGTGGACCCGCAGCATCACCCTCACACTGCTCATCGGCGCAGCCCTGCTCAACGGGTCAGCGTTCGCTGAGAAAGCTGCTCCCCAGAGCGCCATCGAGGCGAGCACCGCCAATGTGACGCTGCCGCGCACCGACGGCGGCTCACTGCTGGCGCGCGGCTGCGTCGGCTGCCAGGCCGTGGCGCTGCAGCTCGATGCCAGCAGCCGCTTCTTCGTCGGCAAGCAGGAGGTGTCGCTCGCCGAGCTCAACACCTTCCTCGCGGACGGCGTCACCCGCGGTCTCACGATCATGTATGACCAGAAGGCGCACACGATCACGCGCATCGTGATCCACGCCGAGCTTCCGAAGGGCACTCACAAGTGAGCGGCCGCGGGCACCAGAGTCTGAGTACAGAGGTTGCAACCATGAGTTCCTTCAAGCATCGCAGTCGGGCCCTCCTGATCGGTACGGTGCTCGCATTCACTTGCGGCGCCCCGGTACTGGCCGATGACACCGAGATTTTTCTCGGCCAGAACAACACCGGCGTGAAGCCCAACATCCTGTTCATTCTCGACACCTCGGGAAGCATGGACACCGATGTGGTGACCGAGAATGCGCCCTACGATCCGTTGCAGATCTACAGCGGCAGCTGTCGCTCGGATCGAGTGTACTGGGTGCGTGACGATGGCACCCCGATCCTGCCGCCGGATTGCGGTGTAGCCACTTGGTTCAGCGCCACCAACATGAAGTGCAAGGCGGCCCTGGACGCGTTCGCAATCACCGGCAACTACTCGGCCACGCGAGCCGCGCAATATGCGCCGGGCAACACGCGCTGGGAACAGATCCGCAGCACCGTGACCAACCAGGACGTCGAATGCCGTGCCGATGCGGGCATCCATGGCGACGGTGTCAATCTCACGCGCCTGTGGGCGCGCGACACCTCCGCCAAGTGGACCGCGACCACGGCCAACCAGATCACCTGGAATGCGAACAACACCAATCGCAACTACCTCTTCTATTCGTACAACTACCTGAACTGGTACAACAATCCGGCGACCTTCACGACTAAGAGTCGCCTGGAGACCGTGCAGGAAGTGGCCACCAACCTGCTGACGAACGTTTCCGGCGTGAACGTCGGTCTCATGCGCTACAGCAACAACAACAACAACGGCTGCGACGACACGACCTCTGCCGAAGGCGGCATGGTGACGTTTGCGATGTCGGACATCGACGCGGGCACGAACCGTACGAGCTTGATCAACACCGTGAAGAGCTACAACGCCTCGGGTTGCACGCCGCTGTCGGAAACACTTTACGAGGCGACCCAGTACTTCCGTGGCCAGGTGTGGGACTACGGCAAGAACGCGCAGTCCAAGCCCGGCACCGCATCGCCCAGCGTAGCGGCCTCGCGCCTGGCGGATGGCAAGACCTACAAGACCCCGATGCAGTACTCCTGTCAGAAGAACTACATCGTGTACCTGACGGACGGTGAGCCGACGGCGGACACCAGCGCCGACGCCAAGATCACTGCGCTGCCCGACTTCAATACCCTCGTGGGGAACAGCTGTGACGGTTCCGGCGACGGACACTGCCTGGATGACCTGGCGCAATACCTCAACAAGGAAGATCTGCAGCCCAGCATGCCGGGCAAACAGAACGTGACGTCCTATTGGATCGGCTTCGGACCGGACGTCACGGGCAGTACGCTCCTGCAGACGACGGCCAACCGCGGCGGCGGCCAGTTCTACAACGCCGACAATACGGTCGGCCTGTCCGCGGTGCTCACCAGCATCGTGACCGAGATTCTGCGCACCAACACGACCTTCACCGCGCCGTCGGTGTCGGTGAACGCGTTCAACCGCACGCAGACGCTCAGCGACCTGTACGTTTCCGTGTTCCGCCCCGACGGCACCTATCGCTGGCCGGGTAACGTGAAGAAGTATCGCGTGGTGGACGGTGAAATCCGCGACGCGAACGACCAGCTCGCGGTCGATCCGAACACAGGGTTCTTCTCCACCACTGCGCGCAGCTACTGGTCGGCCAGCGCGGATGGCCCGGACGTGAGCGCGGGCGGTGCTGCGAACCGCGAGCCGGATCCGAACCTGCGCAAGATCTACACCAACATCGAGGCTGGCAACAACAACCTCTGGCAGGGCAACAACGTCGTGTCCGTGACCAATCCGCTCATCACGGATGCGGTCCTGGGTGTCGGCGTCCCCGGCCAGCCGACGCACGACGACCTGATCAACTGGGCACTCGGCCAGGACGTGCAGGACGCGGATCTCGACAACAACGACACGGAAGCCCGTCACGACATGGGCGACCCGCTGCATGCCAAGCCTGCGGTCGTGATCTACGGCGGCTCGGCGGGCTCACCCAATATCGACGACGCAGTGATCTACACCCCGACCAACGACGGCTACCTGCATGCGATCGACGCGCCGACCGGCAATGAGCTGTGGGCTTACATCCCGCAGGATCTGCTCGACGACATCCGCGGGATCTACAAGAACACCACCGTGAACAGCAAGCACTACGCGCTCGACTCGGAAGTGCGCGTGCTCAAGTACGACGTGAACCAGAACGGTATCGTCGAAGCCGCGCAAGGCGACAAGGTGTTGCTGTTCTTCGGCCAGGGGCGTGGTGGCAGCAACTACTACGCGCTCGATGTCACCACCAAGGCCCAGCCGAAAATGCTCTGGACACTCGGTCCGGTGCAGCTGCCTGGCATCGGCCAGAGCTGGTCGTCGCCGATCGTGACGCGCGTCAACGTCCAGGGTGTCAGCCAGAACTCGCAGAAGATCGCGCTGATCTTCGCGGCCGGCTATGACGACACGCAGGACACCTACACTCAGAACACCGATACCGTCGGCAACGGCGTCTATATAGTGGATGCGCTGACGGGCGCGCGCTTGTGGCGCGGCTCACAAGCAGCTGGCGACCAGACGTTCGCCAAGATGGCCTACTCCATCCCCTCCAACCTCACGGTGCTCGACCTGGACGGAGATACCTTTGCGGACCGCGTCTACGTCGGTGATACGGGTGGCCAGCTCTGGCGCTTCGACATCACCAATGGCAACGCGGCCAATGCGCTGGTGGCGGGTGGTGTGATCGCGGATCTCGGCGCAGCCTCCCTGACGGCGCCGCAACCGATGAGTGCGACGCGGCGCTTCTACAGTGCTCCGGACGTGGCCCTCATTCGCCGCCGCGGCCGGCCGACGTTCTTCAACATCGCGCTGGGTTCCGGCTACCGGGGTCACCCGCTCGACGACCGCGTGCAGGATCGGTTCTACTCGATCCGTGACTACAACGCCCTCAACAAGCTCACCCAGGCGCAGTTCAACGCGCTCACGGTGATCACGGACGCGAGCCTCGCCAACATCACTGACCAGGTTGCGCCGACGGTGTCGGATACGGCGACGGGCTGGAAGCTCGAGCTGCGTCTGCCGAACGGCTACGTGGGTGAGAAGGTGCTGGCGGAATCACGCACCTTCAACAACAAGATCTTCTTCCCGAGTTACATACCGAGCTCTGCGGCGGCCGCGGATGTGTGCGCGCCGGCCGGTGGTTCGAACCGCGCCTACATCGTCAGCGTGCTCAATGGTGCGCCGGTGATCGAGCAAGACGGTACGGCCAGCGACACCAACGGCGACGGCATTCCGGATCTGACGCTGGCGGATCGCTATACGAATCTGCGCCAGGGCGGTATCGCGCCGGAAATCGCGTTCCTCTTCCCGGGCCGCGACCCCAACAACCCGAACCCGCCGCCGGTGGATCCGAACAATCCGCCGAACCCGAACGATCCCCTCGGGGGCATGCAGGGCCAGGATCCGGTAGTCTGTCTGTCGGGTGCCGAGGTGCTGAACGCCTGTGTCGGATTCAACGCACGCGTCAAGACCTTCTGGCATGAATCTGACTCGAATTGATGAGAGGATTGGACATGAAGCACAAAATGCTGGGCGTAACGCTGATCGAGCTGATGGTGGTCATCGTCGTGATCTCGATCCTGGCCTCCATCGCGGTGCCGTCGTATCGGAGCTACCTGCTCCGCGCGCAACGTACGGAAGGCACCGGCGCACTGCTGCAGATCCAGCAGGCGCAGGAGAAATACTTCCTGCAGAACAACCGCTACGCCACCAACCCCGAGCTTATTCTCACGCCCGCTAACGGTGGCCTGGGACTGACGAATGTGACCCCCAACAATCGCTACAACGTCGACCTCTTCAACATTACAGCGACGACATATACGGCGAGGGCCACTACGCGCGCTGGAGGCGGGCAGACGGACGATAATGCCCACTGCCAGATCTTCACCATCGACCAGCAGGGCGCGCGCACTTCGACACCTGATCCGATCACGACCTGCTGGAAGTGACGGCTCAGCCGCTGACCGCCACCCGTCTTTCCGCGCGACCCGCGTCGCGCGCTTCCAGGACCCGGCGCAGATACCCTCCCGTGTAAGAGCCCGCGTCGCGGGCGACCTGCTCGGGCGTCCCGGCTACCAGCAGCTGGCCGCCCCCATCACCACCCTCAGGCCCCAGGTCGAGGATCCAGTCCGCGGTCTTGATCACATCCAGATTGTGCTCGATCACGATGATGGTGTTGCCCTCGTCGCGTAAACGCTCGAGCACACGCAGCAGCTGCGCGATATCGTGAAAGTGCAGCCCCGTCGTGGGTTCATCCAGGATGTACAGGGTACGGCCGGTAGCGCGCTTGGAAAGCTCGCGCGCGAGTTTCACGCGCTGCGCCTCGCCGCCCGACAAGGTCGTCGCGTTCTGTCCCAGGCGCACATAAGACAACCCCACATCGAGCAGCGTCTCGAGTTTCCCCGCGACCGCCGGCACGTTCTGGAAAAAGCGCCGCGCGTCCTCGACGGTCATTTCCAGCACTTCGTGGATGTTGCTGCCCTTGTAGCGGATCTCGAGCGTTTCGCGGTTGTAGCGCCGCCCCTTGCAGACATCGCAGGGCACGTAGACGTCTGGCAGGAAATGCATTTCCACCTTGATGACGCCATCGCCCTGGCAGGCCTCGCAGCGCCCGCCTTTGACGTTGAAGCTGAAACGACCCGCCTCGTAGCCGCGTGTGCGCGCCTCGGGAACCACGGCGAACAGCTCGCGGATCGGAGTGAACAGCCCGGTGTAAGTCGCGGGATTCGAGCGCGGCGTACGGCCGATCGGGCTCTGGTCGATATCGATGACGCGATCGATGTGCTCGAGCCCCTCGACGCGCTCGCAGGGCGCCGCATCGTAGGTCGCATCGTTGAGGCGCGTGGCCACGTGCCGGTAGAGCGTGTCGTTGACGAGTGTCGATTTGCCCGAGCCGGACACGCCGGTCACACAGGTCAGCAGCCCGATGGGAAAGTCGGCCGTCAGTTGCTTCAGGTTGTTGCCGGTTGCGCCGACCACGCGCAGCGCGCGTCCGTCGCCAACGATGCGGCGCGACGGCACCTCGATCCGCAGCCGCCCTGACAAGTACTGGCCAGTGATCGATCGCGGATCGTTTTCGACGTCACGCGGTGTGCCTTGAGCCACAACTTCGCCGCCATGAACGCCGGCGCCCGGCCCGAGGTCGAGCACGTGATCCGCACTGCGGATTGCCTCCTCGTCGTGCTCGACCACGATCACCGTGTTGCCGAGGTCTCTCAGCCGCACCAGCGTCTCGAGCAGGCGCTGATTGTCACGTTGATGCAGCCCGATTGATGGTTCGTCCAGGATGTACATGACACCAACCAGGCCCGAGCCCACCTGGCTGGCGAGGCGGATGCGCTGCGCTTCACCGCCTGAAAGGGTCTCGGCACTGCGCTCGAGCGTCAGGTAGTCGAGGCCGACGTTGACGAGAAATCGCAGTCGATCGGCGATCTCCTTGACGATCTTCTCCGCGACCGCGCCGCGCCAGCCTTCGAGTTTCAATTCCGAGAACAGTGCCAGGGCGGCGCCGACGGAAAGACGGGTCACGTGTGACAGGCTCATCCCGTTCACGTGCACGTTCCGCGCCGCGCGGTTGAGGCGCGTGCCGGCACATTCGGGGCAGGGGCGATTGCTCAGGTACTTGGCGAGCTCCTCGCGCACTGTGATCGATTCGGTCTCCTGGTAGCGACGCTCCAGGTTCGGAATGATGCCTTCGAAACGGTGGCGGCGACGGGTGGTGCCGCCCTGGCCGTTGAGATAGCGAAACTCGATCTGCTCCTCACCGCTCCCCGAAAGCAGCACCTGCCGTATTTTGTCGTCGAGCTCATCCCAGGGCGTTTCGATGTCGAAGTGAAAGTGCCGCGCCAGTGACTGGATCAACTGGAAGTAATAAGCGTTGCGCCGATCCCAGCCGCGCACGGCGCCGCCCGCGAGGCTCAGGTGCGGATGGACCACGACCCGCTGCGGATCGAAGAACTGCTTGACGCCGAGCCCGTCGCACGTAGGGCACGCGCCCACCGGGTTGTTGAACGAGAACAACCGCGGTTCGAGTTCGGAAAGACTGTAGCCGCAGATCGAGCAGGCCATGCGGTCCGAGAATACGAGCTCCTCGCGGCCCGGCTCATCCATCCACGCGATGCGTGCCACGCCGTCTCCCACGTTGAGCGCGGTCTCGAACGATTCAGCCAGGCGCTGCGCCAGGTCTTCGCGGACCTTGAAGCGGTCGATCACTATCTCGATGCTGTGCTTGCGTCTCGCATCGAGCTGCGGCGGATCGTCCAGCTCTGCGACTTTGCCGTCGATGCGCGCGCGTACGAAGCCCTGCCCGCGCAGCTCCTCGATGAGCTCGAGATGCTCGCCCTTGCGCTCGGTGACGACCGGCGCAAGCAACAGGAGCGCGGTTCCCGGCGGGATGCGCAACACCTGGTCCACCATCTGGCTGACAGTCTGGGCGGCGAGTTCCTGGCCGTGATCCGGGCAATGCGGGATGCCGGCGCGCGCAAAGAGCAGGCGCAGGTAGTCGTAGATCTCGGTGACAGTGCCGACCGTGGAACGCGGATTATGCGACGCGGACTTCTGCTCGATGGCGATGGCGGGCGACAGGCCCTCGATCGTGTCGACATCCGGCTTTTCCATCATTGAGAGGAACTGCCGCGCGTAAGCCGACAGCGATTCCACGTAGCGGCGCTGCCCCTCGGCATAGATGGTGTCGAAGGCGAGCGATGACTTGCCCGATCCCGAAAGTCCCGTGAACACGATCAGCCGGTCGCGCGGCAGATCGATGTCGAGGTTCTTGAGATTGTGCGTGCGTGCGCCGCGGATGCGGATGAAGGACATCGGGAGTCGCAATGAAAAAATGCCAGCCAAGTACTATACGCGCGCCGTCAAGTTCGGTGCAAAACCCTGCATGCTCGGGATCTGGGGCGGCAGGCGCCGTTTCTGCTGATTTCCGCAACGGTTGCTGATGCATCCCCGCGGGCCGGCGCATAGAATACCGCCCCTTCGTGGGCCGTCAGGCCCGGTCCAATTCCCGTTTCGGAGGCTCCCATGGCACGCGGCGTCAACAAGGTGATTCTGATCGGCCATCTCGGCGCCGACCCCGAAACGAAGTCGATGCCGAGCGGTACCTCGGTGGCGAACCTCAGCGTCGCGACCACGGAGTCCTTCAAGGACAAGCAGACCAACGAATGGCAGGAGCGCACCGAATGGCACCGGGTCGCGATGTTCGGGCGCCTTGCCGAAATCGCCGGCGAATACCTGCGCAAGGGTTCCCAAGTCTACATCGAAGGGCGGCTACGGACCCGCAAGTGGCAGGACAAGCAAGGTAACGACCGCTACTCCACGGAGATCATCGCGGGCGAGATGCAGATGCTCGGTGGTCGTGGTGGAGGCGGGGCGGGTGCGGGCGCCAGTGCGGGTGCGGGTGCCGGCTCAGAGCCGCGGCCGGCGCGCAGCAGTACCACTGAACCTGCGGCGGGCGGCGCCGAACGCGACGTCGAGTTCGACGACGACATTCCTTTCTGAGCGCGGCAGCAAGAAACTCCAAGCACCCCGGGCTGATTGCAGCACAGTATTCGTCGAGGATGGAGGAGTTCAAGATGCGGGCAATTCTGGCTTCCTTCCTGATCGTCGCAGCGTCGGCCTCGCTGGCGGCGCCCGACACGGCAATCTACGACCAGGCCGTTGCGCATGACGGCCGCAGCGACAAGGACCTGAAACGCGATGCGCGCGAGCGACCCGCGGAGGTCATGGCTTTCGCCGGCTTCAAGCCTGGCATGCACGTCGCCGACATCTTCGCCGGCGGTGGCTACTACAGCGAGCTCATCAGTTACGTCGTCGGGCCCAGCGGCGAGGTCCTGATGGTCAACAACGTGCCGTACGAGGAGTACGCCAAGGACGACATCAAGGCCCGCTTTGCGACCGAAGGACGCCTGAAGAACCTGACCCGTTCAGTCGTCGAGAGCTGCGATCTGCAGTTGGGCAAATCAGCACTCGACGCCGCGATGATCATCATTTCCTACCATGACCTGTTCTACGCCGACCCGCTTGGGGGATGGCCGAAGATCGACGAGGCTCATTTCCTCGATCAGATCTACGCGTCGCTGAAGCCGGGTGGTGTGTTCCTGATCGTGGATCACGCGGCAAAGGCCGGGAGCGGTTCGAGCGTCGCCCAGCAGTTACACCGGATCGAGGAAGACTTCGCCATCAAGGACATCACGAGTCACGGCTTCGTCTACGAGGGGCACTACGACAAGCTGCGTAACCCGGACGATGACCGCAGCAAGATCGTTTTCGATCCGGCAATTCGCGGCAAGACCGATCGCTTCGTGCACCTGTATCGCAAGCCCGCCGGTTAGTCGCGCCGTCCAATGTGATGTACGTGGACGCGCGTTTCCGGGCGCGGCGCGGCGGGGTTGTTCCCGCAACCTGCACATCCTGAAAGCTGCGACGCACGCCGTCGGCGCAGGCTCGCGGGTAGCATGCTGTCGAGAAAAGCATCGATGCGCTGGCGCCACGCTGACGGCATCAGCACGTACGCCGCATACGCTGCGCTCGCCACGACGGCGACCGCGACCACGACTATTTGCATCCAGTGCGACACTACGCCCCCAGCGCGCGGCCAATGTGGAATGTCACGCCTGCGGCCAGATATGCCAGCAGGAACATATACCCTGCCATGATCAGCGGGTAGCGCCACGAGTTCGTTTCGCGCTTGACGACGGCGAGGGTGGACAGACACTGGGGCGCAAACACATACCACGCGAGCAGGGCGAGCGCGGTCGCCAGGCCCCATTCAGACGAGATCATCGGGATGAGATCGCCCGCCATGTCCTGCTTGGCGACTGTCAGCGCGTACACCGTGCCCAGCGCGCCAACTGCGACCTCTCGTGCCGCCAGCCCCACCACGAGCGCGATGCAGATCTTCCAGTTGAAGCCGATCGGGCCAAATAGCACTGCGAGCCCCGCGCCCAGGCGGCCCGCGATGCTGTACTCGATTGCGGGCCCTTCGGCTCCCGGCGGAGGCGCCGGGAAGGAGCTGAGAAACCACAGCACCACCATCAGCGAGAGGATGATCGTGCCGACGCGCGTCATGAAGATCTCGACGCGTTGCCAGAGGCCGATCCGCAGATTTCTCAGGCTCGGCCAGTGGTAGGCAGGCAGTTCCATCTGCAGCGTCTGCACGGAGTGGCGTGAACGGACGACCTTGAGGAGCCAAGCGACCAGCATCGCGCCCGCTACACCTGCGACGTAGAGCGCGAACAGCACGAGTCCCTGGAGCTGGAAGAATCTGCCGATCGTCAGGGGCGGAATGAACGCGGCGATGAGCAGCGCATAGACCGGCAGCCGCGCGGAGCAGGTCATGAGCGGCGCGACCATGATCGTGACCAGACGATCGCGCGCGCTCGGGATGGTACGCGTCGCCATGATTCCAGGAATGGCGCAGGCAAAGCTCGAAAGCAGCGGGATGAACGAGCGGCCGGACAGGCCGACGCCGCCCATCAGGCGATCGAGCAAGAAGGCCGCGCGCGGCAGGTAGCCCGAATCCTCGAGCAGCAGGATGAAGAAGAACAGGATCACGATCTGCGGCAGGAATACGAGAACGCTGCCGACACCTGCAATCACGCCGTCGACGAGCAGGCTCCGCAACGGTCCGGCGGGCAGGGTAGTGGCGAGCCACGCCCCGGCGTGAGCCACGCCGACGTCGATTCCGTCCATGATTGGCTTCGCCCAGCTGAACACGGCCTGGAAGATCAGGAACAGCACGCCGGCGAGAATCACCAGGCCGAGGACGGGATGCAGGAGCACGCGATCGATGCGATCGCTCAAGGTCATCGAGGCGTCGCGCTCGGCCCCAATGGCGCCGAGTATGCGCAGCACCTCGCGGTGGTCCTCGAGCGTGTTGGATTGCACTGTGGCGGCCGCGGGAGGTGCTGCGGGCGACAACACCTGTAGTTCCCGTTCGAGCCGATCAGCGAGACCGCGGCTGCCGTCGGCGCGCACCGCGACCGTTTCCACTACCGGCAGGCCCAATTCGCGCGCCAGCGCGCCGGGATCGATTTCGAGTCCGCGCCGGCGTGCGAGATCCACCATGTTGAGCGCGACAATCAGCGGACGGCCGAGCCGCTTCAGTCCCAGCACCAGCCGCAGGTGCTGACGCAGGTTCGTCGCATCGACGACTGCGACCAGCAGGTCGGGCACGGGCTCACCCGCGCGCCGGCCGAACAGGACATCACAGACGACCTGTTCGTCGATGCTTTGCGGGCTGAGGCTGTAGGAACCCGGAAGATCGAGCACGCGGATGCTCTGTCCATCCGAGGTATGGAGCGTGCCCTCTTTGCGTTCGACGGTTACCCCGGCGTAGTTGGCGATCTTCTGCCGACTCCCGGTCAGCAGGTTGAAGAGCGCCGTCTTGCCGCAATTGGGATTGCCGACAAGCGCGACGAGGGGATTCGTCGACGCAGCGGCGAGAGACGTCATGGCGCTGGATCCGCCTCCGGCCGCGTCACATCGATGCGGATGCAGTCGGCTTCGTGCCGGCGCAGAGCGAAAGTGGATGTCCCGACACGTACCGCTATGGGCTCACCACCAAACGGACCGCGGGCGACGACGCGCAGACGCTCGCCGACGAAGAAGCCCAGCTCGGAGAGTCGCTGGCCGAGCGCAGCTCCCGCGGAGTGCCGGGGAGGATCGACTGCCGCCACGTAGCCCACCTGGTCCACCGCGAGCTCGGTGAGCCGAATAGGCGCGTTATGGGGTCGTTTGTGCATGGATTCGCGAGCCATCTTGCCGTTTGAATACTACTGTAAATGCGAATCACTCTCAAAAACATTTTGCCCTGGCGGGATGCAGATCCGCGACTTATGTGAAATCCCCGGATTTCCGGGCCCTGACTTCGCTTCGCCGCCGGCCCGCCGGCAGCTGGCTGGTTAACTGACTGATTTCCAGCGGGTTCCTTGTGGCGCCCGAGGACCGCCCGGGCATCAGGCACCGGCTTCAATTATTCATACCAAACCGCTAACCTCTCCGGCCCTCTCCCAGCGAGCGCTCGATGCCCGGCCGGCTATTCGTCAAGACCTTCGGTTGCCAGATGAATGAGTACGACTCTGCACGGATGGCAGATGTCCTGCGCCAGGCCGAAGGGCTCGAACCCACGGACGACCCGGACAGTGCGGACGTACTGCTCGTGAACACCTGCTCCGTGCGCGAGAAGGCGCAGGAGAAGGTGTTTTCGCTGCTCGGCGAATGGCGCCGCATCAAGCAACGCCGGCCCCACGTGATCATCGGTGTCGGCGGCTGCGTTGCCAGCCAGGAAGGCGAAGGCATCACGGCGCGGGCCACCTGCGTCGACCTGGTCTTCGGCCCGCAGACGCTCCATCGCCTGCCCGAGATGATTCGCGAGGTCAGGACTCACGGGCGCGCGGTCGTCGACGTGAGCTTCCCGGAGATCGAGAAATTCGACCGGCTCCCAGAACCGCGTGCGCAAGGGGCGACAGCGTACGTGTCGATCATGGAGGGCTGCAGCAAGTACTGCACGTTCTGCGTGGTTCCCTACACGCGTGGCGAGGAGATGAGCCGGCCCTTCGAGCAGGTCATGGACGAAGTGAGCGCGCTGGTTGAGCAAGGAGTGC
>Ga0137409_10000306_pt1 | contig 52545 bp, 46 predicted proteins | sample CZODoug1_16funga_FD_122059 | JGI IMG/M metagenome (GOLD analysis project Ga0137409, IMG submission 122059) | Vadose zone soil fungal communities from Angelo Coast Range Reserve, California, USA - CZODoug1_16fungal (Hybrid Assembly) | ecosystem: Environmental > Terrestrial > Soil > Vadose zone... | reverse complement strand
TTGAACCGGACCTCGATGACGTCGGTCAACTCACTTCTCGCTCAACGCACCCATCGAAAGGTACTTCTCCTCCCGGCGTTTGAGGAGCTTCTCGATCCTCACCTTGCGCAGCTGCCGCACGTGGCGTCGCAGCGTGTCGCCCAGCGCCGCGGCGGCGGCCTCCGGATCGGCGTGCGCTCCACCCGGCGGCTCGGCGATGATCTCGTCGATGACCCCGAGCTCCAGCAGGTCTTCCGCCGTGATCTTGAGCGCCTCGGCGGCGCGCTCCCGCTGGCTCGCATCCTTCCAGAGGATGGCGGCGCAGCCCTCGGGGGAGATGACGGAGTACACGGAGTTCTCGAGCATCAGTACCCGGTCGGCGAGTCCGACGGCGAGCGCGCCACCCGAGCCGCCTTCCCCGATTACTGCGGTGATGATCGGCGTGCGGAGCGTCGCCATCTCCACGAGATTGCGGGCGATCGCCTCGGCCTGACCGCGCTCCTCGGCGCCGAGCCCGGGATAGGCGCCGGGCGTGTCCACCAGCGTGATGACGGGCGCGCGGAACTGCTCGGCCAGATGCATCAGGCGCAGCGCCTTGCGATAACCCTCGGGGTGAGCCATCCCGAAGTTGCGGTACAGATTCTCCTTGGTGTCGCGGCCCTTCTGGTGCCCGATCACCATGACGCTCATGCCGTCGAGCCGCGCCCAGCCGCCCACCAAGGCGGGATCGTCGCGGAACAGCCGGTCGCCGTGCAGCTCGACGAAGTCCGTGAACACCGTGCTCAGGTAGTCGAGCGTGTATGGTCGCTTGGGGTGGCGCGCCACCTGGACGCGCTGCATCGGCGTCAGGTTCTTGTAGATCTCGGTGCGCAGCTCGGCGAGCCGCTTCTCGAGCGGGGCGAGCTCCTTGGCGACGTCCACCGCCGTCTCGCCCGCCACGCGCTTCAGCTCCTCGATCTGGCGCTCCAGCTCGAGCAGTGGCCGCTCGAAGTCCAGCGTAGCGGTGGCCATGTCCTCACCCCCCGGTCCCCCTCTCCGCACGGCGGAGAGGGGGAGTCACGAGACGGGGGTCGGCCCGCACCAGCTGCACGTGGTCGGGGCCGAGCAGCGCGCGCAGCGCCACCACGAGGTCGTCCGCCGCATCGACGCGGAGCGAGCGGCTGCGCAGACGCGTCACACCGGCCCCGGGCTCGAGCCCGGGGACACCCTCCCCGCCGTTCCCGTGTTCTTCCTCCCACTCGACCAGGACCGGCGCGGGACCGGGGTGGGCGGCGCACAGCGCCGCGGCGGCGCGGGCGGCGTCGGGCGGCGGTGGGGCGCCGGGCGACCAGCGTAGCGCGATCCCGATGGCGCCGCTCGCCTTCAGCTCGTCGAGCGGCTGTGCCGTTTCCACGATGAACGGCGCCTGCTCCTCGTCCCGGTCGCGCCCGCTGTAGCTGCCCGCCAGGAGCAGCGCGCGGTCGGTACGGATCACGTCGTTCAGCTTGGCCCAGGCCTCTGGAAACACCAGCGCCTCCGCGGTGCCGTGGAAGTCCTCGAGCGTGAGGCGCGCGTATTCGGCGCCCGTCTTCTTCGAAATCTGCCGCTTCACCACCGTCGCCACGGCGGCCACCCGGACTCGCTGGTCGCTCCACTGGCCCAGGGTCGCGGTGGTGCGGGTCCCGAAAAGCTCCACCTCCACGCGGTAACGCGCGAGGGGGTGGCCGGAAATGAAGAAGCCCAGCACGGCCTTTTCGCGCGCCAGGCGGTCATGCTCGGACCAGGGGGCGACCTCCGGGATGCGGGATGGAGGATGCGGCGTGGCCGCGTGCTCCCCGAACAGGGCCACCTGACCCGCGTTCCGCTCCTCCTGCCGCGCCTGGGCCTCGCCGAAGGCGTCGTCGAGCGCCGCCACGAGCTGGGCGCGGTGTCCCCCGAGTGAGTCGCAGGCGCCGGCGTCGATCAGCGCCTCGAGGACCCGCTTGTTGCAGAGGCGCAGGTCGATCCGGTCGCACAGGTCGACGAGGGAGCGGTACGGCCCGCCCGCGGTCCGCCCCGCGATGATGGACTCGATCGCGCCCGCGCCGACGTTCTTGATCGCGCCCAGGCCGAAGCGGAGCCGGCGCTCGCCGACCACCGTGAATTTGAACCCGGACTCGTTGACGTCCGGCGCCAGCACCTCGAGGCCGAGCTCGCGCGCCTCGTTGATGTAGCGCACAACGTTGTCGGTGTTGCCGATCTCGGACGACAACAAAGCCGACAGGAACTCGGGCGCATAGTGCGCCTTGAGCCACGCGGTCTGGTAGGACAACACCGAGTACGCGACGGCGTGCGACTTGTTGAACCCGTAGCGGCCGAACGTCTCGATCTGGGCCGCGATGTCCTCGATGCCTCGCCGATCATGCCCCAGGGCGATGGCCCGCTCGACAAAGCGGCCCAGCTCGTGCTGGATCAGCTCCTTGTCCTTCTTGCCGACGGCCTTGCGCAGCACGTCGGCTTCGGCGAGCGAGAAGCCGGCGAGCACGTTGGCGATCCGCATCACCTGCTCCTGATAGGTGATCACGCCGTAGGTCGGCTGGAGGATCTGCGCGAGCGCGGGGTGCGGGTAGCGGACCGGCTCCCGGCCGAGCTTGCGGTTGATGAAAACGAGGTGCATCCCGGTGTCGAGCGGCCCGGGACGGAGCAGCGCGTTGGCCGCGACCAGATCGTCGAACCGATCGCACCGCATGCTCCGCAGGCAGTCGGTGGCGAGCGGCGACTCGAACTGGAATACGCCGGCCGTGCGACCCGAGCAGAGCAGCTGGTAGACCTGCGGATCCTCGAGGTCCAGGGCGTTCATGTCGAGCGTGACGCCGTGCCGCTCGGCGACCATGCGGACCGCATCGTGGATCACCGTCAGCGTGCGCAGGCCGAGCACGTCGATCTTCAGCATCCCGACCTGCTCGAGCGCGACCATGTCGTACTGCGTGATGATCGCTTCCGCTTCCTGCGGGGCGAGGCAGACGGGGACGTAGTCGGTCAGCGGACCGGGGGCGATCACGACGCCGGCGGCGTGCACCGAGGCGTGGCGCGCCAGCCCTTCGATCCGGGCCCCGAGCTCGAGGACCTTGCGCACCCGCTCGTCCTGGCGGGCGAGCTGGCGCAGCTCGGGGGACTTCTCGGGCGCATCCGCGAGCGTCACCGAAATCCCGGGGCCGGCGGGGATCATCTTGGTGAACCGGTCCACCTCGCCCGGCTCCACGCGCAGCGTCCGCGCGACGTCGCGGAACGCGGCGCGCGCCTTCAACGTCCCGAAGCTGATGATCTGCCCGACCGAATCCCGCCCATACCGCTCCCGGATGTACTGGATGACCTCGCCACGCCGCTCGAAGCAGAAGTCGAGGTCGATGTCCGGCATCGAGACGCGCTCGGGATTCAGGAACCGCTCGAACAGCAGGTCGAACTTGAGGGGGTCGATGTCGGTGATGCCGAGGGCGTACGCGACGAGCGACCCGGCCGCCGAGCCGCGTCCCGGCCCCACCGGAATGCCGCGGTCCTTCGCCGCCTTCACGATGTCGTAGACGATCAGGAAGTAGCCGGCGTAGCCGGTGTGCGAGATCACCTGCAGTTCGTAGTCGAGCCGCTCCTGGACGCCCGCGGGGAACGGGTCTCCGTAGCGCGCCGTCGCGCCCGCGCGCGCCAGATGCACCAGCAGATCGTTATCCGACGCGAACTCCGCCGGGCGCGGGTACTGCGGCAGGAAGTAGCGCTTCTCGAAGTCGAACTCGCACAGCTCGGCCACGCGCTGGGTTTCCGCCACCACGTCCGGGTGGTCCGGGAACAGCGCGCACATCTCCCGCTCCGACTTGACGTAGCTCTCCTGGCCGAAGAAGCGGAAGCGGTTGGGATCGTCCAGGTCCTTGCCGGTGCCGATGGCGAGCAGGACGTCGTGCGCTTCGGCGTCTTCCTTCCTTAGGTAGTGCGCGTCATTGGTGGCCACGACCGGGAGCCCCAGCTCCCGCGACAGCTGGAACATACCGGCGGTGACGGTCTTCTCCTCCGCCAGGCCGTGATCCTGCACCTCGAGCCAGAAGCCGTTCGGCCCGAACACGCCGGCGAAATACTGGGCGCTTGCCTTCGCTGCCTCGTAGTTCCCCTGCCGGAGGTACAGCGCGATCTCGCCCGAGAGGCACGCGGCCAGCCCGATCAAGCCATCCGAATAGCGCTCGAGCACCTCACGGTCGATCCGCGGCCGGCGGTAAAAGCCCTCGAGGAATCCGATGGACGAGAGCTTGACGAGATGGTGGTAGCCGGTGCGACTTTTCGCGAGCAGTACGAGATGGGAATACGGCCCCGGCGCCTCGGGAGGGGGACGCTCGCGCTTGTGCCGGTCGCCGAACGCGACGTAGGCCTCGAAGCCGAGGATGGGCCGGACCTTGCGCGCCCGGGCCTCGCTGTAGAACTGCCACGCCCCGTGGAGGTTGCCGTGGTCGGTGAGGGCGAGCGAGTCCATGCCCAGCGCCTGGACCCGGTCGAGCAATTCGGGGATCCGGTTGGCGCCGTCGAGGAGAGAGTACTCGCTGTGCGTGTGGAGGTGAACGAACGCCATACGGCTCGAGGGAAGATATCCGCGCTCCAGCGCATTGTCAAAAGCGTGTCGTCGCCGGATATTTTGCGGCCCATGCGCCCCATGCGGTCGATCGCGACGCTGTTCGGGTTGGGCCTGATGATGGCCGTCTTTCATCGCGTGACTGCGGGCGCGCCGCTCGAAGCGCGTGCCACCCTGGCGCTCGGATTTCTGCTGCTCGCCGCGATCGTCGGCGGCGAACTCGCGCGGCGCGCGCGGCTGCCGCGCCTCACGGGTTATTTGCTCATCGGTTTCGCCGTTGGGCCCGCGTGGCTCGGCCTGGTGCGGCGCGAGGAAGTCGACGCCCTTCGGTTCATCGGCGATTGTGCCGTCGCGCTGATCGGGCTCGCCGCCGGATCGGAGCTCACCCTCGATGCGCTCCGCCAGGATCGTGTTGCTCTGGCACGCGTCGCGAGCGGCGCGATCGGGTTTCCCTGCTTCGTCGTTTCTCTCGTACTTGTCTCGGTTGGCCCGTGGTTCCCGCTCACGCGGCATCAGCCGGTAGGCGACGCCGTGGTCGTGGCGCTCGTGCTCGGCATCATCGCGGCGGCTTCATCACCCGCGAACACAGTGGCGATGATGAGCGAGCTCGACGCCCGCGGACCAGTCGCGCGCGTGCTGCTAGGTACGTCGGTGGTGCAGGACCTGGCCGTGGTCATTCTCTTTGCCGTGGTGCTCGCGGTCGGTCACACGCTCGCGAGCGCCGGCGCCCTGAACGTCGCGGTCGCCGGCAGCGTCATCTTACAGCTCGTCGGCTCCATCGCGCTGGGCGCGCTGCTCGGGTTTGCGCTCGGCCGCTACCTGACGCTGCTGCCGCGGCACACGGTCCTGCTCCTCGGCGCGACGGCGTTCGTGGCCGTGGTGGTGGCGTGGCTCACGCGCCTCGAGGCCCTGATGGTCGCGCTCGCGGCGGGGTTCTATCTCCAGAACTTCGCGCCCGTGGAGGGCGAGCGTTTGCGTCGCGAGCTGAAACGCGCATCGCTGCCGGTGTTCGTGGCGTTTTTCGCCCTGACGGGGGCGGGATTGCGGCTCGGCCCGCTGGCGGACCTGTGGCCGTGGATCCTGCTACTCGTCGGTCTGCGGCTCGTCGCGCTGCGCTATGGTCTGCTGTGGGCCGGCCGGCATCCCAGTGTGACGCCCGTCCTGGCGCGGCACGGCTGGCTCGGGCTTATATCGCAGGCCGGAATGGCGCTGGCGCTCGCACAGCACGCCCGGCGGGCCTTCCCGGAATGGGGGGTCTCCCTTGAGGCGCTGATCGTGGCGATGATTGGTGTTCACGAGGTGGTGGGGCCCATCTGCTTCCGCACGGCGCTGGTGCGTGCCGGCGAAGTCAGGGAGGAGAACCGCGATGCCGAAGCGCCTGTGGGTGATGGGCCTGTCGTCGCTCGTCACGGCGGCCTGTAGCTCGAGTCCCGTGACCCAGCCGCCACTGGCGCCGTGCACGGCGTCCAGCGCGGGGCAGGTCTCCCTGGGGGTCAGCGCCTACACGACAGTCGACCCGACGCAGACGGCGGGCTGCGCCGTGTTCCCGGCGAACCCGGCGGGATCTGCGATCGAGTATCTCGTGGTGCCGCAGTCGGCGGGCAGCATCCCGAACGATTTGCAGGCCTTCAAGCTGGGCGGTAATCCACTCGCCGCTCCCCCCGCGCCGACGCCGCGCGCCTTGATCGCCGGGCCCAACGTCGCACAGCAGTTCGATCTCCGGTTGCGCCTCGCCGAGCGGGCGTTCGCGGCGCAGCTGCCGCGGCCGCTCCGGGCACCGCCCCGGGCACCCGCGCTGGTGACGCCCGTGGACTCGGGCAACGTCCGCACGTTCAAGGTATGCAACACGCTGAGCTGCGATCCTCGTCAGGCGAGCACGCTCTCGAGCGTGACCGCCACCGCGCTCAAGGTGGGAACGCATATCGCCATCTACGTCGATAACGCGGCGCCTCAGCCCGGCCTGTCGCAGACGGACTTGGACAACCTGCGCAGCGTGTTCGACACGCGGCTGTACGAGACGGATACGCTGGCGTTCGGCCGCGAGTCGGACATCGACAACAACGGCATGGTCATCGTGCTGATGTCGGCCAAAGTCAACGCGATGGTGACGGCGACACAGTGCAACACCACGGGGTTCGTCGCGGGGTATTTCTTCGGGGCCGATCTGATCACCACGCCGCCGTTCGCGACTGGGAACAGCGGGGAGATTTTCTATTCGATCGTCCCCGATCCGGCGGGATCGTTGAGCTGCGCTCATCCGGTCGGTGACGTGACGGAGCTCGTGCCGGTGACATTCGTGCACGAATTCCAGCACATGATCAGCTTCAATCAACATTTTCTGAAGCACTGCACGCCAAGTGGATGCCCTGTCCCGCCGGAAGACCTGTGGCTCAACGAGGGACTGTCGCATTATGCGGAGGAGCTGGGTGGCCGGACGTACCTGCCGACGGATACCGTCAGCTACTGTCGCCACGTGTGGGGTGACCTCACCAATGCCGGCCGGTACCTCACTGCGCCGGAAGGCAGTTTTCTCGTGGACACCTCGGGGATTGGGAGCATTGCCGCGCGCGGGGCCTATTGGTTGTTCGTGCGCTACCTGGTGGACCAGTTTGCGACTGATACGTCGTTCGCGGGAGCCAATGCGTTCACCCGGAAACTCGAGCAAACCACACTAACCGGCGTCGCAAACGTGAGCGCTGCGACCGGCGTCGCGTTCCCGACGCTCGTAGAGCGTTGGGGCCTCACGAACTACGTAGCGGACCTGCCGGGATTCTCGACGCCACCGGAGTTGCGGTACGTCAAGTGGCATTTTCGCTCCGACTTTCCGCTGCTGCGCGCAACCTGCCCCAACCCACGGACAGGTACGCCACCCAACCCGAACATTCCGGCGGCCTTTACACTCGTGCCTCCAGTCATCAACGGCTCCGCACAGGTCATGGACACGCTGCGAGCGGGGTCGGGAAGCTACTACCGGTTGCAGCAGGCGGCGGGGGCGCCTGGGTTCACGCTGCTATTTTCAAACAGTGCCGGTGGAGCGTTACGCACGACGCTGGTCCCGCGGCTGAGTGTGATCCGACTTCAGTAATGAAACGGCGTCACGACGGTGTTACGCGACGGTTTCTCGTGACGCTTCTCTGCAACGCAGGTGTGGTGTCATCACTGTCAGCCCAGGCCGGATCCCTGCTGGCGCTGGCCCCCGGCTCCGCCCGCGCGGCGGGAATGGGCGGGCCGGGGGCGGCCATCGTCGGCGACGCCGGCGGCATCTTCGCGAACCCCGCGGCGCTCGCCACCATCCACCACCTCGCCGTCGAAGCATCGTATGAGACGTTTCCGTCGGGATCTAAGTTCTCGACCGGCGCGGTGGCGCTGCGGGTCGGCCGATTCACGTGGGGTGCCGGCGCCGCCGCGCTCGGGCCGAGCTACACGTCCGCCGATTTGCTGGGCGCCTCGTCGCTCGTGTTCCGCACGGGAATCGTGGCGCTCGGGGGCACGGCCAAATACGCGCGTGAGACCATCGGGGGGGCCCGGGTGGACGCCTGGGCCGGCGATGCGGGCCTCGCGATCGCTATCTTCGATTTGATGGCGCTGGGCGTGAGCGTCCAGAACATCGGAGGCGACTTCGGTCCTGCCGCCGGAGGGGTGCATCTGCCGCGCCGTACTCGCGCCGGGTTCACCCTCAATTACGTCGATCCCCAGGGCACGCTGCGGCTGCTCACGACGGTCGAAGGCCAATGGCCGGTTGGGGGGAGCGCCTTCGTCATCCTGGGGCTCGAGAGTGGTGTGGTGACCCGCAGTATGGGGGTGCTGGGCCGCGTCGGGTACGTGGGGCACTCGGGCGTGACCACTGCGTCGCCGTTCACCGCGGGTGGGAGCCTGGAGCTCGGGGGGGGCCGCCTGCATCTCGACTACGCGTATCGGGCGGACGACGCGCTCGGCGCCAGGCACCGCATGGGGCTGCGATGGATGCCGTGATCGAGCGCCGCCCCCCGAACTGGGGCCGCGTGGGGCGGCGGCTGCTGGCGTGGGTGCTGATCGGCGTCCCCCTCGTGCTCGCGGTCGCGCTGGTGGCGAGTGCCGACGCCCGCTACATCGCGCGGGCCGGGGTCGAGGAGGCCCGGATCCTGTTCAAGCGCCGCGCGATCGCGAAGCTGGTAGCCGATCCGAAGAGCGACCCGGCGCTGCGCCAGCGCCTGCAGCTCGTGCTCGCGGCCCGCGCCTATGCGGCGGATTCTCTGGGCCTGCTCGTGGGCGAGACGTACACGACTTATGTGAACGTCGGGCGGGACACCCTGCTCCTGGTGCTCTCGGCCTCCCGCCGCGACCGGCTGCGCGAATATGTCTGGCACTTCCCGATCGTCGGCGCCGTGCCATACAAGGGTTTCTTCGACTTCGCCGCCGCGCGCCGCACCGCCGCGGACCTGGAGCGGGACGGGCTCGACACGTACCTCCGCCCCGCCGGCGCGTTCTCGACGCTCGGGTACTTCTCGGATCCGCTGCTATCGACCGTCATGGAGCGCGACACGATGGAGCTCGTGGCCACGGTCATCCACGAGCTGGCCCACAGCACGCTGTACCTGAAGAGCCAGACGCCCTTCAACGAGAGTTTCGCGAGCTTCGTGGGTTACCGCGGCGCCCAGGCGTTCTTCCGCTCGCGGGGGGACACGCTCGACGCCAGGCGTGCGGTCGCGCGCTGGCGCGACGAGCGCACCCTGGACCAGTTGTATGCGGAGCTCGCCCGCCGCCTCGATTCGGCCTACGCGGAAGCCCCTACCGGGCCGGCGCTCGAGCGCGCGCGCGCCACCCTGTTCGCGTGGGCGCGAGCGCAGCTCACGGGCCCGATCGGACAATCACTCGAGACGTACGACTGGCGCTGGTTCGCCCGGGCGCCCCTCAACAACGCGGTGGTGATCGCCCAGCGCCTGTATCGGATGAACCTGAACCTGTTCGAGGAGGTGTACGTCCATTCGCGGGCGGACTTGAAGGAAACCATCCGCGTGATCCAAGTCCGCGTATTCACGCAACCGGGGCAGGATCCGTATGAGGCGTTGTATTCGAGGGGCGGGGGATGAGGGCGCGTTCAGTTGCCTCGGAGCCTCTCCGCTTCAGCGACCCTCTGTAGCGCAATCGCGTACGCCGCCGTGCGGAACGTCACGCCCTTCTGCTTCGCCAGGTCGCGCACTCCCGTGTAGGCTTTCGTGATGGTCGCCTGCAGCTCGCGATTCACCTGCTCGTGCGTCCAGCGGTACTGCTGGAGGTTCTGCGCCCATTCGTAGTAGCTGACGGTCACGCCGCCGGCGTTCGCGAGGAAGTCGGGGATCACGGGGATGCCGCGCTCCTCGAGGATGAGGTCGGCGATCGGCGTGGTGGGCTCGTTGGCGCCTTCCACCACGACCCTGCAGTCGATGGTGCGCGCGTTGGCTTCCTTCGTGATGACGCTGCCCAGTGCCGCGGGCACCAGCCAGTCGCAAGGAATGGTCCAGAGCTGTTCGTTACTGATGGCCTTGCCGGCCTTCCACTCCGACACCGGCTTCCGCCCCGCGGTGTGGGCCAGCAGCCCCGGAATGTCCAGACCGTTCTCGTTCACCACACCGCCGGAAACGTCGGATACGGCGATGACCTTGGCGCCGGCCTCCGCATGCAGCAGCCGCGCCAGATGCCCCCCGACGTTGCCGAACCCCTGGATGACGACGCGGCTTCCCTTGAGCGGGATGCCGAAGTCGCGCGCATACTCCATCATCACGTACATGACCCCTCGACCGGTGGCCTCTTCGCGTCCGAGCGAGCCGCCCAGAGAGATCGGCTTCCCGGTGACGGCCGCGGGCGTGTAGCCGTGGCGGCTGGAGTATTCGTCGAGGATCCAGGCCATCACCTGCGCGTTGGTGGCGACGTCCGGCGCCGGAATGTCGCGGTACGGCCCGAGCACGATGGAAATGCGCTGCGTGAAACGGCGCGTCAGGCGCTCCAGCTCGAGCTTCGAGAGTTGCTTCGGATCCACGGCGACGCCGCCCTTCGCGCCGCCGAACGGGATGTCCATGAGGGCCGTCTTCCACGTCATGATGGTGGCGAGACCCAGTACCTCGTCGTGGTCCGCCTCGGGATGGTACCGGATTCCCCCCTTACAGGGGCCCCGCGCGCCGTTGTGCTGGATCCGGAAGCCCGTGAACACCTCGATCCGTCCGTCGTCCATGCGGACTGGAACTTCCACTTGGACTTCGCGGAACGGCCGCATGAGGATGCGCCGCATGTACTCATCGAGGTTGATCAGGTTGGCGGCGCGCTCGAACTGGCTGTCGACGATCGACTTTCCGGTCATCGTGCGCGTGGTCAACGGAGCTCCCTACTGGCGCACGAGGCGGCGATTTGCCAGCCGGCCCGCCGGATGCTGGGCTTCGGACAACGCGTGGGCGACATTCGCCCGCCGGGTGCGCCGCCCGGTCGAGTCCGCGAGCACTCCGATCACGTCGGCGCCGGTGACGGCCGGCTCCGGCAGGTGCTCGAGCACGAACACCAGGCCGGCCGCGTGCTCCGCTACGGCAGTCGTGAGGGTGGACCATCCCGTGTCTGCCGGCTGGGGGCGCTGAGCCACGACCAACGGGCAGGCGGCCGGATCGAACCCGGTGCGCGTGACCAGCGGGGCGCCCAGCGCGTCCGCCAGGGTGCGCCAGACCGGTAGGGCGGGACCGAGCGCGACGACCTGACCGAAGCGCCACCCCGAGTCCCGTGTCAGGTCGACGAATGCCGCGGCGAGACCCGCATCGTCGGGGACCGTCGCAGCGTCGTCGGACGCGAGCACCACGGTGCCGGTCTCGGCGAACCAGCGCTCGGCGGGCGTCAGCCCGTCCGGCCGGCGCGGGGCGTAAAAAGCGTAGCGCCGGGTGGCCCCGATCTCCCGCTCCGCCGCGGCGCGCTGCTCCGGGTGCTCGGCCGCCTGGGCCGCGCCCTCGTACGCCACTTCCGCGGCCTGGTAGCGACCGGCGTCTCGCAGAATCCGTCCCCGCAGCCGCAGCGTCTCGGTGTGGGGCTCGAGGGCGAACGCCCGGTCGAGCGCAAGCAACGCGCGGTTTCGGTGGCCCAGGCGGAACGCCGCATATCCCAGCTCGTGCCACACGAGCGCGAGGTCAGGATCGAACCCGAGCGCCTGCTCCAGGGTGGCGAGGGCTTCGCGATAGCGCGTGAGCTCGATGAGCGCCGCGCCCTTGAGCGCGAGCGAGAACCCCGAATCGCCGAACTGGGCCCGGGCTCCCTCGGCAAGGCGCAACGCGTCCTCGGTCCGGCCCTGCCCGCGCAGCAGCTCGAAGCACTCCGCCCATCCGGCCTTCAGATCGGGATGCTCCGCCAGCAAGTCGCGGTATGCCTTCTCGGCGTCGGCGACGCGTCCTTCGCGGGCGAGATAACGGGCGCGAGCCATGGCGCGCTCGCTCGGCGCGTCCGGAAACAACTCGTATGACGCCGTCGTCCGCATGGCGAGCGAATATACCCGCTCGGCCGTGGACGGCTAGACGACCCTTTACGCAGTTCCTCCACGTCTTTCCTCAACGGTGTTCCGCTTCTAGATTCTTCGCGCCATGGACACCGACCGGCTGTTGCGCGAGCTCACCGACTTTCTACGGATCCCATCGGTCTCGACGAACGCCTCGCACAACGCCGACTGCCGGGCGGCCGCGGAGTGGGTCGCCGGCGAGCTGCGTCGGCTGGGCTGCCGCGACGTACAGTTCCTCGCGAGCGGCACCCACCCGGTGGTGTGGGGCGTCGGGCCCGAGGTGCCGGGCGCGCCGACGCTTCTCATCTACGGGCACTACGACGTGCAGCCACCCGAGCCGCTCGACGAGTGGACTACGCCCCCGTTCGAGCCGACGGTGCGTGACGGCAAGCTGTTCGCGCGCGGCGCCGCGGACGACAAGGGCCAGGTGTTCTGCCTGCTCAAGGCGATCGAGGAGCGTGGCGGCCGACCGCCGGTGAACTTTCGCTTCCTCATTGAGGGAGAGGAGGAATACGGCAGCCGCGTGTTGTTCGACCTGCTGCGCCGCGAGCCCGAGCGCACGCGGGCCGACGCGGTTCTCATCGCCGACATGGCCTACATCGCGCCGCGCTGGCCCGCGGTGTACACGACGCTGCGCGGGCTGTGCTATGCGGAGATCACCGTCCGCACGGCCAAATCGGATCTGCACTCGGGCGAGTTCGGCGGCGCCGCACCCAACGCGCACGAGGAGCTCGCCCGCCTGCTCGGGCGCTTGAAGACGCCCGACGGCAAAGTGCATGTCCCGGGTCTGTACGCGTCGGTGAAGCGGCCGTCCAAGGTCGAGCTCGCCTCCTGGAAGCGGCTCCCGTTCCGGGAAGCCGAATTCTTGAAGCACCGCGTCCAGGCGAAGGCGCTCACGGGGCTCAAGTCGTACTCGGTGCTCGAGCGACTCTGGGCTCTCCCGACCTTCGAAATCCACGGGATCACCGGAGGCTTTACGGGGGACGGCGCGAAGACCGTGATCCCGGCGGAAGCCACGGCGAAGGTGAGTCTGCGCCTCGTGCCCGACCAGAAGCTCAAGACCGTGGAGCGCCAGCTCGCGGCGGCGGTCCGGCGGCTCGCGCCCAAGCACGTCCAGGCAAGCGTCAAGTTCCTGCATGGCGCGGACCCGGCCACTGTGAAGGTGACGCACCCGGCGTTCACGCTGCTCGATCAGGCATTCCGCGAGGTGGTGGGTCGGGGTACCGTGCCGGCGCGCGCCGGCGGCTCCATCCCGGTTGTACCCGCACTCGGGAAGGGCGGCGCGCCGGTCATCCTCACCGGCATCGGTCTCCCCGACGACCGGCTGCACGCGCCGAACGAGAAGCTCGACCTGAAGCAGTTGTGGGACGGAATAAAGGTGTTCCGGAGATTCTACGAGCTTCTGGGAACCTAGTCCCTCCACGTTGTCCCTTCACGCCTTACGGGTTTGTGACCCCGTGCACGCCGCCCGTGTCCGGTCGTCTCTTATATTGGTCGACCCATGCACCGGCCCCTGTATCTCCTCGGCTTCGGTTATCTCGCCATCTGCGGCGCGGTAGTGCTGCGCCACCGCACGCGGCCGCTGAGCGCCCCCGCGCACGGCTCCGTCACCCCATCCTTCGGCGGCTCGGCGGGGGAGTGGTTCGCGGCCGTCAAGCCCTACTGCAACGCCGTCGAGGTCGAGTTGGTCCAACGGCAGCACCCCGCTCCGTCGACCCTCGAAGGGCAGGGCCTGAGCGCCGCCTGCTACGCGCTCGGCGGCAAGATCGATCTCGCGCGCGGCGTGATTGACCGCCTCGCCGTGGCGGACCGCTACCAGGCCGCCGGGATCGTGTTCAACGTGGCGCATCCCGTGGCCGACGCCGGCGACGATCGCTCGGCCGGGCCGATCATGGAGCTGGTCGTCGACTACTGGCCCAACCACTACATGGCCCTGTACCACGCGGGCATGTCCGAGTACGCTCTGGGGCAGCCGGAGCTGGCCCGGAAGCACCTCACGGCATTTCTCGCCAACTACAACCAGAATGACGGTTGGACGCGAAACGCGCGGGACGTGCTCGCGCGTCTTCGCTAGCCGAGAGCGCCCGATGGTGGCAGAGCCCACCTACCTCAATCCGGGCGTGGTCCTGCAGGATCGCTACGAGATCGCCGACGAGATCGGACGAGGCGGGTTTTCCATCGTGTACCGCGCGCGCGACCGTCGCATCGACGCCGACGTAGCGATCAAGCTGCTGGTGCCCCCGCCGGCCGCGGCGCGGCTGGCGCGGGAGCGGCTGCGCCGCGAGGTCCAGGCGGTACGGCAGCTCAGCCACCCCAACATCGTCGCGGTGTTCGACGTCGTGGACGACGGGCCGTGGAGCTTCGTTGTGATGGAGTACGTTCCCGGCCCCGACCTCGCCGTGCGCGTGCGGCAGCGCGGGCCCCTGGACGCCGAGGCCGCCGTGCGTCTGGGGCGCGACATCACCGCGGCGCTCGCGGCCGCCCACCGGCGCGGCATCCTTCATCGCGACGTCAAGCCGCAGAACATCCTGCTCGCCCCCGACGGCCGCGCGCGGCTCACCGACTTCGGCTCGGCGCGGTTGGCAGGGCAGGAGACCGTCACCCAGACCGGCGGTCTGGTGGGCACCGCCGACTATGCGGCGCCGGAACAGCTCGCCGGCGGGCGCGGCGACGCGCGGGCGGACGAATACGCCCTGGGCGTCACGCTGTACTACGCCCTCACGGGTGAATTGCCTGCTCGAGTTCCCTCCCGCGGCACCGCTGCCGGCCGTGACGGCCACCATCCTCGGCGGCGGCGCGCCGAGGTTCCCGCCTGGCTGGACGACGTCGTGGGGCGGGCTACGCTGCCGGATCCCGACGACCGGTTTCCCGCCATCGCGCTCCTGGCAGATGCGCTCGAGCGGGGGATCGAAGGGGTGGATGGGGGAGCGGCTCCGGTGGCTGCGGACAAAGCCCGCTGTGTCCTGTGTCGCGCGCCTGAGCCGTTCGGCTTGGGCGTATGTCCCGCCTGTGCTTGCCGCGGCGCCGGGGGGGACGACGTGCTGGTCTTCCTCGAGCGGACCACGCCGGGATCGGCGCGCCGCGCGGTGCGCGAGACGCTGGAAGACCGGGTTGGCAGCGGCGTTTCGGTGGCGGCCCGCGATTCCGCCGCCGCCGGCGAACGACCCCTGCTCCGGGTTCCCGCCGAGGCCGGCGACCGCGTCGTGGAGCTGCTCGAGGTGCAGGGCCTGCCGGCGCGAACGGAGTCACGCACCGTCTCGTGGCGGGCCGCCGTGCCGCCAGCGATCGTGGTGCTCGCCGGCGTCGTCACGGTTACGGGCGGCGTGGCCGCGTTCGCCGCCGCGGCTCCCGTCTTGCTGGTGACCAGTCCCGCCTTCGCGGTAGGTCTCGTGACGCTTGCCGTCGCGCTGCGCCGGTCGCCCGTGTGGAACCCGTCGTCCGGCCGCCGCTCCACCCTGCGGGCCGACGCGGAGCGCGCCGCCGTGCGCGCGCTGGCGGCACTGCCGGGAGGCACGGCCCGCGGGCTGCTGGTCGACCTGCTACGCCGCGCCGACGCGGCCACGGCGACCGGGAACGGGGCAAACGGTCTCGATCGGCTCGTCATCGCGGCGTGCGACGCGGCCCGTGATCTCGCGGGTCTCGAGCAGCAGCTCGGCGCGTTCGACGCCCGGCGCGACCGACTGGCGGACGCGCCGCCGGGCTGGCTCGATGCGCTCAGCCGCTGCGAGCGCGGCCGCGATCTCCTGACCCAGCGGCTACTCGAGGCCAGCGCGGCGTTGAGCGGGTGGCAGGCGTCCGCGGTGGCGGGGGAAGGCGGGGAGACCCTCGCGGCGCTGGTTCGCGACTTGAGTGAGGAAAGCCGCCATCAGGAGGAGGCGGCGCGCGAAGTCGCGGAGCTGTTGGCCTAGAAGCGCGAGGCCGTGAGCGTCACATCCGCTCCGGCCCAGGCGCGTGCGAAGCGCGCGTCCACATCCGCCGCCTCGGAGGCCCTCCCCTGGGCGCGCAGCGCTTGCGCCAAGCCGAACAGCGACCAGCCGTTCTCGGGGAACCGCTTGAGATCCTCGCGATACAACCGCTCGGCCTCGACGGCGCCGCCCGCCTGCAGCAGTACCGCCGCCAGGGAGTGGCGGATCGGGTAGTACCAGTCGGGCGGCTCGGTGTAGAGCTGATCATCTTCGATCTTCATCGCCTGGCGGAAATGCGCGACGCCCTCTTGCAGCGCGCCCCGCCGTGCCGCGATCTCGCCCAACAGCGCGTGCGTCGCAATCTGGAGATTCGTGCTCGGCGTCGTCCACCCGGCGGCGGCGTAGGCCTGGGTCCCACTGCCGGCGATCTGCGTGAGCGTGTCGAGCGCAGCCTGCGCTTCGGCAAAGCGCTGCGTTGCCGCCAGCGCAACGCCGCGCGCGTACTGCGCCATCGCGCGCGAGTACGCGAGGTCCGCGGGCGGCAACGGCATGGCGAGCAGATCGTCCCAACGGCCGAAGGTCACCAAGGTCAGGTAAGGGTAGTACAGGTACGGCTCGAGGAACGGTACCTGTTTCGCCACCTGCACCGGTGTGGTGGCCGCAGTTCGCTTCGCCGCCTCGATGGCCAGCGCGCTCTCGCCGGTGAGTGTCGCGGCGAACGCCAGGAAGTGATGGTTGTGCGGGTAGTAAGCCAGCGGGTACAGGCCGTGCGGCTTCTGCCCCTCGATGAAGGCGTCGTCGGCATGGACCGCGTGCTGGTTGGCCGTGATCGCGTCGGCGTAGCGCCCCACGCGGATGTAGATGTGGGCGGGCATGTGCACGAGATGCCCGGCGCCCGGCATCAGCGCCGCGAGCCGCTCGGCGCACGCCACGGCCTTCTCCGGCGCCACGGCCTCGACCGCATGGATGTAGTAGTGGCAGGCTCCGGGGTGGCGCGGGTCGGATCGCAGCACGCGCTCGAGCTGAGCGACGATCTCGCGGGTCCCGGGATAGGGCTCCCCTGTTTTCTTGTCCCAGTAGTTCCACGGACGCTTGTCCATCAGCGCCTCGGCGTACAGCGTCGCGGCGTCCCAGTCCTCGGGATACCGTTTCACGACTTCGCCCATGCCGGCGGCGTAGGCCGAGTCGAGCGCGGCGCGATCGGCGGGCGGGTTCGACGCATAGCGATGCGCGAGCGCGGCGATGTAGGCTCGCTCCCGGGGGCTCGCCTGCTGCGCACGCGAGAGCGCCTGGCGCAGGGCCGCGTATGCCGCAACAGCGGCGGCCGAATCCATTCCCGCATTCACGTGCGGGCCGTACGCGTAAGCCACGCCCCAGTAGCACATGGCGCAGTTCGGGTCCAGCCGCGCGGCATGATCGAACGAGCGGATTGCCTCACCGTGGTTGAACCCGTACAGCAGGCGCATGCCTTGGTCGAAGTACCGCTGGGCCAGCGGGATCGAAGTCGTAATCGGAACGTGATGGTCGCCCAGGTCCGTGTAGAGCGGGACCGTGTCACGAGATGGGCCGGCGAGCGCCGCTAGCATCACGAACAGGGGCTGCAGGAGCATGGAACCTCCGCTAGACGCGCTTCTTGCTGAGACTCCGCAGCCGGTTGATATCGTGCTGCGTGAGACCCCGTCCCCCGTACCGCTCTTCTTTCCACGGGTCGCCACGCATGTGATAACCGTTCTGCTCCCAGAACCCCGGAACATCCTGATCGACCAGCGTGAATCCCCGTACCCACTTGGCGCTCTTCCAGAAATACAGATGCGGCACCAGCAGCCGGGCCGGCCCCCCGTGCTCGGGCGTGAGCCACTCACCGCTCCACTTGAGCGCGATCAGGTTGTCCGGGCGATCCAGATCCGTGAGCGCCAAGTTGGTGGTGAACCCCTGCTCGGCGCTGACCAGGCAGTACTGCGCGTCGGGCTTGACCCCCGCGCGTTCCAGCAGCAGGTGCACCGCCACACCCTCAAATGTGTTGTCGAGCCGGCTCCACCGGGTCACGCAATGGATATCGCACTGCACGGTTTTGCGCGGCAGCGCGAGCAGCTCGTCGTATGTCAGGGTGAACGGTCGATCTACGAGGCCAGCAACGTCGAAGGTCCAGGTGCGCGTGTCCACCTGCGGCACGTCCCCATAGTGGAGCACGGGCCACTTGGTGGTGAGAACTTGCCCCGGAGGTAAACGACCATCAGCCACGGGCGAGCGGCTGCGCAGTGCATCCAGCAATTTCGTCACGGACTACTGTCTCGACGCCAAATGCCCCTTCGAAGCCGTGAATAACCGCGGCCACCGTCTCATGCCAGAGTGCCCTGCTCCCTGCGCCCAGCTCCCGTTCGACCGACGTCATCTCGACTCCGGCGATGCCGCAGGGAACGATCCGCTCGAACTCGGTGAGATCCGTCGTGACGTTCAGCGCGAACCCGTGCCACGTGACCCATTGCTTCACGTGGATCCCGATGCTCGCGATTTTTCGGCCACGGGTCCAGACGCCCGTGTAGCCGGCGTTCCGTTCGGCGGGTATACCGAGCCCAGTGAGCGCGTCGATCAGCGCCTGCTCCAGCGTACGGAGATACCAATGCAGATCCGGCTTGTGGCGGCTCAGGTCGATGATCGGATAACCCACCAGCTGTCCCGGGCCGTGGAACGTCACGTCGCCACCGCGCTCGGTCTCGAACACCTCGATGCCGTCGCGCCTCAGGAGATGACCCGCGTCGGACGTACGCCCCAACGTCACCACCGCGGGATGCTCGAGGAGGAGCAGCAGGTCGGTCCCCAGGCGGCCGTCGATGCGGGCCTGGGCGAGCGCGCGTTGCCACTCGAGCGCCTCCGCGTACGGGATCAGGCCGGCCTGTAGGACCTCCATCACCGGCCTGGTCACGAACCGTCCCCCATGGCGCCTCCTTCGTTGCCACCGGCCGCGCCGGCGATCGCCCAGCGGCTCGCGGCCGCGCCGACCGCGACGCTCAGCAAGCCCCACGCGATCAGGCCGGGGAAGCCGAGCAGTCGGTCCGCTACGGCGGCGAGGAATCCCACGAGCAGCGCTCCTACTGCGGCGAGCACGCCGATGACGCCGTTCTGCCACAGGTTGTCCAACGGCCGGCTGCGGCGCCAGCCGAATATGCCGGCCACGGCGACCCCCGCGAGCAATCCGGCGAGCAGCGGGTCGCCCGCGGCCTCGCGGTAGCGGTCGGGCTCCAGCCGGCCCTGCAGCAGCTTCACCACCAGTTGCGCGAGTGTGATGGTCGCGCCGCCGAGTCCCGCCCCGCAGGCGAGGGCGCCGAGGCCGATGGCCAAGGGGTCCCTGCGGACGTCGGTCACATGTCCACCACGCGACCGAGCGAATCGAGCGCGGCTTGAGCCACGGCTTCGGACATGGTCGGGTGCGCGTGAATCGCCAGCTCAACCTCTTCCACCGTGTATTCGTTCTCGCGCGCCACCGTCAGCTCATGGATGATCTCGGACGCCTGCCCGCCGACGATGTGCGCGCCCAGAATCTCGCCGTACTGCTTGTCGCGCAGGATCTTCACGAAGCCCTCGGTCTCGCCTGTCCCGCGCGCGCGACCGTTCGCCGAGAAGGGAAACCGGCCCGCCACGTAATCGAGCTTCCGCTCCTTGCACTGGTCCTCGGTGAGCCCAATGCTGGCCACTTCGGGGTGGCAGTAGGTCACGCTGGGCACGTTGTCGTAGCGGATCGCGTGCGGTTTCTTGCCCGCGATGATCTCGGTGACGGTTACGCCCTCCCGCATGCCTTTGTGAGCGAGCATGGGCGGCCCGGCCACGTCGCCGATGCCGTAGTAGCCCGGCGCCGTGGTCTGCAGGTTTTGATCGACCTTGATGAAGCCGCGGTCGGTCAGCTGCACGCCGCATTCTGCCAGGCCGATGTTCTCCGTGTTCACCGCCCGGCCCGCGGCCATCAGCACGGTCGCGACCTCGATCTTCTGCGTCGCGCCGTTCGCCTCGACCTCGAGGGTGACCTTGTCCTTCCCGACCGTGCCCTTCTTGACCTTGGCCCCGGCGATCACCTCGATGCCTCGCTTCTTGTAGCTCTTCGCGAGGGCGTCCGACGCCTCGGCGTCCTCGAGCGGCAGGATGCGGGGGAGCGCTTCGATCAAGGTCACCTTGGTGCCGAAGGCGTGGAAGATGTTGGCGAACTCCATCCCTACGGCACCCGCGCCGATGATCGCCATCGACGCCGGGGCCTGCTCGAGGAACAAGGCCTCGTCCGACGAAATGACCGTGGCCTTGTTGATCTCGAGTCCGATCTGCGGCAGGCCCTTCACGCGCGACCCGGTCGCGATGAGCACGGCTTTCTTCGCTTCGTATACATCGTTCCCGACCTTGACCTTGCGGCCGGGTTGGAGCACCCCTGCACCCTTCACGACGGTGACCTTGTTCTTCTTCATCAAGAACTCGACGCCCTTCGAGTTCTGATCGCTCACTTTGCGGGAACGTTGCATCGCGACGCCGTAGTCGGTCTTCACGGCGCCGGCCTCGACGCCGAATTCCTTGGCTTCACGCAGCAGGCTCGCGATGTAGGCGGAGTGGAGCAGTGCCTTGGTGGGAATGCATCCGATGTTGACGCAGACGCCGCCGAGCTTGTCCTTCTCGATCAAGGCGGTGCTCATGCCGAGCTGGGCGGAGCGGACGGCGGCCACATAGCCGGCGGGGCCGCCGCCGAGAATGATTACGTCAAACGAGTTGGCCACAGGTACTCCTCAATTACAAGAGCATCGCCAGCGGGTTTTCCAGCATCTGTTTCAAAGTCTTCAGGAACGCCGCCCCCGTCGCCCCGTCGATCACCCGGTGATCGCAGCTCATCGTGATCCGCATGCGGCGCCGGACCGCCGGTTGACCGTCCACGACGACCGCCTTCTGGACGATCGAGCCGACGGCGATGATCCCGGCTTCCGGCGGATTGATCACAGCCGTGAACTGGTCGATGTCGAACATCCCCAGATTCGAGACGGAAAACGTCGCCCCCGTGTACTCGTTCGGCTGCAGCCGGCGGCTGCGGGCTCGGTCGGCCAGCTCCTTCGCCTCGCGGCCGATGTCGGCGAGCGACTTCAGCTCCGCGTTCCGGATCACGGGCGTGATGAGCCCGTCCTCCACCGCCACCGCCATTCCAATATGCACCTCGTTCCAGTACCGAATGTGATCCTCCTGGAACCAGGCATTGCAGGCCGGATGCTTGGTGAGCGCGTGCGCGGTCGCCTTGATGATGATGTCGTTGAACGAGACTTTGCCCCCCTGATCGCCCAGCTGCTTGTTCAGGGCGTCCCGTGCCTCGCTCGCCCGCTCCATGTCCACTTCGGTCGTGAGGAAGAAATGGGGAATGGGACCGAGTGACGTCGCCAATCGTTTGGCGATAGTCTTGCGGATCTGGGTGAGGGGCACGTCCTGGTACGGCTCGCCTCCCCGCGTCACTACCGGGGAGCGGGGAGCGGGGAGCGGTACCTCCCGCTGCGGGGCGGGCTGCGCGACAACCGCGCGAGCTTCCAGGTCCCGCTTGGTGACTCGACCACCCGGACCGGTCCCGGTCACCAGCTTGAGGTCGACCCCCGCTTCCTTCGCGATCCGTCTCGCCAGCGGGGAGGCCTTCACCCGCGTAGCGTCGGCCGGCACCGCGGCGGAGGGTACCGCTCCCCGCTCCCCGCTCCCAGGGTTGACCACCGCTCCCCGCTCCCCGCTCCCAGAGGCTGGCGCCGGGGTCGGCTGGGGAGCGGACGTCACTGCCGCGGTGATGGCCTCGCCCGGTGCCGCGATGACCGCGACGACGCTCCCGACTGCAACGGTCTGACCCTCGGCGGCGGCCACCTGTCGCAGCAGGCCGTCGGCGCGCGCCACGAGATCCATTACCGCCTTATCAGTCTCGACCTCGGCCAGCGTCTCACCGGTTTTCACGGCGTCGCCGTCCCGCTTGAGCCACTTCACCACGCGCCCCTCCTCCATGGTGGGGGAGAGCGCTTCCATGTAGACGTTGGTGGCCATGGGTGGGGAGATCAGTCGAGGTAGAGGACGCGGCGCGCCGCGGCAATGACCCGCTCGGGGGAGGGCTTCGCCAGCCGCTCGAGCTGCTTGTTGTAGGGCATCGGGACGTCGGCCTGCGTGACCCGCAGCACCGGCGCGTCGAGCTGGTCGAAGGCCTCGCGTTGGATGATGTCCACCACCTGCGCGCCGATCCCGGCGTGAGGCCAGCCTTCTTCGATCACGACCGCGCGGTTGGTACGCGCGACCGAGCCGACGATCGCCTCCTCGTCGAGCGGGCGCAGCGATCGCAGGTCGAGCACTTCGGCGGATACACCCTCGCGCTCGGCCAGCTGCTCGGCGGCCTTGAGCGCTACCGCGACCGTCTTCGAGTGGCACACGAACGTCACGTCGCTCCCCAGCCGCTTCACGTCCGCCCGCCCGATCGGGACGATGTGCTCTCCCTCTGGCACCTCACCCTTGAGGTTGTACAGCATTTCGCCCTCGAGCACGATCACCGGGTTGTTGTCCCGGATGGCCGACTTGAGGAGGCCCTTCGCGTCCGCGGGTGTCGCGGGGGCCACCACTTTGAGGCCCGGGATGTGGGACAACCATGAGTCCCACGCCTGCGAGTGCTGCCCGGCGAGCTGCAGGGCCGCGCCGTTCGGGCCGCGAAACACGATGGGGATGGGAATCTGGCCGCCCGACTCGTACAGGATCTTCGCGGCGGAGTTGACGATCTGATCGAGGGCGAGCACCGCGAAATTCCACGTCATGAACTCGATCACCGGGCGCAGGCCTCCCATGGCGGCGCCGACGCCAATGCCGGCGAACCCCAGCTCGGCGATCGGGGTGTCTACGATCCGCGTCGGCCCGAACTCCTCCAGCAAACCGCGGCTCACCTTGTAGGCGCCCTGGTAGACCCCGACCTCCTCGCCCATGAGGAACACGTTGGGATCGCGCTGCATCTCCTCGCGCAGCGCCTGGTTGAGTGCGTCGCGGTAGGTGAGGGTCGCCATCAATCGGCCAGCACGTGAGTCGTGAGCTCGCCGGGATCGGGATCGGGGCTCTCGTCGGCGAAGCGCACCGCTTGCTCGGCCTCCGCCCGCGCCTCGGCATCCAAGGCCTCGAGCCCAGGCTCATCGAGAACCCCGTCTTCCTTCAACTTTCCGGCGAGCTGTGAGATCGGATCGCGCTTGCGCTGCTCCTCGACCTCTTCCTTGGTGCGGTACACACCGTGCAGCGGATCGGACATGGAGTGGCCCATGAAACGGTAGGTCCGGACCTCGAGCAGGGTCGGGCGGCCGCCGTTGCGTGCCCGCTCGGCGGCGCGCCGAGTCGCCTCGTACACCGCCAGCACGTCCATCCCGTTCACCAGCTCCGCCGCCATGTCGTAGCTGCAGGCGTGCTCGACGACATCGGTGACTGCCGCGACGCGCTCGAACGCCGTGCCCATGCCGTAGCGGTTGTTCTCGCACACGAAGATCACCGGCAGCTTGTACACGGAGGCCATGTTCAGGGTCTCGTGGAAGGCGCCGATGTTGACCGCCGCCTCGCCGAAGTAGCAGATGCAGACCTGGTCCCCGCCCTTGTAGCGGATCGCGAATCCGAGGCCGGCGGCGAGCGGGATGTGCCCGCCGACGATCCCGTGGCCGCCCATGAAACGCCGGCCGGCGTCGAACAGGTGCATCGAGCCGCCCTTCCCTTTCGAGCACCCCGTCGCCTTGCCGAACAGCTCCGCCATGATCGCGTTCGCCGGCACGCCGCGGGCGAGCGCCTGCCCGTGCTCGCGGTAGGAAGAGATCACGTAGTCGTCCTCGCGCACTGCCGAGAGCGAGCCGACCGCCACGGCCTCCTGGCCGATGTAGAGATGACAGAAGCCGCCGATCTTGCCCAAGGCATACGCCTCGGCGGCCTTCTCTTCGAAGCGCCGGATCGCGAGCATCTGGCGCAGCATGCGACGCTCCAGCTCGCGCTGGGCGGACGTGTCGGTGGTCTGGGCGGTTGCCGTGGCCATGGTGATGGATGAGCGGTCTAGCGGGTGGCGGTCGCTCGCTCCACCTGCTCCCACGCATGGTAGCTCGAGCGCACTAATGGACCGGCTTCTACGTGACGATAGCCCATCTCGAGACCGTGGCGGCGCAGCGCGGCGAACTCGTCGGGCGTGTAGTACCGCGCGATGGGAAGGTGCCCGGTGGACGGTCGGAGATACTGGCCGATGGTGAGGATGTCCACGTCCTGCGCGCGCAGGTCGCGCATCGCGACCAGCAGCTCGTCCCACTCTTCACCCAGCCCGCAGATGATGCCCGACTTGGTGAGCGTGCCGCGATCCATCTCCTTGGCCCGTCGCAGCAGCTCGAGCGCGCGGGAATACCGGCCGCCCGGTCTCGCCAGCCGGTACAGGCGCTCGATGGTTTCGAGGTTGTGGTTCACGATGTCGGGCTTTGCGTCCACGACAATGCGCAGCGCCTGCTCGCTGCCCTTGAAGTCCGGGATCAATACCTCGACCGACGTGCCGGGCCGCCGCCGCCGGATCTCGGCGATCGCCGCCGCGAACATCTCGGCGCCGCCGTTCGGCAGGTCGTCCCGGTCAACGCTGGTGATGACGACGTGCTGGAGCTCCATCTGCTCCACCGCCGCGGCGAGCCGGGCGGGTTCATCCGTATCGAGCGGCGCCGGCGTCCCGTGGGCCACCGCGCAATACGCGCAGTTCCGCGTGCACACGTCGCCCAGGATCATGAAGGTGGCGGCCCGATGCTCCCAGCACTCCCCGATGTTGGGACAGTGCGCTTCCTCGCACACCGTGTGAAGCTTCAGGTCCCGCATGAGATGCTTCAGGGCCAGGTAATTCGGGCCCCCGGGGGCGGGCACTTTGAGCCAGGCGGGCTTACGGGGGGCGAGCTGGGTGAGCGTAGTGGCCATGAGGATTGTGAAGATAGCTGAGGCCTGAGGGTGGCAAAAGACTGAATTTCAACTAGATGGTTGATCGCCCGTCGGGCCCTTCCGCTGCTTCAGGCGTCGTAGCTCCTCTTCCAGCTCCGTCGTGGTGGATAGCATCCCATCCGAGATCTCGGCGATCTCCTCGGCCTCTTTCCAGTGGCGCTCCAGCTCCTCGACCTCGGCGCGCTCGTCGACCGCCATTTCGAGCGCGAGTCGCCGCTCCCCGCCCAGGCTGCGCAGGGTGAGCTCGCGACGCGCCACATCCCTGATGAGCTGCTCGGGCCCGCCCGCGGTCTCCACCAGCCGGGCGGCATCCTCGACGCGCTGCCGGCTGCCGCGGGCCAGCGCGAGATACGTGAGTCCCTGGCGCAGCGCGGCGTGCGCGTCGCGACCCACCAGCATCGCTCCTTCCCTGCGGCAGTTGGGGCAGCTCAAGATCACAGCGACGTCATCCTGCGCCTGCGGTACGACCCGCGCATAAGCCACGTGCTTCGCTCGCAGGTGCAACACGCTGCCGCAGCGCTCGCAAATCGGCGGCTCGACCAGACTCACCAGGCGCCGGCCGATGATGCCGGTGTACATCACGCGCGCCAAGTTGGGCATGTTCCACACGAACACGCCCAGCGAGCCGCCGGCGGCCACATTCACCGCGACCGCGAGGCCCACGGCGGCGACCGTCACGGGCACGACGAATTTGAGCTGATCGCGGCGCCGCGCCTTGAGCCGCTCGCCGTAGCGCCACGTCGCGAACTCCATGCGATGCGGCTTCCCCACTCGCACCAGGTCGTAGGTCTGCCAGCGGACCAGCGCGACGTGCTCCGTGGCGGCGGCCACGCGACCCTCGCCCGCCGCGCGCGCCAGCGCTTCGATCTTCTCCAGGCGGTCGTCGAGCGGCGCCAGATTCCAGCGCGAGCACTTCGGGCAGATCACCCACAGGCGACCCTTCCACTCGTCGAACGCGAGCCGCCGTCCGACGCCGAGCCCCGAAGGGCCGCCGTCACCGTCGAGCTTGCCGTTGCAGAAGGCGCAGGTGCGGTACATCAGTTACCAGTCGTAGGCCGCAAGCCGCAAGCGCGATCGTACGCCTGCGGCTTACGGCTTGAAACGGTCAATGCTCAACGACGCAATGTCGACGTCGGGGATTCCGCTTGTGAGGAGATCCCCCGTAATCTCACCGGTCAACGCCGCGAGCAGGATCCCACTCCGGCCGTGCCCCGTGGCGTACCACAGGCGCGCCACCTCGGGGTCCCGGCCCAGGATGGGTCGCCCGTCGGGAGTGGCGGGACGGAGTCCGGCCCACATACGTTGCACCGGCTGCGTCATGAGCGCGGGGAGCAGCCGGACGGCGCCGCGGAAGATCTGGGCGAGTCCCTCGTTCGTGACGTGCGCATCGTACCCGGCCCGCTCCATCGTGCTGCCGAGGACGGCGTCGCCGCCGCGGGCCAGGACGTAGCCGTGGTCGTGATAGAGGATCGCGGGCGGGCAGCCGTCGGGCCACGCGGTGGCGGCCATCTGGCCGCGCAGCGGCTCGACGGGCAGGGTGCGCGGTAGCCCGCGGATCTGCGGAGACCACACGCCGGCCGCGAGCACCACATGCTCGACCGGCGTCGTGCCGCTGGCGGTGAGGACCCCGGTCACGCGGCCCTGCGCGGTGGCGAGCGCTTCGACTTTTTCGGCTTGGAGGGTGGCCCCCAGGCGGCGCGCATCGGCGAGGCAGGCGCGCGTCAGCGCCTGCGGGTCCAACGCGCCGTCTTCGGGGGCGAGGAGTGCGCCCCGGCACTCGGGCGCGGCACCCGGCCAGCGCTCGCGCACCTCGTCGCCGTCCAGCCAGTCGCAGCGAAGGCCGGCTTGCCGCTGCCGGGCCACCTCCTCCTTGAGGCGATTGGCCGCCGGCTCGTCGAACGCCACGGCGGCGATTCCCGAGCGCCAGAACCCGATGTCGATACCGGTGGTTTCCCGAAGGGCGGGGGCGAGCGGCTCGTATAGGTCGCGGGCGCGCACCGAGAGGGCGACCAACACGTCGTCGGCGGGATCGATTTGGGCGGCCAGCATCCCTGCGGACGCCGGCGACGCGGCAGCGGGATCGGGGCCGGGCTCGAAAATGGCGACTTCCAGCCCCCGCAGCGCCGCAGCGCGGGCGCACGCCGCGCCCACGGCCCCGCCGCCTACGATCGCGACATCGACGGCCTTCACCGCCTGGCGCCCTGCTGAAACCTGCTGCTACATTGCGACGTACGGCCCGAGCGTCGGGCCACACGGAGGAATCCGCCCATGTTCCGCAGCATTTTCGGCTTCGCAGTTTTCGCTGCTCTGGCGTTCGTCGCGCTCAACATCTTCTTCGGCATCCTTGGTGGCCTGTTCGGACTTGCCCTGTGGATCTTGAAGCTCGCTGCCATCGGCTTCGTGCTCTACTTCGTCCTGCGGCTCATCAGCCCGAGCACGGCGGATAAGATCCGCGACATGATCAAGGGTCGCCCGGCCGACGCGTAGCTAGCGCGCGTCGAGCTCGCGAATCACCGCCCACGCGAGTAACGGTATCAGGATCTCGTGGTGGCCGGTGAGCTGGATCCCTCGCCCGCCCGCCAGCGTCGGCCGTTCCACGACGTTCATCCGCGGTCGGTAGTGCCGCTGCATGTCGCAATCGCATGCCGTGAACCCCGTGGGCTTGCCGCCGCTCAGGTTGCGCGCGACGGTGAGGGCCTTGAGGAACACTTCGGGCATGACCACCGCGCTTCCGAGATTGAGGACTACACCGCCGTCGTGCAGCGTGGGGAGGGATGCGGCGAGTCGCTTGAAGTCGCGGTAGCTCGTGGCGCCGAGCGCGGCGCCGTCCGCGGCGGGGTGCTGATGGATGATGTCGGCCCCGAGTGTAGCGTGCACGGTGACGGGGATGGCCCGCTCCGCGGCGGCGAGCAGGACGGAGGCCTCGCGGGCCGCCAGCTGGGGGCGGCGGGCCAGGTAGTCCGCGAGCGCCTCGCCCATGCCTTTGCCGGCGCGCGCGCCGTCGGCGATCGCGCCGTTCATGTCGCGGCCGGTCTCCTCCACCATGCCGAATGTGCCGTCTGCCAGCCCGGCGGCGACATCTTCGCTCGTGCCTCCGTACGCGGCCAGCTCGAAGTCATGGATGGCGGCGCTGCCGTTGAGCGCCAGATGCGTGATGACGCCGCGCCGGATGAGCTCGCGGAGCAGGGGTCCCAGGCCGACCTTGATGACGTGCCCGCCGAGCATCGCCACGACGCCGCGCCGCCCCGCGGCCTGGGCCAGCTGCCGCGCCACCGTGCGGATGTCCTTGGCGGCGAGGATGTCGGGGAGCGAATCCCAGAAGGCGCTGAAGCTCGGATCGCCGCCGGGCGGATGCGCGAGCAGGGAGGGGTCGACTTTGTTGGGGCGCTGCGCGATGGGGACCGTCTTCAGCCGGGAGAAGTCCGCCTCGCGGTAATCCGTCATGGGTGCTCCGGAGGGGCGGCGGAGTTCGCCTTGATCGAGCCGATCTCCTTGAGCTTGAGCGTCACCTGGCCGAACGAGAACTTCGATTGCAGCGCCAACATTACGCGCAGGCTGTCGTCCGAGAGCCACATCCGCGCGTCGGCTTTCTCGGCGAAGATGCCGCCCCCGTTCGGGATGCGCGGCCGGACGACGATGGCGTCCCACTTCTTCCCGGCCACGCCCACGCGTTCGCGCTTCAGTACCTCAACGATCACCGGGTTGCGCTCGGGGCGGAAATACCGGCGATACTCGTAGCGTCTTCCGACTTCGAGCGGTACGGTGCGGATCCAATAGAGGAAGGCGGCGTCGTCGAGCGGGTCGGTCACGGTCGCGACCGCCGTATCGCGGCCGGCTTCACGGTAAAACCCGGAGTCCGGGTAGATATCGAATCTCCGCTCCCATGATTTGCCCTTTTCCTCGGTCTGATTCAGGAAGCGACGCGAGCGGAAGTCGTGCCGTCCCACCCACGACTCGAGGTTCTGGTGGATGTGATACCACAGGGCGCCGCCGTCGATCAGGAACACGAAGTGGACTGCCTCGACGCCGCGGATCGTGTCGATGCCCGCGACCTCCATCGTGGCCGTGCCGACGCTGAACGGGCCGTATCGCGCCCCGTAAACCAGCCGCTCACCGACGGGGAAGGGCACCGCGGCGGGGGGAGGGACGATCGCCATGTCTTGCGGAAACGTGGCATGGGCTGAGTCGGCCGGCGCCGAATCGGTTCGGGATGCCGTGTCCGACTGCGCGTGCAGCCCGACTGCGATGAGCAGCAGGGCGACTGCGGTGCGGGCCGCCCGGATGACCGAGCGGGCCCGCCACGCCTCGAGCAATTGGCGCCACGGCTTCACGCGCGATGGGCGCTGCACCAGATCGTACCGCGCCGCTGCCGGGACGGTGTCCAGACGGCGGGCATGCGGCGCCAGGCGCGCGACCAGCTCCGCGCTCGCGCACCAGCCTTCGGTCTGGAGGAACTGCGGCGTGTCGCGGCGCAGCGCCTGGCGCAGCACGACCAACCGCAGGGCGAGGAACCCCGACACCGTATCGCGCAACCCCGCGACACGCAGCAGCCGAGGGGTCCAGCGGCGTGCGAGGGCGAGGGCCCGAGAGATCCGTCCCCGTTGCTCCACCAGCTCGGCGACCACGAGGTCCGCCCCCGACTCCAGATGCTTCACCATGTCCTCCATGCTCTCGGGGGAGTGGACAAAGTCCGCGTGCAGCGTGATGGCGCAGTCGCGCTTCGGCCGGTCGGTCCGCTGCAGCGCGAGACGCAGCAGCTCTTCGAGACTGCGCGCGTATCCCCGCCGCTCGCGGTGCGTCACGATCGTAATGGGCAGCACCTTCGCGTACGATGCCAACACCTCGTGGGTGTCGTCTGTCGAGGCGTCGTCCAGCACCAGCAGCTGATACTCACGCGGGAACGCCGTGAACACCTGCCGCACCTTCCACAGCACGAGGCCTGCCGTACGGGCTTCATTGTGCACCGGAACGCAGACGTAGATCATGGCCCTGCAATCTAGACGAGCGAGCGATACACGGCCAAGACGCCGGCTGCCATGGCGGAGGCGGTGAACTGCTCGGGCAAGGGGGCGGGGGAGGGGTGGTCCAGCGCCTCGATCACTCTCCGCGCGAGGGCGTCCGCGTCTCCCACTGGCACGAGCCGCTGGCCGAGCACGACCTCTGCCAAGCCGCCGCCCGCCGTCGCGACGACCGGTTTGCCCAGTGCCAACGCGTGAAGCACTACGCTGCCCAGACCCTCCGCCTGCGAGGACATCACGACAACGTCGCTCTCCCCCAGGAGCGCGTCCGCCCGCGCGACATGACCGAGCAGGTGTACCCGGTCGGCGAGGTCGAGCTTCCTAACCTCCGCGGTAAGGGCGCCGCGCTCCGGCCCATCCCCCGCGATCACCCAGTGGAGATCCGGCCGGGAGCGCCGCGCGGCGTGCGCCGCGCGAACCAGAGTACGCTGATCCTTCGCGGGCTCCAGGGCGGCAACGTTGGCGACCACGCGCGTCCCAGGCGTGAGGCCGAGCGTCTCGCGGATGCCGAGCGGCGGTGTCGCTGCGCAGCGCACCTCGTCCGCGTCGATGCCGTCGTGAACGACCACGATCTCGCCGGGAGGAAACCCTGCCGCGACCAACGTGGACCGGACCGCCGCCGAGATGGCGACCACGAAATCCGCCTGGTGGAGCGCGCTGCGAGAGCTCACGGGGAACACGACACGACGTGTCGCCACGATGCGGGGCAGGGACCCTGCGAGGCGGAGGAAGCGCCGGGCCCAGACCGCCAGAGTGACCGCGTGGCCGTTATGCGCGTGGATGATATCGGCGGGCCAGGCCACGGCTTCGACGACCAGCCGCCACCAGGCCCGCGGGTCGAGCCCGAGAGCCCACGGGATCTCGCGGACGGCGATGCCCGCTGCGGCGACCCGGCGCGCCAGCTCGCTGCCGCGCCGCGTGACGAGCCGCTGCTCGACGCCGGGCTTACGGTCCAGCTCGCGGGCCAGCAGCCGGACCTGGTTTTGACCGCCCCGAAATTCCCGGCCGGAGTCGACGTGGAGGACGCGCACGCCCCTCAGGCGGGCTGCTTCGAGGCGTGGCCCAGCGCGGCGCGCAGCTCGGCCAGCGTGAACGGCTTGTGGAGGTAGGGCCGGCCGAGCGCTTCGAGGAACTGGAGCGTGTCGCCGCGCACCGTGTCGCCGGTGGCGAAAATGATGCGCTCGGCGACCCGCGGGTCCTGCCGCGCGAGCTTGGAATACATCTCGCGCCCGGAAAGGTGCGGCATGCGCAGGTCGCAGATGATCACGTCGAACGGGCCGGCTAGGGCGCGCTCGAGCGCATAAGTGCCGTCGCTCGCCACTTCGACGGTGTGGCCCCAGCTCTCGAGGGTGGCCCGCATGTAATGCAGGATGTGCGGTTCGTCGTCCACCACCAGGATGCTGAGCGGTTTGGACTCGCCCGCGGGCGCCGGCGCGGCCTCGACGCGCGCGGGGCGCGCGCCGATCGGCAGCTCCAGCGTGAAGGTCGCCCCGCCGCCGGGTCGGGTGTCGAGGGTGATCCGGCCACCGTGCTCCTTCATGATCCCCTGGCTGATCGACAGCCCCAGTCCCGTGCCCTCGCCCTCCCGTTTGGTCGTGAAGAACGGCTCGAACACGCGAGCGGCGAGGTCCTCGGTCATCCCGGGGCCCGAGTCCGTGACGCTCACCGCAATGCTATCGTGCACGCGGCGCGCCGCGATCCAGATACGGCCTGACGGCGCGTCGCTGGCGATCGCCTGGCACGCATTGTTGATCACGTTTACGAACACCTGCTTGATCTGGTTGGCATTCACTTCGACGTCAGGGAGCCCGGGCTCGACTTCCAGGGCGGCCTCGACCTTGTGCGCCATCAGCTGGTTGCGCAGCAGGGCGAGGGTCGAGTCGAGGAGGGCTCGAATCGGCTGCCGGGTGCGCTCGCCCTCCTGGCTGCGGGCGAAGGACAGCAGGTTCTTCACGATCGTCGCGGCCCGCTCGGCCTCCTGCCGGATCACCTGGAGCGGCTCCTGGAGGGAGGGCGGGATGTCGCCCGCCTCGGCGAGGAAGTCACTGAAGCCCACCACGGAGGCCAGGGGGTTGTTCAGGTCGTGCGCCACCCCGGCGATGAGTTGACCGATCGCCGACATTTTCTCAGACTGTATGAGCTGCTCCTGCAGGCGGCGCCGCTCGGTCTGATCCTCGAACACGAGGACCGCGGAGCCCGGCTCGGCCATCGGGATCGCAGTCAGGAGCAGCACGCGCTCCCCCGCGCGGATCTCCGCCGTGCTGGCCGAGGGCTCCGCGATGGCGCGCGCCACGGGGTCCGACCAGGCGGGCGGCAGGAGACCGAGCCACGGCCGTCCGGGGATCGCGGTGACCGCGATCTGGATCAAGTCGGCGAACACGCGGTTGGCGCGGCGCACCGTGCCGTGGGCATCGACGATGCAGATCGCCTGGGAGATGGCATCGACCGTCTTTTCCCACTCGCGCTTGGCGGAGGAAAGCAGCTCCACCAGGCGGGCATTCTCGAGTGCGATCGCGGCCTGTGCGAGCACCGCGGAGACGAGCGTCAGCTCGACCTTTCCCAGGACGCCGGGCCGGTCGCTGGAGAGCGACACCGCACCCATGGTGCGACCGGCGGCGATGAGCGGCGCGCCCAGCCAGGAGCCGGGGGCGGGCGCGGCGCCGGGCAGATCCGCGCCGCGTCGGCGGGCCTCTTCCCGCACGTCCTTGGGGAACGCGAGCGGCCCGCGCCGCAACGCGAGCTGCAGCAACGGGTCGTCGGTGCGCGCCGGAACGGGGTGCGTGTCGTAGGTCACCGCCAGGCGGTTCGACTCGGCGTCTAGTAGTATGACGGAGAGCCGGTCGGGCTTGAGCAGCTCGGCCAGGGCGCGCGCCACCAGCTCGACCACCGTGGCCGGCCGGAACGCCCCGGCCAGCTCCTGGGCCAGCGTGGTGAGGCGCGCCAGTAACTCCGGCGCGGGTCGGGGGGTAGCAGCGCTAGAGGGAGGTTTAGCCATGATTCTCGCCAACGTCCGTGGTCGCCTGCGCGCGCAGGACTTCCTGCTGGTCGCGATCGCGCTGGCGCGCGGTGACGCGGCGCGCCGGACGCGGTACGAGCGGCTGCTGCTCGAGCAGGGACCCGATGAGCTGCTCGACGAGCCCGACCTGCTTGCGGCCTTGTTGGCCTTGCGCACGCTGATGGTCCCGTCGCCGGCGCTGTTCGCCTACGTGGCCGTGCGCCACACCTTGCGCGCTGCCGGCGTCGACGACCGCGAGCTGGCCGACTACCTGGCGGCGCTGCTGCTCGAGTTCGGCGACCATGACCGGCATGTGCGCATCCGCCGCACCGACGACGAGACCTACCACTATCTGGTCGACATGGTGGAGGACCTCACGGGACTCGACGACGCCGGGGAACGGGCCTTTCTGCTGCGTGCGCATCTCGGCAATTACAGTCTCTGGCTCGCCGGCTTGTTTCCGGACTACATCGCCGCCCGGCGCTCCCGCAAAGGTGGGCCCGACCTGCCGTATTACGACGAGCTGGGGCGACAGGGCTTTCGGCTCGCCGCGGAGCACCGCCTTGCCGAACACCTCGGCGTCGCCACCATCTACCGCGCCGCCGCCGAGCGGTTCCCGACGCTGCGGGTGGCGTTCAATCGCCTCAGTGACCGCGTGTTCTTCCCGAACGTGTCGACTCCCGAGAAGATACTGCGGAATCTCTGACGGGTAGGGGCGCAGCATGCTGCGCCCCTACATCGGCTTCCCTATTCATCCAAAAATCTCGTCGGCACCGTAGTCGCCGCTTCAACCAGCTGCTCCGCGGACTTTACGAAACGCACCACGATCGGCAGCGACCCTTTGAGCAAGAGCTTGCGCTGCATGATCCCGGCGATGGGGCCGAGCTCTTTCCGGATCACGCGCTTCCAGTGCTGATAGTCCCCCGAGATCACGAACGCGGCCCCGTCCGCCTCCCCCTGCGACACCACCTTCGCTTCGCGGCACGCGCCCCGGTCGAGGTCGAGCCAAATGCCCACCGGCTCGCCGATCCCGATCTCGGGCTGAGGATTGACGACCAGGGCGACCGGACCGTGCGTCCACTCGAGTGAGGCGGCGCGATACGCGTCACTGGCGTTGATCGCCGAGCCGTAGGCGCTCACCCATTCGGCTGACGGGAACGCGATGCTCACGCGATCGCGTCCGCAAAGCCGCGGAACAGCGCGCCCTCCACATCGTCCTCCGGATGCCACTGGACCGCCAGCGCCCAGGGGCCCCCGGGATCCTTCCGCTCGGCTCCCTCGATCACCCCGTCCTCCGCCCAGGCGTTCACGCGCAGCGCCGGAGCGACGTCGCAGATCGCCTGGTGGTGCCGGCTGTTCACGCTCGCTTGCGCGGTCCCGAGTGTACGGTGGAGCAGGGTACCAGACTCGACCCGCAGCCCGTGGCGCGAGCGCGCATCCGCGTGGTCGACGGGGCCGGGCCGCTCGCTCGCCAGGTCCTGGTACAGCGTGCCCCCCAGGGCGACGTTGAAGATCTGGATGCCACGGCAGATGGCGAGGATCGGGAGGCCGCGCCGCTCGGCGCCCGCGACGAGGGCGACCTCGACCGCATCGCGGGCCCGATCGGTTTCGCCCAGCTTGGGGTGGGGCGCCGCCCCGTAGCGGCCCGGCTCGACGTCCTCGCCCCCCGACAGGACGAGACCGTGCACTCCGTTGAGCGCGGCGCATGCCGCTTCCGGGTCGAGAATGGGAGGCACGACGAGCGGAACGAGCCCGGCGCGCATGAGGGCGTACACGTAGGCGGTGTTCAGGGCGACGCGCTCCCGCCCCGCGTCGGTGCGGCGCGTCGCGCTCACGGCCACGATGCGCGTCACTGCGCCGAGCTTGGGGAGCCCGCGGGAGGAGCGCCCAGCAACGGGCACTTCGGGTTCGAGACGCCTGCCCAATCCACCCGCACGCCGTACAAGGGGATCGTCCGGGCGTCCCCACTGAGGGCGCCGATGCTCGGATACCCCTCCGGCGGGCGGCGCGACTCGTAGATCAACACGCCCTGCGCTCGCTGCGTGGAATCGTCCACCACCAGCACGGCGTAGGCAGTGCTGTCGCTGACCGAGCCGGCGGGGAAACCGGCCCCCTGGTGCTCCATTGTCAACGCACCCCTGGTGTAGCTCACCAGCACGGTGCTCTGTTGACCGGTGCCGACCACTCGGACGGGAAGCGTGCCCGGCAGCCCGCGCGGTGCGACGGTGAGCACGAAGGGAAGCTGCCGCAGCCGGTCCTGGATGAGGGATGGCCCGATGAGCTGCGCCATGCCGCAGGTGGGGGAGCGGGAGCGGTCGCCACCACAAGACAACAGCGGCGTCAAGAAGGACAGCGTCACGACGAACGGCCTCACGAGGCACCGTGTCATGGAGGTGTCACTACCTCGAGGATGGTCGCCGGATATGGGGCGTCGAGGCTGACGCGCTTGAGCTCCAGGCTGTCCGCGTCGGGGACGAGAGAGGTGCCGAACCGCAGGGTGTCGCCCACGAGCCACGCCGCCGTGCGCGCGCGCGCCCAGGCCGGCTTCTCGATCTCGACTCCGATGATGAAACGCCCTTCGCCGCGGAGCGGGCCCGCTTCGACCTTGCTCCGGTCGGGCTCGCCCCGATAGCGCCGGTACAGCCTACCCGAGATCCAGTCACCCACGTGCGTCTCGAGCGTGATCCGCAGGTATACGGTGGAGTCGATCGGCACGGCGCGGGTGGAGGGGACGGGGCCCGCGCGGAAGATGCGGGTCAGCTCCCATGTGCCGTTGAGCGGGGACGCCTGCACGGTATGCAGCACCAGTATGGCGACGACGCCACAGGGTCCCATCATCCCACCAATCTAATACGTCCACGTGAGGACCAGCGAACCCGTACGAACAGGCTCGAGCGTCCGGGGGACCAGGTTGTAGATGTAGTTGAGCGCGTTCGCGACCCGGGCCCGCACGGTCCACGCTCCCCAGGCGGCGCTCGCCCGCAGGCTCAGGACCTTTTCCGCCACGCGAGGATCGGTCTCGTACAGCTCGACGCGCTCGAAGCGGCTCGTATAGCGGAAGTCCCCCCCGACACTCACCACGCCGCGCTGATAGTCGGCGCCGAGCGTGACGAGATGTCTCGGGCGGAACGCGAGCGGGCGCTCCGCGATACCGTCGTGCGCGAGCTCGCGCGCATACAGCAAGGTGTAGGACAGCGTCGCGGTGAGTCCCCGGGTGAACGGCATGGTCGTAAGCGCCAGGTCGAGGCCGGCGAGCCGGGCCCGGGCGACGTTCCGAAACTGGATCCTCGCTCCGCTCGTGTCCACGGTGGGCTCGATCAAATCGTACGCCTCTGTCAAGAACAGCGCGGCATCGGAGCGCACCGCGGGTGAGATCGTGGTCGCGTTCCCGAGCTCGACCGACCACGCGGTCTCCGAGTGGAGGTCGGGGTTCGGCACCACGCGGAACGCCTGGACGGTAGTCGAGACGAAACGCTCGGCGAGCGAGGGGGCGCGGAACCCGCGACCCACCGAGGCGCGCCACACGCCCGTTCGCGCCGTCGTGAGCACGGCCCCGATGCGCGGGCTCACCACCGTCGACAGCCCGCCGCCATCCACCACTATGAGGTCGGTCCGCACGCCGGCCGTGAGTCGCGCGCGGCCGAGTCGTTGCTCCCCCTCGGCGTACGCCGCGAACTCGCGCTGGTCGTGCGTCCCGATCGCGTTGCTCGTCAGGTTCGTGTCGCCTGTGAAGATGTTGGTGCGCACGTCGGAGAAGCTGGCCTCCGTGCCTACGGTCGCCACGCGGTTGCCGGTCGGGTGAAGCTCGCCGCGCAACTCAGCCCCGAACCGGTTGGCCACGCCCCAGTCGTCCCGCCCCGGTTGGAAGTCGGTGAAGTGCGTGCGGCCCCAAGAGGCCCGGGCGTGCCAGCCGAGCCCTTCCGATGCGTGATGCTCGACCGTCCCCGCCACGTATCCTTTGTCCGAGCGGGTGAGCGAGCCACGGCCGGAAGCGTCGATCATGAACGGCTGGAATGCCTGCCCGCGGTCGTCGCAGGTGCCGCGCGTGCACCAAACCAGCGGCGTCTCGTATTGGTCGCTGACCCACGAGCCCGAGGCGGTGACGCGGGTGTCCGGGGTCGCCAGCCACTGGGCCTTACCGGCCGTCTGCCAGTGGTTGCGCCGGTCCTGCTCGCGATAGCCGTCCGAGTGCCACCCGCCGCCCGTGAATGTGCCGCGCGCGCGGTCCGTGCCGTACGACCCGGTCACGTCGAGCCCTTCCTGGGCGCCGGTGTAGTCTCGGAAGCTCCAGATCTCGGCGGGTGGGTTGGCGTACGCTCCGCCCAGCGCGCGAACGCGGGCGTGGAAACCCGGCTGAATGTCCCGGGTGATGACGTTCACCACGCCGCCCAACGCCGCCGAGCCGTACAGCGCGGAGCCCGCACCCTTCACGACCTCCGCCCGTTCCACCTGCTCGAGGGGGATCACGTCCCAGTTGATCCCCCCACGGTCGCCCTGGTTTGCGGGCACGCCGTCCACGAGCAGCAGCACCCGACTGCCGAGCCCCTGCACGTAGCCCGAGGAGCCGCGGATGTTCACCTGGCCGTTCAGGAATTGCACGCCCGGTGCCTTGCTTACGGCTTCGTCGATGGTCGTCACGGCATGGCGGGCGACGTCGGTGTCGGACACGATGGCCACGCTGGTCACCGCTTGATCGAGGAACTGCGAGCGCTTGGCGGCGGTGACGATGGTAGGCGGCAATTGCAGCACGGCCGGGTGGAGCCGATAGTCGCGTTGGAGCGAGTCTCCGGGCGCGAGCGTGAGGGTGTCCGTGACGGCCTCGAACCCGATGAGGGCGATCCGCACCGCGACCTCCCCCGCCGGCACGGTCAGGCGGTACCGGCCCCGGCCGTCCGCCAGCGCCGCGCGCCCGCCTTCGAGCAGCCGCACGTAGGCGCGGAGCGGTTGGCCCAGGGTGTCGTGCACCGATCCGTAGAGCACGGCGCTGCCCTGGGCGCGCAGGCCCGCGAGGGGTGCGCTCGCCAGGCAGGCGAGGATGAGCAATCGCTTCACGGGCACGGTGGGAAGTAGCTGCAGATGCGGTGCATGTTGCCGAAATCGATGACGAAGTCGATCGAATCGGTGCCGGTGCCGTTGACGACGACGATGCCCGACCCATGCGACGTCGTGTCCCCCGCATCCTTGTAGAAGCCCGCCTCGCGGAATAGCGAGTCGGCGTTCGAGAAGTCCGGCTTGAGGGTGCCCTGCTTCTGCCATACGGCCAGGACCCACTCATACCGGCCGTTGGGGAGCGGGACCGTATAGAAGACGGTGCTGTCGCCGGGAGCGGGTTGGGGGGCGGCCGGCGGTGGAAGCGGTCTGAAGGTGAGAAGCGCCCGCAGGCTCTCGGGGAAGGTCGCGTAAGCCACGATGAACAGCCCTTGGGTACTGTCGGGCAGGGCGCCCCGGAACGTCGCCGTGCCGCAGATCCCGACGAAGCCCGTGGGGCAGCTCGTGGGCGCCGCTGTCGGTTGCAGGCCCTCGTTGCACGCCGCCATCGCGAGGAACCCCGTGAGGGCGGCGGCGACCGACGCGGCGCACGCGACGCGACTCCGCATGGCTGCAATCATTGCGGCGCCCCTTTGCAGCGTCAACTTGACCCCGGTTTGGGCGGGGAATAACGTACAGCCCGCCATGCCGATCTACGAGTATCGCTGCACGAAGTGCCGCACGCGCTTCAGCCAGCAGCAGGCCATCGAGGAGCACGGACGCAAGCGGCCGGCCTGCCCCGCGTGCAAGTCGCAGGCGGTGGAGCAGGTGTTCTCGGCGTTCTTCGCAAAAACGGTCCGGAAAAGCTAGCCTCCGGTGTTCGAGCGCCTGCGGGATGCCTTGCGCGCCGCCCTGGACGCGGCGACGCCGCCGGGAGATCTGCGCGACCTGGCCCGGCAGATGCGGGAGGCGGTGGTGGAGGCGAAGGTGGCCGTGGGCGAGACGCGCGAGGCGGTGGCGCGCTGCGAGCGCGACCTCACCCAGGAGCGTCAGCGGCTGGCCGATGCCGAGCGTCGCGGCCGGCTCGCGGGCGAGATCCAGGACCGGGAGACGGTCGAGGTCGCGCAGCGGTTCGCGGCGAAGCATCGCGAGCGCGTCGAGGTGCTCGAGAAGAAGCTGGCGGCGCTGCGGGACGAGCTCAGCCTGTACGAGCGCGAGATGGGGGACATGCAGGGGCAGCTGGGCCGCGCCGAGCGCGATCGACCGCTCACCGAGGCGGAGCGCTCGGCCGAGCGCGCCTGGCGCGACCTCCAAGCAGCCGGGGGACCGCGACCCGGCGTGGACCCGGCGGACGATCTGCTCAAGGCGCAGCTCGACCGCGCCACCCGCGAGGCGGCAGCCGACCGGCAGCTCCGGGAGCTCAAGAAGAAAATGAAGAAGGACTAACCATGAGCGTGATCCGCGGCGTGCTGTCCTGGTTCCGTGACGCCTTCGGGCCCGGGCCACGCACCGCGGATGGGCGGCGTTCGGGAGGCAGCATGGACATCAAGCGCGACCGCATGGTCTTTCTCGGCTACGGCAAGTATTGGCGCTCCGACTCCATTATCGGGCTGATGCCGATCGAGGATGAGCGCGGACCCAAGCGGCGCACCAACGTCTTCGTGCAGGGGCGCGCGGAGCCGATCATCGCGTCACGCACCGAACAGAGCATCCTGGACGACATGGGCGCGACCGGCGACGGCTTCCAGGTTCAGGCGCTGCGGGAGGCGATCACCGAGCTGCTCGCCGCGTTCCACGAGGTTTCGCCGGCGTTGCGCCGCACCCTTCAGAACGAGCACCACCTCGACCTCGAGCAATGGGAGCAGCGGCTGGGCGAGATCATGCGCGCGCCTCAGGCACGCGAGCCCGTCGAGCAGAACGACCTCTTCGAGTGACGAGTCCCCCACCCGGCTCGTCGTGGTTCGGCCACCCCCGCGGCCTCTCCACACTCTTCTTTACCGAGATGTGGGAGCGGTTCAGCTACTACGGGATGCGGGGGTTCCTGATCCTCTACATGACGAAGGCACTCGGCTTCACCGATCCGCACGCGGGCGCGGTCTATGGCAACTACGTCGGCAGCGTGTGGGTCACCCCGATCCTTGGCGGCCTGATTGCGGACCGGTGGCTGGGACAGTATCGCAGCGTGCTCATCGGCGGGATCATCATCGCGCTCGGACACTTCACGCTCGCCTTCCACGCGCTGCCCTTCTTCTACATCGGCCTGACGCTCATCGTGATCGGGACGGGACTGCTCAAGCCCAACGTCAGCGCCTTGGTCGGAGCCCTGTACCAGTCGGAGGATGGCCGGCGCGACGCCGGGTTCTCGATCTTCTACATGGGGATCAATCTCGGCGCGCTGCTCGGTCCGCTCATCGCCGGAAAGCTCGCGGAGGGATTCGATTGGCATCTCGGGTTCGCGTGCGCCGGCGTGGGGATGCTCCTCGGGTTGGTGCAATACGTGCTCGGCCGGCGGCGCCTCCAGCCGGCGATCGACCGCCTCGCCTCACGGCCCGGCCCTTCCGCGAGCGCGATGCCGACCTCGAGCGAACCATTCACTCCGCAAGACTGGCAGCGGATGGCGGCGGTAGGGGTGCTCTTCCTCTTCGCATCGTTCTTCTGGGGCGCGTACGAGCAGGCAGGGTCCACGCTCGCTCTGTTTGCCGACCGCTACGTTCACCTCGAACTGCTCGGGATCAAGCTCTACGCGTCGTGGTTCGTGTCCGTCCAGGCCGCGTTCGTGATCCTGCTATCGCCCGTGTTCGCGTGGATCTGGGTGAAGCTCGGGCCACGGCAGCCATCCTCCCCGACGAAGTTCGCGCTCGCGCTGCTGTTCGTGGGCCTGGCGTTCGTGCTCCTCATGCCGGCGGGAGCCATCGCGCAAGGCGGGGTCAAGATCAGCCCGCTATGGCTCGTCGGCGTCTACTTCATCGAAGAGCTCGGAGAACTCTGCTTGAGCCCCGTCGGACTGTCCGCGGTGACCAAGCTCGCGCCCAGCCGAGTGGTCGGGGTGATGTTGGGCGTGTTCTTCCTCTCCAATGCCTTGGGTAACAAGCTGGCCGGCTGGTCCGCGGGGTTCATAAGCACTACGCCCCTGCCCACGGTGTTCGGTGTGACGGCGGCGGTCACGCTGGGCGCCGCGGCAGTGATGCTCCTCCTCATCAAGCCCGTGCAGCGGCTCATGGGCGGAGTGCGCTAAAAGCTCTATCTTGGCCGCGTATGCCCGAGCTTGAGGAGCGCCTCCGGATTGCCCTGGCGGATCGTTACACGCTCGAGCGGGAGCTCGGCCGCGGCGGGATGGCGGTGGTATTCCTCGCCCGCGACCCGCGACATGACCGCGCCGTCGCCATCAAGGTGCTCCGACAGGAGATCGCGGCAGCCCTGGGCGCGGACCGGTTCCTGCGCGAGATCCAGATCGCTGCGAAGCTGCACCACCCCCACATCCTGCCACTGTACGACTCCGGCGCCGCCGGCGACCTGTTGTATTTCGTCATGCCGTACGTCGAGGGAGAATCGCTGCGCCAGCGCCTCGACCGGGAAACGCAGCTGCCCCTGGACGACGCGCTGGCGATCACGCGCCAGGTGGCGGGTGCGCTCGCCTACGCTCACAGCCACGACGTCGTGCACCGTGACATCAAACCCGAGAACATCCTGCTCGAGAGCGGCGAAGCGGTCGTCGCGGACTTCGGCATCGCGCGGGCGATCACCGCGGCGGGCGGCGACAAACTGACGCAGACGGGAATGGCAATCGGGACGCCGCTGTACATGAGCCCCGAGCAGGCAGCGGGGGGTGGGGCGATCGACGGCCGGAGCGACCTGTACAGTCTGGCCTGCGTCCTGTATGAAATGCTCGCCGGGCATCCGCCCTTCCTCGGCGGGACGGCCCAGGCGATCCTCGCTCGTCACGCGTTGGATCCAGTGCCACCCCTGCGCACCGCCCGGGGGACGGTATCGGGAGCCGTCGAGCAGACACTGGTCCGCGCGCTCGCGAAGTCACCAGCGGACCGCTACGCCACGGTGCTCCAGTTCGCCGAGGCATTGGGTGGACCGGTCCCGTCGGTGGCGCTGCCGGCGACAAAGAGGTCGGCGGGTCTGTACGCCGCGTTGGGCGTTGGCCTCGCCCTGGCCGCGCTCGGTGCCGGTCTCGTCCTCCGCGGGCTGTGGCGCCGGGCGCCGCCGGCGACCGTAAGCGCCCCCGCCTATGCTGCCTCGGTGGCCGTGCTCCCGTTCGAGACCATCGGCGGGGGACGAGAGGACGAGTACTTCAGCGACGGCATGACCGACGAGATTATCACGCAGCTCGCCCAGATCCGCGATCTCAAGGTCATCTCCCGCACGTCGGTCGTGGCGCTCAAGGGCAGCCACCTGACGTTGTCGCAGATCGCCGACACGCTGGGGGTGGACCACGTGCTCGAGGGGTCCGCCCGCCGCGCCGGAGGCCGGGTGCGGGTAAATGCACAGCTCATCGCCGCGAAGACGGACGCGCACTTGTGGGCCAGAACCTACGAGCGCGATCTCAAGGATGTCTTCAGAGTGCAGGAGGAAGTTGCCGCAGATGTCAGCAGGGCGTTGCTAGCGAGTGTCCAGGGGTTGCGCCCGGTGGGTGCCGGATCGCGGACCGCACAGCCTGCCGCGTACGATGCCTATCTCCGCGGTACGTACTGGCGTCAGCAGCGCACGCGTGATGGGTTGTTGCGGGCGATGCAGGCGTTCGAAGCCGCGCTGGCCATCGACTCCGCCTACGCGCCCGCTTACGCAGGCCTCTCCAGCGCCTTGAGCCTCTTCGTCAACTATCAGTACTCCGGTGGCCCCGAGCCCATCGCCGCGCTCGCGCGGGCGATCGTGCTCGCCGACCGAGCGATCGCGCTGGACTCGACCCTGGCCGAAGGGTTCGCTGCTCGAGGGTTCGCCTTCGTCCAGGCCGCGGTTTCGTCGGATGCGGTCGTCCGGGACGTCGTGCGGGCCATCGCCCTCCGGCCGAATTCCGGTGAAGTGCACGCCTTTGCTCAGGGTGCCCTGAGCGACGCCGGCCGGGCTGAGGATTCCTTCGCGGCAGCTCAGACGGCCACAGAGCTCGACCCCTTGGCGCCAGGATTCCATCTCTCGTTCAGCAATGCAGCGCTTGTGGCTCGCCGCTACGACCTCGCCCTGCGGGAGGCCCGGCGGGCTGGAGTCCTCGAGACGGCCCGGCTTCCGCTGCGGATCCGCTTCGAAGGGCTCGCGCTGTTGCTGCTCGGCCGGTCTGGGGAATGCCTCGCGCTCGATCTGGGCAGTCAGTCGCAGGTGAAGGCCATGTGTCTCGAGGCGCTGGGGCGTCACGGAGAGGCGGCCGCCATCGTCGACTCGCTCGCCGCGGCGGTCCGGGCAGGTGGCGCCAGTTGGGCGGCGCCCGAAGGCCTAGGGATGTACTACGCGTGGGTCGGGGATGTGGATGCGTCGCTGCATTGGTATGAAGTCGCGCCGAGGGTGGCCTGGCCACGCATGCTCCGGAGCGGGCTGTTCGACCGGGTGCGCGACGACGTACGCTTTCGAGCGGGTATCGCGCGGTTGACCGAGCGGACCCGGGCGCGGCTCGAGCAGGCGATCGCGCAAGCGCGGACGGTGCGGCCGTAGAACGAGCGTCAGTTGAACCGCGTCGTCCGCCAGAGCAGCCAGCCGGTTCCGCAGAGCAGCGCCAGCATCGCCACCGTGAGACCCGCGACCCATCCCCAGCCGAGCGTGAGCTGGGGCACCCGGGCCACCATCCCGAACCCGACGAAGGTCGCGGTGGCGCCCCCGACCAAGGTCCAGTCGAGCCAGGAGCGCCGGCCGGGAGAGGCGCTCGCGCTTTCGCCGGCGAGCGCGGCACGGACGTACGCCGGGTCGATGCCGTAGCGCTCGCCTTCCCGCGCCGCCGCCTCCTGCCAGCGGCGGTGCTCGGCGCCCGTGGCGGAGGCCAGCGCGATCGCCACCGCGCCCAGCGCCATCAGCAGCGACCCACCGATCACCTGCCCGTACGTCGTCGCCGCACCGCCGCGCAGCTCACCGAACACCAGCAACCCCCACACGAGTCCCCACAGCTGGTTCGTGTTGGACAGCGGAATCCCCCGGCTGATGCCGACGTACTTCGCCGCATACTGCTGGAACAGGTCGCCCACCACCCACACGAACCCGCCGAGCAGGAGCCAGAACAGCACGTCTTGCGCGCCGGCGAGCTCCGCGGCCAGTGCGGCGGCGCCGCCGCGGTCGGCGAGCGCCAGCGCCAGCATCATCACGACTTCGCCCACTGAGAAGAACGTGATGAAGGCCAGCGGGTTCATGCCGGTGAGGTAGGCTTTGCGATAGGGGATGTACATGGTGCCCCACAACGCCCCGGCCGCAAGCGCTGCGGCGACGCCCCGCGCCGCATGTCCCGAGGGTGCGCCGGCCGCCGACGCGACCGCGAGCAGCGTCGCTCCCGCGAACATCAGAGCGGCGCCACCGAGCACGCCGAAACGGCGCCGCCACCCGGCCCCGTGAAGCTCGTTGAAGAACACGGCGCCCCACACGATTCCCAGCAGGCTGTTCGCGTTCCACAAGGGAAACGCGATGCTCAATCCGATGTCGCGGATGGCGAAGATGGTCAGTGTGTTGGCGACGGCCCAGAGGCAGCCGGCGAGCACCGCCCACAGGATGAGGTGCGGCGCCTGGCGCACGTCCGCTCCAATCGCCGACGTCCCGCGGAGCAGGGCGGGCAGGCTCCACCGCGCCAGGAACACGCCGAGCACCATGGCCAGCGAGATCACGACGGGAGAGAGGCCGAGGGTCACCATCTTGGTGGGCGCCTCGGCGGCGCCCAGCCAGGCGCCGGCGGTGAAGCCGCTGGCAATGCCGGCCAGCTGCAGACGGCGCAGCCGGCGGACGTCGAGCTCAGGGGCCGGCGTTAGCGGATCCACCACAGGACCAGCAGGCCGGCGATGAGAACGGCGACGGGCACCCAGAGCTGGGGGTCGCGCAGCATGGCGGCGAGGCGCGGGCTCACAGCGGCTGCTCGGCGAAGTGACAGGCCGCGAGCTGCCCCGGTACGACCTCACGCAACGCCGGCGGCTCCGTGCGGCAGCGCGTGTCCTTCCTGGGGTGCGGGCAGCGCGGGTGGAAGGGGCAGCCGGACGGTGGGTGCGCGGGGGACGGTACGTCGCCCGTCAGCACGATGCGCTGGCGCTGCGCCTTGGGATCGGGCACGGGCACCGCGGAGAGCAGCGACGTGGTGTAGGGATGGCGGGGCCGCGCGTACAGGGCGGGCGCGGACGCCCGCTCCACGATCTTGCCGAGGTACATCACGGCCACATGATCCGCGATGTGTTTCACGACCGCGAGGTCGTGGGCGATGAACAGGTACGTCAGCCGGCGCCGCTGCTGCAGATCGGCGAGCAGGTTCAGGACCTGCGCCTGGACCGACACGTCGAGCGCGCTCACCGGCTCGTCGAGTACGAGGAATTGCGGCTCGACCGAAAGAGCGCGGGCGATCCCCACCCGCTGCCGCTGCCCGCCCGAGAGCTCGTGCGCGTAGCTCTGCGCGAAGCCCGGATCGAGGCCCACCTCCTCGAGCAGCGCCGCGATGCGTCGCTCGGCGTAGGCCCCGCTCGCCAGGCGATGGATCGCCAGCGGCTCCGCGAGCATCTGGCGCACCGTCATGCGTGGGTTGAGCGAACCGTAGGGGTCCTGAAACACGATCTGCATGCGGCGCCGCAGCGCCCGCAGCGCACTCGCCCCGAGGGCGACCACGTCCTGACCGTCGATCGTGACGCGCCCCGCATCGGGCTCGATGAGCCGCAGGATCGTCCGCCCCACGGTGGACTTGCCGCACCCCGATTCGCCCACGAGCCCCAGCGTCTGGCCGGGTGCGATCGCGAACGAGACGCCGTCCACCGCGCGCACCACGGCGCGCGGCCGGCCGAGGCCGAGCCACCCGCGCTCGCCCGGAAAGTGCTTGACGAGTCCCTGCACGTCCACGAGCGCGGGGGTCACGGGTGTGGCGTGCGACGCTTCGGGTCGGTGAGGAGCCAGCAGCGCACCGTGTGGGTGCCGGGCTCTCCCACGCCCCCCGCGTCGAGCAGGGGCGGCGCTTCCGCGCGACAGCGGTCCCAGGCGTACGGGCAGCGCGGATGGAACCGGCACCCCTCCGGCCACGCGGTGGCGGCGGGCACCTGGCCCGGAATGCCGTGCAGGCGGCCGTGCTCGCGAGCCGGCGGCCCGTCGAGCCGCGGCACGGACGCGAGCAGTCCCTCCGTGTAAGGGTGCAGCGGGCGGGCGAACAGCGCGGCGGTCGGCGCCTGCTCCACGACCTGGCCGGCGTACATCACCACGACACGGTCCGCGCTGCCCGCCACGACTCCCAGGTCGTGGGTGATCAGCATGACCGCCATACCGAGTTCCGCCTGCAGCCGGTCGAGCAGCTCGAGGATCTGCGCCTGGATGGTGACGTCGAGCGCCGTAGTGGGCTCGTCGGCGATGAGCAGCTTGGGGTGGCACACCAGGGCCATCGCGATCATCACGCGCTGGCGCATGCCGCCACTCATCTGATGAGGGTAGTGGTCCACCCGCTCCTCGGGGTCGGGGATCCCGACGAGCCGCAGCATCTCGATGGCGCGGGTCCGCGCGGCCCGGCGCGACAGCCGCTGGTGGACTATGGCCGCCTCGGCGATCTGGTCGCCCACCGTGAAGACCGGATTGAGAGACGTCATCGGCTCCTGGAAGATCATCGCGATCTGGTTGCCACGCACCGCACGCAGCTCGCGAGGCTCGAGGGTGAGGAGGTTGCGTCCTTCGAACTCGATGAAGCTCCCGGGGCGAATGTGGCCGGGGGGCTCGGGGATGAGGCGCAGAATGGAGAGGGACGTGACAGTCTTACCGCACCCCGATTCGCCCACGATGCCGAGCGTCTCACCCGGCTGCACCTCGAAGGAGACGCCGTCCACCGCCCGCGCGGTCCCGCTGCCGTGCTCGGTGACGAAGTAGGTCTTGAGATCGCGCACGCGGAGCAGGGGCTCCGTCACGCCGCCTCCTTACGGGGGTCGAGCGCGTCGCGCAGCGCATCGCCTACCGCGTTCAGCGCCATCACGACGAGCGAGATCGCCAGCCCCGGAAAGGTCGACGACCACCACGCGACGGTCATCCTCTGCCAGCCGTCCGCGATCATATTGCCCCAGCTGGGTATCGGAGAGGGAACGCCCAATCCGAGGAACGAGAGCCCCGCCTCGAGCAGCATCATGTGGCCGATGCCGAGGGCACCGGAGACGATGATCGGGGCCGCCGCGTTGGGCAGAACGTGGCGAAAGATAACGCGACCGGCGCCCGCGCCCAGCGCCCGCGCCGCGGCGACGAACTCGCGCTCGCGCAGGCTGAGCACTTCGGCCCGCACGAGCCGGCTCGTCCCGAACCACCCGGTGAGACCGATCAGTAGCACCAGCACCCACAGGGCGATGTGGTCCCACAGCGCCACGGCCATCAGCAGGACAAAGATGCGCGGCATGGCGAGGCCCACGTCTACGAGCCGCATGAGCACGGTGTCCACCCAGCGCCGGAAGTAGCCTGCGACCGCGCCTACCGCCGTGCCGACGGTCGCGGCGACCAGCATCGCCACCGCTCCAATGCCGAGCGAGACGCGCGCTCCGTAGACGAGGCGGCTCCACACGTCACGGCTGAATGGGTCGGTGCCGAGCAGAAACTGGAGGGAGGGTGGATGGTTGGGGTGGCTGATATCGATCTGGTAGTACGGCGGGTACGGCGCCACGACGGGTGCCGCGATCGCGATGGTCACGAAGAACGCGAGCACGAACAACCCGGGCCCCGCCGTCGGGTGACGGAAAAAGCGACGGCCCGGCGCGGTCTTCCGCACGCGTCGTCGCAGCGCCGCGAGCACGGCGAGCGCCAGGACCACGGCCCCGCTCAGACTGAGCCAGTTCCAGACGTTCAGTCTCTCCCCCCTCCCCCTCCTTCTCCCGCCCGCACCCGGATCCGCGGGTCCGCCACGGCATACAGCGCGTCGGCGATCAGGTTGCCCAATACCACCATCGCGCTCGTAAGCAGCGCCGCGCCGGTCACCACGGGGTAGTCGCGCTGCAAGATCGCCTTCACGGCCAGCCGGCCCATCCCGGGCCAGGCGAACACCGTCTCGATCAACACGGCCCCGGTAAAGAGGAAAGGGAAGGCCAGGCCGAACAGCGTAATGATCGGGAGCAGAGCGTTGCGGAGCGCATGGACCAGCAGCACACGCCGTTCCCGCAGGCCTTTGGCGCGGGCGGTCCGCACGTAGTCCTGGCGGACGACCTCGAGCATTGCCGCGCGTTGGTAGCGCGCCGTACTCGCTGCGCCCACGAGACCGAGCGTGAGTGCGGGGAGTGTGAGGTGCCAGAGGAAATCGAGCACGCAGTACGGCGATTCGATCCTGGGACACAGGACGGGATCTGTGATCCCGCCCGCGGGGAACCAATGGAGCCATTGCGCGAACACGAGCAGCAGTACCAGCCCCAACCAGAACACCGGCATGGAGTTGATGAGCAGCGCAACGTTCCCGACCGCGACGTCGCCGAACCGGCCCGCCCGTACAGCCTGATAGATCCCGAGCGCGAGGCCGAGCGCGAAGTCGATGAGCAGCGCGGCGAGCGCGAGGATGAAGGTGTTGGGGATCGCCTCAGCGAGGGCATCGGCAATGGGCCGATGCAGGCCGATGGACTCGCCCAGGTCTCCATGGCCCAAGCGGGCCAGGTAGATCCCGTACTGCACCAACAGGGGCTTGTCGCAGCCGAAGCGCCGACACAGCTGCTGGCAGACTTCCGGCGGGAGCGGCCGATCTTGCGACCCGCACGGGGTGCCGTGGGCGAGGTGAACGACGAAGAACGTGATGGTGACGACCGCGAAGACGATGGCGATCGACGCGACCAGCCGGCGCACCAGCCACGCCGCCACCTAGCGCTCCACGCGGTCTCGATCCGTCAGTCGGTCAGCGGGAATGCGCCAGGTGCGGAGCAGCGCGAGCCAGGAGTCGGGCCGGATCGTCACATCCACGATCCGCTTGTGGACGGCCGCGACATTGGAGGTCGCGAACAGGAAAATGCCGGGCGCGTCCCGGTTGAGAGTCTCGACGGCAGCCCGCCAGGCGCGGCGTGCCTGGTCGCGGTTCGCGGCCGACGCCACCGCCTGGTCCACCAGCCGGTCCACGTCCGGGTTGTCGTACCGTGTGTAGTTGGAGCGCCCAAACCCCGCCGGCGTCCAGGTCTGGGGAAAACCCGACGAGGGCGTCGGGTCGGTGTTCCACGTGTTCAGGAGGGCGTCGAACCGGCCCGCGCGAGCGCGCTCGTTGTACAGGCCGAAGTCGACCTCGTCGAGCTGAACGTCCACGCCGGCGACTCGGAACTGCTCCTGCAAGAGCCGCGCGTACTGGCGGCGGATGGCGCTGGTCGTCGGGAGGAGCAGCCGGAACGCGAGCGGCCGGCCGTCCTTGTCGCGGATGCCGTCGCCGTCCGAGTCGATCCAGCCGGTGCGGGTGAGGAGCCGCGCCGCCTGGCCGCTGTCGTAGGGCAGCTCGCGGATCTCCGGGTCCCAGATCCACCACAGCTGCGACAGCGGGCCGGGCGGGACCTTGGCGAGATCGCCGAACACGTTGCGCAGCAGTCGCTCGCGGTCCGTCGCCATGAACAGCGCCCGCCGCAGGTCACGATCCCCGAACAGGGGGTGAGGCCGCGTCGAATCGCCGGGCGCGGCCAGGTTGAATCCCACGTAGCCGTACGCCGACCCCTTGTAGGGGTACGTGGCGAGCTGGGTGTCGGCGCGGGCGCGCTGCACGTTGTCGGGCGTGACCAGCACTTCCACCGCGTCCGCGTCGCCCGCGATCAGCTGAGTCACGGCCACCTGCTGGTCGGGTGTGAAGCGCCAGATCACACGCCGCAGGTGGGGGCGGCCCAGGAAGAACGTCGAGTCCGCGGCCAGCTCGATGCTCTCGCCGGCCTTCCACGCCACGAAGCGGTACGGTCCGTCGCCCACCGGCGCGCGCCCGAACGCCGTGCTGCGCCACTGCTCGCGCGGGACCTCGCGCAGGAGGTGCGCCGGCAGGATGCGCATGTGATACACGGCGTCGTAGAACATCTCGGGATAGCGCTGCCGGAACCGGAACACGACGGTGAGCGAATCGCGCGTGGTGACGGCGGCGACCTGCCGCAGCGACGAGCGGAACGAGGAGTTGACGAGCGTATCAGTGTAGGCGTCGTACGTGAAGGCCACGTCCGCGGCCGTCACGGCCTGGCCGTCTTGCCACCGAGCCCGCGTGTCGAGGTGAAACACCAGCGTAGTCGGCGCGTCCCATTCCCATCGCGCCGCCAGCTGGGGTTGGAAGTCCTCGTCACCGATCGTGTTTCCCGATGGCCCCAGGTCGGCGAGCTTGAGAAACAGCTGGTCCGTCACATCCCGCGTGATCACGAATTCGCTCACGGGCGGGAGCAGGATGTCCGGCTCTCCCCCCGAGGCGATGACCATGGTGCCGCAATACTCTCCGGCGCAGCCCACCGGGCGCTCGCACCCGGCGACGAGGAACAGCACGGCGAGGGGCATCAGGCCGGTGGATCGGCGGGCGGTTGGCATGGCGCCTAAGATTTCACGCGGCGCCGAGCGGCGCCAGGTCCGAAAGCAAGGTTGTGGAGGTTGGGGGAGGTTGGTGGAGGTTGGGGGAGGTGACTTCGTCGCCCCACGCGGCGACGATCGCGTCCGCGACCTCGTCGAAACTCACGCGCCGTCGCAGCACGCGCGACAGCGTCGTTTCACCGCTGACCGCCGACGCCTGACGGCTCACGACCCGGACGATCTCCTGCGAGCCGTCGAGCAGGATGGACCCATGCTGTAAGAATGCGCTTCCCTTCCGAACCTGAGCCGAGCCCACCAGCTTGCGACCGGTGACGAGTACCTCGCCGCCGACCGGAGTCGCGAAGCAAGACGCGGGCGGGTCGACCCTCCCGGATGGGAGAGGTTGGTGGGGCGCGAGGGTGGCATCGGCACCGAGGGACCGGAGCGCGGCGGCGATCCGTTCATGGATGGTGTGGTACGCGTTTCGTAACGAGCCGAACGCCGCCACCGGGGCGGCTACCGCGTAGGTCACCTCGTGCTCGTGCCACACGGCGCGACCACCCGTCGGTCGCCGCACGACGTCGAGCCCACGCCGCGCGATCTCCGTGTGATCGTAGTGGGCCGCAGGCTCGTTGCGACCCAGGGACAGACAGGGCGGGTCGAAGCGGTACAGCCGCAAGAAGCTTGCGCCCGTGCCGTCGGCCCGGTCGAGCAGCGCCGCGTCGATCGCCATGTTTTCGGCGCCGGGGCGGCCGGCGGCGTCGAGGGAGAGGTGGAAGGCGCATGCCGCCTCAATCCGCGGCGAGCGCATAGGCCTCCATCGGCGGGCACACGCACACCAGGTTCCGATCGCCGTACGCGCCGTCCACGCGGCTCACCGACGGCCACACCTTGTGCGCCCGCGTCCAAACGGCGGGGAAGGCGGCACGCTCACGCGTATAGGGGCGGTCCCACGCGTCGGCGATGAGGTCTGCCAGCGTGTGCGGCGCATTCGTGAGCAGGTTGTTGCTGCGCGGCTGCGTGCCGTCCTCCACTTCTCCGATTTCCTGGCGGATCGAGATCAGCGCGTCGCAGAAGCGGTCCAGCTCCTCCTTCGACTCGCTCTCGGTAGGCTCGATCATCAAGGTGCCCGCGACGGGGAAGGAGACCGTCGGCGGATGGAAGCCGTAGTCGATGATGCGTTTCGCGATGTCCTCCACTTCGATGTCGGCGGACGCCTTGAAGGGCCGGCAATCGATGATGCACTCGTGCGCGACCAGGCCGTTCTGCCCCGTATAGAGCAGCGGGTAGTGCGCCGCGAGCCGCCGCGCCACGTAGTTGGCGTTGAGGATCGCGATCCTGGTCGCCTCCACCAGCCCCTCGCGGCCCATCAGCGCGACGTAGGCCCAGGAGATCGGCAGGATCCATGCGCTCCCCCACGGCGCCGCCGACACCGTCCCGCACGGCTGCTGTTGGCGCAACGGCACCACCGGGTGGTCCGGCAGGAACGGTCCGAGGTGCGCCGCCACGCAAATCGGGCCCATGCCGGGTCCGCCCCCACCGTGCGGAATGCAGAACGTCTTGTGCAGGTTGAGGTGGCACACGTCGGCGCCGACGTCGGCGGGGCGGACCAGGCCCACCTGCGCGTTCATGTTCGCGCCGTCCATGTATACCTGCCCGCCGTGCGCGTGGATGATCTCGCACACCTGGCGGATGGACGCCTCGAAGACGCCGTGGGTCGAGGGGTACGTGATCATCAGCGCCGCGAGCGTGTCCTTGTGCTCGGCCGCCTTGGCCCGCAGGTCCGCCAGGTCGATGTTGCCCCGGGCGTCCGACTGCACCGGCACGACGTCCAGGCCGGCCATGACGGCGCTCGCGGGATTCGTCCCGTGTGCCGACGTCGGGATCAAACAGGTGGTGCGGTGCCCTTCACCGCGGGAGCGGTGGTAGGCACGGATTACCAGCAGTCCCGTGAACTCGCCCTGCGCCCCCGAGTTCGGCTGCAACGAGATCTTCGGGAAGCCGGTGATCTCGGCCAGCATGTCCTCGAGCTGGCGGAACAGCGTGCGGTAGCCGGTGGCCTGCTCCCGCGG
>Ga0137409_10000305_pt1 | contig 52609 bp, 46 predicted proteins | sample CZODoug1_16funga_FD_122059 | JGI IMG/M metagenome (GOLD analysis project Ga0137409, IMG submission 122059) | Vadose zone soil fungal communities from Angelo Coast Range Reserve, California, USA - CZODoug1_16fungal (Hybrid Assembly) | ecosystem: Environmental > Terrestrial > Soil > Vadose zone... | reverse complement strand
CCGCGTTGCGCTCACATCAAAACCAATGGCACCCAGTGCGGCTCCCCGGCCCTGCGCGAACAACGCTTCTGTTTCTTTCACGAAAAATGGCAGCGCCAGCAAATCACCCTGAAAACCGAGCCACTCACGGGCCAAGCCGCCAGCCAAACCAACGATCAACCCAGCTTCACCCTGCCGCTTCTCGAAGACGCCGACTCCGTCCAAATCGCCCTCATGCAGGTCATCCGCCTCATGGTCACCCGCCAGCTCGATCCCAAGGTTTCGGGTCTCCTCCTCTACGCCCTCCAGACCGCCTCCCTCAACCTCCGCCACATGCAACTCCAGGTGAGGCGCCCCGAGACCGTCGTCATCGATCCCAACGCCGTCCACAACACCGGCGTCGGCGCCGACTCCTGGCACACCGGGCAATTTAGGAGACAAGTACAGGCGAGGAAGACGGAAGGGTGAAGAAGGAAAGATAAAAACGACGGAAGGAGCCCGGCGGCCGCCCGCGGGGATTTTGCCGGTTTCGGGCACGTTTGCCATCGCTACCCCGCTATGGTAAGTTCGTGAACGGACGAGGGTTATCTTTGCAACGGACAATTCCCGCCGGCCTCGACCGCAAGGAAGCGGCGATTTTCTTACAGCTCGATCCGGCGCGGCTCCCAAGACACATCGCCATCATCATGGACGGCAACGGACGCTGGGCGCGCCGACGGCATATGCCGCGCGTAGCCGGGCACCGCGCCGGTGTGGAGTCCGTGCGCTCCACGGTAGAGACGGCTGCGCGCATCGGGGTGCCCTGGCTGACCCTATACGCGTTCTCCGAGGAAAACTGGAAGAAGCGCCCCAAGACCGAAGTTGGCTTCCTGATGAAGCTTCTGAGCCGTTTTTTGAAACAGGAAGTTCCTACGCTAAACAAGAATAACGTTCGCCTGGAATATATTGGGCGGCGGCACGAACTTCCGGCGGACGTCAACGAGCGCATGGAATGGGCCCGCGAAGAGACGGCGAAGAATACCGGCCTCGTGCTGACCCTGGCGTTGAATTACAGCGCACGTAGCGAGATCGTGGATGCGTTTCGCTCCATGGCCGATGCAGCGGCACGGAATGGCGGACTTTCGCATCTGCGTGTAGACGAAGAAGCCGTGGCGCAGCATCTGTATACGCGGCACTTGCCGGACCCGGATCTTCTCATTCGCACCAGCGGCGAGATGCGGTTGAGTAACTTTCTACTGTGGCAGTGCGCGTATGCCGAGATCTATGTGACTTCGACCCTATGGCCGGACTTTCGGGGAACGCATTTGCTCGAAGCCATTGTCGAGTACCAGAAGCGCGAGCGGCGCTACGGCGGGTTGAATGAAGACCGCGTCCTTGAAGCTGCTCACGACGCCTCCCACCACGCCCCTGCCCCGCGCAAAGCGGCGCACCGCTGAGCCAGTGATTCAACGCATCACTACTGCGCTGGTTTTGATCCCGCTGGTCTTGTTGCTGATCCTGCGAGCACCGACTGCTGTGATCGCGATTGTGGCGGGAATTGTGGCGTTGCTGGCGATTCGCGAATTTCTGGCATTGACCCCGCACTACGGAGTGGAGCCATTCACGACGGCGACCTACATATACATCGGTGTTTTCTTTACTTGTGTCGCGTTCATTAGCAATCGCGCACCTGGAAAATTCGACTTCCGAGTACTCGATCTCGGCATCGCCACTCTGTTCCTTGCCGCTTCAGCACCCTTTGTTTTTTTGACCCTTGGCATGAAGCGGGAAAGCCTCAGTTCGATGTATCCCGCCGCAGCAGCCTCTGCCTTTGCCTTCGCCTACATTGCGATTCCCATGGCAATGCTTGTCAGCCTGCGCATGACCTCGACGGGCGCATTCATGCTCATCTTCCTCATGACGGTGGTGTGGTCCGGCGATATCTTCGCCTACTTCGTTGGGAAGTCCATCGGCACGCAGAAGATGTCGCCGCGGATTAGTCCGAAGAAGACTTGGGAGGGTGCGCTCGCATCCCTCTTCGCAAGTGTAGGTTTCGGAACATTGCTGTTTCATTATTCAGCCCCGATCGCCCGGTTCTTGCTCGCGTACCACCTTCTTGACCGACCGTTTTTGGCGCAATCTGGCGTATGGACTCACGAGTCGGAAACGTGGCACGTCGTTCTTCTCTGCATCGCGCTGAACATCGCCGCCCAACTCGGCGATCTTGTGGAATCCGCGATCAAGCGCGGCGCCGATGTAAAAGATTCGGGATCGATCCTGCCCGGTCACGGCGGCATGCTCGACCGGATCGATGCGATGCTCTTCGCGATTCCGGTCCTGTGGATCTATCCCTTGTGGCATGGTCTGCCGTAACCTTCGGTGGAACTTGCGGCGAGAACTCCCGTGTCTCCATTCGAGGGGTCTTCGCTTACAATGGATAGACTGTCCCAGGCCCGCAATCTTCCGCTCATGAAGCGAATCGCCATTCTCGGCTCCACCGGCTCCATTGGACGCAGCACGTTGAGCGTCGTTGAGTCGTTTCCTGACCGCTTTCAAGTGGTTTCGTTGGCAGCGGGAAGCAATCTGGACGCCGCTTTCGAACAGGCCAAGACCTGGAAACCTCGTGTCGTCTCCATGGCAAAGGAAGCCGATGCCGCGGCTCTGCGCACCCGCCTGATACAGGCGGATCTCGGGGAGATTGAAGTCGTCTTTGGTTCGGCCGGCACGATTCGTGTCGCCACTCTAACGGAGGCAAACTTCGTGGTCAGCGCCATCGTTGGCGTAGCTGGCCTTGAAGCTACCTACGAGGCCGTGTGCGCTGGGAAATCGGTCGGCCTAGCCAATAAGGAATGCCTGGTCGCCGCCGGAGAACTCATCACCACAGAAGCTCGACGCCAGGACAAGCCGCTGCTACCCATCGACAGCGAACACAATGCCGTCCATCAGTGCCTGCGCGGCGGACGGATGAGCGAAGTTGAGCGTGTCTGGCTGACCGCCTCGGGCGGACCGTTTCTCAAGACTCCGGCATCCGAGTTTGCGAAAATCACCGTCGAGCAAGCGCTCAACCATCCCACGTGGAAAATGGGACGCCGCATTACCATCGATTCCGCCACCCTGATGAACAAGGGCTTCGAAGTGATCGAAGCGTGCCGCCTGTTCAACCTGCCGCCCAGCCAGGTGGGCGTAATTGTGCACCCTCAGTCCACGATCCACTCAATGGTGGAGTTCGTCGACGGTACGTTTCTCGCGCAGTTCTCCATAACCGACATGCGGCTGCCCATTTTGTATGCCCTGACGTATCCCGACCGCATTCCCAGTGACCTAAAGTATCCGGTATCGAACCTCCGTCACCTAGACTTCGAACCCCCGGATATGAGGAAATTTCCTTGTCTGGCTTTAGCCTACGAAGCCGTAGAGGCGGGCGGCGGCAAAACGGTGGCCTTGAACGCCGCCGACGAGGTAGCGGTTGCGGCGTTCCTGGAAGGTCAAATTGCCTTCTCCGAAATCCCAAAAGTGATTGCGGACGTACTCAAGGAAACACCGGCGAAACCGATGGAGTCTATATCTCAAGTCCTAGCGGTGGACGCCGAGGCGCGAAAAATTGCCAATGGACTAACACACCGAGCCATTGCCAGTTAAGTTGCATCTAAGCAGCAGGATCAAATTATGCCGTCTTTTATTCTTTACCCGCTTTCGTTTCTAGTCGTGCTGGGAATCATGATCGTGGTCCACGAATGGGGCCACTACGCCGCCGCCAAGCTGTTGGGCGTTCGGGTGGAAGTGTTTTCCGTCGGCTTCGGACCCCGTCTCCTCGGCTTCCGCAAAGGCGATACGGACTATCGCATCAGCGCCATTCCTCTGGGCGGCTACGTGAAAATGAGCGGCGAGAACCCAATGGAGCCAGCGACTGGCGACCCCGGCGAGTTCATGTCTCATCCGCGCTGGCATCGCTTCCTGATCGCGATTGCCGGGCCATTCATGAACGTAGCGCTGGCTGTGGGGCTGCTTACCGGCCTATATGTATTTCATTTCGAGCAACCGGCTTATTGGGACGATCCCGCAACCATCGGATGGGTTAAGGATGGCAGTCCTGCGGCCAAGGTCGGCATTCAGCCCGGTGACTTGATTACAAGCATTGATGGCGTTGCCAATCCGAAGTGGAAGCAAGCCCTGTACAAAGCCGCTCTTAGCCCCGGCCAACCCCTGCATCTGCAAGTGCAGCGCGGCGGCAAGACGCAGGATTTCACCGTCGTCCCTGACGCCGCCGGGGTAGACCGCTACGGTTCAGCGGGCTGGTGGCCGCAGGAACCGGTGGAAGTGACCACGCTTGGAAAGGACAAACCCGCCGGCAAGGCCGGGATCCAGTTGGGCGACGTAATTACCCGAGCGGACGGAGTGGCGATGACCGCCCTGCCAGCCCTGTTCGAACATCTGCAGGACGGCAAGGGCAAGCCGGTGGCTCTGACGGTTCTGCGCCGCGGGAAAGAAATGAACTTCACTGTTGTGCCGGCTCTCGACAAATCAGAAGGCGAGACCGAGGCTTATTACCGGATCGGCGTGGGCTCAGAGCGGACAAAGGTGGAACAGCTTCCGATCGGAGAAGCCTGGAGAGCGTCGCTTGCCGAAAATCGCGAGAACTCGCTCATGTTGGGGGAACTACTGCAGAAGCTCGTGAGAGGGAAAGCTTCCATCAAGCAGATCTCCGGCCCGATCGGCATTGGCCAGGCAGCAGGCGACGCGGTCGAGGAAGGTCTGCAGGAGAAGAACTGGTTCAGGTTGGTTCGGCTCGTGACGATGATCAGCTTGAACCTGGGGATCTTCAACCTGCTTCCCATTCCGATCATGGATGGCGGCGTGATTCTGTTGCTCCTCCTGGAAGGCTTGATGCGCCGCGATATCAGCCTGGTGGTGAAAGAACGGATTTACCAGACCGCGTTTGTCTTCCTTGTGCTGTTTGCTTCGGTCGTGATTTTCAATGACGTCACGAAGGTCTTTAGCTCGGGCAAGCTACCGTAAGGGTCGCGCGGGAAGTGACCGCCCCCGGCCGTCCTGCCTTAGCGCCTCCAGCAGCCCAGACGGCCATTTTCGCGTGATAAACTTGTAGTTCCATGGCTATCTTCCAGCGCAGAAAGACTCATACCGCCAACGTAGGCGGAGTGCGGATTGGCAGCGATGCACCAATTGCGGTGCAATCGATGACGAACACGGATACTGCCGATATTCCCGGCACCATCCAGCAGGTGGCGGCGCTCGCTCGCGCCGGTTCGGAGTTGGTTCGCGTCACGGTCAACAACGACGATGCCGCGGCCGCTCTCCCATACATTCGCGAAGGCCTGGAAAAGCTCGGCGTTCACGTGCCCATAATCGGCGATTTCCATTACAACGGGCATTTGCTGCTCAAGAAGTATCCGGCCTGCGCACGGGCGCTGGCCAAGTACCGCATCAATCCCGGTAACGTCAGCATTGGACGCAAAGATGACAACAACTTTGGCGCCATGATCGAAGTGGCGGTGGAGAATCAGAAACCGGTACGCATAGGCGTGAACTGGGGATCGCTGGACCAGGCACTGCTGACGAAGATGATGGACGACAACTCCCGTCTGAACGACCCCAAAGAAGCGCGCGACGTGATGATGGAAGCCATGGTTGTAAGCGCGCTGAAGTCCGCTGAAATTGCTGAAAAATACGGCATGCGCCCCGACCAGATCATCCTGAGCGCAAAAGTTAGCGGCGTGCAGGATTTGATTGATGTATATCGCGTGCTGGCTTCGCGGTGCGAGTACCCGTTGCACCTTGGCCTTACCGAAGCTGGAATGGGGATGAAGGGTGTAGTCGCCTCGACTGCAGCTTTAAGCGTTGTGCTACAGGAAGGCATCGGCGATACCATCCGTGTTTCGCTCACTCCCGCTCCGAACGGCGACCGCACCGAGGAAGTTCTCTGCGGGCAGCAGATTCTGCAGTCGCTCGGCATTCGCAGCTTCGTGCCGCAGGTTACGGCCTGCCCGGGTTGTGGGCGCACCACCAGCGTATTTTTCCAGGAGATGGCGCAGCAGATTCAAACCTATTTGCGCGATCAAATGCCATCCTGGAAGAACCGCTATATCGGTGTCGAAGAGATGAAGCTGGCGGTGATGGGCTGCGTCGTCAACGGGCCTGGCGAATCCAAGCACTCGAATATCGGGATTTCGCTTCCTGGAACGTTCGAGGAACCCAAGGCTCCGGTCTACGTGGACGGCCGCTTGTTCACGACCCTTCGCGGAGATGCCATCGTGGCCGAGTTCATCAAGATTCTCGACAACTACGTGGATTCCCACTACGCCGCGACGGAAGAAGCCGTCAAGGTTTAGTTCCAAAGTAGCCCGCAACCCAATCAACCCAGCGATAACACGCAGTTTTACTTCCCTTTGTAGTGGCGACTGCCAATGATCCCTTTCGACTCTTGCACGGTAATCGTTTGGTCCGCAGGAGTATTGGCCAGCTTGTCGACTTGTCCGCTCGGCCATTGAATTTCCACTGCATCCGCCTTGGTCAACGACCCTAAGCCAAACGTGAGCACGAGCTCACTCTGCGAAAGATAGCTGGAGCCGCTGCGCAGCATCTGCGATTGGGCGTTCTGCTTGTCTTTCCCGGCCGTAACCCGCACGACCGCGCAAATCCCATCCCGATTCGACTTCGTTCCAATTAACTTAACGCGCAGGCTGTGATTCGTGACGCCCGTGTTGTGGAATAAATAGGCAGGGCCGCCGTTGGTAGTCAGCAGCAGATCGAGCACGCCATCGTTATCGATATCGCCGTAGGCTGCGCCGCGTCCCACACGTGGCGCCGCAAAAACGTCTCCCAACGAATCGGTTGTCTCTTGAAATTTCCCTCCACCCAGATTGCGGAATACGTGGGGCGGCTCGGCGTACTTCACACGTTTTTGCACACGTTCGACTTCGTTCTCGATGTGCCCATCGGCGATAAAGATGTCGGGCCAGCCGTCGTTATCGTAGTCAAAAAAGAAACAGGCGAATCCCAGCGTGACGAGTGTATTTCTTCCAACTTCCGAGCGCGGCGCTTCGTCCACAAACAAGCCATTGCCCTCGTTGTGATAGAGGGAGAGCATCTGATTGGCGAAGTTGCTGATGATCAGGCTCGGATGTCCGCTGCGGTCGTAGTCGGCGGCATCGACGCCCATGCCGGCACGTGCGATTCCGTCTTCGCTGAAGGCTACACCCGAGGCGACCGCTTTTTCTTCAAACGTCCCGTTGCCTCGATTCAGGTAGAGCTTGTTCGGCTGCGTGTCATTAGCGAGAAATATATCCGGCAAGCCGTCGCCGTTGTAATCGAGAATGGCGACACCCAGAGTCTTCGACGTGGGATCGTACATCCCCGCCTTCTGCGTGGCATCCTCGAACTTGCCGTTGCCCAGATTGTGCCAAAGCCTCGCCGACGTGCCCTTGTACGACTCCGGGGTGCAGTAGGACTTGTGCGTGCCATCGAGCGTGCAGCGAAGATCCTCTTCGATGGACCACTGCACGTAATTCCCCACCAAAAGATCTAGTTTCCCGTCCCGGTCATAGTCAACCCACGCGGCGCCAGTCGAGAATTCGTTCGGCCCCCACAACCCAGACGGCTTTGTGACATCCGTGAACGTCCCGTTGCCGTTGTTGTGGAAGAGGTGGCTCTGCCCGAGAGCGGAAATGAAAATATCGTCGTGACCGTCGTTATCGTAGTCTCCGACCGCAACACCCAGACCGAAGAGCGAGATGGCCAAACCTGCACTGGCGGTCACATCGGTAAAGGTTCCTTCATGGTTGTTGTGGTAAAGCTTTAACGTTGACTCCGAGCGCTTGTGCGCTGGCCAGTCTTCGCCGTTCACGAGAAGAATGTCGGCATAGCCGTCGCCGTCGTAATCAATGAAAGCGCATCCTGGCCCCATGGTCTCCGGCAGATACTTCTTTCCGAAGGCCGCGTTGTTGTGCTTGAAACGCAGCCCCGCTTGGGCCGTAATGTCGCGAAACTGGATTTGAGAGAAAGCAGGAACACATGCGGCGAGAAGTACAGCAGTTGCCATCAGCTTATGCATCTAGTTCCCAACTCCTGGTTTCGTGTCTTGGAGCTTCGTGTATTTTGCTTTCGCAGGTTGTGGCCCTGGATTTCGCAGCCGAGTGTATCTTTGCGAAGGGCTCGCGGCACCGGGTACGGGCAACTTCACCGAAACGTGCTCATGGATCGCTTGCCTTTCGTTGTTGTCCTCGGGATGCAACAACCGGTAGTTGCCTGTAATCGCCTGCGCCGACTCATCCGCCTTGAAACGAAGATACCTCACCTCATGCTCATGCGCCTGCTTTGGATCGCCTAGGCCGTTGTAACAAAGCATCAGGTTGTAATGCGCTTGCAGGTCTTCCGGATCGATTCCTAGCACAGCCTGAAGCTGCTGTACCGCGTCCTGATATTTTCTCTGCAGAAAAAGGATTCGCCCCAAATCATTCAGCGCTACTCGGTCTCGGGGATACTGAGCCACTACCAGCCGCAAGCGCTTCGCCGCGTCTTCGTAGTTCCCATCGTTGCGCAAAACCTTGGCATAAAAGAAATTAGCCCGCGCCAGATCCGGCTTCAGCGTCAAAGCCTTTTCCAGCACACCTCGCGCCCGGTCCATGTCGCCTTCCTGCACGGCCACGCGCCCGAGATTCACCCAGCCATCTGGATTCTTAGCGTCAATCTCCGTCACCTTCTGGAATGCCGCCTGCGCCGCCTTCAGGTCTCCTTGTAGAAAGAGTCCAATTCCGTAGTCATTCCAACGTTGCCAGTCTTCGGCGTGAAGCTCTGTTTTCGCTTGCAGCGGAGCGCTGCCATGCGCTGCTACTGGCAGGGTTACTTCATTCTCCGCCACCGTCTCAATGGGGACGTCGACAATTTCTTCGTGCTTCGCGGATACGCCCTTCAGCGATCCGTGGAAGTTAAATGTGCGGTCATCCCCATCCACACTCGGCTCTGGCTGTCCCGGATCGGGCTCCCCAGCGAACGAGAATTGCGTGTTCCACCAAGAGAATTTGCGATACAGCAACCGCGCATGTAGGGTGATCTTCGATCCAGCATTTTCGGGTACGTGCATTCGATAATGGACTGTATCCGCTGCCCCCGGAGGAATCAGGCGCACGTACACCACCGACCGCGTGGCCCAGGCGTTGCGCTTGTTGATTCGATTTCCGTGCCCGTCGATCTGGAGCGAGCGATAGAAGTGCGCACCCTTTTCGACCGGACCTTTGCCGTTGTCGTCCACCATCCCGCTCCAAAACACGGTTTGGTTTTTGTCATCCGTGCCCTTCAACTCCAGCCACGTATCGTAGGCGTCCACAGTGCCGCCAGGGAAAAAGTGTCCAACTCTTTTCGTCCGCACCACCACATCCACGCGAACGTCATCCCCGCGGCGCAGCGCCGGCAACACGCGGTTCAGGGGCGCCGTGACGGGCGCAACCTCGCCTTCGACATTCGCTGCCGTCTTCACCTCAGCCTCTTCGCCCACCGCGAACGTAGTATTCACATCCGCCTGCGTCGCAGCACGCTGGTCCAGCGGCCGCGCCGGAGACACCGCAAAGACATCCACCGTCAAGTTCTTATTCTTCAAGAACTCTTCCGTAGCCTGCAATTGCTCGGGATCCTCATTCGCCGTCGGCACCGCCGTATTCGCAGCCGGGAAGCGATGCGAGTGCACGGAGCCATTCACGTTGCCCCGCTCTTCGGAGGACTCGAGAGGCATGTGGCAATCCGCGCACTGCTGAGGTTTGGCCGGATAATAGAACGAACGCGCACCCTGCCCGGAAACGCCGCTCGCCTGCCAGTTGTCGTATTCATTAAACCCGCGAATCCAGCGGTAGTGGTTCACCGGCTTGTCCAAATGCACCTTGTGGCAAGCCGAACAGAACTCCGCCGTCTGATCCCGCATAAACGGCTTCAGGAAAATTCTCCGGTGGGGTTCCGGATTCAGATCAACAATAAAGTCATGTAACCACCGCATCGCCGGATTCGGACTCGACGCCAGTTCATGCAACTTGGGATATTCCAGCAAGAAATCCGCCTGCCCCATCGTGCTCTTCACCTGCACGATGGAGTGGCACATCATGCAGCCGAGCCCGGCCTGCGCTTCGGGACGGTGCACGATCTGCTCGATCGGCGTATCCATCAATCCGCTATAAAGCACCGCCGGATCATGGCAGCCGCCACACCATTTCGATGGCTTGGTCCCCGCCACGTCCTGCATGTACTCAATGCTCTTGCGGTACCACTGATTGTTGAACGACGAAAAATGATGCGCAGAACCTTTCCACTGCTCGTAGATATCCTTGTGGCAGCGCTCGCAAACCTCGGATTCCATGAAGTATTTGCTGGGAATCTTGCCGCCGCCCGCCACCTGTGCCGAACTTGGAAAGAATGGACCCGAAACCCCGTCACCTTCTTCGTCCATCGTCGCAGTCGGCATGTGAGGATTCTGAATCCGCGCCCGGCTGCTCCACTGCGCATGCCGGCAGTAGTTCGCCAGCGCACTCAATCCGACCAGCAACACCAGACAAGCCGTAACCCGAGCGACTGCCCGCAGAACTCCAGTCGCCAGCCATCCCTGCCGCGAAGCCCAAACACTGAGCAGCAGCGCACCCGCGAGTACCGACACGCCCATGTGCCAATACAGCCACTGGTAATGGGAATGCCGTGTCCCAATCTTCAGCAATATCAATCCTGGAACGCCCCCGGCCAACAATACCAACCAAGCCAGCCTCGCAGCCCACGATTGCTGACGGAAGTTCCGCAACAGCCACGGGAGCAAGAATAGGATGGCCAACACGCCAGCAAAAGCATGCAGTAACACAACCGCGGGATAAATCAGATTGGCCTGCGGAAACGCGTAAAGATACGCCGCCGAAACAAACAGCGAGAGGACGAGAAGAGAAAGCTTGCGGCCAGGGAGCACCGTACGCTCCGGAAGAGAATTCATAAGAGATCGTGTGGAGACGGCCGCCCCGGCCATCCAGCCTTAGTCCGTCTGGCGCCCGCCGGTCCGAAGGGGATGCAATTTACTTCGCCGCCACCTGCGCCTCAACGTGGTCAATCACCATCGCCTCCGACCCGCCGCGCTTGAAGACTTTCCCTGTCGCAGTTACCTTCTGCCCAGCAAAAGGCATGAGCTTGCTGTTTTGCTCCGTGGAGGGTGTGTCCCCGGAAATCGGCCAGTAAATCTCTCCGGCCGGAGTAAGAATCACGAGCGGCGATCCGCCCTTGGCGCAAGCCGTCGCGCACTCCGAGCTGATCGGCTTCTTCAGCCCCTTCGTAAATGCACACGCAGAATCGAGCACGTAGCCTTTGACCGTTACGGCCTTCTCCGGCGCAGCCTTGTTCGCGGCTTCGTCACCGAAAGCCAGCGTCAACAATGCGAACAAAACTACAAAAGAGGAAAGTTTGTAATTGCGATGCATTAGATTCTCCGTGCACGTCAGGGGTAAACTTCTCGAAAAGTGGAATCACGACGCTGACGGAAATGTAGTCTCGGGCAGAAACTGACACAATAGTGCAAAACCACTAGGGCAGGCTGTCAGAAGCCAGAGGCCTTAGCCGTAATACCCTTCCCCTCGATACAGTCGTAGGCCCTTCCCGTTGCCAGATCCTTGAATTCTTCCGTCCGTCCGTTGGGCCATTGAATAACGACGCGCGCAATCTTGTCGAGCTTACCCACCCCAAAAGTTACCGGGAGCTCCGACTGCGAAAGATAGCTCGACCCGCCCTTGACCAGCCGCGACTGCGTCACACCGCCATGCGCAATCCGTACGGACGCCCCGATGGCATCACGGTTAGATTGCGTGCCCATCAGATGGAATCGAATACTGCGGTTTCCCGCCTGTTGGTCATTGCGATAGAGATACGCAGGGCCGTTGTTGGTCGTCATCAGCAAGTCGAGATCGCCGTCGCGGTCAAAATCGCCGTAAGCGAGGCCACGTCCCACCTTCGGCGAACGGAAGCCGTCGCCCAAATCATTTGCCACATCTTGGAACTGGCGTTTTCCGTTATTGAGGAAAAGCTCCGGTGGCTGCGCGTACCCGACGTTGCCGCGGATGTTGCGCACGGTGTCGTCAATGTGGCCATTCGCAACCGCCAGGTCGAGAAAGCCATCGAGATCGGCATCGAGGAACACGCAGCCAAATCCTAGTGTGGTCTTCGAAGGAAGACCTACGCCCGCCGGCGTCGCAATGTCCTCGTAAGCGCCCTTACCCGAGGCTCGATACAGCCCGATCATCTCGTTGTCGAAATTCGTCATAGCGATTCCGGCCGCGCCGGAGTTCTCGAAGTCGCCAATATCCACGCCCATTCCAGCCCGCGCTTTGCCCTCATTGCTGAAAGCGAGGCCCGCCTCCACGGCCACATCTTTGAAGGTGCTGTTGCGCTGATTGCGATAGAGCTTGTTGGGCTGCGTGTCGTTGGCAACCAGCAGATCGGGCCAGCCGTCCTGGTCATAGTCGAGCAATGCCACGCCCAAAGACTTCGAACTGCTGTCGAAAATGCCGCTGTTCGCAGTTACTTCTTCGAAGGTGCCGTTTCCACGATTGTGGAACAACCAGCACGTCTTCCCCTGGTACGCTTCCGGCGTGCAGTACGATTTGTGTTTGCCGTCTAGGCTGCAAAACACATCGTGTTCCGGAGACCATTTCGTGTAGTTGCAGACGAAAAGGTCCAGTTTCCCATCGCGATCGTAATCAAACCAAAGAGCCGACGTACTAAATCCAAGGCGCCCGCCCAGACCGCTGGCCTGGGTTACATCAACAAAGGTTCCCTTGCCGGTGTTCTTGAAGAGGCGGTTCTGCCCCACGCAGGTGATGAGGATGTCAGGAAAACCATCGTTGTTGAAATCGCCAACGGCTACGCCCATGCCGTACATTTCCACATCCAAGCTCGAGCGCCGCGTGACATCGGTAAACGTCCCATCGCGGTTGTTGCGATAGAGCTGAAGCGTCGAGCGCTGCTTCATGTGTCCTGGCCAGTCCATGCCGTTGACGAGCAGAATGTCCTGCCAACCGTCTGCGTCGTAGTCGAGAAAGGCACAGCCTGAGCCCAGTGTTTCAGGCAAAAGTTTGCCCCCGTATGCGCCGCTATTGTGGTGGAAACGAACGCCCGCTGCCTCGGTCACGTCGGTAAAACGAAATCCCGGGGAAGGCGGAGGCACCGGGAAGGCGTCCCGGCACAAGAGAGCAGCCGATGCCAAACCCGCCGCTCCGCTCAGGAAATGTCGTCGGTTCATGGAATATTCACCAAGCCGTTCCGAATGGCATATACAACCAGTTCGGCCGTCTTGTGAATTCCCAGAGCATCCATGATGTTGGCTCGGTGCACGGCCACGGTGTTGGCGCTCAGGCTCAGTTTCACGGCGATTTCCTTGTTCGATTGTCCGTCAACAATGAGTTGCAGAACCTCGAGCTCGCGAGCCGTCAACGCGGACGAACTCTCTCCCTTCAAAGTGGCTGTCTTCGCCACCTGTGGATCCAGCACGATTTCCCCACGCGCCACGCGCCGTATCGCCGTTACCAGTTCCATGTCCACAATACTCTTGAGCAAATAGCCGCGAGCCCCCGCGTCGAGAGCCTGATGTACCCAGGTTTCCTCCGAGTGCATGCTCAACATCAGCACAGCGGTAGCGGGGTTCGCCGTGAGAATTTTGCGGGTCGCATCCAGGCCGTTCATGTTCGGCAAAGCGCAATCCATCACGATCACTTGGGGCCGAAGCTCCTTTGCCACGCGAACGGCCTCGGCGCCATCGCTAGCCTCGCCGACAACCGCCAGGTCGGACTCGTCTTCCAGGATGCGCCGGAATCCGCGCCGCACCAGGCTGTGATCGTCAACCAGAAGAATCGTGATTTTGCTCGTTTCGCTTTCAGACATGTCGCTCCTGTTGTATCTGTGGAACATCCAGCCGCACCAGCGTTCCGCCTCCGTCGATTCTGTCGACGACCAGTGTGCCACCCAGCAAGCCCGCGCGCTCGCGCATCGCTACCAGTCCGATACCATGCTGCCCCAGCCGCGGCGCGAATCCCCTGCCATGATCCTCCACCTCCAATTGCAACCCTTCCGGTAAAAAGCGCAGCCGAACCCAGGCCTCGCGGGCTCCGGAATGCCTCACCACATTATTCAATGCTTCCTGCAATATGCGATAGACATGGACACCAGCGCTGCTTTCGACGGCAAAACCCGGACCAGTTTTTACATAGGAGACCGAAATCCCGGTCTGTCGCTGAAGAACCGGCAGGTACCACTCAATCGTTTTTTCGAGGCCTGCCTCTTCCAACATTACTGGATGCAGCGCCTGCGACAGTCCGCGCACGTTATTGAGTGACGACTGTGCAATCTCCGACACCTCCTGCAAATCAGCACGCAATGTCGAGCCTTCGGGCGCGTGGTTCCCGGCCCGCTTCAGCATAGATCCCATTGCTGTCAACACTTGGCCGAATTCGTCGTGCAACTCCCGCGAAATGTGCAGCAGCGTCGACTCTTGCGTCGAAATCAACTTCTGCGCCAGTTCACGGCGTTGCCCGGACAACTCCGCTAACTGCCGGAAGATGCGTCGGTTGGCACCGATCACATACAAGCTGGTTAAGGTAATAGCCAGCAGGGTGGCGGTCAAAAATAGGTAGACCCGACTTTGCACGCGATCATAGATCGTCCCGACGCGCGCCGCCGCCTGCTCTTCTGTTTCGTTGTTTTGGACCAGCAGCCGCGCCACCGCGGTGTTGAGGCCTGCCAGGCGCGCCTGCAGGGAGAGGCGGATTTCCTCTCGCGCTTCTTTCTCCTTGCCGCTGCGCGCCAGAGTAAACGTGCGCTCAGTGGCATCCCAAAACTGCGTCAACGAGCTGCGCAAGAGTGCGCGCTGCTCGGCCGAACTCTCGACCACCGCCACCGCTTCTTCGCGCTTCAGCGCGTCATCCAGATCGCCGTGAATTCGCTCAAACTGCGCTGACCACGCAGCCAAGGGATATGGCTCGTCCGCGTCAAGCATGTCGCGCATGGCTAACCCTAGCGAGTTCAGATCATTCTGGATGCGCAAGAGTTGGAGCGAATCCTTCCTGTTCCGGTCCGCCAAGTCGCTCTGCAACTGCCGCAGCCCCTTAATTTGCGCCGTAATGTAACCGGAATAGGCGACCACGGCGGCAAGGGTCAGCACCAGGCCGAAAAGCAATCCTGTGGTGGGCGACCGCTTCGGTGACGACACGGGTGGCACGAGCCGAGGATATAACGCTTACCGTGAAATCCGCCAACGCGGGAGGATGCGCCCGGCCCTTGAGAAAACGAAGGTCCATCCCACGCACAGCAACTCTACAGCCCCAGAACCGCTCCATCGCAGCCTGGGTAGCTAAAGTACAGCCGTCTTCAGGCCGATAGTTGAGGAAGCCCAAGGTTGAGGAAGCCCAAGAAGGGGACGAAAGCCTCCCTTTCCCCCGTAGGAAATGTGTGCGTCTGATGAGCAGCATTCGCCTCTTGATTGTCGACGATTCCTCGGCCATGCGGAAGATGGTGGAACGAGCCCTTCGTCTGGCCGACGTCGAGATTACACAAGTCTTTGAAGCCGGCAATGGAAATGAAGCGTTAGCCCTCCTCAAAGACAACGCCCTCGATCTCATCCTGTGTGACATCAATATGCCCGAAATGAACGGGTTGGAATTTCTAAAGCGGCGCGCCGTGGATGGCGTCGGCAGGGACGTACCGGTGATCATGATCACTTCTGAAAGTGGCGAGGCCGACGTGGTGGCTGCGCTCTCTTCGGGAGCCAGCGGCTACATTCGCAAACCTTTTACACCGCGCCAAATACGTGAGCAAATTGTCCCCTTTCTGACACGAAAGGCTTAAGGAGTCACAGTGGACGAAATCCGAGTGTTGATCGTCGACGACTCTTCCGTCATGCGGAAAATGATCGAGCATAGCCTCCGCAATGCTGGTATCCAGATCCGGCAGGTCCTGGGGGCATCCGATGGGCTCGAGGCTCTGGCCCTGCTCAAGGACAACACCGTCGATTTGGTTCTTTCCGATATCAATATGCCGGTAATGAACGGGCTGGAACTGCTCCAGAGGCTGTGCGCCACCGGGATTGCAAAGGGAGCGCCGGTCATCATGATCACTACCGAGGGAGGAGAGTCGGAAGTGGTACAAGCGCTCGCGTATGGGGCGCGCGGGTATATTCGCAAGCCGTTTGCTGCGGAGCAGATTCGTGAGCAAATCCTGCCGGTTCTAGCTGATAAAACCTAACCCTGCGGCCTCAAGCTCAAGTCCCAGTTCATCCTTGCCGATGTAGCGAGTTGCGGACGCAAGAGCACGCGGACTGATACTTACGCCCCGCGGAGAAAATTGAGCCTTTTCATGAACAGCATCAGCGCTTTAATCGTGGACGACTCCTCAGTCATGCGCAAGATTGTGGAACGATCGCTGCGTCAGGCCGGCATGGACCTCAAACAAGTTCTGGAGGCCGCGAACGGGGCCGAGGCTCTGGGCATTCTGAACGACAATCTTGTCGACATCATCTTGTGCGACATCAACATGCCGGTCATGGACGGGTTGGAGTTTATCAAACGGCTTCCTGGCGTAGCGAACGCGAAGGGTGTTCCAGTGGTGATGATCACGACCGAGGGCAGCGAGGCCCACGTCGTCCAGGCGATCTCGGCGGGCGCGCGCGGTTACATCCGCAAGCCCTTCACGGCTGACCAGGTGAAAGAGCAAATCATCCCCATTCTGGCAGGGAAACCATGACCCCGTCGACCGCCCCGTCGGCTGCCTCCGGCACTCCCGCGAACTGGGCGCCGCTACTGGAGCAAGCCGCAAGGGAAGTATTTGAACTCATGCTGGGCTGCAAACTGACTGTGTCGACGAACTCGACCCAGGGGGGATCGGAGATCACTTCCATGGTGGGCCTGGCAGGGCAACTCTGCGGTCTCCTGACCATCCGGTGTAGCCGCAAAGCGGCCGCGCTCATGGCCTCCAAGATGCTCGGCATGGAGATGGGCGAGGCCGACGGAGAGGTCTTTGATGCCTATGGCGAAGTTGGCAACATGGTCGCCGGCAACTTCAAGAACAAGATTCCCGGCCTGGGCGACGGTTGCATGCTCTCGGTGCCTACTGTGGTCACTGGCAGCGACTACAGCTTACATTCGAATGCGGCGGTCCCTGCCATCGAACTCCGGTTATTGTTTGAGAGCCTGCCTCTCGTCATTGCGCTCCAGATCAGCGAATAAGCCGCGCCGCTTGGATGGAAAGTGCGCCCCCAACGTTCCTTCCCATTTTGGAACCCGCCTCCGCAAATTCCCGAATTAGTCGTTGGCTTAACACTCCACGGACCACACAATGTCCATAAGGGTGGCTGCATTGGGAGATGGTCTTTGTAGACCTCTCTCCTTATGGTTTCCGGATTTTTCCCGTAAGTCCTTTCAACTCAAAGATTTGGCCTCCTTCACCACGTATCTCGTTGATTCCAAAAGACCGCAGGGGGGAAGGGGGTGGGGCCACATTTTGTCGGGGCCGTCAAGCCTTGGCCGCTGCCGAAGCTCCGAAGATCGTGGCGACAAGTTCGCCGATTTCTCCCACCGCCTCGTCCAACTCGAAGGTAAACCGCACCAGGTCCACGCCTTCGAGTTCACGATGCTCCTGCAAGAGAATCTCCCATGCCGGATTGTTGGCTAAATCCACTCTCCTGTTCTCATAGTAGCCGTAGCCGAGACCACGCGCCCGGCAAAGGAGATCACAGAGATGGACCAGGGCAACCAGCGGCGGGGCCGATTTGCTCCCTTCCGGAGCGTGGTGATGCGCGATGACGTCGACAAGCCTGCCACCCAGATTCCACTGCCGGGCCAAGGCCGCGCCAGTATCTTCGTGAGTAAAGCCCATGGCCTCGCGCTCGGCTTCATCGAAGGGGATTCCGCTTTGGTGCGCCAGCTCCATAGCCTTGGAAAATTCTTCGGGAAAGGCCAGGCAATTGACCAGAAATCCGATGTCGTGCAGGAGCCCCGCCATGTAGGCTTCGTCACCGTCCGCTCCCTTGAGTTTCTCCGCGAATTTGCGGCACACCATGGCACAGCCGAGGGAATGTCGCCAAAAGATCGCGGGATCAATGATCCAATTCCGCGCGGGGAAAGCCTGCGAAAGGCAGCAAGTGAGCAGGATGGTCTCCACGCGGCGCAAGCCGAGGCTGATGACCGCCCCCTTGATCGATTCGGGCGATTTGGTCATGCCAAAAAGCGGAGAACTGGCGACCCGCAGGCATTGCGCTGCGATGGTGTTGTCGTAGGAAACTAGTTGCACCACCTTGTCCAGCTTTACCTGGTCCGGAGGGGCATTGAGCATTTCGAGTAATGGCAGAAATACGGCTGGGATAGCGGGAGTGGCTTCAATGCGGCTCACGCGTTCGGCTATCTTGGTTTCGAGGGTTGAGGTCATAGTTTTCCGCTCTTGAGTGATGGTTTCCAGTACCCGATGGCGCCGGGAAAATGGACCAGGTGGAACTTGTCGTTGAGCTTGATCAGGGATTCCGAGGTTCCCAAAAAGAAATATCCGCCGAAGTTCAGGTTGCTGAAAAAGTGGTTGATGACTCTGGATTTGGAAGGCGCGTCGAAGTAAATGAGCACATTGCAGCAGAAGATGAGGTCCATACCCTTCATGAACAGCATTTTTGAGTCTTCCTGAAGGTTGAGGCGGCTGAAGGTGATAAGGTTCTTGACCTCCGGACGGACTTGCATCTTCTTTTCGTCCAAAGACGTAAAGTATTTTGCCTTGTAGTGGTCAGTGGTGTAACGCAGGGCGTAGTCGCCGTAGATTCCTGCTTTGGCGGTTTCGACGGACCGGTCGTTGAGGTCGGTGGCGAGGACTTCGATGGTCCAGCCTTTTAGCAGGCGCTCGCTTTCCTCCATCATGTTCATAGCCAGCGTGTAGGACTCTTCGCCTGTGGAACAACCTGCGCTCCAGATGCGCAGCTGCTTGGTAATCTGCTTGGTTTTTTCCTGAACAATTTCTGGAAGGATGACTTTGCGCAGCGCATCGAGCTGCGGCAGGCTGCGGAACAGACAGGTTTCTCCGATCGTGACTTCGTTGAGAAGCTGGCGCATCTCATGCTCTCGCGTGCCTTGGGCACTGAGCAGTTCCCAGTATTCGCGCGTGCTGCGCAGGCCGAGCTGCTTGATGCGCCGGCCGCTGGAATCAATTAAAAGATACAGCTTTTCCTCTTGCTGGTAGATACCCGACGTTTTGTAAACCAGCTCGCGAATCTGCCGGAAGACGGGATCGATTGTCGCTCGGGTGGCTTCCGCTTTAGCGGGTGTCACTGCGGATTGGCTTGCAGTCGTCATTTTGTGGAAGACTCCATTTTGGTCGAGGACTCGAACTTGGAGGCAGTGGAACCACCTGCCGCCGCGTGCATTACGCGGTTGTGCGTTACGCGGCGTGTGATTTCAGCCGCCAGCTGCGACAGTGGATACACGCCATCGGCTTGCCCAGCGGCGCAGACCGCTCCCGGCATGCCCCAAACCACCGAAGACGCTTCGTCCTGCACGATGACCTCGCCGCCTGCATCCCGAATCTCCTTCGCTCCCGAAACCCCGTCGGCGCCCATGCCTGTCATCACGACCCCGAGGACATGAGAGTGACCGACGGCGGCGACCGAGCGAAAGAGCACATCCACTGCTGGCCGGCAGGAGTGCTCGGGGGGATTCTGGTTCAATCCCAAACGCCAGTTCTTTCCGGAGGCAGCGGTAACCGCTGCGGCTACGGTCATATGGAAGTCGCCGGGAGCGATCCAGGCCTGCCCGGGAGCGAGAACTGTCCCCATCTTGCCCTCCGCAACGGAGATTTTGGCATTCCGCGCCAGGCGTTCGGACAGCAGGCCGGTGAAGGCTGCCGGCATGTGTTGCACGATCACCACCGGCACCGGAAAATCCCCTGGAAGTTTGGGAATCACTTCCGCGAGGGCGTTCGGCCCGCCGGTGGAAGCGCCGATGGCGACGATTTCGATGCGCCGGTTCGAAGGTGTTCGCGGACTGGGTCGTGCAGGGAGCGGGGGCGCGGCCGCCGCCCGCGTCAAGCCGCAGAGCACCTTGATCTTCGGAATGAGATCCTTCTGAATGGCCTCCAGGGTGAGGGCCAAGCTCCTACTGTCAGAGGGCTTGGTGACATAATCGGATGCTCCCAGAGCCAGAGCCTCGATCGTCTCAGCGGCGCTGCGCGCCGTCAGGGTGCTGAACATGATCACGCGCAGTTCCGGGTAGTCCTTCTTTAACACCGCCAGCGTCTCCAGACCGCCCATGACGGGCATGGTGACGTCGAGGATGACCAGGTCCGGCTGGAAAGTCGGGATTCGAATCAGCGCCATCCGCCCATCACCGGCGGTTCCGACCACTTCGAAAGCGGGATCGCTCTTCAGCGCTTCGGACACCACTTTGCGAATAACCAGCGAATCGTCCACGACGAGAATTCGTATGGGAGGCATAAATGTCAACCGGCAATGCTCGCTCTGGCACCAAATCGCGCCGCGTCGATCAGCCCGTCCGCCCCGCCAGGCATTTCGGGCCGACCCGCTTTCCATGCCGCAGATCTTGAATCGCGCGACCGGGGACGGCCTCCGCAGTCTCTTTTATCGTCCGTCTTGCCGGTTGTCGTGAGTATGAGTTGGGGCACTTAGGGCTAAAGTTGGCGTGCCAAGCAAACAGAGACGTGGCAGATTCCATCGGAATCACACCGTTCAGCCTCTCGTCTGGATACCGCGACGTTCGTCGAACTGCTCTCCATAGTCTAAGTCAAACTGCTGTAAACAAATATCTTATGTGCCGGTAAGAGGCTCGACGCAAGTCTCGCCCCGACCCGCGCGTACCAAAGAGCCGACTATCTGCGTTTCTTGTTTGCCGCGCCCAAGAGGATATGCTACGGTGCGTTAGGAATGCGTCGCATACTCGCCATCTTCATGCTGTTGGTGACCGGCTGTTTATCAGTCGCTCCGGTGGCATTTGCGGCCACTTACAGAGACACCCCTGCCTGCTGTCGCCGGGACGGAAAGCACCACTGCCAATCCGGAATGTCGGACATGGCTGGTATGTCGGGAATGCCCACCGACACCGCTCCCGGGCTTCGAGCCACCGCAGCGGGCTGTCCGCATCGCTCACAGAGCGCGACTCCAGTGTCTGCCGGACAGGCGGCAAGCGCTGAATTCTCAGTGCCCCGGCTGCCGGGCGCTACTCTGGTTTCCGTTCCCAACTCGCTCGGTTTTGCTTCTCAGCCGGTTCTGCGCAACTCGGAACGCGGTCCTCCCTTCTCACGCTAACTCGTAAACTCCGAACGTTAGTTTTCATCAGCAACGATGGTTAGCGTCCGCCCGTTTGAGTGCGTGCTGCGGTTTCCGCACGCAGGGGTGCGTGAGATGAGGACTCCATGATTCGCTCTATTCTAAAAGCTTTGTTTGCCTTATCGGTGATCCCTTGTTTGTTCACGTCCGTGGCCCTAGCCACGATTTTTGGATCGGTTCGAGGGGTTGTGCATGACCCGCAGCACCGCCCGGTCCAAGGTGCCATGGTCATGCTGCGCGCCAAAACCTCCGACTGGGCCAAGACCGCGAATACTGATGCCAACGGCCAGTTTGAATTGAATGCCGTGCCTCTAGGCGAATACTCCGTCAGCGTGGCCAGCCCGGGATACGTGCAGACGGAGCAGAACGTAGAGGTCAACTCGGGTACGGTTCCCGTGGTCCACTTTCAACTGCGGGTCGCCAGCACAAAAGAAACGGTCGAGGTAACCGAGAATCTTCAGCTTGTGGCCACCGATTCGGCTACGCCAACCACCATGGTGAGCCGTCTGGATATCCAGCGAACCCCTGGCGCATCCCGCAGCAACAGCATGGCGATGATCACAAACTATGTCCCGGGCTCCTACGTGACGCATGACCAACTGCACATCCGCGGCGGCCACCAGACGAGCTGGCTGGTGGACGGTGTTCCCGTGCCCAACACTAATATTGCGTCCAATATCGGGCCGCAGTTCGATCCCAAAGACATCGACTATATGGAAGTAAACCGCGGGAGTTACGGCGCGGAGTTTGGCGACCGGACGTATGGCGTTTTCAACATCGTGCCGCGCTCCGGCTTCGAACGCAACAACCAGGCCGAACTGGTATTGGGCGCCGGAAATTTCAATCAGACGAACGATCAACTGAGCTTCGGCAGCCACACCGAGCGCTTTGCCTACTATGGCAGCGTGAATGGCAACCGTAGCGACCTAGGCTTGCAGACTCCCGTTTCGAAAGTGGTGCATGATGCAGTCAATGGGTACGGTGGTTTCGGATCGTTTATTTTCAACGTCGATCCTTCCGACCAGTTGCGCCTAGTGACCTCGGCACGCAAGGACTCCTACCAGATCCCATACGATCCCTTTCCGAACGACATTGAGAACTCCAATGCTGACACGGCCAGCATCGGCCTTCGCGACGGCAATCACGAATCCGACGCCCTCGCGAATTTCTCCTGGGTGCATACGTTCAATTCCAAGGTGCTGCTTACGGTTTCACCCTTCTATCACCGCAACAGCGCGAACTACGACAGTTCGCCCACGGACAGTCCCATCGCCACCACCGACCATCACACCTCCACCTACGCTGGCGGACAGGTCAGCTTGGGCGCCAACCTTGCCAAGAACAATCTTCAGATAGGTTTCTACGGTTTTCATCAAAAGGACGATCAGTTTTTTCGCGCAATTTTCAATGATGGCAGCAATTCGACAATTGCCGAGCAGGATCCTGCCTCTGGCGGCATTGCATCTTTCTTCATCGATGACAAGTTCCGGCCATTCTCCTGGCTAACGCTCACCGCCGGAATACGCCCAACGCACTTCAGCGGCGGCAATTCGGAAAACGCGATCAGCCCGCGCTTCGGCGCAGCGGTGAATCTTCCCCGCTTGAATTGGACGTTCCGCGCCTTCTACGGACACTACTACCAGGCGGCGCCACTGCTCACGGTTGGAGGCCCTTTGGAAGGGTTCTGCACAGCGAACGATTGTGGCTTCCTTCCGCTGAGGGGTGAGCGCGACGAGGAGCATCAGTTCGGTGTCACCATTCCCTATCGCGGATGGGTTCTCGACGCCGATAACTTCCAGACCAACGCGCACAATTTCTTTGACCATGGGTGCATAGGCTCCGGGCTGTGTTTGCCCATAACAATTGACCGTGCGAAGGTTCGGGGTTGGGAATTAACCTTGCGCTCGCCCCGGATCGCCCACCGCGGGCAAATGCATCTTGCCTACTCCAATCAAGTGGCCACAGGAAAGCTGCCCATCACGGGGGGCTTCACGGATTTCTCCCCACCCACTCCATTCTTCCCTCTCGACCATGACCAAACCAACACGCTCAACGTCGGCGCAGACTTGACGCTTCCCTGGCAGGCCTTCGCTTCCACGAATGTTTACTACGGATCCGGGTTCAGCAACGCTTTCGTGGGTAGTCCCTACCCAGAGAGGCACCTGCCGGGGCACACAACGTTCGACATGTCCCTCGGCAAGGATTTCGGCGAACGCTTCTCCGCATCGGTAAACGCTCTGAACGTAGCCAACCGGCGCGTAGGTCTTGACAACAGCCAGACCTTCGGCGGCTTCCACTGGAACAACCCGCGCGAGATGTATGTGGAATTGCGTTATCGATTTCACTATTAGTCGAGTAGTTAGTCCGCGAGGAACCTAGGGAACGGGATTTGCCCTAGCGACTGTCGGCCCGCTAATGGGCTAGAATCGTCCGGCAGTCCGGTCCCGACAAAATCATGAATCGAAGATCTTTTACTCGTAATTGCGCGGCCGCGACGCTGGCCGCAACTGTGACCACGTACACCCCGCTCCTCAGCGCGGAGGGGATGCCTGTGGCTCGCGAGGCGGCCACTTCCGATGCGCCGTTCAAGATTTCCGTGATGCTCTGGACTATTTTTAGAGATCTTCCGTTCGAAGAGCGCCTCGAGAAGGTTGCTGAGGCGGGCTACAGGAATGTGGAACTTGTCGGGGAGTATCAGAAATGGTCCGAAGCGGACTACGCCAGGGCCAATGCGAAGCGCAAAGAACTTGGCATCTCGTTCGATGCGACGGCGGGATTGAAGCACGGCGTGGCCAACCCTGCTGATCGCGATGCTCTGCTGGCGGATCTGCGCGAGGCACTCATTTCGATGGAAAAGCTCGACTGCCCGAGCATTATTCTTCTCTCCGGCGACGTCGTTCCTGGCCTGAGCCGCGCCGCCCAGCATCAGAGCTGCATCGACAGCTTGAAAGCCGCGGCTAAGCTGGTCGAGGGAAAGAAGATTGCCGGCGAGCCAGTGCGACTCTTGCTGGAGACGATTGATCCCCTGGAGAACCCAAAGTACTACCTGACGTCCGCCAACGAGGCCTTCGAGATCGTAAAGGCCGTCAACCATCCCCAAGTTGAGTTTCTATACGATTTCTTTCATGAGCAGATCGCGGAAGGCAACTTGATTGACAAGCTCGAGAAGAACATCGCCCACGTGGCCTTGGTGCACATTGCCGATGTTCCCGGACGTCACGAACCGGGAACGGGCGAGATCAACTATGGCAGCATTTTTCGCAAACTCGGCGAGCTGAAATACCGAGGCACGATCGCTATGGAATTTCTTCCCACGGGCGATCCGGTTGCACAGTTGCGGGCCGCCCGAGAGATGGCTGTGCGCGCTGCCTCGGGAAAATAGTCCAGTTTTACGGTTTCACGTCTTTACGGTTTCACGTCCATGACAACTTCGTACTCTCGTACGACTTGCACATCTTGGAGATTGGCCACCTGGCCGTCGGCGGGGAATGCAGGGCGAGTGCCTTCGGGGAGATAGATCGGCGCATCTCTCCGCAGCGGCAGGACGATCAGCTGCAGCTTATCCCACGCTGACTGAGGAACGTGATCAAGCCCGATCGTCCATGATGTCCCGTTGTAGAAATTATCCGTGACCAGCCTTCCATCCGCATACAATCCTGCAACATCCCCCTGATAGGTGATCTGCAGAAAAACACTCGACGGCGTCGCCGAAACTGTTGGCGGGACGCGAATCCGCCAACTTGCGGCCGCGTCGAAAGCTGTCTCCCCGGGAACCAGAGCGACTTCCCTGCTAATTTTTATTTCTGGAACTTTTCCTGCGGGACGAATTGGCTGAACTTCCGCCTGGCCGGAAACCGGCTCGACGTTCGCTGCGTATAGGGTGAAAATGCCGTCCATGCCCGCCCCTGCAAAACCGCTTGGAACGTGGTTCAACGCAGGGAAAATCGCGGCTTTCAGCTTTGAAGGGTCGCTGGTCGCCACATGCGCAACGGAGGCATCAAAATATAACTGCGCCCGTGACAAGATCAAGCGCTCGCGTCCCGCGAGCGGCGCCTTCCAGACGTTCATTGCCTGTTCGCGAGTCAAGACCAGGATATTGATCCAAGTGTTGTTGCGGCCGCGAATCCTGACTACGCCGTTGCTTCCGGGCTCGAGCTGTACGTAAGCAGTCCCCCCTTCCCGGGTGACCTGGCCGGTTCGGGCCTCGATCAACATGTCGGTTTCGTCCTTCACCGCAAATTCCGCGGGGATGCCGGGCCAAGCGAAGAATGCGTACGTGCGCGGATCGTCCAACTTACACAAAAGCTGGGCCGTGGCGTAGCGAAGCTTGACCCCGCCCAAATCGAGATTGACTGGCCAAATCGTGTAGGCATCGCTTGGCATGGTTACGGGATGTCGCGGCACATCCAACGGACCCGAAGGGATATCGAGTTTGACCTGAAAGTTGGAATGCTCCGGCAAGTGGTAGGTACGCTCATGATTGTTCAGAAAAAGAAACCCATGATCGCCGTCAAGGCGAGCTGCCACACGTGGAGTCGCAGTGTCTGCCTTGCTTGTCGGCAGGCGTTCCGGAAAATACGGCATCATCGGAGCCAAGCTCGCTCCAAAATCATTCAAGAAAAGGTCGAGGGTTTTCACCGCGCCGAAGGACGGATTCATCTGTCCGAATTCTCCCAGCGGCGCCTGGAAGTCGTAATTCTTCACCGGCAAATCGTTGGGATAGCCCGTGGCTTGCGACTCCTGTAAAGTCGCTTTCTTCCCTTCCGGATTTGTTCCCCCGTGAAACATGTAATACCCGTATAACGCGACGCCCGATCCCAGCTTGACCACCGCCATGGCGGCCGTGTCGTCGACGCTCAGCAGGGGACGCCTGTGATAAGAGGCCGCCATGCCTCCTCCCATCTCGGCGGTCAAGTAGGGAAATGTAGCTTGCACGGCATCAATCTCAGGATGCTTCGACTGCAGATCGTCTCCGACGTTTTCCTCGCAACGAATCCTGGTGAAGAAATAGTTGGGATTCGGCGGCTGTTCGACTTGGTTATGCCACCAGAAACCGTCTGCGTAGCCACCGAACACTGGCAGAAAATCGTGCGCGGGGATGGCCGCATTGTCCCAGGCGGTTACCGAGTAAAAGGGTGCTTCCAGCCCCACATCGCGGGCAATCTGACGGAGGTCGACAAGGTGCGCGGCGCCTTGGTTCTTTCCCCGAGCGCTGTACTCGTTCTCGATTTGCACGCCGAGAATCGGCCCGCCGTCTTTCCAGAAGAGACCCTTGAGTTGCTTGGCGGTCTCTCCATAAAACAGCCGAACGCGATCCAGGTAAACCGGGTTGCTTTCCCGTGTGGCGGTCTTCTGAATGAGCCAATCCGGCAGGCCGCCGTTGCGCACTTCGCCGTGGTCCCACGGGCCGATGCGAATCCAGACAAGCATGCCGTGCTTGCCGCAGAGGTCGATGAAACGGTGGACATCTCGTTGACCCGTCCAGTCAAAGCGGCCCTCGATCTCCTCGTGGTGAATCCAGAAGACGTAGGTTGAGATGACCTGGACTCCACCGGCCTTCATTTTCAGGATTTCCTTTTCCCAGCCAGTTTCGGGATAGCGGGAGAAATGAAATTCTCCCATCACCGGAAACCAGGGCTTGCCATCGCGTGTCAGGTAGCGGGTATTGGCGGAGAGCACGTGACCGTCCGGCGATTGTCCGCGTATGGGAAAGCTGAGCCCCTTGGGCGGCTCGGGGGAAGCGGTGGCGTGAATCACGAGGGCGTCGGGGTTCTCTGAGTCCCCCGCAAACGCTTTAGGGAGCAGAACGGCCAATGCAGCGCCCCACAGAACAAATGCGGGCTTCCAATGGCGCAAGCGCATCGTGGGTCTCCAAGCTCTGATTCCTTTGAACTGTGAATCTACCAAACTTCGTGGCCGTTGCTTGACTATTTTTGACGTGAGTCATAGCCTTCGCCAATCCGTCGTTTTCACGCGACGCGGAATTTGGTGGTTATTCGGAAGATTGGAGATCCTGATGAAGGGAAAAATCGTTCTCGTAACTGGAGCCAACGGCGGGCTAGGACGGAATGTAACACAGGCGATGATGGATGCTGGGGCAACGGTTGTGGGCACGTCGCACAAGATTGAGCCCGCTGAGTTCAATGGCGATGCATTTACGGCGCTCCCCGGAGAACTCTCGTCGCCCGCTGGCGCGCAGTCCGTGGTGGATTTTGTCTTCTCCAAGTTTGGCCGACTGGATGTCCTAGCGCATACTGTGGGCGGTTTCGCGGGTGGGCCTTCGGTCGCGGAAACGGACGATGCCACTTTCCAGCGCATGATGGATTTGAACCTGAACTGCACTCTCTATCTCTTGCGGGCAGCGATTCCGGTGATGCGGAAGACTCACGGCGGGCGGATTATAGCCATTGGTAGTCGTGCAGCGGTGGACCCGGGAGCGGGCTTGGGAGCTTACAGTGCGTCGAAGGCTGCCATGGTTTCTCTGATTCGGACAGTGGCGCTGGAAAACAAGGACGTAAGGCTGACTGCCAATGTGATTCTGCCGGGAACGATGGATACGCCGGCGAATCGGAAAGCAATGCCCAACGCGGATGTCAGCAAGTGGGTCCAACCAGCACACGTCGCGGGGCTCATCATTTGGCTGGCCGGCGAGCCAGGTAAGGACGTCAATGGCGCACTCCTTCCCGTGTATGGGGGCGATGTTTGAGATCTTGTGCACACCGTATAAGTTGGCGCCAAATTTTTCTGGCATCGAAACAGAAAGCCCCGCCCTGTCGCTGCCGCGACAAGGCCGGGGCACCCTGATACCAGTTATCTTCATCCCTGGGTCGGATGCAACACCCGGAAGCTATTTCCGCCGTTCGACCAGATGAGCAACAGTGCATTTTGGCCGGCAGGAACTTTCCCCAAATCCTGCTGTACATCTGCTGCGTTCTGAACCTTGTGACGGTTCACTTCCAGAATCACATCCCCTGGTTGCAGTCCGGCATCTTCCGCTGAACTTCCGGGCTGCACTTGCTCGATCACGGCTCCCTTCACTTCGCTGGGAGCCTGAATCTGCTCACGGCTGTCAGGCGTAAGATCGGCTAACCCCAATCCCCACCGGGCTTTTCCATGCTCGCCTGTGCCTTCACTGACCTCTTCCTTGCGATGACCAACGTCCGCCAGAGTCACCGGAACGTCCAACTCCTTGCCGTCGCGAAGGATCTGCAGGTGAATGGTCGTACCGGGCTTTCGTTGGCCCACTTCCACCTGCATTTCGCCAGCATCGCTGACCGACTTGCCGTTCAGTTGCTTCACCACGTCCCCGACACGCAGGCCAGCCTTCGCACCGGGCGAATCGGGCTCGACTTGGGTGATCAAAGCACCGAGGTTGTCTGTCACATCGAAGAACTTAGCGTTCTCCGGTGTGACGTCGTTGATGCCGACTCCCATGTAGCCGTGCTCCACCTTTCCGTCGCGGATCAGGGCATCGACTGTGGGCTTCACGATCTGCGTTGGGATGGCAAATCCGGCTCCGGAGAAAGATCCTGAAGGGGAAATGAGGAACGTATTAATTCCGATTACTTGCCCACGGGCGTCGACCAGCGGTCCTCCGGAATTGCCCGGGTTGATGGCAGCATCGGTCTGAATGAATTCGCCGGGTTTGTGGCGGTCGTTCAGGTCGGGATTCGGCCGATTCAGAGCGCTCACGATGCCCCGCGTCACCGTGAATCGGAGCCCGAACGGGTTTCCGAAAGCGAGAACGGTCTGGCCGGCCCGGAGCTTGGTCGAATCGCCCCATGCGACGTTGGGCAGTTCGGTCGCGCTCACTTTGATGACGGCTAGATCCGTAAGTGGGTCCGTGCCGATCAGTTTTGCTGGCAGGATTCTACGGTCATTCATGGTGACGCGAATTTCAGTCGCGCCATCCACGACGTGGTTGTTGGTGACGATGTAGCCGTCGGGCGAAATGATGACACCGCTACCAACGCCATGCTCGATCTGCTGTTGCTGCGGAAACATTTTGAAGCTGCGGCCGCGGTCGCGGCCCGGACCCATGCCTTGGCCCATCCCTGGGCCGAAGAACTGTCCGAAAAACTGCTGCATATCCTCGGGCACTTCGCCCGAAGCCTGATCTGCCTTGGCGCGTGAGGTCACGGCTACATGGACAATGGCCGGAGTGACGCGCGCGGCCAGCGTTTCCATGGCTCGGTCGAGGTTGAGGAGCGCCCCGACACTGTTGTCATCGAGCGGCGCAGTGTTGGAGGTTGCGGTTGCAGCGCGGGCCACCGTTGGCTTCACGCCTTCATAAGTTGCGATTGACGCGACGAGCGCGAGCGCCATGAAAGACGCAAACATTCGGCTCATTCCTTGCTTGGTTCGTATTTTCTCGATCAGGTACGGCATCGCCATGTTCTCCTTCTTGAAACTAATTATTTAGTTGTTAAGTCCAAAACTCGATCCTTGCTTCGTTGCACCTTTTTCATTCCTCTAGATGGATTTGCTAAGTGTCTTCTGCGGGTTACTGGGGTAAAACTCGGGATAAAACACCAGGAAGCGATAGACGTTGAAGCGAACGACTCTGTCACCCGCAGCATTGAACTGCTGGTCTTGCGTCACGACAAAAACTGTCTCCTCCGCGGTAAAGGCTACGCTACGGTAAGTTGCCCCACTTGCCGGAGTCGTCTCCGGGACGCGCTCCGTCATTTGGGCCGGGACGACGGCGACACTCTCGGTCTGGGTCGCGGTCAATTGAGGAGGAGGTGCCACCGCAACATGCTTACTCATCTTGGGCCGCGTTCTGCCAAGCGGAAGACCAGCCCTTTTGAACATGGAACTCGAAGTATGCGTCGGACCGAAGTTCTGAGGGACCACCGGTACTGCTCTCTGAACGTCACTGACTGGCGAAGCAAATCCGACTAGTCTCGGCGCGTCGTTTACAAACAACAAAAAGGCCATCGCTGCTGTCGCGGTAACCCCAACCGCTGGTTTCCACACCGCAGTCACACCCGACTGTTTTTTATCGAGAATCTGCTTAATTCGGAGGGAAGTGTGCTTCATCCGATTCACGGCAGCCTGGGCTAGGGCAAAGTTTCGCCGTCCCAAGCTTTTTTCCGCCAGAGACACCAAACATTCGGCATAAGCCCTAGGACTCGAGGTTGCGGCCACGACCAGATCGTCGCAGGCCATCTCACGCTCCAACGCGAGCTTACTCTCCAGCCACCACACGACCGGATGGAAGAAGAAGAGCGCACAGAGGACTTTTTGCGTCAAGTTGGTCCAATCATCCCAGCGCTGCAGGTGCGCCGCTTCGTGCAGCAGGACCACCTTCAACTCATCCGTTGAAAGCTCGCGGAGGGCCCAAGATGGAATCACAATCATCGGCCTGAGAAATCCCGTCGCCATGGGTACACGAACCTGGGGCGAGACATAAAGCGAGATTGGCCTCTTGCAAGAGACTGCCAGCACCTCTTGCAGTGCGGGATCAACGCTGGTGGCGTCCAACAGGGAGGAACTCCGGCGCAGGCTCCGGAGCTGCCACAAACCCAGACTGACGCGACCGAGAGACGCGAGTGCAACGGCAGCCCAAACACAAAATATCCCGAGAGCCCACGAGGCAGGAATCAGAATTGCAGACTTAGAGGGATCAGCGGAAGCAGCGGCTGCACCCCAGCGAAGCGAACCCATCCAGGGCAGCGCTCCAATCGTGAGCAGAACCACGAACCAAACCGCAAACCGTGTGCTGGAAGTCCTGCGCCCAACCGTCTTCAGCAAACCCCACACCAACGCGGCCAGTACAACGCCTTCCAGCGCGCCGTTCAGCATGCGCTCGACAACAACTTGGGGCAAAGTCTGTGGGAGAAGACCTGTCATCTGACTACTCTCCCCCATCCAGTAGTTGGCGGAGCCGGCTCAATTCCTCAGCATCCAAGCTTTCGTCTTCGATCACGTTCAAGACCAATTGTTCGTGGGAATTGCCAAAGAAACGATGCACCAGCCGCTGCACTTCTAGGCGAGAGGCTTCCTTGCGTCCCACGATCGGCGAGTAAATGTGGGCACGACCGTCTTTCTCGTGTTTCAAATACCCCTTCGCTTCGAGGATGCGAACCGTTGTCAGCACAGAGTTATAGGCCAACGCGGGCCTCTCAGGAAGCGCGTCAAGGACCTGCTGCACAGTTGCCGAATCTTTCTGCCAGAAGACGTCCATCAGGCGAATTTCGGCTTCGGTCAGCGTTGTAGACTTACTCGGTGGCATGGGTTGCGGCGCTCCGGAGAAAATCGACCTGTCGGCATCATGTTTCGCCAACTGCACGATAATATCTAACTAATTGATTAGTTGCAAGCCCTGACGAACAGGTTGCTCAGGACGGTTGCCTCGACTTGTTCCGTTGGGCGCTGTTTTTTCTAAACATTTGAAGGCACTGCCATTTAGCGCGAGGTACCTGGTGCCGAAGTCGCGAATCGAAAACGAGCGAGCGCTCATCAACTGAAAGCGATCCAGTAAAGTAGAAAGCTGCGGCCGACAATCGGTACGCTTGCCCTGTGGGAGAGGCGCTCGATTGATCAGCCGGGTCTTTAAAGCTTTTCGCTACCGCGACTTCCGCCTGATGTGGATTGGCGCATGTACCTCCAGCATCGGCACCTGGATGCAAATCGTGGCGCAAGGCTGGCTCATTTATCGCATCAGCCACTCGGCGTTTTATCTTTCGTTGGATCAGTTTCTCGGCGGCATTCCCATATTCCTGTTCTCTCTGATCGGCGGCGTCGTAGCGGATCGTATGGAGCGGCGGCGGATCCTGCTGGTCTCGCAGTACGTGCAGATGGCAAGCGCCAGCGCCCTCACGATTCTGGTCGCTACCGGCCTACTCGGGACTTATGTTTGGCCGATTCTCTGTCTATCCTTCGTTTCTGGCCTGGCGCAGGCCTTTGGAGGTCCTGCGTATCAGGCGCTCATCCCCACGCTGGTTGATAAGGAGGACATGCCGAACGCCATCGCCTTGAACTCCATTCAGTTCAACGTGGCTGTTGTGGTGGGACCGGCATTGGCTGGACTCGCCTTGGCCAAGCTAGGGGAAAAGTGGTGCTTCGGGTTGAACGCTCTTTCATTCTTGGCGCCGATTATTTCGCTCTCTCTCATCACGACGCGATTCCTACCGAAGAAGACCACGGAGTCGATCCTCAGCAGCTTGAAGCAGGGTATTCAGTTTGTCCGCAAGCAACCGTCCATGGAGGCGTTGATCGTGCTGGCTTTCTGTATGACTGGATTGAGCGCGCCTATGCGCACGTATTTTCCTGTGTTCGTCAGGGACATTTTTCATCGCGGCCCGCAGACCTACGGAAATTTGCTGACGCTCATGGGCCTCGGTTCCATCTGCGGATCGCTGATGATTGCGGGTGTGGGCCACCTCGGGAAGAGGGGACGGGTTGCTCTGGCGGCGATTTTCTGTCTGGGCGCGGCAATCGCTGGATTTGCCCTGTCCCGGTCGCTGCCCGTGGGGGGCGCCATGCTTGTGCTGGCCGGCATATCGATGATGGCGGCGTTCGCTTCGGTCAGTTCTCTTGTTCAACTGATTACGACGGACGACATGCGAGGACGCGTTATGAGCGTTTACAACGTGGCCTTCCGCGGCGGTATGCCTATGGGGAATCTGCTGGCCGGCGGGCTGGTGCGGACCGAATTGCTCACGGTACCGATGGTCGTTGGGCTGGACGGAACGCTGCTGGCGCTGGTGGCGCTCTACTTCTTCGTAGTCCAGCGTCGCGTGGCGAGGCTTTGACAACGCCCACGACGCCGCCAAACTTATTTCTCGGCCTTCAGGAATGTCCCTTTGTCGAGTTCACTGAACGCCTGCCGGAGTTGTTCCTGCGTGTTCATGACGATCGGCCCGTACCAAGCCACTGGCTCTTCCAGTGGTTTCCCCGAAACCAGCAGGAAGCGCACCCCCTCCTCTTCCGCCTGGACCATGACTTCGTCGCCGCGATCGAAGAGCACCAGCGAGCGGTTCCCTGCATCCGTAGGCGGCTTTACGTCTGCCCATCCCACCGGCTCGGTCGGCACCGAGAGCGGGCCTGACGCGTTACAGAACTTCCCGGCGCCCGCGAATACGTAGGCAAACGCGTGACGGGTTGTCTCAACCGGTAGTGTCTTTCTTCGGCCCGGCGGCACAGTCACGTCGAGATAGATCGGATCGGCCGCGATCCCGTCCACGGGCCCCTTCTTGCCCCAGAACTCTCCACACACTAACCGAACCTGCGTCCCGTCGTCGTCGGTGATCAACGGAATCTCTGCCTCTTTGACCTCTTGATACCGTGGGTCGGTCATTTTCAAAGAGGCGGGAAGATTGGCCCATAACTGGAACCCGTGCATCCGGCCTGAGGCATCACCTTTCGGCATTTCCTGGTGAATGATTCCTCGTCCCGCCGTCATCCACTGCACATCCCCGGCGGCAATCGCACCTTCATTCCCCATGCTGTCGCTATGCGCCACTTCGCCAGCGAGCACATAGGTGATGGTCTCGATCCCGCGGTGAGGATGCCAGGGAAAGCCCGCCAGATAGTCATCCGGAACGTCGTTGCGAAAGTCGTCCAGCAGGAGAAAGGGGTCGAACTCCGAAGTGTTCCCGAACCCGAAAGCACGGCGCAGGTGCACCCCCGCGCCTTCGAGAGTCGGCTTCGATTGAATCAGGCGCTTAACCGGTCGAATGGACATGACATGATCCTATGCTGCAGCATGCACGCTGTGCTTAAGGAAGCCGTGAAGGTCAACGTTGATTAGCTCCTTATGAGTCGAGCACATGCCGTGCGGAAGCCCGGGATAAACCTTCAGAGTCGCTCCCTTAACCAGTTTGGAGGAAAGGAGAGCTGCGGCGCCGATAGGCACGATCTGATCGTCATCTCCGTGAAGAATAAGCGTGGGCACGTCGATCTTCTTCAGATCTTCCGTGAAATCGGTCTCGGAAAACGCCTTGATGCAGTCAAACGCGGCTTTGAACCCTGCCTGCATCCCCTGCAGCCAGAACGAGTCCATGACACCCTGTGAAACGCGGGCGCCGGAACGGTTGGCGCCGTAAAACGGCACACTTAGATCTTTGAAGAACTGCGAACGGTCAGCGAGAACGCCATTGCGAATGCCATCGAAGACTTCCATGGGCAGTCCACCGGGGTTGGCGGGTGTTTTCAGCATCAGCGGCGGAACTGCACTTACGAGCACGGCCTTAGCGACGCGTTTCGTCCCGTGACGCCCGATGTAACGCGCTACTTCCCCGCCGCCCGTCGAGTGCCCGACGTGAATCGCATCTTTCAGATCCAGCACCTGGGTTAACTCCGCCAGGTCGTCAGCGTAGGTGTCCATGTCATTGCCGTTCCAAGGCTGGCTGGACCGACCATGGCCACGACGATCATGAGCGATGCAACGATATCCGCGCTCCGCCAGAAACAACATCTGATCGTCCCAAGCATCTGCGCTCAAGGGCCACCCGTGGCTGAAGACCACCGGCCGTCCCGTACCCCAATCCTTGTAGTAAATCTGCGTGCCGTCCTTGGTCGTAATTGTAGGCATAAAGTCACTCCTGATTTAGTGATGGATATTTAGCGATGGATCACCAGAACCTAGCGAAGTGGGTCCTGCGCCTAAGCGGGCTGCGCGGACCCAACCCGAAATCTCTTCGCCGCCAAAATCGTCAACCCAATAAACAGCGCCAGAACAAAGAGCTGGGCGACTAGGAACGGCGGCTCCTTCTGCGTCGGAGCCAGCGCCTTTAGTGCCGGAACCTTCATGAACAGTTGCACCACCAGGACGAAGCAATTGAGATATAGCGCCATCGCAGCCGTAACAACGTAAGTGAGCCGCCACGCGCCGGCGAGATGAAAGACGTAGCGTGCTGGGATCGCGAGGGCCAACAGGACCAGTGAAATAATCCCGACTTTATGAGATGGTAGCAGCTGAGTGAACGGAAAGCCGAAGCCGGTGATACTTGTCAGGGCCGTGGTAGCCAGAAATACCGCCGTTAAGCCATCCATGCGGTATCCCCTCAGGAAGCCATACATGAGGGACAGACCCGTGCCAATTCCAATCAGGCTGATCAACACGTGCACGAATGTGAAGGTTGCTAAGGACATGCCGAGCATTTGTCGCCTCCCTGAATCTCGAGACGAAACTTCGCCGTGATGGTCGTCTCGGATAGGGAGCCATCCTAGCGCATGTCGCCCAAGTGGGCAACCACCCGCATCAATTTACCGGTGGTGCGCCCGTCGCCAGGACAATCCGAAACAGGCATTGCCACGACCTTTTACAATCAAGCTGACTCCACAATCATGTTGGCGTATGGCGTGGTGTCGCCGGTGCGAATCAAGCCGATCGCTGCCGGAACACGCTTCTTGAAAATGACATGCGGCTCGTAGGTAAGAGATACGCCTTGCAGACCTGTGAGGAATTGCTGTTGCGTCGCAGAGTCGTTGGCCGACTTAAACTCCTCCGCCATGAATGCAGCCCCGCAACGCCACTGCGCGCGAATCGCCGCCAGCACCTCCAAAACACGCGGGACGCCGTTTACTAGAGAGATATCGACCGTCTCGATCAAGGGCCAGTATGGAAATCCTCGGTCAGCAATGACCAGCGTATTCGTATGACGAATACGGCTTAAGAGTGAGTTGATGGCGGGATTCAGAATTCCGTGTTCCAGCATGGTTAGCTCCACCGCAATTTGTTATACGTCTTATACGGTTGGGCTCGTTGCCAGCCCGCGTTGCCGAGAACCAAAGAAGGAGTAGAGGGCAATGATGATATACGCGACTAACGGAATGGAGTAGGCAAGCGCGATGCTTCCGGTATGGACTGAAATCAGTCCCATCACCGGCGTGAGAACCGCTCCGCCAACAATCGCTATGACGATCAGCGATCCGCCAATTTTTGTGTTCGGACCCAAACCCTTCAGGCCCAGCGCAAAAATGGTGGGAAACATCAACGACATAAAGAAACTGGTAAGAAATACCGCCCAGAGTCCGACCCGTCCCGGCATCAGGACTCCAATCGAGACGAGAACGATGTTGGCAACGCTGTAAGCTCCCATCAGCTTATTCGGCGCAACGAAACGCATGAGATAAGCGGAGGCAAACCTGCCGACTCCGAAGGCGGCCAGGGTGCCGGTCAAGAAATAGCCCGCCACTTTTTCTGGTTGGTGGGCATACTGCTGCACGTATTGAATGAACCAGCTCCATGTCCCCACTTGGGCTCCTACGTAGAAAAACTGAGCAACCGCCGCCAGAAGAAAGTGCGGATAACGCAGTAAATCGAGAAAATGTCCATGGTCTTCCGCGCTACTTTCGTGCTCGCTTTGGATTGCAGGAAACTTTGTCCGCAGGATAATAATGGCCCAAACAACGGCGATTGTACCAATGACAAGATAAGGTTTGACGACACGCAGCAGTTCAGATTGCAGATATGCTTCGTAAAGGTGCCGCGCTTTAAGCGAGTCAATCTCTCCCGCCGACAATTCCACCCCGGAAAAGATAAAAATAGTCCCAACCAGGGCTGCGGTGATCGCACCTAGAGGATTGAAAGCCTGTGAGAAATTCAATCGTCGCTCGGAGGTATCTGGATCCCCCAATTGTGCGATGAAGGGGTTCGAAGCCGTCTCCAGAAATGACAGGCTGCTCGCGATCACGAACTGCGCCAAAAGAAAGAAGCTATAGCGTCCCACCATTGCTGCAGGCCAGTACAGAAATGCACCTGCTCCCAAGAGAAACAGCCCACTGACAAATCCAGCTTTGTATCCGGCTCTTCTCATGAATAGCGCGGCGGGCAGCGCCGTCAGGAAATAGCCCATGTAGAACGCGGTTTGCACGAGGCTCGCCTGAACCCTGCCAATCCCGAACGACTTCATGAACTGGCGGATTAGCACGTCATTCAGATTGTTGGGAATCGCCCACAGGAAGAAAAGTGCCGTCACGAGAATGAAGGGAAGAAGTTGTCCCGTGGGAAACAAGCCATGGCTGCTAGCTGGGGAAGTGTTTTGTGTGACAGACCCTGAACCCTGCATCATTCGTTTCCTTGACTCGATCAGACTTGGAACAAGCATTTCTCCAACACAAAACTTTAGTTCACGCGAACCAGGGGTTAGTCATGCAATCGATAAACCTCGGTCGCCGTTCCTCCCAAAATGCGCTCCTTTTCGGTCGCAGAAAGTGAGCCGATCAAATGACTAACGGCCTCATACCACCTGGCATAGGTCGTTGCAAGCAGGCAAACCGGCCAATCGGAGCCCACCATCATTCTTCGCGGACCAAACACCGCGAGCGCAATCTCGACGTAGACCCGCAGATTGTCCTCTGTCCACGCCGCCCAGTCCGCTTCCGTCACTAAACCAGAGATCTTGCAGTAGATGTTTTCTCGCCTCGCCAACTCCGAGAGATGGTTGCGCCACGGCTCTATCACTCCCTCGCGAATCCGCGGCTTTGCCATGTGGTCGAGTACAAAGACCTGATTTGGATGCCGGTCCACGAACGCAACGGCTGCACTCAGATGCTTGTCGAGAATAAGGATGTCATATACCAACCCCGAACCCTTCAGCGCGCTTATGCCGCGATTGAAATCCGGGCGGTTGATGTAGTTCGTGTCGGGCTCGTCCTGAATCATGTGCCGCAAGCCCTTCAGTTCCCTGTACGACCGCAAGCGTTCCAACTCCGCTGGAAACTGCTCGCTTGCAATCGGCGCCCAGCCAACTACGCCGCGCAAAAACGGAGAATCCGCGGCCAGGGACAGAAGCCATTGTGTTTCTTCAAGGCTCTGGCGGGCCTGCACCGTAACTGCTCCGGCAATCCCAGCCGCGTTTAATTCGTTCTCGAGGTCCGCTGTCAGAAAATCGCGGCGCAGCGCTCGCATCCGGTCATCGATCCATGCATACTCTGCAGAACTATAGCGCCACAGGTGATGGTGTGCATCGATCTTCTCAGAGCCGGTCTTTCCGGCCGTGCCCTTCTCAACCATTACTTCTCCGCCCCTTGCACTCCCAGGATCAGAACTTCAATATCTTGCCGCTTTTACGATCTCGGAGTACTTTTCGGCGTTTCTCGTAATGACTTCCAGCTCTCCGCGGGCGATGGCTGCGCTGTCCACCAAATCGCCGCCCACGCCGAGAGCAAAGGCTCCAGCGGCAATGAACTCAGCAGCTGTCGCCAAGGAAACTCCTCCCGTAGGAATTAATTCGATCTGGGGCAAGGGAGCCTTCAACGCTTTCAGGTACTTGGCGCCCCCGACCGCGCTGCACGGAAAGACCTTTACCGCGTCCGCACCCGCATCCCAGGCCGTCACAATTTCTGTTGGTGTCAGGGCGCCAGGAAAGACGGGAACACCCTCGCGGCGACAGAATTCGACGGTCTTGAGATTCAGGCTGGGGCTTACGATGAATTGGGCGCCGGCTAGCATGCATGCGCGGGCGGTTTCGGGGTCCATCACGGTACCCGCTCCCACGAGGATGCGATCCCCGGAATGCTCCACAATTTTTCGAATCACGTCGACCGCGCCAGGCACGGTCATCGTGACCTCCAGCACGGACACGCCACCCGCTGCGATAGCATTTGCCAGTTGGAGCGCTTCCGCAGCGGACTGCGCCCGCAGGACGGGTATGAGTCCGACTTCGTGAATTCGCTGTAATACCTGATCTTTGTCCATGAGTTGGGCTCTAAGTAAAGCGGCGGGCCACTATCGCTGAACGCGCGCCGTACCTCCTTTCATTACGCGTTCCACCTCTGCCAGTGTCGCCATGCTGGTATCACCTGGAGTTGTCATAGCCAGAGCACCGTGCGCAAAGCCACAATTCAGAGCCCACTCCGGGCCTTTGCCGGCCAGAAAGCCGTAGATCAAGCCTGAGGCGAACGAATCTCCTCCCCCAACGCGGTCCAGGATTTCCAGATCCTCGATGCGGTTCGCCTCGAAGAAATCTCCGTTGCCATAGCACACGGCACCCCAGTCATTGCGCGTAGCCGTCTTGGCGTTTCGGAGCGTGGTCGCAACAATTTTCAGATTCGGATATTTCGCCAATACGTTTTCGATCATCCGCCGAAAACTTGCGGTATTGAGATCTGCGAGGTGCTCGTCCAGGCCTGCGACGGAGAATCCTAACGCAGCCGTGAAATCCTCTTCGTTTCCCAGCATTACATCCACGAGAGGCGCCAGTTCCCGGTTTACTTCCAGTGCCTTTTGTTTACCGCCAATGGACTTCCAAAGCGACGCGCGATAGTTCAGATCGTAGGAAACGATCGCCCCGTGCCGATGCGCTGCCTCCATAGCCTCCCGCGCGACCAGTGGAGCGCATTCGGAAAGCGCGCAAAAGATACCCCCAGTGTGAAACCAGCGCGCACCCTCTTTCCCGAAAATCAAGTCCCAGTCAATTTGCCCAGGTTGCAATTGCGAAACAGCTGTGTGCCCTCGGTCGGAGCATCCCAAAGCAGCCCTAACTCCGAACCCTCTCTCAGTGAAATTGATCCCGTTGCGCGCCACGCGACCCACGCCGTCATCCTGAACCCAGAGCAGATGGGACAAATCCACTCCACCTTGCAGCATCAGGTCCTCGACCAGCCTGCCGGCCGCGTTGTCGACCAACGCCGTGACAATCGCCGTACGCAGCCCGAAGCAGCGGCGTAAGCCACGCGCCACATTGTATTCGCCGCCACCTTCCCATACCTGAAACGTTCTCGCCGTCGAGATGCGACCGTCTCCTGGATCCAGACGAAGCATGACCTCGCCCAGGCTCACCAAATCCCACCAGCAACGCTCTTTCGGAAGTAGTTCCAGATTCACCTGATTTCACTCCGTTGGCGATGAATCCGCCGTCTACAGCTAGAATGTGTCCGCTTACACACGAGCCCACCTCGGTGCCACACTATCCGGCACGAGCTTAAGGAGCTACATCCGAAACACGATAGAGGGCCGAACCGTGTGGCGGCAGAACTACCTTGAAGGAGCCCGCGATACCCAAGTCCTTGTGCTCCCAAAGGTCTCGCTGCGCATACTTCGTGTGATCAAGACCAATTTCCTTCCACGAATACTCGAGGGTTTGGCCAGAGTCTTGAAGATTGAATGCCGCAACGTAGTACCCACCCTGACCGGCAGCCTTGGCCAACCATACTACAGCTTTATCGGTCGCTAGAGCAGGATGGTTGCCTGTTGAGGACTGATCCACAGCTAGAACCTCAGGATTGGTCAGCAATGAAATCGTCCACGCGTCCGCAGCAGTCAGGTCGCCGCCCACCATAAGAGGAGAGGGAAACATGACCCAGAGTGTCATCAGGGTTCGCTGCTCATCGCGGGTAAGGCGCGTATCGCGCGGCTTGCCCCAGCCCGGTGCAGGCCCCAGCCGACCCAGCGGCAACATGTCCGCGTCGGGCCAATGTCCCGGCTCAGAGCGGCCAGCCCACCTGGCTACGTTCGCGAATTGATCTCCCAAACCCTGCGGATACGGAACATCGCTATGCCAAATGTCCCAGATGTCGTCAGAGATGCGCCACATCTGCGCGTACTTCTTCATCTCATCGGTTTTTTCCAACGGAGCTGCGCCTGGTGAAAGACTCAGAGCTATGGGGCGACCACTCTTTACGATCGCCATCCCAATCATCCGAATTTCGTCACCCTTGTAAGGATGGCTGGCAATGCAATCCACCTTGATTGCGTCAACGCCCCATCCAGCATAAAGCCGCAGGATCGAGTCGTAGTAAGCCTGACCGGCGGGTTTGCTCGCGTCGATGCCGTAGTTGTCGTAATTCCAGGGACAGGTGTCGGAAGTGTCAGCGGCGTCGGCGGCGTGATAGGCAGATCCCTCAATCGGGAGGTTCCGGGCGACGGCCTGCTTGGGAATGCCGCGCAAAATGTGGATGCCAAATTTCAAGCCTAGCGAATGCACGTAATCCGCGAGAGGCTTGAAGCCTAGGTCCTTTGTAGCGGAAGGAAAGCGGTTCGGGGCCGGGATAAAGCGGCCGTACTCGTCGACAGAGTACGTGGAAGTCTTTGAGTTGCCCTCGGCCTGGGGATTGGTGACGAACCATTCCATATCTACGATCACATACTGCCAGCCGAAAGCCTTCAAGTGATCGGCAAACCATTGGGCGTTCGCTTTGACTTCGGATTCTTTGATGGTAGTTCCGTAGCCGTCCCAGCTATTCCACCCCATCGGCGGTGTTGCGGCCAGAATTGGAGAATCCGGCTGCGCTGGGGCTGCCGCTGGCAGCAAAAACAGGAACAATTGGCAGAACCGCGCGAGGCCCCTGAACACTAGACGCTCCAATCGGACAATGAGGTGCGATTCGACACCAAATTACTCTACAGCGATACTCCCCGCTTCCAGGGGATAAAGTCTTCCTGGGTTTTCTGCTCGGCCTTGGTTTGGGCTTCGCCGCTCGCTATGCGAATGACTTGCTCCAAGATTTGATCACCCATTTGTTCGATGGTCGTGTAGCCTGCGATGATGCGCCCAGTGTCGATATCGATGATGTCGTGCATTCGACGGGCTAGCTCGGAATTAGTCGAGAGTTTTACCACCGGCGCGATTGGGTTGCCGGTGGGTGTGCCGAGACCAGTGGTAAACAACACCAGATTTGCACCCGCACCTACCTGGGCCGTGACGGCCTCGACGTCATTCCCCGGCGTGCAGAGCAGACTGAGGCCGGGCGCAGTCGCGTATTCCGGATAGTCGAGGACGTCTTGCACAGGAGAGGTCCCACCCTTGCGGGCGGCGCCTGCTGACTTCATAGCATCGGTGATTAGTCCGTCCTTGATATTGCCGGGGGAAGGGTTCATATCAAATCCGGAACCAACGGCCTCGGCTCGAGCCGCGTACGTCCGCATAAGGCTGGCGAATTTCTCCGCTTTGGCTGGCTTCGCACAGCGGTCGATGAGGTTTTGCTCGACTCCGCAAAGTTCGGGAAATTCGGCCAGAATGCTCTTCCCTCCCAGGGTTGCGATTAGATCGGAAACCCGGCCAATGGCGGGATTGGCGGTGATGCCGGAAAATCCGTCCGAACCGCCGCATTTGAGGCCGATAGTCAGCTTCGACAAAGGGGTGGGCCCACGCGTAAGCCGGTTGGCTTCAATCAGGGCTAGGAAAGTCTGACGGATCGCTTCTGAGAGCATCGCCGATTCCGTATTGCTCTGTTGCTGATCGAAAATCAGAAGGGGTTTGCAGAAGTGAGGATCGCGCTTTCTCAACTCCTCGTGCAAAACAGATACTTGAGCGTTTTGACAACCCAAGCTCAGCACCGTAGCACCAGCCACGTTGGGATTGTGGATGTACCCGGCCAGAAGGCCGCATAGCGTTCTCGCATCTTCCCGTGTTCCGCCGCAACCCATGTCGTGAGTTAAAAATCTGACGCCGTCCAGGTTAGGAAATAGCGCAGCCGCCGGCACGGCGGAGGTAGCTCCAGAAAATTCATATTTCCGGATCTCGTTGATCTTACCTTCGCGATAGAGTTTCGCCAGATCCGCAACATGGCCGCGATAGGGCTGCGGAGGGGAAATGCCCAGCTCCTTTTGGAACGCGTCACGCAGCGCGAAAATATTCCTGTTTTCGCAAAATACGAGGGGAATGACGAGCCAATAATTTCTGGTCCCGACCTGGCCGTCGAGCCGCTGGTAGCCCTGGAATGTTCGAGCTTGCCAACGAGAGACGTCAGGAGCGTCCCAAGCTCCCACGCCAGTGTGCTCGTGAAAGCCAGCGCTCTGATGGCGTGTATTCGCCGTCGTGAGTGACTCCCCTTTACGAATCGGAGTGGTGGCCTCTCCCACCAAGACCCCATACATAAAAATCTGGTCACCTGCTGAAAAATCGCGAAGCGCAAATTTGTGCTTAGCCGGCACGCCTGTTGCGAGAGCTACGCTGTCCCCGTCCACTTTCACCGATTCGCCCGCCGTCAGATTTGCCAAGGCCACGGCCACGTTGTCCTGCCCCGCGATCCTGACGGCTTGACGCGCAAACTGTTTTAGCCCGGTCATGCTGGAAGTCCCCAGTTTGCGGATTCTCGTCCGCCTAATGTGAATCGCGGCGAGATTGCTGTGATCGCGAAGACTTATCGTACAATACCCGGGCCGATCCAAGCCGTCTGGCCCAATGTCGAGAGAGTCAGCGCAGGTTCGGACATCAACCTGTAGGAACGCCGGAGGCAGCTGTAGGTGAGGCTCATTCGATTTGGTGCGATAGGCGAGGAAAGGCCCGGCTTGCTTCTCCGAGATGGAACACGCATCGACGTTTCCGCGCTGGGTGTGGACTATGGCGAGGCCTTTTTTGCGGGCGGTGGGCTGCGGGAACTCGAAAAGTGGTCGCAAAACCACGGCTCTTCGGCTCCTCGGGTGCCGCAGTCAGTGCGTTTGGGATCGCCCATCTGCCGCCCCAGCAAGATTGTCTGCATCGGGTTGAACTATCGCGATCACGCCGCGGAAAGCAAAATGGAAATCCCAAAAGAGCCGGTCCTCTTCTTCAAATCCACGACCGCTCTAGTTGGGCCGAACGATCCGCTGCGCATGCCAAGAAATGCCACGAAAGTTGATTGGGAAGTCGAGCTGGCGGTTGTAATCGGGAAGAAGGCGACCTACGTCCCCCTGCAAGAGGCGTTGGCACACGTCGTGGGTTACGTCTTGCACAACGACTACTCCGAACGCAGATTCCAGTTAGAGCGCGGCGGGCAATGGGTCAAAGGAAAGAGTGCGGACACGTTCGCACCTTTGGGTCCCTTTGTTGCCACGCCTGATGAAATCCCAAATCCCGGCCAGCTTGGCATGTGGCTGAAGGTGAATGGAGAGATCCGGCAGAATAGCTCGACCGCGAACATGATTTTCGACGTCGCGACTCTGGTTTCTTACGTCAGTGACTTCATGGCCCTGCTTCCCGGAGACATCATCACCACAGGAACCCCTGCGGGAGTCGGGCTGGGCATGAGTCCTCCCTCTTATTTGAAGGCCGGCGATGTAGTGGAGCTGGGGATTGAGGGCTTGGGGGAGTCGCGCCAGGAAGTTGTAGCTTCCCAGTGACACAACTTCCCACCAAGGGTGCCTTCCGGCTCGATGGACAGACAGCCGTTATCACCGGGGGAGGCAGCGGAATTGGCCGGGCGATTTCGGTAAAGTTTGCTGCCCAGGGAGCCGTGATCCATGTATTCGACTTAGACCTCGCAGATGCCGAAGCAACCTGCCAGCAGATTGCATCTGATGGAGGAACTGCAGAGGCCCACGTATGCGACGTAGGCGACCAAAAACAGGTAGTGGCCAAGTTTCAGCAGCTCGCGCAACGCGGGCCCATTTCGATTCTGGTGAACAATGCCGGGATCTCCCATATCGGAACAGTTGAAACCACAACCGAGGAAGACTTCGACCGCGTTCTTCGCGTGAATGTGAAGGGCTTCTATAACTGCGCCAAGGCTTGCGTTGGACCGATGAAAGCTGGTGGAGGGGGTGTGATTCTCAACATGGCTTCGATTGCGGGTTCGACGGGTCTTGCGGATCGCTTTGCTTACGCGACGAGCGAAGGTGCCGTAATCGCCATGACGTATTCGTTGGCTCGCGACTACCTGGCGAGTAACATCCGCTGCAATTGCATTTCGCCAGCGCGAATTCATACGCCTTTTGTGGATGGTTTTTTGCAGAAGAACTATCCCGGACGCGAAGCAGAAGTGTTTGAGCGGCTTTCAAGGGGGCAGCCGGTGGGGAGGATGGGCGAACCCGAAGAAGTGGCCTCCCTGGGGCTGTTTTTGTGCTCCGAGGAAGCTGCCTTCATCACGGGCGTCGACTACCCGCTCGACGGCGGCTTTCTGAATCTTCACGGTTAGACCGAACACTCACGATGCACGGGTTTACGACTGCACGGATTGGCAATTGATGGATTTGCAATTAAAAGACAAAGTTATCCTTGTTACTGGCGGCGCTAAGGGAATTGGCGCGGCGATCGTCCGAACCTGTAGCCAAGAAGGAGCTGTTCCGGTCATCCTCGATCGCGACGTCAACGTCGGCCAACAGCTGCGAGACCAGTTGCGTACCTCAGAAAATTGCGGCCTGATCGCAACCGATCTGTCGGTGCCTGAGAACTGTGCTTACGCCATCGACGAAACTATCCGCACATTCGGCCGACTGGATGCCCTGGTGAACAACGCTGGCGCGAACGACAAAGTTGGCCTAGAGCATGGGAATCCGGAAGACTATGTGGCATCGTTGCACCGCAATCTGGTGCACTACTTCTGCATGGCGCACTATGCTCTGCCGCATTTGAAACAATCGCAGGGAGCGATTGTTAACATCGGGTCCAAGACCGCCGTGACGGGGCAGGGGAATACGTCAGGATATGCGTCCTCGAAGGGGGCGATTATGGCGCTTACCCGGGAATGGGCGGCCGAACTGCTGCCTTACAAAATTCGGGTGAACACCGTTATCCCAGCCGAAGTCATGACTCCGCTCTATCGGGCTTGGCTCGGTACTTTTGCCGATCCCGAGGCAAAACTGCAAACGATTCTGGCGAAAATCCCACTGGGGAGTCGAATGACGACCACCGAAGAGATCGCCGCCCAGGTGATCTTCTTGATTTCCGGAAAATCCGGACACACAACCGGACAACACATCTTTGTGGACGGCGGATATACGCATCTGGATCGCGCGTTAACCTAACAGCTTGCCTGTGATGCGCTCGCTAGGACCGTACCGCATTGAGACCCGCATCGAGATAAGATCGATCTAATTCCGTAACGGACGGGCATCCGATCAGCTTGAGTGTGCGCTCTACGTCCTGACGGAGGATTTCTAATGCCCGCATCACTCCAGACTTCCCCCCTGCGGCAAGGCCATAGGCATAAGCCCGTCCAACCAATACCGCGCGAGCGCCCAAACACAGGGCTTTGACAATGTGGCTACCGCGGCGAATGCCGCCGTCCATGAGAACTTCCGTCTGGCCTCCGACAGCAGCCACAACCTCTGGCAGTACCTCCAGAGACGCGGAAGCGTAATCGAGTTGCCTTCCCCCGTGGTTGGATACCACCACGGCTGACGCCCCGTGGTGCACAGCCCGTCGCGCATCTTCGGCTGTCAAGACGCCCTTGACAATCAACGGACCGGTCCAAGCTTGGCGGATCCAGCGAAAATCCTCCCAGGTAACGGCAGAGCGCCCTAGAGCCGCGCCTACATCGAGCAGTGGCAAGGGTCCCTGCCCCGGCACCACGATGTTGGGCAATTGTGGAAGACCGCCATCGAGAATGAAACCAGCCAGCCACCGAGGCCGAGCCAAGAATTGCGGGAGGAACGGAATCTTTGCCAACGGATTCGAGGCCAGTAACTGTTTCATCCCGTTGCGATGGTCCCGCTCGCGTAATCCAGAAACCGCCGTATCAATGGTGACGACGAGAGCGGAGAACCCAGCGTTCCGCGCACGTTCAATCCCTGCCTCGGCGGCTGTCCGACCGCCCAAGAGGTAGAGCTGATACCAGACCGGCCCGCTGGACGCCTCTTTTACATTTTCCAGCCGGTGTCCGGAGATGGTCGAGAGGATGTATGCCGTCCCGTTCTCGCCCGCAGCCGCGGCCGCGGCCAACTCGCCTTCGCGGTGCATGAGCCGGCTGTATCCGACGGGAGCGAGGATCGCCGGAAACGACAGCTCAAAGCCCAGCACGGTCGTCCGCAAATTCACTTTCGAAACATCTACGGCATGTCGCGGACGGAACCCAATTGCGCCAAAAGCCTCGCAGTTTCTCCGCAAGGTCACTTCGTCGTCGGCCCCACCATCCAGATAATCGAACACAACTCGAGGCAGTCGTTTGCTGGCAAGGCCTCGCAGGTCTGAGATGTTGACTGCATTCCGTGCAGAGCTGGCAGACATAGTTGTTGGCACGGAGATTATAGCCGCTACGACGGCTGGTGCAAGAAGAGCAATCCACGAGGAGCTTATCTTCCTTGCTCCTCAGAGCCGTCCAGCGAGCCGGGCGCCCTTCGGGTCAACTCCAGGCAGCTCCTCCCGAAGCTGGCAACCGCTCGCCTGCTTTTTCATCATCGCAGCAGCCAAGTTCAGAATCCGCTCCGCAGCCTGTTCCGGGCTCACACCGCGGCCGTGAATATTCGAGATGAGATTCCGATTCGCGTCCGTATCGGATGGCTTTGGTCGGTACGCCATGTATGCGGACAGACTCTCGGCCGTCGCTAGACCCGGACGTTCTCCGATTAAGAGGACCGCGATTATTGGGCTCAACAGCTCACCAATCTCGTTCAAAATGCCGACCCGACAATGACGAATCGCAAAGACGGAACCGAGGGTCCATCCTCGATTCGTAGCTCCTTGCGAAAGCAGCGGCAAAAGTCCCGGAATTTGAGCCGCTACCGCGGTCACGGAGAGCCCGTCACCGATAACGATCTGTAAATCTACGCTCGCGGGGCAGCGGGCTCTTATCAGTGCGCGGGACCCGTCGTTGAGTTGGCGGCCCAGGTCCGGACGCAAGAGATACTCATCTTTGCTTGTTGCCCGCGAGCACGTTTCAAAGAGCTTCCAATGGTCAACGAAGCTTTCACCAAGATCTGTGCACAGGTTCAGCTCTGCGCGCACGGCATCGCGCGCGGCGGCATGAGCTTCGCGCAAATCTAGTTGAGTATCGGTTCGATAGGCCGCTCCACTCCGCCCGGCCAGCAGGCGCGCTGGAGTTCTCGCCCTCACTCTTTCCAGAATCTCGGGTAGATCGTAACGTGCTGCGAGTTGGTCTTCTTCTGAAGCCATCAGACCACCTTCGCCAGAGACGATTCCAAACCCTGCATCAACTGTCGCCGTGTAGACGAATCCAGAGACGTTGGCTCAGCACCGTGATAGATTCCCATGCTTTGCAGCCACGCCAGGAACTCGGGCGCCGGACGCAAATGGAAGAGGCGTCGCGCCGCCAGCGCGTCGTGGTAGCTAGTGGATTGGTAATTCAGCATTACGTCGTCGGAGCACGGAACACCCATGAAGTAATTGCAACCCGCGGCCGACAAGAGGAGCAGGAGGTTGTCGGCGGAGTTCTGGTCGGCAGCAGCATGATTTGTGTAACAAACATCGCAGCCCATCGGCAGGCCGAGCAACTTGCCCATAAAGTGATCCTCCAGTCCGGCGCGGATAATCTGCCTTTCGTCGTAAAGATATTCCGGGCCGATAAAGCCGACTACGCTGTTCACGAGGAATGGCTGAAAGGTGCGTGCGACGCCGTAAGCGCGCGCTTCGAGCGTGAGTTGGTCGACTCCGTGATGAGCCTCCGCCGAGAGAGCACTTCCCTGCCCCGTCTCGAAGTACATCACGTGATCTCCGGCCCAGCGGACGTCCCTATGTCGATGATGCTCGAGAACCTGTTCCCGACCCTCGCGCAGCATATCCAAGGTAATTCCAAAGCTGCGGTTGGCCGCTTCCGTGCCGGCGACCGACTGGAAGAGAAGATCGACGGGCGCACCTCGTTCGAGCGCAGCCAGCTGCGTGGTGATGTGCGCCAGGCAACAAGTCTGCGTCGGGATTTCGTACGTATCCACCAGGCGATTCAGGGCCGTCAGAATCGAGTTGACCGTCTCCACCGAATCCGTAGCGGGATTCACGCCAATGACAGCGTCTCCGCAGCCGTACAGCAAACCTTCGAAGGCAGACAGAAGGATACCGCCGATATCGTCCGCGGGGTGGTTGGGTTGTGCGCGGATACCCAATACACCGAGCTCTCCAATGGTGTTGCGGCAGCGGCTGACGTTGCGGACCTTCGCAGCCGCGAGCACCAGGTCTTTGTTGCTCATCAGCTTCGCGACGGCCGCCGCTATTTCAGGGATCATGGCTTTCTGGATCTGCCGGAGCAATTCGTCGGTGGTTCCGTCGTCCAACAGAAGTTCGCGAAACTCACCGACGGTCATGCTTCCGTAAGGGCGAAAAGCGTCCGAGTCGAATGCGTCCAGAATGAGGCGGGAGACGTCGTCCTCGGAAGGATCGATCAGTGGGCGACGGACGATTTCATTGAGCGGTAAGTCGGCTAGCTTGCGTTTCGCTGCTACCCGCTCTCGCTCTGACCGCGCGCCAATACCGGCCAGTTGGTCGCCAGACTTCTCTTCATTCGCTTTGGCGAACAATTCGCGGAGATCGGAGAAGTCAAATCGCTCAATCATGGGCGGCATCGGGAAACACAATGGTATCGAAAAACGCCGCGGTCCACCTCAAGAACCATGGTGCGAGTGCTTTCCAGAGAAACGCCACGGCCTAACGCCTGATATAGACTAGGACGCGATGACGGCTGGCCAACACAAGGGTGTGCCGCCCCTTCTTCGGGTCACTGCCGGACCCACGGGCGGCGACCGGGCTACCTTTCGTTTTCGTCTTTCCTTTCGCATCGGCCGCCAGGACGACTGCGAGGTTTGCATCAAGGACGACTACGTCAGCCGCTACCATGCCGAGGTGTCTTTCGAAGACGGTGTGTGGTGGGTACGAGATCTCGGTAGCGCGAACGGTATTTATGTTGCCGGTCAGCGCGTTCCCAAATCACCCATCCGCGGCACAGCTACCATCCGGCTGGGCGTCTATGGCCCTGAAGTCCTTTTCGAGACGGAACCGACGCCAAAGCGAGTAGGACAGCCTGCGTCTTCCGAAAGCAAGCCAGAAACCAAGCACGAGAAGCGGGCGGAAACTACGCCCGCACCCAGACCAGACAGCGGGCATACGGTCGCTCGATATGTTGAACACTACTTCGGAAACAAGAAGACTGGGGACGATGTTCCGGCCGGCCAGCACACGATGTACATCCGGCGCGCCTTCGAGCACGTTCAAACCCAGCAAAAACGCCGCTATGGAAGGGTCATGTTGGTACTAGCGCTGCTCACCCTCGCTGCAGCCGGGTATGCGTTCTATGAGCATGAAGAGGTGCTCAAGCAAAGGGCGATGGCGTCGGATCTGTTCTATACCATGAAGGCTCTCGATGTGGATATGGCCAACATTCAGCGCGTGGTAGCCGAGTCCCACAATCCAATAGCGGCCCAAGAGATAGAGACGTATCGGAACCGGCATCAGGAATTAGAGAAGAACTACGACCAGTTCCTCGCCAGCCTACATGTGTACAGCCCGAAGATGAGTGAGCAGCAACGGCTGGTTCTGCGCGTGGCACGCATTTTTGGCGAGTGCGAATTGGATATGCCACGCGGTTTCTCCGACGAAGTGAATAAGTACATCAAGCGATGGCAAAGCTCAGGTAGGCTGAAGGCAGCAATCCAAAAAGCAACTGCCAGTGGCTATGCGAACACGATTTCCAAAGAGATGCTGGCGCAGGGTCTGCCGCCGCAGTTCTTCTATCTAGCGTTGCAGGAGAGCGACTTCGATCCCTACATCAGCGGCCCCAAGACTCGCTCCGGTGTGCCCAAAGGCATGTGGCAATTTACGCCGCAGACGGCCGTGAAGTATGGGCTGCATCTGGGACCGCTGGTGGATTTGCAACGCCCTGACCCAGGCGATGATCGCGACCACCCCGACCGCTCGACGCGAGCTGCGGCCAAATACTTGAAGGACCTCTACGGCACTGACGCGCAGGCTTCCGGATTCCTTGTCATGGCCTGCTACAACTGGGGCGAAAGTCAGATGCTTCCCCTAGTGCGCAGCATGCCGGCTAACCCGAGACAGCGCAATTTCTGGAAACTCCTCGCCAACCATCGCGAACGGATTCCGCATGAGACATACGACTATGTTTTTTCGATTGTGTCGGCGGCGGTGATTGGAGAGAACCCGCGCTTGTTTGGGTTCGACTTCGACAATCCGCTCGTCCAAGCGGAGGCCGTCAAGGCGGAAAGCGGCGCTTCTGCGAATGCGGCGTCAATAGAGCCGACACTCGCTAACGCCAGGCGTGCTCGGAACTAGCCCTCCGAATCGGTCGGCGGGTTCACCAGCCCGTCCATAAACTTCAGCCACTCGTCGTTGCGAATACGCCGCTGCCGTGATACGGCAGAAAATACAGCGATACCGAAATCCCCGCGCGCCCGCCGCAGAGCCATCTGGATTTCCTCGCGCATCTCTTCCGAGATTTCCCCTTCGTAGCTCTCCAGCTTTTCCAGCACGTCATACAAATCCGGCGCGGCCGCCATCATGCTAGCGTCCGACCCGGTCTCCGCAGATCCGACTTTCTTGCCAAACCGATCCACCACCCGCGACAGCTTCAGCGGATCGATTCTCCACATCCCCGGCGTTATTCTGGTCTTATCCATTATGGTTGGGCCCCTTCGAAGTCCGGCGGATTGCTGCCGCCGTCCTTCCACTATCCACTAGACCAATCAGACGCATCTGGCAGCCTTTCGGTTGGCAGGGTCCTTTGGCCTACTCTTATCCTGTTAGATTCGCGCGGAGGGGGCAAGGTTACGGAAGTTAGGGGTGCGGAGAAATGGACCAAAACAAGCCACGAGGCGGCAATGCAGCAATCCTTCGATTCGTTTTATCTATTTATCTCTCAATTCGGCCGGATCCAATACGTCCTCTGGTGGGATCGCTATATCCTTGCCCACAATTTTCGCACTCTCCCAAAGTCGGTCCAACTCAGCGGGAGAGAGTGTGTTAACAAGGCGTTCCCAGAAGACCCGAAATATGAACAAAGCCGCCGTCATCACCACCGCACTGAAGGGTTCGCCGGAAGCGATCGCCTCCGCCCCCATCCCCGCTCGCCCCATCAACTTCAGGTCCCAGTTCGATCTAGGCTGCGTTTCCAGTTCCCGTCGGATATCTCTCACGCTCTCCGTTCGCGACTTCGCATCTTCGAATTCTCGCCTTAGTACCTCTTCCTTGTCCCCAGGTAGGCCTAGCCGCTGCCACCACCCGGCACGAACGGAGCATCTTGAGAAGATCGATTTCCACTCGGACCAGCCAGGTGTGGACTCCTTGGGAAGATATGCAAAAATCCGAACGAGCCACGTGACGTAAGCGTTGCTGAACTCGGCACCAAAGGATTGCTCAATCCGACGTAGTAGAAGCTCGCGTTTGTCCTGAAGCGCGAACGAACTAGAAGTCGGGTCGAGGTATACCTCACGGCAGTATTCCCGCAGAATGCCTAAGAAGGGAACGAGATGAACCGTCTGAAACGGGATGCCGATCTCATCGTAGAACGGACGGATTGCATCTAGACAAAGAATAACGTGGCAATAGTCCCATCGTCGCTCATTGTCCCATTTGGCCTTTTCTGAGGAATTCATTTCGACAGTCACCAAGCCTCCTGCTTTCCCATTGTTAGCTCACGACCTCGGATCCAATCCGGACGATCCGGCGCAATAAAGCAAATTCAAGCAGACTATGAGACAAAACCCAAGGCTATAGCGTAACTCAGGATAGCTAGCCCAACTTATATCGATCATATCGTTCGGTTCGAGCGCGACGG
>Ga0137409_10000304_pt1 | contig 52640 bp, 35 predicted proteins | sample CZODoug1_16funga_FD_122059 | JGI IMG/M metagenome (GOLD analysis project Ga0137409, IMG submission 122059) | Vadose zone soil fungal communities from Angelo Coast Range Reserve, California, USA - CZODoug1_16fungal (Hybrid Assembly) | ecosystem: Environmental > Terrestrial > Soil > Vadose zone... | reverse complement strand
TGTGGCAGTAGGCGGAGATGAGCGCTTCGCAGGCCAGCTTGCTCGCGCCGTAGGTGGAGATGGGCAGGCACGGGCCGTAGCTTTCCGGGAAAGCGACGGCGGCGTTCTCGCCATAGACGCCGCTGCCCGAGGTGTAGAGGATTCGCCGCGTGCCCGCCATTTAAGTCTCGTCCGCTGTAAACCTGGTGATCGGGCTCAATCGTGTGCCACATCTGATGGCTCGCGTGATGAATCTCGGGAAAGACCAGCAGCGACAATCGCGGTCCGGTTTCTCTGATCAGGTGTTGGGCCAGCATCCCTCGCAGCCGTATGCCCTCGCTGCATGCGGCAGTCAATTCCTTGAGATCGCTTTGATTGTCGGGTGTAGTATCGACAAAGCGATTTGCGGAGAGTGGATGAGCGCGCGATTGTTTGACGAGCGAAAGGATTTCGTTTGGCCCGGCCTGAAGACCTGCACCTGTCGAGTCATGGGCCCACCACTCGGAGACTTCAAAACCTCTCGAAACACCTACCGGAAGCGCAAAAGGCACATCAAAAATTCCAACTGGAATACCTTGCTTTGCCAGCGGCTGCCAAAACGGTGTCAGGTGGCGACCGTGATAACGACTGAGACTCATCGTTTCCGGCCGCCAACTCCACTCGCTGTAGACTCCATGTGAGGTTGGTTCTTTGCCGGTAATAAACGTGGGCCATACCGCGCCGCTGCCGATGTGTGCTGGAGATCGAACGCTTAACCATCTGCCGCAGTTGTTATCGCCCAGCAGCGAGCTGAGCGCCGGCAACTCACCTTGCTCTATGAGCCGCCTCACCAGAGTAGCTTCAGCGGCATCGATGCCAATCGCCAATATGCGCGAATCGTTACCGATACTCATCAAGTAGCTCCTGCGGGTTGACTCAGATCCGTTCGTTTGCGGATCGGAGACATGCTTCAACCACGGCCATTGTTTGCAAATTATCTCGCCCGCTCGCATCCGTTTCTTCGCCGTTCAGTGCACGCTCGAGTTGGTTGAGAAGAATTCTCTCTTCGGTCACTTTCCGCGGACCGCGTCTCACTGGTCGCGGCAGCTTTCCGGTTTCACAAAGCAGCAGCCAGCGCTGAAAGACGTGCAGCGTGGCGCGCTCGCCAACGAAGCGAACATAAAACTCCTGGCCGCGCTCAAAAAATTCGTGGCCACTTGATTGGTAAGTCGCTGAATAGAGGACCCGGACTTCATTTTCGAAGGAGAGCATGGTCTGCATTGACGCGCCCGCCGGTAGGTGTCCCCATGGCAGCGTAAAAGTTTCGGCCAGCACGCCCGTCACGCGCTTTTGCAAAACGTAGCGAAGGGCATCGAGGTGATGAATCGCAGTTCCCCAGAGCACGCTGTTTTCGAGACGCGCCAGCGAGGCTGCCATCGCAAGCGGGACGCGGTAATACTGACAGACGACCATTCCCAGCGGGCCGAGTGCGCCTGCTTCGATAAGCCGGCGCGCCGTTCGAAACGAACGCAGGTAACGATAGTTCTGCGCAACAATCAGAGGCGCGCCTTTTTCTTCCGCCAGCGACACCAGCATCACGGCCTCGCGCAGGCAGAGCGTGAAAGGTTTCTCGACCATGACGGCCAACCCGCGTACGAGTGCTAACTCGCAAGGCTCGACGTGGCTCGCAGCCGATGTGGCAACAATCACTGCGTCGCAAACATGTTGGTTGAGAGCTTCATCCAGCTCCGTGAAGCATCGCCTGGATGGGATAGATAGTTTACTGGACGCTTGTTCGAGGACCGCCTGATCGATGTCGACGCAGGCGACTAACTCATATCCTGGAGCTGTTTCAACTTCGCGCAACCAATCCTGCCCGCGCGGGCCCATGCCAACGACGACTATTCTAATCGCCATTCGTAGGGTCTCCCGTCTTTTACACGCAGGCCGGCAAGAAGATCGCGGGCACGGATCGATGAACGCAGGAAAGTTCTCAAAGTAGGCGGGCTGATTTGTCCCCAAATCGCTGAGGTCAGGACCATCAGCGTCCTCAAGTCCCACTGCAAAGATTTTTTCTTGAGCATGGGTTGCAGCAACATTGGCGGTTCACCCGCCCAGAGTCGCATCGCGCCGAGCATATAAAATGCCGCCAACGCGTTGCCGTTTTGCGAGTGGTTTTCGCCAACGGCGCGCGTGCCATTAAAAAGCGTGGCGTTGCTCGAGTGGTAACGATAGCTGTAGAGAACGTCCGGAAGCGTCAACACGCGGCCGCGCGCCGCCATTCTGGAAAAGAGATCCTGATCTTCTCCGCGGGTGGAATTCTCGTCGTAACCACCGATCTGATCAAACACTTCACGGCGAAACATCGCGGAGCCATGCGGAAAAGGAATGTAGACTGAACGCCGCACCAGCCGCCAGCGATCGCGCGGGCGAACTACGCGACCCGAGGCGTCAATTCCATCGCACAGCGTGCCGATAACAGCGACGTCCGGGCAGTCTGCAATAATGTTCCACTGCCGCCTCAGCCGATCCGGATGCGCGATATCGTCCGCGTCCATGCGCGCGACTATCGGAGCGCGCGACTTTGCAACCACCGAGTTTGAGCTGCCGGAGAGTCCAAGCCGCATTTTGCTCTCGTGAAGTTGGATGCGCTGATCGCGGCCGGCCCACTCTCTTAACAGTTCGACGGAACCGTCCGTCGAAGCATCGTCGAGAATCACAAACTCAAAGTCGCTGAGAGTTTGTTGGAGAATGCTACTGATGCTCTGGTTAAGAAATGGCAGCGCGTTGTGCACCGGCATCACAACGCTGATCAGGGGGTTCGTCGTCAGGTCCATACGAGGTTATTAGACGGCTGTCTAAGGGTATGAGTTTAGCGGCTGTAACACCCGGTTGGCTAATTCGGAAAGGGTCAAGTTGTCAATCGCGATCAAAATTTGCCAGAATCAATCTCATGATCTTCCGGCCACTCATGGCACTGCTGTTAGTCTTCATCCTCTCGATCGGTATCAGTCTGATCGTTATGGGCCAGACTTTCCCAAACACTTACCACTACGCGCTAATGCCGGCCAGCAAAGGCAAAGACGCTAAAAAAGTGTTCAAACAAAACTGTGTCAAATGCCATGGAGCGGATGGCGCCGGCGAGACTACCTTCGGTCAAATTGTGGGCGCGGCGGATTTTACTGATTCAGAGTGGCAGGAACAAGTTGATGACACGCGGCTGATCAATTCCATAACCTATGGTCGTGGCCAGATGCCTTCCTTCGGCAAGAAGCTCAGCAAGGAACAAATCATATCCCTGCTCGCTTACGTACGCGGTTTCAAAAAGTAAGCGGTGTCGAGCGCAGGTGGCGCCTGCGAGATCGAATCTCTTGTTGACGCCGCAGGTCAAGGCGGACTTGCCGTGACACATTCCAGAGTGTGAAAAGAAAAAATCGAAAAAAAAACTTGACAAGGTTTCTCTACGTGTCATAAGGTGCCCCGCGTTAGCCGACATGGAGTTTCTCCTCTCACAGGTTTGGGGACGAATCTCATTTCCAGTAGCTAATCTCGAACGCCCATCGATTTAGACATTCCTCCGTCGTAGTAACCCCATCAGGTCTACAACCAGAATGATGTCTAACCAGCGATGAATCTCGTGGGTTAAGTCTGATCCGCAAACCTGAGCCAGTCTAAGCGCCTACTCGCGCGGATTTTTCCCGACTCTGAAAATCCTCCCTGGCAAAAGCGTTTTACCAAAAAATCACGGTACTTATATGACCCAGCGGCCTAACTTGCAGGCCCGATTCCTCCTTCTGACTCTCGCGGCGTTTTGTCTGGCCGGCTGGATCACCCGTGCGTCGGGCGAAGGTCGCAAGGGACGCCCAGCTCCGCCGCCGCCGAAAGAAGCTTTTAGTCCTTCAAATGCGCGCACCGAAGATGGCGGGCTGATTCCGGTCGAGCAATTCTTTTCTGCGAGGCGATGCGTCGGTTGCCATCAGGATACGCACGCTGCCTGGTCTGAATCCCTACATCGCAATGCGGCACGCGAGCCTTTTTATCGTGAAAGCGTAGACATTCTGTTGCGCACGCGCGGCATTGAGTTCACGCGGCACTGCGAGAGTTGTCACACGCCGGTAGCGCTGTTTTCCGGCGCGCTCACCAGGGACGGCCCGCGGCAGCAAGCGCCTTTTACACCGCTTGATGACGAAGGCGTGACCTGCACGGTCTGCCATTCCATCACCGGCGCGCGTTTGGACGGCACCGGCAGTTTTACTATTCGCCGCCCAGCCCTGTTGGCCAAAGAAGATGGCACGCCGATCTTCGGTAACTTTACCGACGAGCAGATTCTCGCGGACGTTCCCGGTCACAAACGCGCCGTCATGCGGCCGCTGCTCCGCCAGCCCGAGTTCTGTGCTACCTGTCACAAAGTTGACGCTCCGGCCGAACTCAACGGCTACAAACACATTCGCGGCTTTTCTGCCTACGATGAATGGCAACAGTCGGGCGCCTCGCACGAGGCGGTCTCGCCTTATTACCGCACCGAGCAACGGGTGGATTGCCGCGGCTGCCATATGCCGAAGATTGAGAGCCTCCACGATCGCGCGGCAAAGAACGGCGTGATTGCTTCACATCAGTGGCTGGGAGCTAATACTGCGGCGCCACTCTTCTATGGGCAAACGAAACAGGTTGAGCGCATCGAGGAGTTCCTTAGTTCAAAAGTAATCAACGCCGACATTTTCGCTTTGAAGCGCGAATCCACCGGCGAGACGTTTCAGGAGCTGGCGAGTGGGAGCCAGCTTCAACTGACGCCGGGCGAGGAAGTCACTGCGGAAGTGGTTGTCGCCAATCGCAAAGCAGCCCACTCGTTCGCGCCCGAAGTGCGCGACCTCTATGAAATTTGGGTTGCGTTTGAAGCAGTAGACGATCAGGGCAAAGTGCTCATGCGCAGCGGTTTTCTGAAGCCGGACGCGATGCTTGACGAAAGCGCGCACGTCTATAAGGCGATCCTGCTTGACGAAGATGCCCGGCCGATTACTCGACATCAAATCTGGCTTACCAATGTCGTCGGCTACAACAACGCAATTCCCGCGGGCCGCGCGGACATCGCTCGCTTTCGTTTTCGCTTGCCCGCAAATTGGAAGACCGGTGGTTCAAGCGCTATCAGGCTCAGGGCAACAGTTAACTACCGCCGTTTCAATCAGGAATATACGAACTACGTCTCAAGACAACAGGGGAAGAAGTTAACAATTCCGATTGTGCGGATGGCTGAAAGCGAAGTGAGGATCATCCCGATCACAACCGGAAAGCCGGCGGCTAAGAACAAGCCGCTTGCAAACGACTCCGCGAGCCGGGAACTGCAAGCACGACGTTGGAACGATTATGGCATCGCGCTGCTGGAGCAAGCTCAGTATGGACCAGCGGCGGAAGCGTTTCGCCGTGCCAGCGAACTCAATCCAAAGGACCTTAACCCGTTAGTCAGCGCGGCCGTGGCGGAAATGAGGACCGAACGCTTTGGTCCGGAGCGCAATCAGCTACAGAAAGCCGCCGAACTTCTTGACGCAGCCTTGAAGCTTGATCCGACGAACGCCCGGGCCCGGTATTTCCATGCCCTGCTGCTCAGAAGCCAGAATAGACCAGCCGACGCCGCCGCTGAACTCGCCAAGCTGGCCCAGGAATATCCACGCGATCGAGAAGTGGCGCGACAATTGGGCCAGACTCTCTACGTGCTCGGTCGCATCGCAGAAGCTCGCCAGGCTTTCGAGACAGTTCTCGTAGTTGATCCGACGGATTTTGGTGCTTACCAATTTCTTTCACCAATCTATCAAAACGAAGGACAAGCGGATAAAGCCAACTACGCCCGGTTCCTCTACTTGCAGTGGCGCGACGATCCTATGGCCAGCACGATTGCCGCGCGCTTCTTCGCGGCCCACCCGCAGTGGGCAGATGAGCGAGTTTTGGCCCACACGCATGACGGAGATTCGCCGCTCCGTCCGGTCCTGAGCGGATTGCTTGCCGCCCCTGAAAGATGAGAGACCGATCGTTCTGTTGGCCTGGCACCTCCGATCCACAAGCCCAAAAGCGAACGAAGACTGAGAGGCAGAACATAACGTGAGAAAAATAATCCTCCGCAGTTTTGCGACACTCCTGCTCGTAATCGTTTTCACCGCATCGTTGTTATCTGCCGGCGCACAGCAAGGCGGAACAACTACCTACGTCTATGACGACAACGGCCGGCTGCATGCCGTGATTGCTCCCAACGGCGAGGCGGTTATTTATGAATACGATGCCGCGGGCAACATCACCGCAATTCGCCGGCTTGCCGCAGATTCGCTGTCCATTCTTAGCTTCTCGCCGCATGAAGGATTGCCTGGCGATCAAGTGGTGTTCACTGGGACCGGTTTTGGTAGCGGAGTTACGAATGTTTCCTTTAACGGAGCTTCCGCGACGATCGTCAGCGTCACTGCTTCCAAGGTAGTGGCAACGGTGCCAGCGGCGGCAACGACGGGGCTGGTCACGATTACCACTCCTACCGGTTCAGTTTCGACCGCCACGCCCTTCACCATCGCCGGCTTACGCATTACTCCGACTTTTGCGGCGATACATTTTGGCGAGACAGTTCAGTTCACGGCCGAGGTTCTGCCGTCAACCCTCGACCAAAGTGTGATATGGAGCGTCGAAGGCATCAATGGCGGCAACGCCAACGTCGGCACGATCTCTGCGGCTGGTCTATACACCGCACCCAACGCGCGATTCTCCGCGCTGACAATTCGCGCTACTAGTGTTGCCGACAGAGCGCGGTTTGCCGAGGCGCACGTGAGAGTCAACGATCCAAACGATATCCAATCAGTATTCGCGCCTTCGGTGAGCGTCAGCCGCGGCGACAACGTGGGTACCGCGGCGTTGGCGAGCCAGGTGGCCGTGCAATATGGGGTTTCAGGAAATTCACAGTCCGCCTTGGCCAAACCAATCGCCGTCCAATATGGCTCGTCGGGAGATTCGCAATCAGCGCTGGCGAAGTCACTGGCCGTCCAATATGGTGATGCTGCGAATTCCGGTGCAGCCCTGAGCCGGAGCGTTTCGGTTCAGCGCGGAATCTCTGAACAAACGACCGCGCTCACTAATCCGGTCTCGGTGCAATTCGAAAATACTCCATTCCAATACTTTCCGCTCGATGCCGTTTCAGCTACGCCTGGTCCATACATTCAAAGCTTGACGCCTGGGAGTATCACGCGGGGCACGACAGTTACCCTGACGGTGAATGGCGTTGGCCTGTCTGGAACTACGGCACTCAGGTTCATAAACGCCAGTGGTGCGACTGACGCGAGCATCATCGTTTCAAACATCGTGGTGAGCGGAGACGGTTCATCGCTCACGGCTACCGTGACCGTTCCGGCAGGCGCCGCGCTTGGCAGTCGCACGGTCTTTATCTCTACGCCAAACGGAGATTCGATAACCGTGAATCTGGGAGTCAACATAATTAACGTGCAGTGAGATCACAAAACCGAAAGAGACCGAGGGTTCAACAGCCGGCCGGTCTTTGCTCAGTCAATATCGCTCAAAACACTCGTGAAGGAGAAAAACAATGTTCGCAAATCATGGTGATGCCCTCGGGCAACATCTCTTAATCAGCAAACGGTTGTTTGCTATGGTTGCCATGGCGTTGGCGTTGTTCTGCGCCGCGGCGACTGCGCAAGCACAGAACACTTTTAACAGCGGCTCGACCGGCGCTGATGGAGCGTTTGCCCCAGCAACAACCCAATCGATTGCCGTACCCGCCAGCGGTGTCTTCAACTACACCACTGTCAACATTCCCAGCGGCGTGACAATTACTTTCACCCGCAACTCAACCAACAAACCGCTGACCATACTTGCCAGCGGCGATGTCGTGATTGCCGGCACCATCATTCTTGACGGCAAGCCAGGTAATCCGAATGGCAGCGGCGGCTCCGGCGGGCCAGGCGGCTTCAGCGGCGGCGCAGGCGGCTATGGGTTCGACCAATCCTTCTCCGGAGTTCCGGGTGATGGGCCGGGCGGCGGCGGCGGCGGCCTTGGCGGGGCCACAATCACTACAAGCAACATTGGCGACGGTGGTGGTGGCGGCTACGGCGTAGCTGGGGGCGTCGGCGGTGGTGGTACCAACGGGGGCCAAGCGGGGCCGCGCTTCGGCGCAGTCACGATTCTGCCGCTCATTGGCGGCTCAGGGGGTGGTGGTGGTGCCGCCGGCAATAATGGTCGCGGCGGCGCAGGCGGCGGCGGTGGCGGCGCAATCCTGATTGCCAGTTCAGGCACTATCACAATTGGCGGGACGATCTTTTCACGTGGCGGCGTCGGCGGTCCCGGCAATCAGACTGCCGGTAGTGGAGCGGGCGGATCGGGCGGAGGGATCCGGTTAATCGCAAACACTGTTACCGGAGGCGGCGACCTGAATGTTAGTGGTGGCAATGGCGCCTCCTACTTTCATACCGCAGGTGCCGGTGGGCAGGGTTACGTTCGTCTGGAGGCATATGATTACAGCACCTTCAACGGCAGTACGACACCAACGAACATCATCAGCTTCGCGTTTCCACACCCGATCACACCACCAAATTCACCCGCGCTGCGCATAGCGTCGGTCGGCGGAGTTAACGCCCCGGCAGCTCCGCTGGGATCGCTACAGGGAGTTCCGGACGTCATCGTGCCCTCAGCGACAACGAATCCAGTGACCGTTGCTCTTGAAGGCGCGAATCTGCCGGTAGGCACGGTAGTGCAAGTCACACTCACGCCTTCGAAAGGCAATCGCACCACGGTGCAGAGCAGTGGACTCGCCGGTACCGAAAGCTCGTCAACCGCGAGCGCCAGTGTGACGCTGCCGGGCGGCATCAGCGTCGTCAGCGCCTCGGCCGTGATCGATCTGACTATCGCCAGCGCCAAGCCGCTCTTCATGGAGGGCGAACGTGTAAACCGGATAGAAGTCGCCGCTACTTTTGGCGGACCTTCGGAGCTGACTTATGTCACTCAGTCAGGCAGGCGCATCAAGCGACTGGCCAACTGAGTCCCATGGTCCGAAACGCTTAACGGCTTCTCCTTCAGAGTCGACGTTCGGCCGCCAACCCATTGTGCATTACCGGTTGGCTGCCGAACGTCGGATCAAAATCGATACGAACATATTTGTGAACCAACGGAATGAGGTTGAGAGATGAAGACCAGCATCATTGAACACATTCTTGAACCAACTAAACAGACGCGACTGCGAAGGTTTCTCTGTTCCTCAATTGGTTCTCGATCCTGCATCGCGGGACTGCTCATCCTGGCGTTGTCCTGGTCGCTGGTGCTTCCCCTCAGCGTGCGTGCCGAGCGCCGCGCAATTAGTTCACAACCCGCCGCGCCTGCTTCACCCGCCGCGCCTTCAATCACACAGACCTCGGAAACATTCACCGTTTACGGCCCACACAGATTCACTCGCAATACCGGCCAACCCGTTAACGTCGTCGAGAATTTTTCCCTGCCCGCAGATGCTGTCGCACCTTTCACTATCCTGGTCGAGAACGGCGCGCCGAGCGGCTCAAACAGAGTTTCCAGTGCGACGATCAAACTCAACGCAGCAACCCTATATTCACCAAACGATTTCAATCAAAATGTCGCGTCGCTCACCAAGCCGGTAGCCCTGACCGCAGCAAATACTTTGGAAGTGAAGCTGGCGAGTGCTCCCGGTTCTTATCTCACCATAACTTTCACGGCCACGCGTGTCGCAAGTCAGCCAACGCTCGATAGCGTGACGCCGGCGCGCACTACGCAGGGACAAACTCTAAATGTCACCCTGCGCGGCACCAACACTCATTGGGTTGCGGGACAGACGCGCGTGTCACTCGGTGGCGAAGTAGCGATCGGCGGCGCCGCCTACGGCGAGCCTGGTCCAGTCACTGTTGTCAACGCCACAACTTTAATAGCCGCCGTCGTAGTTTCTCCCACGGCCGCGCTCGAACCACGGACGGCACGCGTGGTGACTACGCCCCTGGGTGGCGGAGCTGACGAGATTCTCAGCTTGCCCGAGAGTTTTACTGTCGACGCCGCGACACCGCCCGGCGCGTCCGCTGCAAACGTTTCAACCATCGCCGGCGGCGGCGGTGTTGCCGGCTTTGCCGATGGAAACGGAGCCCAGGCACGCTTTCGAAAAATTAACGGGGTTGCCGTTGGCCCAGATGACACGATCTATCTCGCCGACAGCGGCAATCAACGCATCCGCATGGTGCGCAGTCAGACCGTCGGCGGTGCAACCACCTGGACAGTTTCGACATTGGCTGGTAATGGCACTGCCGGTTTCGCCGATGGCCCAGGCGCTGCGGCGCAGTTCAATAACCCTCAGGGTGTGGCCGTTGATGCCGCCGGTGTGGTCTATGTCGCCGACACTGCAAACAATCGCGTACGGCGCATTGCTACTGACGGCACAGTTTCGACCCTCGCCGGCGATGGTACTCCCGGTTTGCAAAATGGCGCTGGTAGCCAGGCGCGTTTCAATGCGCCACAGGGAGTAGCGACGGACAATCAGGGCAACGTCTATGTCGCTGATACGGGCAACGCGGCGGTGCGCATGATTACTGGCGGCGGAACGGTCAGCACTTTGGCCGGCGACGGCACGATTGGTTCAAACGATTCTCCCGGCGCGCGCTTCGATGGCCTGGTCGGTATAGCCGTCGAGGGACAGAACGTTTACGTTTACCTGTCGGACACCGGAAATCATCGCATTCGCAGACTCGACGTTGCGGGAACGGTCATCACCGTCACGGGCGCCGAGCGCGGATTCAAGGACGGCTCGGCCAGTCAGGCTCGCTTCGCTGAACCCTCCGGCATCGCCATCGATGGCGCTGGCAAAATCGTCATTGCCGATGGTGTGAATTCTCTGATCCGCCAGGTTGATCCGGATCTGGCTACAAACGGATCGAACCAGGCGGTTACTACTTTGGCGGGCACGGGAGTTCGCGGCCTCACGGATGGCGCGGGCAACGTGGCGCGTTTCTTCACGCCGCGTGGTCTGGCGGTTTCCAACTCGAGCGCCATCATCGTGGCTGACACGGGCAATCAGGTCCTGCGTCGCATTCTGCTGCCTCCCATCATCCTCGCCATCAATCCACCAAGCGCACGGCTGGGCGATACCGTCACGATTAACGGCGCGCGCTTCGATGGCCGCGGGCCGGAGCGTAACGTGGTTCGCTTCACGCGATCGCAGCAGGCCGGCGGCGGGCAAACATTTGGCTCAGTCACACAAGCAACGCGCACGGCGCTTACTGTGATTGTTCCGGCGGATGCTGCTACGGGTCCCGTTACGGTGGAAACGGAAGGCGGTACCGCCACCAGTCCGAACGATTTTGTAGTGGACCAGTTTCCTGCTCCAGTCATCACTGACTTCAATCCGAAACGTGGCCCGGCTGGCACGCAGGTGACGCTGACCGGCACCAATCTTAAGGTCAACGCAAACGATCCGGCGGTAACGTTTGCAGGCAGCAACGGCAGGTTGCCGGCGTTGGTAAACAGCGCCAGCGCGACCGAGGTGCACACAACTGTTCCTAATGGCGCCATCACCGGCGTGATCGAACTTACGCACGTGGGCGGCACCGCCGCGACAGCCACAGCTTTTACTGTCGACACTGAACAGGATTTTCAGTTGACAGTTGCGCCCTCAACGACAACGGCGGTGCAGGGAGGCTCGGGTACTTACGTCGTTTACATTACCAGCACGCAAAGCACCTTCAGCCAACTCGCAAATCTTTCCGCAACTGGACTCCCCGCGGGCATCACCGCGACTTTTGATCCGGCGCAGATTACCGCTGGCGCCAGCTCGACATTGACTCTCAAACTCAGCGGCACTATTGCGCCCGGGAGTTATCCGTTAACAGTTCACGGCGTCGCCAGTGTTGGTGGCCACGATCTTGAACATACTGTGGGCGCCACACTCAACGTGATGACGGCAGGTCAAACGACTCTGTCAGGACGCGTGCTGTCGACTGAGAAGGAGCCGATCATCGGCGCCACTGCCTCGCTCGATGGACACACCGCGATGACTGATGCCGCGGGTGCGTTCCTGCTTTCAGGAGTGACCGCGGGCACGAATCGTCCATTGATGATTGACGGCCGCACCGCTAGTTCACCGAATCGGACGTATCCCGTAATCATCGAACCGGCAAACATCGTCGCTGGTCAGGCCAACGTTAATCCTTACACTTTCTATCTGCCGCCGATCGATACGCAGTATGAAGTGGAAGTCGTACCGGGGCAGAACACGAACGCGACCAATCCGCGTGTGCCCGGTCTACAAATGACCATTCCCGCGGGCGCCAACCTGCGCAACCGCGACGGCTCGCCTGTCACGCGCGTCTCGATCACACCTCTCGCCATCGATCGCACGCCCGCGCCCTTGCCTGCCAACATCAGGACCGGGCTCGTCTATACCAGCCAACCCGGCGGCGCGATTTCCGATATTCCCATGCCCGTAGTCTATCCAAATCTTTTGGGTGTCGATCCCGGAACCAGAGTTGAGCTTTACGCTTTCAATCACGACACAGTGCAGTGGTACATCTACGGCTACGGCCGCGTCAGCACGGACGGCCGCACCATCTCGCCCGAAATCGATCCGAGCACCGGCAGACTCTACGGCCTGCGAGACTTCTCCTGGCACATGCCCAACGCCGGATCAGGCGGCAATCCCGGTGGCAAGGGCGGTTGCGGGGGTACTGGCCCGACGCCGGTTAATTACTCGACCGGCATGAAGCTTGAAACCTTCACCGACATCGGTTTTGAAGGAGCCAGAGGTGGATTGGCATTAACCAGATACTACACTAGTGATAACTCGGGCTCGGCCATTTTCGGGCGCTTCGGCCGGGGCACTCGCGACAGCTTCGACGTGACCTTAAATGGTAGTTGGATAACGGGCGGCTCAGGTCGAGTGGTCATGCCTGACGAGCAAACTGGCCGGCTTTTCAGTTATGCCAGCACTGCGACCGATGGTGCTTTGATCTTTACCACCAGCGGCACCATCGATCAGTTGGGAGACGTCCTCAGAAAACTCACTAACGGCACCTTTGAGTACAAATACTTCGATGGCGCCATAATGCGTTTTGACAGCAGCGGCAGGTTAACTGCCACAGTTGATCCGAACGGCAATACGACAACACTCACCTATACTGGTTCACGGCTTACCCGGATCACAGACGCAGCAGGTCGCGCCATTACTCTCACCTATGATCCTTCGGGCTTCATCGGCTCAGCAACCGATCCACTTAACCACACCTGGACTTACACCTACGAAAGTTTTGGCGGCATCGCCGGATTTTTGGCCAGCGTTACCGATCCGCTGGGAAACACAACGCGTTATTCATATGCCACCGCGCGGTTGACCTCAGTGACCGATGCACGAGGCAATTTTGCGAAGCGAATCACTTACGATACCAGTGGACGCGTTATCCGACAGCAGTTCGCCGACGGCGGTTCTGAAACTTACGACTACATTTTGTCGGGCGGTATCGTAACTTCCACGATCATTACGGATCCGTTGGGGCGTAAGACAACAAAGCGCTTCAACGCCAACGGATATCTTGTCGGGTTGGTAGACGCGATGGGACAAACCTCACGGATAACCCTCGACGAAACGACCAACTTGCCTATTGCCACCATTGGCCCTTGCGGCTGCCCGGAAGTAACTCAGGAATATGACAGCCGCGGTAACGTTACCGCGGTCACCAACCGTCTGAACCAGACGGTGCACATGGAGTATGAACCGGTCCATAACAATCTCACCAAAGTCACCGATCACGTGGGACGAATCACCAATCTTGGTTACGATGCTAGAGGAAATCTGACTTCAATCATTAATAACCTTGGCCAAACAACAACATTGGCCTACGACGCTACTGGCCAACTGATCAGTTCTACTGACCCGATGGGCCATCAGCGTCACGTGGAATACGACGCTAAAGGATATGTGTCGGGGATAGTTGATGAGAGCGGTCACCGCAGTGTGCTTGAACACGATGTCATGGGGCGTCTCACGGCGGGGAGTGATCCGCTCGGCCGGCGAATTAGCCGGACCCATGATGCGCTGGGACAAATCCTTACTACCACCGATCCTGCGGGGGCCACTACCACTTTTACCTATGACAGAAATGGAAATCTGACAACGACCACTAACGCGCTCACCCATCACTGGGACAATACATATGATGCCAAGAACCGGCTCATCTCCAATACGGACGCCCTCGGACGGCGCCTTGGTCTGGAATATGATGCCGCCGACCAGCTTGTCTCATTTACCACGCCGGCGGGACGAAAGACGCGATACGGCTACACTCCGCTGGGGCAACCGGCGACGGTTATCGGTCCATCAGGAGCCGTAACGCGCTACACGTACGATCCCAAGGGCGCTCTCCTGACCCTAACCGACCCACGCGGTAATATCACCACTTTCGTTTACGATGAACTGGGCCGGCCGCTGAGCCGGCGAAGTCCAAACGGCGCGGTGTCAAGTCTCACTTACGATTCGCCCGGAAACGTGAGCAGCGCCACGGACCGCCTGGGTCGTCGAGTGAGTTTTGCCTACGATGCCATCAACCGGCTCACCTCGGCGATTTATTCTGATGCGACCGCAACCTACAATTACGACGCTTCCTCGCGCTTGACTCGCGTCGACGATAGCCAGTCTGGCTTTGCTGAGTATGCTTATGACAATGCGGGCCGGGTCCTGACTGAGACCACCGCGAACGCATCGGTAAGTTACCAATACAATGACGCGAATCAGCCCTTAGTGATGACGGTTGCAGATCGCCCGCCGGTCAACTATGGATATGACACTGCCGGCAGGCTGCAGACGATTGCCCAGGGTTCTGAACTATTCACCTACGCATACGATCAATTATCACGTCTCGCAACCTTGCAACGGCCCAATGGCGTCAGCTCAACGTATGGCTACGATGAATCGAGTCGCCTGGTCCATCTCACTCATGCCAACAGCCAAACTCTTGAAGACTTTATCTATAGCTATACCGATGACGATCATGTCGCGAGCGTGAATTCAATGGTGGCGGCGACAACGCTGCCTGTGGAGAAAACCGCCACCCCAGCTGACCGCGACAACCGCATCTCGCAGTTTGGTGCCACGAGCTACAGCTTCAATGAGGCTGGTCAAACTACTGGTAAAGCTGACACTCAAGGCGCCACCAGCTACCAGTGGGATGGGCGTGGCCGGATGACGCAAGCGACCTTGCCGAATGGCCAGATAGTGCAATACGGCTACGACGCCCTCGGCAGAAGGTCAAGCCGAACTGCTGGCGGAATAACGACAAATTTTGTGTACAAGGCCGCGGATGTTGTTTTGGATCGTGCGAGCGATGGCAGCTCGATCGATTATCTCAATGGGCCCGGCGTCGACAATGTGCTGCGCCAGAAAAGTCAATCCACCGGAGCGCTCTATTTCCTCCATGACCATCTTGGCAGCATGGTCGGGCTCACCAATGCTTCTGGTAACGTAGTCGAGCGGACGCAATACGACCCATTCGGTGATAGCGCAGGGAGTTCACTGACGCGCTACGGATTCACCGGCCGGGAACGCGATGCTGCTACCGGCCTGATCTTCTACCGCGCACGCTGGTACGATCCGCAATCGATGCGGTTCCTTTCGGAAGATCCGGTAGGGTTCGCTGGTGGTGACCTGAATCTTTATGGCTATGCCTGGCAGAATCCCATTAACTATAGAGATCCATTCGGACTGGATGGCTGGGGCAACGATCTTGCAAATTGGCTGGACAAGAAGATCGATGTCGCCAGTGATTTCTACCAAATGGATGACCAACACTGGGTTGCAAATGGCTCCACCAAGACAATCGCAGATCTGTCCCACGGAGTTGCCGACTTATTTAGGGTTGGAAGCGGTACGGGAGACGCGATCTACGCAGACGACAATGGTTACGGCCGTGCCGCAAACGTCTTGATGGATGTTTCCAGAGCGTCGGCAATATTTGGGATCCTGGGTGGAGGCGCAGTAAGAGCGGGCCTTGGAGGAAAAGGCGGCCTTGGCGCCGGTGGGCGCGGCGGAGGACGACCCGGCGGTGCGGGTGGTCGTGGAGGAGGTGCTCCTGAATTCTGTCCGGATCCACCACCAAAAGGCGGCGGCCCCGGATCGGGCGGCCGTGGTGGCGGAGGTCCCCGCGGCGGTGGCAGCGGTGAGGGAGGTGGTCCACGGCCCGGCGGCGGTGGTCCAAGACCGCCAAAGACGTTTGAACCGCCGACCAATCCTCCGCAAAATCCACCCATTCCGGATGGATATGTGCCTGAAGCAGGCACGAAAGGTGGGACGATTCATCGGCAGCCTGGCACCACAGGAGACGCCAACACGATACGCGTGATGCCGCCGACTCCAGAATACCCGACTGGATATTGGAGACAGTACAATCAATATGGACAACCGATTAACCCGGCAACGGGTAAACCGGGTACTGGTGGGCAAACCCATATTCCGCTGCCGTAACAACCTGATTGCGACTGGGAATTCGTTGAACCGGCAGCGGAATACGGACGGTGAAACTCCGCAGCGTTTAGTCTATGATGCCCGGTATCGGTATGCTCGGAACCCTAAAACGATGCGAATCAGGGATTGAGAACATGAAAGATTACAAGGTTGATGCTGACCTGAGCTTCTTGCTAAAGAAATCTTTAGAACAAATCTGCTTCGGGTCGTACCAGATTACGCTCAATTTTTCAGAAGGCGTTTCTGTAAGCGTCGAGTCTCGCTTGATTCTCGCCACAGCTAAAAATGGGGTGTCTGAGTTTGATCAGCCGTATTCTAAAGCAGATGGATTGCTGGACCTTCTCGGAACTGAGGTGGTCAATGCGCAAGCTGAGGCTAACGGTGACTTGTCCCTGGAATTCTCAAACAAAAGCAACTTGAAGGTGCTGAACGAAAACTCCGCATACGAATCCTACCAAATCATAAATGGTTCTTCTTCGATCATTGTTTGAACTACGCTGTTTTAGTTGAAGTACGATCCCTGAATTAGTCCAGCAGAAAATACAGCGGGCTCATAGCATCGCTCGCTTGCATAAGCTTGTTGTCAATGTTAGAGGCGGTTCGGCAGCGATAAGGATTTGATCTGCAAGTTTCTCGATGCGTTGTATAATTGTTCCGATGCGGCAACGAAGCAAAAAATAAAAGTTGCGCAAAAGTACTTTGGTTGTCGCCGGAGTGGAGGAGGGGGAACGAGGTGACTTACCGTTCGGAGTTGCTGCAAAAGCGGAAGTGGTACATTTCGCATGAGATTCTTTGCGCAGAACCAGACGAGCAAGCGAACGACGAGCGGCTGACGGTTTGGGAGAATCTGATTCTAATCCACGCCAACAGCCCGGAAGAGGCTTACGAAAAAGCCAACCAGCACGGACGGGATAGCGAGCAGGAAGTTCGCGTCGATGGAAAAAAAGGCCGCCAAAGATTTTGCGGCCTAAAGGACCTGGTGTTGATATACGACGACCTCGAAGATGGCGCCGAACTCGAATGGCATGAAATGGAACTAACCCGAGCTCAAGTCACGGAATTGACGAAACCGAAAGAACAATTGCACGCTTTTAACCCCACCTTCGAAGACTGATGGCCCAAGTCCGAAGTGCACTTCTCAAGAATCCACCAGACTCGGGAGCACGTCTTCTGCTTGCGTTTGCGTGGTGAACCATGCCTGGCTGGCAAGGAAGCGCAGAAAATCCGTTGAGGAGACCTTAGGCGTGCATGAACGAGTTTGATTTACAAGGCCTTCCGGAACTCATGATTGAAGTTCTGGAGAAACGGAACCAGCAAAGTCTCAAAGAATTCATTGACAAGGTAGACTTGTACCTAATCGTGGATTCAGGCACAGAAGATTTGTTTCCGGATTCTGTGTTTGAGTTTATTTTAAAGCTCATGGACTCCGAAATGTTCCTGGCCATGCCAGGTTCTTCCAAGTTGCTGATGGTTTTGGAGACAGATTGGGTTCGTTTGTCACCAGAGCAAAGGCAGAAGTTGCTTGTCTCTCTGGGTAAATCGTATGAGCGCTTTAAGGATCAGATGTCACTCTTCATCATTTCGGAATTACTCGGACAGTATTACTGCAATGAAGATGCATTCGGCTTACTCCGCCAACTCGAAAAGACATCAAACGTAACTGCTCGCGCTTTGATTCCGCACGGTTTTGAACATATAGCAAAAAGTGCAGCGGATGAGAAGTTGCGGACGCGAGCCGTTTCTGAATTGAAATCGATGAGACAGGATCCATCCCCTGAAGTTCAGTCTGAGGCTGCTGAGGCTCTTGCGAAACTACCCACATAAATGGTTCTTCTTCGATCATTGTTTGAACTACGCTGTTTTAGTTGAAGTACGATCCCTGAATTAGCTTCAAGGAGCCAAATCCTTAATCAGCAGCTTCGCCTGAGGCAGCATCGCGGGCATGCCTCGGTGTTGCCAGTCAAGTCGATTCGCGAATCTAGTTTTACTCATGCAGTTTCAGCCAGTATTGGTTACGTTTAGGTTTATTAGAAACCAATGAGTTTCATGGAAAGTGGTTAGGTTGGCACACAGGCTGTCACACAGCCTTGAGGTGCCTCTTCGCAACAAGCCTCTTCGCTTATTTGCCTGTTACTCATGAGCAGGTGGTAGTGTTTGACAGTCGGAGCACGTCTTGTCAATATACCCATCGTTGGACGTTCTCACTGGTTCGTAAAAACTAGCTATCACTAGGAAGGGATGACGCTACCATGAATCCTAATTCCCGCAGCGAGGGCTTATTGGTTCAAGAAGTTGGCGAAGAACTTGTGATTCACGATCGAGATCGGCGCAAGGCGCATCGTCTTAATGCCACCGCGACCTTAATCTGGCGCCACTGCGACGGTCAGCACAGCGTGACGGACCTAGCCAGGCTTCTGCAACGAAAATTGGATGCGCCACAGAGCGAGGACTTGGTTAGGCTGACCCTGACCATGTTGGAAAAAGAACATCTTCTGCAGAAAGCTCCATCGCGGTCAGGTTGGACCACGGCCATCTCAAGGCGGCGGCTGATCGTGACTCTTGGGAAGACCGGCATGCTCGCCTTTCTGTTGCCGGTAGTTAGCTCGGTCGCTATCCCGAAGTACACCCACGGTTTTGCATCATAAATCGCTGAGCAAGCGTCGCTGAGCCGCCTCTGGAAAATTTAGATTTCGATCAACAGTCCGTTTTGACTTCTTCCTCTCCACGCCGCTGACGAGCGGTCTTAGTAGCGCTGTATTTCTGCAAGCAAAAAACGTTGCGGCTCGTTTTCCATTCCAGCCGTAGCGGGGCTGCCATAGAGAATCGAGGCTCAAAATGTCGGAACTCGTTTCCACCATAATCCCGACTTTCAATCATGCAGATTCATTGCCGTTTGCAATCCGCAGCGCACTCGATCAGACCCATCCGCTACACGAAGTTATTGTTGTTGATGATGGCTCAAACGACGCCACTGAAGACATCGTAAAAGGATTTTTCAACAACAAGCTGCGATACATTTATCAGGACAATCAGGGATTGCCTTCCGCCAGGAACGCGGGAATTGTTGCTGCACGCGGTCAGTATCTTAATTTCCTGGACGCAGACGATCTCTTGTTTCCACAGGCGATCGAACTCCTGCTGCGAGCGGCAAAAGCGCAGCACGCAGAGTTCGTTGCCGGGCTAGCGATCGTAACAGATATTGGCGGCCAGCTTGCGCCCGCAACTTTAGGAGCAAAGCCTGGTTTCGAACCCATTGATCTGTTACGACGAAACCCGTTTCATGTTGGTTCGGTTTTGGTTTCAAAAGCGCGGGTTGAGCAAGTGGGATGTTTCAATCCTGGTCTTCACGCCTGCGAAGATTGGGATCTATGGTTACGGTTAGCAAAAAGCGGATGCAAGATGGTCTCGATTCAAAGCGCCGTTTCCGTTTACCTGAATCACGCCGGGCAGATGAGTCGCGATGCCTATGTGATGCGTGACGCAAGTCTGGAAGTCCTCAATCGAATCTTTTCTGATCGGAGCAGTCCCCGTTCGTGGCGAAAAGCTAAGACCGAAGCCTTTGTCAACGCAAACCTTCGGGCCGCGGCTCGCTTTCTTCGCGATAAGAGCGATTTTGAAGCGAGAGAGTCAATTCGTGCTGCTGCTGCTAAAGAGCCGTCGTTGATGAAACCCGGTGACAAACGGATCATCCAGGCGCTCTCAGCCTGGCAGTCCGATCCGATGATCAAGAGCGTTTCCGAGTATCGATCCAGTGTGGCTGGAGCGGTGCAGGCTGTACGCAACGAGGTACCGCGCGACAAGGCTGGAAAGCCTGTTCAAACTAGCCGCCCGCGCAGATCAGATGTAACCCTCGGAATCATTGTCGGCGATGAGACGTGGCACTTCTTCAAGGAGATCTACGACTATTTGTGCCGTCGTTATCGTGTTTCGGTGTTCCGACCAATCGCGGGAGTGAGATCGGGAAATGCGCTCTTAATCCACGACCTGCGAGTGTTCTTAAGCCAGCATCAGGTGGCATTCTTTGAGTGGTCGAGCCAGTTACTGGCACTCGCGACGCAGTTGCAGACGGACTGTCATATTGTTACTCGGCTGCACAGATATGAGCTGTTTAGTTGGACCGATAAGGTCGACTGGGCCCGTGTCGACGCGACCATCTTTGTGAGCAGTGCTATGCTGAGAAAATTTAAGGCTCTTTCAGGGACGCTTCCAGCCAGGATGGCCGTGATCCCGCCGGGCGTATCCACCGAGCGATTTCATCCGCGTGGACACCGTCTCAAATATCGCATAGGTACTCTATGTTGGCTGACCCCACGCAAGCGTGTCTACGAACTCATACTCTCGTTCGCAGGCGTATGCCGCAGTCATGCGAATCTGAAACTATCAATAGCAGGAGGACCACATTCCTCTTTCCCGGATTATTATGACACGCTCAGCTCACTGGTGAAGAAACTTGATCTTACCAGCAGAGTGGAATTCGTGCGCGAACCGCCCGACACCAGTAAGTGGTACCGAACCATTGACGTGTTCGTGTCCAACAGCTACTCCGAGGGTTTACAGGTGGCCTTGTTGGAAGCAATGGCTTCGGGGTGCCACTGCCTCTCGCATGCCTGGCCAGGAGTCGAAGACGTTCTTCCTAACGACCAGATCTTTCGCACGGATGAGGGCCTCAAGAAAAAACTACTCGCATACTACTCTGCTACCGCGGCCTTCAGACGCCAAACTCAAGATGGAATGCAGCGGCGTGCCTCTCTCATTTTCGATATCGAAAAGACAAAGCGTCGGGTCGGCTCATTGATTGCCGAAGTGGCGCGGTGACCCATGAAGATTGGTTACCTCATGCAAGCAGGCGCTCCGAGGATGATGAGCCGTCCCTTCTCGGGGCCAGCGATCCATGTTCACGAAGTTTGCCAGGGCTTACAGAATCTCGGACATGAGGTCAGGCTGGTCACGCTGGTTGATCGGATGATCTACTACTCCGACGACTGTCGAACCTTTGTGCCGATGGCGCTTGCCAAGCCCCGTATTCGTGGCGCCTTCTGGCTCGACCGGCTTTCGCGGGTGACGCTTTTGGACAGCGTTTGTTTTGGGCTGGCGTGTAGCAAGCTGTTGCCTGAGGTTGATGTCCTTTACGAGAGAATGGGCTGGCTCGGGTTTGGGGGCACACTCGCGTCGATGATGTTGAGAGCACCTCTGGTTGTGGAGATAAACGGGGATCACCTGTGGGAGCGGGGAATGTATGGCAAAACTCCTCAAGGGCTCAAGCTCACGGCGTATACCGCCGCTACCAGCCGATCTCTAGTGCGCGCCAGCCACATCGTCGCCAGCGGTTATCAATGGCGCGTTCAAGCCATCGAGCGATTTGGGTTGAAACCGCAAGACATCACCGTGGTTGCCAATGGGTCGAGGCTGGTCGAGTTATTGCATCGAGAACAGCTGCGGAGTTTCTCTGCCAACGATGATGACAGTCCAGTGGGAATTGCCTACGTGGGCGGCTTCTATCCCTGGCAAGCGGTCGATCTGCTACTGAAAGTTATTAAACGACTGGTGCAAATGGATCTGCGCGTGCGCGTGGTTCTGATTGGCTCCGGAATGGGTGAGCACAGCGCTCGCAAACTTGCAAAGCAACTCGGGTTGGACCGGCACGTCACTTTTCTCGGAGCCCTCGCCCCGGAAGAATATGCTCTGTCGCTGGCGAATCTGGATATCGGCGTCGCGCCTTATTGCGGCATCGCTGAATTCACAGGGCTCAAGCTATTTGATTACAAGGCAGCTGGTCTCGCAACTATAGCGAGTGGCCGCGACGGACAGCCCGACGTGATAAAGGACGGAATTAACGGGCTCATTGTAAAACCTTGCGATGAGGACGAACTACTCGGCTCGCTCATTACGCTGGTTTCAAACTGCGCCTTGCGCCGTTCGTTTGGACGTAGGGCTCGAATCGAAGCAGAGCGGAGTCATTCGTGGCGGCATACAGCTGCGGGCATTAACGCCATTATCACAACAAGTGTTGGCGAGTTTTCCAGATCCTGACAATCCACCGAGACCAACGGTTCTCCATGCAACCGTTTTATGTAGGAGGAGGTTTTAGCTGCTGGTCAGATTTGATCGGCTGGCACTTGCCCGTGCCTGCTACTCCAAGCCTGATTATCTGAATATTGTTGCCGAACTTATGGACCTCGAGATCCTTAAATTCCTCAACCCGTTGAAGCTCCGTTCCCAGCTTGGTGCGTTTTGCCCCCCAACCAACCTGAATCACCAGAATACGATCGGTCGGGTCCAAGCCAAAGTTGCGTGCCATCTCCTGGCACTTACCTGAAAAACTATCGGATTGGAAATCTCCAGTGACAGCATCGCCGGCGACAATCCGATTATTTCTACACTTAAACCGCACAAACCCTGGGACTGATTTGTCGAAAGAGACAGCTTCGTCTCTGCAGAGGTAATAGCGCAACAGGATGCTGGACTGATTGTCGATAAAGATTAAGTCCGCGGGCGAAATCTGCCCTTCCGCAAATTGCAAAGCTCGGTGTAGTTGTTGTTTGCTCTGGTCTGAACGAGTCATTCCGGGCTCTTGCGACTGACCAAACCCCTGCGAAATCGCAACCATGAGAACCGCCACGGCCATTCCCGGTCCAGTACGGTAGCTAACTGCTTTCGTTAGAAACGCGCTGACTCCTGCGATCATGAAAACAGCAAGGAATACAGAGTGACGTGTAGGACCGTAAGGGTAGAAACCAGCGATCGCACTTACCAAGCCCAGCACAAATGGCAAGATGAGCAGTATGCCGAATTCGCGTGGGCCACACTGGCTCGCCATTTTGATTTTTGCCAGAAGAAAAAACACGACACTCAACGCGAACATGATGAGTGCCGTATTGCCGATGGTTGGGTCGCCAAACACGAACTGGAAAACTCCTACAGTTTGGCGGAACAGGAATGACGGAAGATGTTGCGTGGTGGGATTAAAATAAGAATTGGCCAGCCATCCCTCTACCGCCCGTCTCTCCATGCCACTTCCCCTGAGCCTGGAAATATGGGACTTGTATAAGACTCCAAGAAGCGCAACTACTCCGGCTTGTCCCAGAAGCCAGGCTACCTTTAGTCGAAGCGGAGTACGTCGGTTGATAAAGCATGACAAGGCATAACCGCCCCCTGCCGCGGCGACCAGGAACGCAGAGTAATTTGAGAGGATCGCCAGGTAGAGCGAGATGAAAGAAAGCGCCATCAACCTCACTTTGTTTTCTGCAAGGGCGTGATCGAGAAGGAAGAAAACGGCCCCAACCAGCATTAGTAGTAACGAGTAGGCGCGCACTTGCGCCGACAGCTCAACCAGTGGGGGAAGAAACGCAGCCAGGATGAGCGCGATTAGCCCTACTGTTCGGTTAAAGGTATTGGACAGCCACTTGAATAGTAGCCAGCAGAAAGCAGTGCCGGCGATGATCGAGGGAATGCGAAGCATCATTTCCGAACTTCCCAGATTTCGCCAGTAGTAGAGCAACAGAATAAACAGCGGCGGATGTGGGTGGTTCACACTTGCACGGTAGGCAAGTTTGAGGGAGGGTTGGTCGGCAACCAGATAGTGTTCAGCTTCGTCGGGGTTGAGGAAGGTTCCCGCAGCCGCCTCTAGCCGCAAGAGAAGACCCAGGGCCAGGACCAGCCCTCCAATCAGGACAGCATGTTGAGATAACCACGCATCCCAGTGATCCAACCAACTCATCAAGGATTCCGCTTTGGACGTTCGCTCCAGCATCAGAAATCCTCTCCCGAAGAGCTGCGGCAAATGGAGGGGTCTTAAACTTCAGTGCTTCTTCAGCGCCCTCTTAATAGCCTGTTCCGCGAGCGGCGCCATCACGGCGTAGCCGCGCGCATTAGGGTGTAACCCGTCTTCGCTTAAATCCCTGCGGAGCTTGCCGCTTTGGTCTGCCATAACCGAAAAATAATCGAGATAAGTGTAACCGTTCTCCGAAGCATACTGCCTAATCCACGAATTGAGTTTGACGATCCGGTCCGGTGACCGACGTTCAGTTTGTATGAGATTTCGGCCGTCGGCGCGATGGCCGTAATCGCTGACTGGTAAGACCGAGGCGAGCACTACTCGGACGCCATGGGCCCGGGCCAGATCAGCCATGCTGGAAAGATTGTCCGCGATTTGTTCCAGCGTGGTTGGCCCAGTGTTGCCGGCGATGTCGTTAGTTCCCGCCAGGATCACTATCACCTTCGGTTGTAGAGCGATCACGTCCGCCTTGAACCGGATCAGCATTTGAGGACTTGTCTGACCGTCGACCCCGCGATTGATATAGGCTTTGCCAGGAAAGAATCCGCCAGATGCGGGCCGGCTCCAGAAGTCGGTGATCGAGTCACCAAGGAAGACCACTCGTTTCTCAACCTTTGCCGTCGCGACCAACGCCGCGTTCGCCTCTCTGTATCGACTCAACTCCGGCCAGTCCCTCAGGCGCCGCTCCATAACCTTCACTCGCTTCCTGAGGGGCTCGACTTCGGCGCAGTCAGACGAAGGAGACGACGACGATTGTGGCGCGGTTTGAGCACATATGTTCTCGGCCCCCGCTAATAGAGCTAAGGTCGCAAAACTAACGAACCAGGAAATCCGTTTCAACCTTCTCACCTCCTTAAAGCTTTGACCGGCACAGTTCATTTCTTCACGCGCAACGTCAGCAGCAGTAGCGGCCGCATGAGCGACCAGAAATCTCGCCTTAGCCTGATGTTACTCGTAGGTAGGCCGTCCGTCGGATAGCATTTGGCTACCGGCACCTCCGCATATTTATAACCCAGGGACAGCACCTTGTAGTGCAGGTAATATTCCAGTTCGTACCGGTCCAGCCATGTTTGAGACACATCGATATTTGGATCGTCAAGTAGCGAAAGCCTATAACCTCGAAATCCATTGGTAACGTCCGTTAGTTTCCTGGTGAAACGGATTGACCACAACCAGGCGACTGCCCGGGTGATAATACGACGTACGAGAGGAGTAGCTTTGGCGGTTTCCGCGATAATAAATCTGGACCCTTGAACATAATCGGCGCCTGCGCAGATCGGCTCCAGTATGGCGGATATGTCAGCCGGATTATCCTTATTGTTTCCCGCCATGACCAATGCCACCTGAACGCCATGCGCCTTCAAGTAAAAGAGCCCAGTCCGTATGGCTGCGCCGACACCGAGCCGTCGATCGTGTTTCAAAACCGCGACCGGGAATTGTGCCGTCACGGCCGTGGCGCCATCGTCTGAACCGTCATTAATCACGACTACCTGACAAGGAGATGTGAAGTCGAACCTTGGCAGCAGCAACGCCAATCGCGACTCGTTAAAGACGGGGATCACTACACCAAAGTTGATCACCATTTCTTTGCTTGCTTGAAGGGAGTCAGTGCCGCCTTGAGAAGGAGCGCCCGGAAGCGCGATAGAGGGCGCAAATTTGATCGTCATTGAGTGCGCTATCTTAAGGGCCGCAAGTGACAAAGACAATCTCGCTACGAGTCAGAGAGCACCTGATTGATGATTCACACGCCGCTACTCGAACTTGCGCGCGCTCCTGTGCCACTGGGTTTTGTTTCCAGACGCTTATTCTGATAATTGTCGCTCTTGAACACTAGCATCTTCCTCAATTGGTCAACGATTTAGTGAATAGTTTTACGAGGTGAAGTTGTTTTCCGAGGGCTGCGGCGGTTCGTTCGCCGTCCCAAAGAAATTCGATAAGAATCCCTCCTAACAACAGTTCGCACGTCCGATGGCCGATATGACAGTTTGTCAGCTGGTGTAGTCCCGTGTCGATGCTGAACGTACAAGCTGCGTCGTTTTGTGAGTCTGCAAGGCTCTTTCAGTTAGGAACCCCTAGTTCGATTAGTTGATTCCTACGCCTGACTGCACCTGAGAAAAGTACTGTGCCTCCGTCAAGCGAGTAATGCCCCGGCGGCTCTCAATGGGTTTGGCCTTGATAACAAACTCCGGCAGACAGGCTCGTCAACCGGATCCCACTATTTTTTAAAGGACCACCTCGGCAGTCTCCGGATAGAAAGAGCCCGAGTCGTTAACGCCCGTGTTTCAGAATTACATTCCCTATTGGAATGTTTAGGTCTAAGCGCCTATGGCTTTTCGTTGCATTTCTTCCACGCCTTGTTACAACCATTATCGCAAGTGTTTTGTTGGCTGATGCAGTAAGCGGAATCGTTTGGATTGTTTTTATCGCAGGTTTCGCGCTGATTTAAGCAAGACTTTATGCAAAAGTCTCTCTTAGTTTCGCAATCACTTGAGCTACTGACAATGACCGTAGTGTCCTTGCCAGTGGTCACGTGTCGGCGTTCCGTGCCATAGAGGAACGCACTCAAGGAGAAAGCAAGAAATAGTGACAGCGAGAGTAGAACAGGAAAACGGTGTGTACGTTGCATGGTGTGAGCCTCCGAGGGTTTGAAGATCAAGCGCTTTGCGAGGGTTTACAAGAAGCTTATATCACGCTTTTTCAAATTTAAGACATATTAACCTTTGCTAACAACATATTAACCTTTGGTAACAAGCAACTTTTGCGTGATTTGGAGATGATCGTATTGGGAGGTGTCCCACAAGTCCCGGCGCGAAGGATCATCATCAGAGTTCACTATTATGCGGCTGAAAGACAAACGCTTTCACCCGTGGTTTCTGTGGGGCTTTCTCCGAAGTTCCGAAGTCAGAGCGAGGTTGCTTTCGCAGTCAACAGGAATGAATCGTCATCGTATTGATTGGGATTTGCTGCGAAACCTGCCAGTGCCAGGGCTTTGCCTAAATAGTCCCGTTTGCCCAAAAAGTAAAGAGGTCGCAAACCCTCTGCCCAAAAAGTCAGCCGCTTGCCTAAAAAGTCCTTTGAGGGTTTGGAGTGAGACAGGCGAAGGGCGCAGCGCCGGGGACATGCACTAAGAGGAAATTACTGACGGCTTGGTTATCCGAAGATCAAAGCTATTACTAAGACCGCGAATGCCGCCTGACCAAACGAGAGTCCCAACGCCTCGCCCAACTTGACCCAAGCCCCGCACTTCGGGCAAACGAGTCCGAGTATGGCTTCAGGGACATTGACGTTTTCTTCGTGGCCGCAACCCTGACAACGGAGACCTTTAGTAGTCCGTTGCATGAATGAAATCTCCTTTTAAGTGAGGGTAACGCAGACTCCAAAAAAGTCAAGAGTTTTAGCAAAATAGTGAGGGTACAAAATTAGGGCGAGTTCCAGTTGTGTACTGCTGAAACTTGCTCAAAAGAGTTCGCGTCTGCGAAGATGCCAACCGCGATGCCTCTAAGCCCGCTCGAAAACTACAACAAGCTAAAAAAGACGTTCATGAAGGATGTCAAAGGTGCGGCTAATCGTGCCTTGATCGCGGACTGCTTTCGTGCGTCGCTGGATTTCGTCTCGGCTCTACCACGCGAGCCACTCCATTCTTTGGTCCCCGGCAAAGACTACTTCGCCTTTGTTAACGCAAAGGGCAAACTTTCAAGGGCCGTCAATAGCGCGTTATTCGGTCCGGACTTTCCTGAATGGGAAGCATTTCAAGGCGCACTTGAAGCAAACGATCTGACGGGGTTTGACTCTGACAGAATCACTCGGCTGGTTTACTCAGTCGCCATGAGTTTCTGTTGCTACATTGATCTACTTCACACCGGAGATCAAAAGACGCCGGGCACGTTCTTTGAGTACCTAATAGCTCACCTGTTTGCTTGGCGACTGGACGTGAACCCAGAGCGCAGTATTCAGGTTTTGAACCTTGACATGAAAACGTTCCTGCCGACCGATTTTGTTTTTAACTTGGGAATAGAGAAGCCAAAGTTTCATCTGCCAGTTAAGACCTCAACACGAGAGCGAGTGATCCAGGTGTGGGCGCATCAACGTGTGCTAGACGGCGTTTTCGGGACAGCCCGCTTTTTGGGAACGCCAGTAATTCTGACGGAAACTAAAACAGGGAAGGCAAAGAGGGCGGTTACTGAAATCTGTCTGCCTGACCAGTGGCGCATCTATCAGTTGCACGTCGCTCAACTCAAGCGCATCTACTATCTCGACACGCCAGCGGCCTATCTGAAACTTAACGAGGTGTTTCCTCCGCTGCACGTGAAGCAGTTTGGGGACTTCTTTTTTGAGGCCGACTCTTTATCGGTTTAGGTTTGCGGAACACTAGGAAATATGAGTGGTTTTTCCTCGCGTGATTTTGCTTTAGTATTCGACTCACGCCGGGCCGGTTCGTCCGAAGCAAAACAAACAAGTCCTCCACGATGAAACCATTTGCCGAAAGCTCGTTGACGATCTCGACATGCGTCAGCCGTTGTCTATTGGCGCACACTTCATCTTGGCATTTGATTATCAGGATGCCATTTTCCCTGAGCACTCGATACGCTTCCTTAGCGCCTTTGAAGTACAAGTCCAAAACCGCCTCGTGATATTTGACGGTAGGATTCTCAGTTCCGTTGTTCTGGTAGTACCGCTCAAAATTCTGGTGGTTCTGGTGCGCCGTACCACCGGGAGTGTGCATGTACGGTGGGTCAAAGACCACGCATTCTATTGACGCATCCGCATACGGCAACTTGCGGCAATCCACGCCGGATCTAAGATCGGTCGCCAGTAATTCATAATTATCTGTCTCGACCTTTTTCCAGAAAACGCCTTTGCCATACGTTACGTCCGCTATCCTGCTGCCCTCAGGAACGTAGAGTGATAACACTAGAGGGAACACGTCGTCGTTGGTTCCCTGATGAGCAGAAAAGACAAGTTTGTTAGTGGAGATGCCGTTCGCAACGCGGGTCGTCTTTTTCGGTTTCACGCTCACTGACTCCGGTACTGACTCCGGCTCCGACCTTTCCATAACTGCTGCTACTGTTTCTGACATGGATAGACTCTTTATCGTTTCTTGCCTCGGCGGCCATTGGTTTTGACGTTATGGATACGCGGTTCGTTCCAGTAAGCGTTGTGACAACTTGAACACGTTCGGGGCGGATTACCAGGGTTTCTCAAGTCTTTGGGGAACCACTCATAGCCACAGCGACCGCATTGGTACATGGGAACTTTGACCTCGACTATCGGCACGGCTGACGCTTAATAGCACTTGGGAAGCACTGTCGTCAAGTCAATTGTTTGTGCCCATTTGTTACTTACCATTTGTGTTTATCCACTTATTGCAAACCACTGGTGTTTAACCAGTGCTTCTGATCCAGTTCGGGACGGTCAAAAGCATTCCGCTATTCAGATAGCGAAAGGCTTGCGTCAGCCCAAAACTTCGCCTCGATTTTTAGTTCGAACATGCTCTGGATCACGCAGCAGAGGTTATGGCAGAGCACCTTGCAGAGCGCCTCATTCACCTGTGCTGTCTTAGTCCGGCTCCGCAGGGAGTCGCCAAACTTCGCCTTGATCATTGAGAAGGTAGATTCGACGTTGCTGCGTTTGTGGTACTGCTGCAAGAACCATTTTTGATTGAACGAATAATAATGAAACATGCGCCTCCAAAGCGTGTTGGCGCTCTTGAGAGCCGGGGCACTGTTTGACTTGAACGGAATGTAAGGCATGGCAGCATGGCCTACCACGGTTTTCAGATTAGCTGCTGACAGGTAAGCCTTGTCTGCGGAGACTTCCTGCATAACGAAATTCTTGGCCGTCGCATCAACTAGCTGTTTGAAGTACGGGCTATCGCCAGCAAAGCGGTCGCTGATTTCAACCGCAGTCACGATGTTGGTCTTGACGCCGCATATCAAGTGAACCTTCACCCACTCGCGTTTGTTCATAAGGTGAGGGTTCGTATATTTCGCGTCAACCCACTGGAAGAAACGGCTAGTCGAGAAACCGGATGAGTCAACCGCAAAGTCGGATTCGATGGTAGTGAGAGGCAGACTGCTTTCCTCGATTAGCATTTGCAGGTAGGGCGTCAAAGCCTCATCCTCAAAGTAATTGAAAATGGAGTTATAGCAGGGCAGCTTTGAGATGTACCCCTTCGCGTGAGCGTCCCGCAAGTCACTCATAAAGCGACGGGCTGAAACAGTCGAGTAGACCGTCGGACTATGACTCTAAGACGGAGAAACCGACTACTGGCGAATTGTGCAACGAGTGTAAAGCAAAACGCGCCGCTTCGAATTGCAGCTAAGGCTCGCAACCACGAGCACTAGAAGCAACCCGAAACGTAAAAGTTGCTTGGCGACCAGCAAAGTATAGGACGCGCACGCTACGCCGATAATCGACGCCTCGACGTGCCGCAAACTTATCGAAACACGCTAAGCAAACAACCTTATTTACCAACCTCTTTGGGACCACCTTTTCCCAAACGGAGTCCGAGACATTGAAGTTGAACCCGTCCCGGACTCCGCAGTTTTTGCATGTTTGCCCCAACCCTCTTTACCTCAAACCCTCTTGCCCAAAAAGTCCTGGGTCTGCCCAAAAAGTACGGCTGGAAAATCTGTCTGCCCATAATGTCCCACCATGACCCGCCTTTTTAGGCAAAGCCCAGTGCCAGTCTTGAGTAAAGAGGTTCAGAAGAGAATAGGGGAGCAGTTTAGGAAAACAGTTGAACAAGCGAGACGGGCTGAGAAAGAAAAGCAAGAAGCATCATCCGATCTCAGTTCCTTGCTGAATCTGGACAACGAGTGGGCCGTCAATAGGCTGAAAGCGGCGAAGCCTCCGAAATAAAAATGAGTAGCTATGAACGCTTAAAAACGACGGGACGATGTGTCGTTTGCAAGCGGCCCCGTGGGAAGACAGGCACGACAACCTTTTGCCGGAAGTGCGCTGATAACGCCGCTGCAGACACGCGCCGCCGGCTCAGAGAGCGAGTGAAGAAGGGTCTCTGCGTTAGGTGCATTCAGCCTCTTGGGAAGGACGCTACCAAAATCCATTGTAGAAATTGCGCTGATGAGATGGCAGCAAGAGCAAGAGAGCGAAAGCAAACTCGCAAGATTAGCGCCGCCTCTTAACTGGTATCCAAGTATAATGACAAGTCCCGCGCTCGTTAGCATGAGGAATTCAATAACGAGATCAATCCTCTTTTCGCTACGCATTTCCGGCGCGATCGCTATTGCGATCGGCCCTGTCGCGCCAACGGGTACGCTCGCAATCACCATGTTGGTCCCTGAACACAAGCCGACGATTTCAACAACGTCTATCAAAGCATTCCAGAGAAGCCCGCGCAAACGTTCGCGTATCAGACATCGAATCGAGAAACGCAGGACGATAGCCAGTAGATGCGATGCTTAATTCGACTCTCGACAGAACCCGAAAAAGATCAGAAGACCCGAATGCCAGCCGTCCGCTCGCCACTGCTTGAGTTCCTAAGCGGCGTACGAGTGATCGAAATAACTGTGCGTACAAGAATGTTGTCTTGTCTTCACAGATTTGTAGCAAGTGGACAATACAGAAAGGTTGGGTTTGACTCGAGGCATGAGGTTGTTTCCTGTGATGTAAGGCAACGAGGCCCCTTCGGCGAAAAACCGGGTGGACACTATAACGACGGGGAAATATTGCAAGCCCTTTTCGTTGGACTCAAAGACAACTTGGCTTGAATGACCTTTCTGGACACTAGCCTAAGAATTGTCATTGGCAGTTCGTCCGGTCAGCTTTCGCCCTCATTGCTGCTTCGCCTCAAACTCTAGATAGTCTAAATGACCATCAACTGTTTTTCCCATCAAGCGCGCATTTTGAAGCGCGTGGTCGCGTCGACTATTTGAGAGCAACTGGCGTCCTAGAAGCGCTGGTTCCGCACTGCTCCCCAGACTGAGACCTCCCAGTACTATCCTACTTGTGAAGTTCCGCCCGTACCTGAAACAACTGCGAAGATGGACGGCGAACGACGCAACTCTGCACCACCAGGCTGCGTTGCCCGGGAAAGCGCAAATGATCGAATAGACGTTGACGCTCGCCGTCCGAACGCTCACCGAATTTGAGCGGGATGTGCCCTTCGTTCTGTTTTATCTCCTCGAACCGGAATGGAACCAGGCGCGGCTCATCACTCCGTCGCTGCCCGCTCGCGATGAGACCGGCGAGGTCGGCGCCAGCAGCAAAGGACTTCGAGATAACGGTTATTGTTCTCGGAGAGTCTGTTGACACTCAGTAAGTTCGGAACTATCGTATGCGCGTTCATCTCGAAGGCTGAATTCTCATGGGCCTCTGCTGATGCATACTCGCTAGATCCAGCCTTGAAATAGACTCGTACAGATTTGGCGGTATTGACTGACCGAAACAAGAGCGGCGACGCGGAAGCGCACAGCCTTTTAATCATCCTTGGATCTTCCCAAGGATCGAGAAAAGGATCCTGACGGTTTCTTCCTATTAGTAGGATGTAGCATGAGCCTATGGCAAGTAGTTGGGGCGCGACAAGCGGCGTTCACATTACTGCTGAGTGATGCAGTTCTGCGTTCGCCTAATAATTACCTGAACCCATTGGGTGTGGGCGCATTCGCGCTGTCCGAGGCAGGGGAAGTCAGAGGTGAACCTTATAAGTATGGCTTGTACCTCCACGCGATGCGCATCGACGACCAGTTTGGCCCGACCTTTATGGAGGCACCAGATTGGTTCCCGTTAAGTGAGCTCGAGCCGATTAAGCAGCAGTTGGAGGTAGACTTCCCGGAAGAGGCGAAGATATTTCTGGAAGATGGATGGGCATTCATTGGTCCGCCACCCACTCTGCACGCTGGCACAGGAGACCTAGCGCTGACAACTGCGTCGATAGGAACCTTCGGTGCTCAAATAACTTGGGGTTCTGCCCATGGGTTGCTGACCGCCGGACATGTCGGTGGTTCAGTGGGCAATTTAGTCCACGCATTATCTCCGGGTAGCTTCAGCTTCCCTGCGCAACAAGTTGGCAAGGTCGCCTTCTGCCAAACCGCGGCTGCGGCAGGGGCAAACGGCGGTGCTGACATAGCCGTAGTCGAGTTAAGCGGCAACCAGCCGATCTCATGGGGTGGTAAACGATCTTTTGTAGCTCGGCCACTTGACCCTATTCAGGTAATCCGCAATGCCGGACCTGCGCAAGCATTAGTGAAAGGTATGTACCGATGGCTGGCGTATCCAGGTACCAATATAGTCTTCGCTGATACATACATGACAGACCAACCAATTACCCAACCGGGTGATTCCGGTGCGGTTGCCATCGACCCCCAAACCGGTAACATCGCCGGTCACGTAGTTGGAGGAACCGCTCAAGTGGCATCGTACATCCAGGAAATCGACTACCAACTAAGGACCATCGCCGCGAATGCTCAATTCGCTAATATTAGTTTGTGATGTACTCTGCTTGTTCTTTGTTTAGCGGAGAGCTGACGCGGTACATGTTATTACTTCCAAGGAGGAATTCATGCCAGCCATAATCTTCGCGGTGTACGCTCTCGGCATCTTGACGATCATTTCATTTCTCGTGTTCGTCATTCTTTTGTTTCGGTACCTCAAGCAAACACGTACTCCGGTTACTCAACAGCATAACGGTGCCGTCAGAGCCGATCAACTGCAAGCCTTTGAACCGCAGAAGATCTTGGAGAGTCTGAAGGACGCTCTCTACGCTACAGCCGCCCTTGCCAAGGCACTCAACGATGCCAAACCAGTTGTCCTGGCAGCAGTTCTAACAATTCTTTTTCTACTCTGTTGGCTCTTATCGCTGACGCTACTCGTTATTTCACGACTGCACAGTTAAGACTAATCCGCGCAAGAAGTGTGCCCGTGGGAGGGAGACTGGCCCGAGAACGCAACATAGGCCAGCGTGAGCCGTTCGAGCGCTCGAATTAAGATCCAGAGCCTAGAGTCCAGTGGTGTCCGTAGTCCGAAGTAAGCAGGACGGGGCCTCTTTCGCGCTTATCCAAGTATTGATAAAGCGTCATTTTGCCAGTTCCGTCGGATTGCATATCTATTTCCTTAATAGCTGGCCATAGATTGTACCGTTTCATGAATTCTTCGACCGGCAACTCTTTGTTAGCGTCCCACACAAACCAGGTGCGCCCGCTATCGGTCGTGACGATATAGTAGTTGCCGATGAATACATAGGCTACATGATTAAGCACAAAACGGATCTGATCCCCCGGCATTGACATCACTTGATCCGCCTTGTACGTGATGATTTCGTGCCAATCTTCGGAACCTACTGCGGCAGATTGAAACACATAGCGAGCGCCGGGCAACGCGAATGGTACGAATTCCCGATAAGCAGTTACTCGAATCCTAAATTCTGAGTTAGCGACTTCAAATTTATCAAAGGCCTTAGAGCGCTGGGAGGCCGCATAAAGAAGAATGCTGCAGGCAAAGATGCCGACAACGAGGGCCAACGTCACGAGAATGTAAGTTTTTTTTCTAGTCCTCATTTCTTGCGACTCCCATTAGTTAATTTCCGGCGTTTTCGCCGCTGCGAGTTGAGGCAATCTGGTTGCGACTCTCGTCGCCCTTAAACCAGAATGAGTCGGGACAAAGAATCCGATACCTTAACGCGGGGCACAGATATTTTTTCTTATCCAGTCTGCTAGTCCTCTTGCAGACAGCTCTCCGCTCTGGCCGGGCACACCTCCTGTCATTCTCTCCCCCATCGGAACCGTCGCGCTATTCAATGCTATATCCGCCCTCCCCGAAGGCGTCCCAGCGTCTTCTCTACTATTAGCGCGCTCCAACGGACTTGGTATGCCGGAGTAACCCATGATTAGACCAAAGACAGCATGCCTGGCCTGATTATCACTTCCCGGCTGTCGATCAATATAATCCCTTGCAAACCCCTCAGTACCAAATTCGGGACTAGGATTAAACCCGTGCTCCCGCGCATGCTCCCGCGCAAATGCTACGCCCAGCACAGTGGCTGAACCAATTTCGGTAAATCTCTGCGCCAACGCATCCATAAAGGCGTTAACATTATGTGGAAAGGAATTAGTGGAGGGATTCTTATTATTCTCGAAGATGTCTTTGGCTATCTTCTCTACCTCATTCGCGAAATCATAGCAATCCTTTCGCGCTTTAGTCTCTTGGGGATCGGGTTTCTCCCGTCCAGGCCCGCCGCCGTCAGTAGGAAGATTAGGAAACGGCGACGGAAAATGCCAAAAGCCACATGCATTTCCCATAAACTCCCTGCCCTCCCAAAGGGTTCCACAAACCCAAGCTATTGCTAATCCGCTCGGATCTACCAAGTTGACCGGATCGCCTTGGACGTAGGCATAGCGATTGAAGCTTTGTGGATTGGTGGTATTGTAGCTGCCCTCATGCGGATCGGGTTGATCGAAGCGCGACTGCCAGCGATTGTAGCGGCGGAACATTGCTTCGTCGCTGCCGTTCCCATCACGATCGTAACTAGTGAACTTCTTTGGTTGAAACGCTACGTTGTTTGAACGGGCAGTATCCGCTCCCCATGGGTCGATCTCTATCGTGCTGACAATAGCCCCAGCGCTGTTCGTTACTCGCTTCGACTTCGTAACCGGGTCTTGATGCATCCAGTAGACTCCTGCTTGCTGCACCGCCAAGAGTTGAGAGCCCGCGTAGACGTAGCCACGCGTCCAGCCGCCTGTGCTGTTCATCTCCGCCACCACCTCCCCGCCCAACACAGTCGAACGCAGGTAGTAAGTGATCGTTCCATTGTCGTTCTTCTTTACGCGCAGACCATCGCCGTCGTAATTTTGCGTCAACGAGTAGCCGCCGTATGAAGCTGTCGCCTGCTGGCCCGTGGCATCGTAGGTAAACGTCTGACCCAGATCGTTGGTCAGGTTTCCCATTGCGTCATAGCTGAAACCATTGCGCCGGTTGCCGGTGTAGGAGTAGGTGATGTCGGTGGAGACGCCGGGCGAGCCGCCCTGCACTTCACCGCCCCAACCAAACTTGTGCGTCACGTTTCCCCAAACGTCATAGTCGTAGCCTTGCGAATAGGGCCCATCCATCGTGCCCCATTGCCCAAAGCCCACATGCGCCCGAGCCTCGGCTCCCGAATGAGAAATCACCAGCCGCCCAAGGTGGTCATACTCATAGGAACGATCAAGCGTGGAATCGTAAATGCTCTGCGCGTAGCTTACGCGAGCGGTAGACTCGTGGAAGTAGGTGTCGTTATAAGTATAGTTGTAGCCCAGCACATTTGAGACGTCCCATTTAGTCGGCCGCAGGCGGTTGTCGTAAAGGGCTGATAAAGATTTGCCATCGCCGTAGTTCATTGCCTTGGTGGCTCCGAAAGCGCGATAGCTCAAGTTGCTCGCATAACTCGTCACGCCAGAATAGCCCGAGCCGGTGACTGCCGTCGGCCGGCCTACCTTGTCGTAACTGTAGCCCACCTGTGCGCTCCACTGATTGCTGATTGAAGTTAATTCGCTAGCGAGGTTGTACTGATAGCTAAGACTGAAATACATGCCGCTGAGCGAACGAGTCTCGGAAGTCATTCGCGATAGTTGGTCGTAGCCGTAACCCACTGAGCCCAGACCGTCCGTCATGGAAGTGCGATTGCCGGCGGCGTCATAGCCGAAATACACGCTCGGCGTAGCAGCGACGTTCTGGCCCGAAATGACGCCGGAAAGATCGTAGGACACACTCGACACTAAGTGTCGCGGGTTGTAGCTGAAAATGGACTTCGCACCCCGTGCGTCAGTCACTATGTTGGCCGTGTCGTCGCTGTTATAGCTATAGGTTGTTGTGCCTTGTTCTGGTGTAGTGCGCGATTGCAGCCGCCCGTAACCGTCGTAGGCGAAGCTGCGCGATTGACCAGCCTGACTGCTCAGGGAAATCTGGTCGCGTACGTTGTAGGTATAGGTGGTCGTCGCATAGACGCTGGCATCCCAGTGAAGCTCTTCCACCTTCCAGAGGCGGCCTAAGGTGTCCTTTGTCAGACGCCGCTGTCGCCCATGTTCATCCGTGAGCGTGGCCACTTCTCCTCCGGCGCAGCCACAGCCGCCGTAAGTGATATTCCTTGTCGTGCCATCAGTATTGATCGTCTGCGTCGGACGGCCCTTCCAGTCATAGGCCTGCTGCGTGTAGCGCCAGCCGCCCTGGGTTGGTGAGACGTAAACGTCGTCGCCAGTGGCCTCCCAGTTGATGGTCGTCTCAGTGGGATTCGATTGCTGAATTAGTTGTTCCATATTGTTGTAGATCAGGTACTGCCCACTATAGAGACCTGTGCTGCCGGGATGATCAGACGCCCTGGCGCGAACACGACCGGCTCCATCCAAAAGCGTAGTCGCAAAAGCTCTCAAGGAGACGTTATTTGCAGGTATGGAATTGGGATCAATCGTGGTGAATTGATTGACCTCAGTCATGGTGTTTGGGTAAACCCGTTCCGTGTAGCCTGAGTTCACGTCATTTGTCACCCGCTGTATGCGCCCTACTGAATCATAAGTGAAGCTCACGGTAGGGGGCGCCTGGCCCGCATTAGGCGAGGGCGTTTGCCTCCAGGTAACTGCGCCGAAGTCGAAATTGTACTTGATTAAAGACTGGAAGCCTTCTGCGTCAGTTAGCGCTGTCGGATAGGCAAAGGTGGGAGTGTGGTTCACTCCATCCGAGAATGAGTCGGCATAGCCAATGCTGGTCTGGTGCCCAAGGGCATCGCGTTCAAATATTGTAGAGCCGGCTGCGTTGTAGCCAATCCGATGTTGTTGAATAGCCTTCGCCGCGTTGTTAATGTCGGTTACGTCCCAGCGCGACACGGCCGAAAGGTTGCCACGCCCCGTGACAAAGGCAACGCCGTAGTTAGTAGCATCGTGCTGCGTCGCAGCCTGCGGCATGGCGGCCAGATACTCACCGGCCCAGTCGTAGTCAAAAGTCGTTTTTGAAACGTAGGCACCAGTGGCTTGATCGACAACATTCACGGCGCTGACCAGCCCAATGATGCGCCGGTCTATATAAGCGTTGCCGAGGTTATAATCCTTGATGGTGCGGCGAATAATTGTTGTGGCGTCTGCCGCATATTCGCTCACCTCGTAGGGCAAACTATAGGAGGCATAAGCGCCGTAATCGATCGTGACACGCTTGCGATTGCCTTCGGCGTCATAGATGTTTATTTCAATGACGCGCGGATTCTTCGGATAAGTCAGATTCACATCGTCCTGCGTCCAAGCGACGGTCGTCCATTTCCTTGGAGCATTGTTGGTTTCATCCGTAGCACTAGCGAAGTTCTTCGTGCTAGTGGTCAGTCCTGTCTGCCAGCCGGTAGTGGCAAAGAACTCTTTGTAGATCGTTAGATCAGGGAAGGTCACTTTGCTCCAGGAGTTGTCAGCTGCCACTGCGTAGGCAGTGACCGCCTCTTCGCTAGCTACTGCAACCCCATCCGTATCGCCGTTCCAGTTTTGCGCCCAGTCCCGGCGCTCTGTGAAACGCGGACAGTCCGTCTGCCCGGCGCTCGCGTCCACATTGTACGAAGTGTAGGCCAGCAAATGATTGTCAGCTGCGTAGTGGTTGATGCGATTTACCTGGCCGAAGGCAGCGTTGTAGTTGAACGTGAAATAAGAACCATCGGCGAGAGTGACCTGAGTTAACACTGTCACCGAATTGTTGTTCGGACCGTTAACCAGCAACCCGCCACCGAACTGCGGCGCAACCGTTACCGATCCGTAATTGAACGTGGCCCAGTCGTGGTTGGCGCCGGCCCAGGTCTGGCGAATAACTTGCAGGTTACCATCGGGGTAATAGACAAATGTGATCACTCGACCCAGGGTGTCGGTGATGGTTTGGAGGTGGCCATTGGTGGCGTCGTAAGTGGCTGAGATGTAATTGCCGTTGCGATCCTTGATTTCTGTGCAGCGATACTCGTTGTTAACCGTCACATGTGTGAAGGTGAACTGCGTGCCATCCGAGCCGCGCACCGTTAGGGTCTGCGTCGATATCGGCGTGAATAGCCACTGTTGATTTGCGCCGCCGGTGTAGCTCCATTGCTGCAAGTTGACTCCCGGAGAATAAGATCCGTTGGCAACTTGCAGTACCTTCCCGCTATGACGGGCGATCAGTTTGTAGTAGCCGCTGCCGGTCGGAACAATCTGCCATTGTTCATGAGCTGCGCCTTCCGACCAGTCCCACTGCACCACGTTGGCGCCATTTGCATACGAAACTGCAGCTACCGCCGCCACTTTCCCGCTATGGTGATTGACAAGCTTGTAGTACCCAGAGTCAGTTGGCACCAACTGCCATTCGAAATTCGTGTCGTTCCAGGGGTTGGGCCACTGCACAACTTGTGCACCATTAGCCATTGAGGTTCCAGCGACCGCCGCGGATTGGCCGCTATGAAGGGCACTAATGGCGTAGTACGTGCTGTTCTCTTTGAGTTGGGTATACGTGCCGTCCGCCGATTCATATACACCGACGCTGACTTCGCGCATCTCGACACGTTGACCCGATGGAGTAACCATGAGATATGCGTTGGCATGTGCCTGACTATTGAAGAACTTCTGCTGCAATATGGGCAGGCCCAGCCGAAAGCCTGGAGCGGGACTGCCGAGATCAGCGTTGTATTTGATGTATGACCCATCCTTGGTCCAGACCAGCGAGTTGTAGGACAGCGATAGGTTAAGATCCATGCCGGAGCGTCCTGTCAAGCCCAGGAGCTGTTGACTCCAATTGAAATTGCGCGAGCCAAGATCAACTCCCGCTTCGCCAGTCTCATTTACCAGGAGTTTCCGCGCCGTCGAGAAGTTAGGATCATTCGGTGGGTAGTATTGGCTGCCGCCACCGCCGCTCTGCGGATCACAATCCGCACACATCAGGTTGGATTGAATCGGCTGTCGCAGTTGCGGTTGTCCGGGCCTGACGTTGCGCAGTTGATCAAGGTTGGGAAGGTTCGGCGCGGGCGCGCCTGTCACCGGAACTGGCGCGGGAGCACGCAGTCCGTCATGTCCGTTGGCGCGCCCCTCATTGTTATCCTGTCGTAGAGCGGGAGGTACGTAACCTTGACCATTACCTTGTCCGTTGCCGCCTCCCTGATTCCCTCTATTGCTTTGGTACGGGTTGCCTCTGATCGCGGTAAGGGCTGCGGCTGCGTCGACCACGCCTCCTGAAGAGACCTTGCCCGACAGTGATGCTACCTTGCGCACTCCGTTGGTGATCGCCTTCACCGTGTTGTGTGGATTCAAAAACGGACTCACTGACTTCACCAGTCCCGCAACACCACTGACGAGCGGCGCCGACGCTGATGTGCCGCTCACTAACCAATAGCCACCACCCATTTGCGTAGTCAGAATGTTATTTCCCGGAGCCGCGACTGTTACATTCCTCCGGCCATAGTCTGACCAGCTCGTCAGTTGATCGAAGTTATCAGTTGAGGCAACAGCGATGAGATCTCGCGAACCAAAAGATGCTGGATAGTAAGGCGTGGCATCAACGTTCTGCCCATTGTTCCCGGCGGAGCATACGACGACTACGCCGCGCCGAATCGCGCGCTCAATCGCATCTTTCAAAGTCAGCGAAGATCCACTCGTTCCCCATGATAGATTGATAACCTGCGCTCCATGAGCGACAGCGTAATCGATCGCTTCCACTGCGTTGCCGACGTCGCCCGTGCCGGTATTATCGAGCACGCGCAAGCTCATCAGACTCGCGTGCCACATCACGCCCGAAATACCGGTCTGGTTATTTCCCTCCGCCGCGATAATTCCTGCTATCGCCGTTCCGTGTCCTTGTTCATCTCTGATGACTCCGCTGTCGGTGATGTAATCCCAGCCGTTAACGTCACCCTCGACGCCTGGCGTTGGATTCTCCCAGCGGTTGTTACTAAGGTCAGGGTGCGTTAAGTCGATACCGCTATCAATCACTGCAATCACCGCCGACGGTGAGCCGGTGGTAGTTTGCCAAGCTGTGGTCACATTGATGTCTGATCCAAACTGGCCGCCGCTCTGTCCGGTATTACGCAAAGCCCATTGCTCGGCAAACCTCGGATCGCTGGTCCCTACATCGTCTTTGCTGATGAGAAAATTTGGTTCTGCAAATTCCACGTCTGGGTTCAAACTCAATTGGAGCGCCGCTGTCTCCACACTATGTCCATTAATCACCTCGAGTTTCTCAACCGATGATTCGCCGCGCAGTTGCTTTTTGCGTCTCGCACCATGCGACATCCGGATCGTGTCCTTATTTTGCTCGGATACTCCCGCGCGGAATCGAATCAGGATCTCGCCCTCACGGCGCGCCGTAGTCTGCGGAGTCGGTTTGGTTGGCATATTCAGTTTGTCGCTACGGCTCCCTGGTGCTCCAGATGTAGACGAGAGAGGTAACAGCAACACCATTAGTGCGTAGCACACCAGCACTGACGTTAGAGATGAGAAGATCGTTCGGCGTGCGAGATTACCCATTGTGATGACACTCCATTGTGGGAAAAGTGGTGGTTGTGGTTAAGACGACGGCAGGAGGATCCAATGGCAGAAATTCGCTGATCACTATAAGCGAGCAACAAACCGCCAAACAGATCAGACTGACATCTCCCGGGGAAGAAGAGCGAAGAATACGCTGCATGATGCTCCCTTTAAGCGGGTAAGCAGCCTGGGTGAAAGGCTACGAAGACGCGTGCGCCGACCAGCTAATCAGTCACAAGTAAATCGCAGACGCGAGGCTTTAAGCGGTGAGTCTCACGTGAACGAGAAATGCGAGAATTGCGAGCCGGACTCTACTTTAGGATCATTGATTCGTCAAGCCTAATCCCGAATGTGTGAGATCAATTTTTATAAAAGAAATCTTGTATAGCTCCATGCGCCACACCATCGCCAGACTCTCCAGTTAGTTCTCTTAGTCAACAGGATTGGAGTCCAAAAACGATCTTTAGTAGCAATTCGAAAAAACTGGTATCTCGACCCAAACAACCGACGCGAGAATCACGAAATAGGCCGCTTTTTGCTAGTTGGCCTCATACCGAAAACATGGTTCACATCTTCTTGGCTTTCGACACCTGCTCGGTGAAGTGGCCTTGGCCCAGTTTGTCCTTCTGTGCCCAAGGGAGTGGTCCGTGCGAAAATTTGCCGACTAGGATTCGACTGAGGATTCTCCAGCTGTGGCGGCGATGAGGAGGGTAACCTGAAGAAGCATGCTTGGTTGAAAGACAGGAAGCATGGTCTTAGAAACACAGTGATACGCGGGCCTTACTTTCAGAGAGAGCGGCGTTCAGCATGAAGCAGCTTGGGTATTGTCCGACTCCTTTGGGCCAACTTTTCCGCGGCGGCGGCCAGCCTTCTGGCACGCAGATACCCGCTGGCAGATCCGACCACGACGAGGCGAAAATTGGACAAGGTGACCTGGCTGAGGTTATGGCCCGATGCCGCAAGAAAATAGATATAAAGATCCAGCGACCATAGCAAGCTCGAAGCGTCGCAGTTGATGGCGACCGAGGTTTTGCCCTGAGGGCGCGATTGGCCATCGATCACGAGCAGCGTTTCTTGTACGCGCTCTTCCGGCGACTCCATCGTCACGACCAGATAATCACCAATACCGGGTGCCGTCCAAAGCAAGTCGAAAGCAATTCCATAACCGTCGCCGTCCGGCGAGTTGTCATAACTGCCTCCGAAGATTGAATAATCGCCTTGGTTATAGCCAAGTGTTAAGCCGCTTGAGGGATCGCCGCCAACAGTTCCTTGCGTGAACTCGGTCGTCACGAGGAGTGGCTGGGTAGCATAAGAATAACTGTCGCCATTCATCGGCCCCAGTTGGAGCTGCCACTGATTATATTGGTTCACGATCCCGCCAGGCCAATTCTGATTGAGCGCCGGCCGATAGTTCGCCGGCGGCGGTGGCCAGGCGAGTGCGAGCGGTGGCTCGCCTTCCGACTCTGCACCGGCTGCGGCGCCGCCGTACCAGGCCGCAGCGTAGCTGTGCTTGTCACCGAGGTCAGTCAGGTCATAGAGCTTGGAAGGGTCGAGTGCCACTTCGACGATACCCTTGAAGTTGGAAGTCCCGGTATAGCCGACGCCAAAACAGGACGCGTAGTTGTCCACAAATGCGCCCGAGGCACATTTGAACGACGGATTCTCAATTTGCATTTGCTCCAGATAGAAGCCGAGTAGATTCGCGCCGTTGCCCTCAAGCGTCATTTCACTCTCCGGTGAGTCGAGGATAGTGAGGTGCGCAACGCGCCTGCCCCATTGCTGTAGCGTAAACGCGGCCACAGTTGCGACCTTAGAGCCATGGCTGTGCCCGATTAGCCGCAGCGCGCCAGTGCCCCCTTCCCAAAACGATGGGGCAATCGCCTGGTCGAGAGCCTTCGCCAAACGCATCCCGTTCACATGAGTATATGCCTCGGAGGCGTAGACCTCATCCATGTTGAGATCGCCGCTCTTCGTGGCAGAATCGTCGATCCACGAATACGCGAGCACCACGGTTGTGGGATCGAGCGCCACGATCGACTGTAGGAGCCCCGTTGAATTCACCGGAAATGGAGAACTCAGCTGAGCTACAACTGGAGACCAAGCCCAATCTGAACTCCAGACGCCTTTCACCGATGCGTTGGCGCCCCACCAAAGCAGGTTGCCCGACTGGCTATTGACAGCCGCCCGATATCCCGGGGCCCAGCCATGCGCGAGCACATAGATCGTTGGGGGAGTGGCGCCACCTCCGATACTGCCTGGCGCGACCGGCTGGAAGTAATGAGACGGGTCCGAGCCGGAGGGAATAACGGTCTGCTCGCCGGTCCACAGACCGAGCCGCTGAATATTAGAGAAACAATTTCCCTGTACGACGCTGGTCCAATCCGATGGCCCGTTGGGAGGCGACTGTGGTGCAGGGGTATTTGGGGTGGTAGACATTTGCTCCTCCTATGACCAGGACAATGACAAGCGCTGAGCCTTGTGATCAACCGATGTGGTTGTTGAAAGCAGGAGTACTGAGAAAAAATTTCCCATGAGGTTTTCAAATCCTTTAGTTTCCAGAAACTCCTACAGTTCGTGCTGTCTGGCAAAAGATGCGACTGCTTGTGTCAGCGAAATACTAGTGATTCACTATCAGGAAATTGTTTTGAAACTTATTTGCAAACGATGAGGCCCAGAGAGAAAGGGTTTGGTTCTCTTGATGTAAGTATCTTCATCTTTGTCGGAGCCCGGATCCTCTTTCCAGTTCAGCGCGACGAGCTCATCAAACATAACTCCCGGATCTTTGGAGCGAAACCGCATGCTCTTGACATCGCCTCCACCTCTCAGTGTAAAGGTCGGATTCGCACTAAGGTAGTTAAGGTTAAGGGCTAGTACCGGCGGGCGTAAAACAAAGGTTACAGTATTCTCTGACACTATAATGGCGGAAGGAAATTGATTCCTTATTGGCTCAAGTTCTGTTTCCGCGCCGGCACCCCACTTGATCCAAAGGGGCAACGAAGCCTGGCGTAATACTTCCTCGAATCTTTTGCCTTTTGCTTCATTAGAAGAGACTGGAGCGAAACGTATAACTCCTTCCTGGCGCGAAACAGGATCGAAGTCGATCTTCCAGTGATCCCCGACTCGTTCGGCTCTCATAGTAGCGGCGCTGTAAGGTATTGGAGGCGAGGGTGATTCTATCTTCCGGTACGCCTCAGCAATCCTAACCGACTGTTCAGGAGAAGGAGTAAACGAAATCTCGATTTCACGGAGTTCACGATCATGACTGACCTGTGTCAGTTGTTGGTTCAAGCGCTCTAACTCGAGAATAGTCTTCTCTTGCGAAGCATTCTTTTCGGCATTTTCTCTTCGCTCGTTTATATCGGTCACGAGAAAAACCAAGAAGCCACTAAGAAGCATACCCAGGCTAATCAGACCAACGAGGGTAAAGGACTTCTTGCCGCCAGTGGCAGGTTTGATTACAAAATGTGCTTGCTTAACGCTTATGACACCAACCGTGAGTATTAGCAGTTGAGAGAGCAACTTCAATATGATTACAAACATGGATGCGCCTCTACTCTACCTTCATGACGTAACCTTTGTGCCCGTGACTTTGACCAGTACGAGATTGCAGGATTCAAGGCAGGCACCTTCCGTTACCCAACAAGATGGAGTGTGAAGGGTGTATTCTTGCCGCTTTTACTTTCGAAGTGTCGAGGGCGGCCGTTTCTGTCTGTTCAACACCGAACGAGCGATGGCAAGATTAGCGCCCGACCGCGCCGCTTCGCCCGCCAGGTTATTTGCCATTGACACCGCGAGTTGTAAATCATCTCCTGCAAGAAAGTCAAACAGCTTCATCATATTGAACGAGGGTTCGTCCGAGTTGATAATAGCAATCACATCCCGGGTGCGTAGAAGTCCGTATAACTTCCCCTCCTCACCGCTAAAACCAGGCACTGCGTTGGCTGCCTTGATAACATCAGATACAGCATCCCACCAGCGGCCCCGATCTAAATCGAACAGCGGCAACGCAACGCAAACCAGCGCGTAAACGCGATCCGGCTCGCCAACGCTAATGCGATTGGCTTCCACGACTGCGTCGTTGATGGCTTGGAGAGCGCGCTCGGGGTCGGACTTCTTTAACAGACGTGCAACCTCCGTCAACGCCCATGCGCGGTGCAGCGGCGCGAGATAACCATCGTTGACAACTCTCAATGCCCCATCCGCGTCCTTTTTGTTGATGGCGCTGCGTACGGCCGCAAGAGCCGCAAAGGAACGGGCCCGTTCTTTCAAACTGAGGTTATCTATCTTCTCTGCGAATTGAAGAATTCGGCCGTCTCCATTTATCGCGCCTGCGCGGATCGCTTTAACATACGTGGCGTCGCGATCGGTGCTGCTGGTCACGTCAGCCAGGTGTTTCAATATGTCCGGGAGGACATCCAAATCAGAGGTCGAGGGCACCAAGCCCGCTTTCAGCATACCTTCTTCGCCGTTTCTAAAGCTCTCGGGTGCGTCCGGCGCCAGAAGGTTGAGTTGAGCGTTCAACGCGGGAACATAATCGCCGGCGTATTGTTCGAACAGCGGTAACAGACGTGCAATCGTGAAGTATGTTCCGGCCCGTCCTGCCGCTGTGCGATCCAGATCAGGTAGACTGATCCGCCGCAGGAGAATTTGAGCCGCGATGCCGAAGAAGTTCGCTCGCAGTGTCGGCGAAAAATCGCGGCTCCCCACCTTATCATCGAACTGATTAGATACCCTTCCCCGCTGCGTGGCTGTCACGAGAAGATTCGGTGTGAAGATGTAAGACGAAAGTAACGAAACCGCCGTAGCGTCTGACCTCGGATCGCTTGCAGCTCGTGTCAACAAGCTGGCGTAGAGTTCGTCGGCGTTCAGAGCATCCTTCTGTCGTAGCGCACACAGGAAGATGATCCCCTGAGAAGTAGCATATTCTAAGGCCGGTGCAGCAAACTCCTTCGCCTGCTTCACATCTCCAGCGTCGAGTAATCGTAGTGCCACCTCAAGGCGTTTGGTTATCGCCAGCTTCGGTTCCGTGGGGTCAAAGAAGCTCTGTGCCGAGTTCTTTTCATCCGCTGCAGAGCTCTCCTGATCGGTAGACTCATCTAATCGGGCAATGAAAACTCCTCCCAGGGCCGAATCACGTCTGACAACCAGACTTAGAACTTCTGAACGCAAGTTAGGCGTTGGCAGCAGAATAGTAATACCTCCGCCTCGATTACTCAGCGCCTTCTTTCGGGCCTCTTCAGCATTGTGCTCGCCGGCTGCATCTACTTCCTCAGCCGTTTTCCAAGCTCGAAGGAAGAGGCCTCGGGCAAGCGTTTCATCGGCATCCCACAACGCGTCTGCTACTCGTGCCTGCGTTCGCGCGCGTAGCGTCGGGTCTTTGTACCGCTCGGACTCGTCCGCCAACGAGGTAAGTATTGAAATGGCAGTAATGCGCTCTTGTTCACCGAGAGGTGTGGATTTGCGGGTCTTGGAGTTCTTTCTTATGCTGGAGGTTTCTTTGACGGCATATGAATAGTCTTTAGCTGCCGGAGTTTGTGCGCGGGATTCTACGGAAGGAGTTATCAAATAACATAAAGCCATGGCCCAGGCACCGGTTCGACAACTCATTTCTTTAATCTCCTTGATTGTGCAAAGGGGCGATTATCAAATCCCGTAATTGAGAACGGTATTTGAACGCTGGTTGTTGAGGATCCAGTTGCGTGAGTGAAGCGCAACGCTATGCCTTAGTACTCGTTGCTACTACAGCATACGGAGCCGCAAGAATCACATTTGAGACAGTACCCACTGTTCGGGCAACAAATCAGCCCTCCGCAAGAACCACACCCACACCCGCCGTCGAGACCCTGCGGTGGTACCGGCGACAGAGTTCTCTTTAGAACAACGCGGAAGGTAAGCGGATCCTTTCCGAGATTTACACCATAATCCCGCAACTTCGTTAGAGAGACTTCCTCATCCAGACCAGCGACAAAAGTGCCGACTGTCGTAGACTCAAGAGCGTCCCACTCCGAGCACATTTTGATATTTTCGGCATTCCCTCTGAGAGCAAAGACGGCAACACTGACTTTACCGTTCTCCATTTTAGGTTCCAACTTTACGGCCGAGACCTCTTTCTCCGGATCCGCACCTTCTGCGAGCGGTACTCTGATCACAACTGTTGTAATCTTGCTTCCAGTCGCTGCCGGTACGTAGAACGGCTTGGCTAGGGCGATTTCTATACCCAACGGAGTTGGGGCTGGTACGGAGCGCTTAGCATACCCAACCACAAGTAGAGAGGACAGAGCCAGTATTCCTATTGGCAGAATTCTTTTCGCGTTTTTCATTCGAGCGGACCTCCTTCGAGGCTAAAGAGGTTAAGGGCGCAAGGTTTCGAACAAGCAAGTGAGTGCCGTAATCCGAACTTAGAGGCACAACTATCGTCGAACGTAGGGATATCTAATAATGATATTCCTCACTATTAAGATAGATGGGCAATAGGCATGCCGCTGCGATTTGTGGACACTTCTTGTAACTTTTCATATAAAACGTTGAATGTTTAATCATCAATTGCATTCAGAGGTGTCTAATTTTCAACAACCCTTCTGTCCTTTATTGTTCACACTTTGTCAGCCTGCTGCCGTTGACAGGCCGTTTTGTCCCAGTACGACAGATGGGGCAAAATTCCACGTGTCCTTTCCGAAAACCCAGTGCACGCCGTGAGACGAGACCGGTAGATTCATAGCACGCATGCAGGTGACACTTTGGCAACCTAACTCGTTTCACAAACTTGAAGTCATTTGCTTTGTCAAACTGACGATGAGCGTCAAATGTAAAGACGAGCTCATTGCTGGACAGGGAGTAGTGAGACTTGGAATGTATGCTACTTCGATATTCTGAAAAGTCAAGGCTTTTGGGGTCTGGGGACACTAGCGCCCAGCAACGTAAGGGAGAATGGCGTGCAGGTTCAACACCTACTGCTCTACTTAATGATGCTAAGATCTGGGCGGCACACCACGGTGTGGTTTCAGCTCTCATCAATAATGATCTTGCACAAAAACAAGAATAGCCGCGCAACACATCGGTTGACCGAATAGAGATAGACTGTTCCCCAGCAACCTTTCCCCTCGTTCGGAGAACAAATAGATCCACCCCCTTACACAGCCCCATTATAAAGCTGAAATCAATTCCATAAGGAGTTCCCATGCTGTATCCAGAACTCTCGCTTCTCAACCCGCGGAATAAGCATTCTCGTCTGCTCGCCGCGAGCCTGCTCGTGTTGATGGTCTTCATCATCATTTATTGGTTTCGATCAATCGTCACTCACGCAGCCGGACCACCGCCTTGCGTGACGGTTTCGGCCGCCGGACCGGTCTGGCAAAACCTTGCATTCGTTGTGCCCCAAAGCGGAACGTTTACCGCGGAGATGGACGCCACTCCGCTCGGCAGTGGCATTGACGCCGGCATAGGTCTCTCGAATGGATCGCAGACGTCGTTTACCGGCCTGGCGTGTATAGCTCGGTTCAATACTTCCGGCGCCATCGATGCTCGCAACGGCGGGGCGTATGCAGCGGCTGCAACGATCCTTTATTCCGCCAACACGACTTATCACTTCCGATTTGTTGTCAATGTTCTGGCCCACACCTATTCGATTTATGTAACACCTTCCGGTGGAACCGAGCAGACCGTCGGGATCAACTACGCATTTCGCATCGAACAAGCCATGGTGAGTAGCTTGAACAACTGGTCCCTTTGGGGCGACATCGGCTCGATGCAAGGTTGCGGATTCGGCGCGCCCTGCTACACCGCGGCGGCGGGAGGGAGCTGGATCAATAATCCCTTTAACTCACAAAGCGGCACCTTCACGGCTGAATGGGATGCGACCCCGGCGGCTGCAAACATCGATGCCGTGATGGCGCTTTCGAGTGGACCTCAGACTACATTCACGGGTTTCGCCTGTTTGACCAGATTCAACCTGTTGGGAATGATTGACGCTCGTGACGGCGGCATGTATCACGCTGCGTCCTCTATCTTTTATGCCGGCAACACAACTTATCATTTTCGCTTGGCAGTGAACTTACCCTTTCACACTTACTCGATCTTTGTGACACCTGCCGGAGGAAGCGAACAGGTAGTCGGGCTGAACTATGCATTTCGCACGGAGCAGTCCACAGTCGCCAGCTTGAATAATCAGGGACTCATCGTCGATAGCGCCACGGGCTCGGCCCGCTTGTGCAATTTCATAACTACCTCCGACGGCTCGACTGATAGATTCGGGGTTACCAAATTGAATCCGACTATTAGCGGCGGCCGCGAATGGTTCTCATCATGGGACAATGGTCAGCCACGCACTGTTACCTGGGGTCAGGACCCTTATGATCTTGAATTTCATGGAAGGGGTGACGGTAACTACGTCATCGATGGCCAGGGCATGCTCAAAGCCAACAGCACCGGCCCGGGCGGCGTTCGTATGTACGTCTACGATCCAAACTTCCAGGACAATAGTGTTTATGATCCGAGTTCGTTCAAGACCTGGAACAACGTGGAGGTGACGGTCTACTACATGCGCGTCAACGACACAGGCGTGGCGTACGCGGGGATGGTGGCGGCGGCTAAGATCAGGCACGTTCCCGACTCCGACCTCTGCGGGACGCGCGGCTATTACGGTCGGTTCCGTCATGACGGTGGGATAGACGTCGAAAAGGAGATCAGGCATCCGGATTCAGTAGCGATCGCCAGTCCCACATCTCCCTGGTCGGTTCTACCAAGCAACGTCTGGATAGGCTACAAGCTTGTCGCGAGAGACATCGATAGCGGTACTCACGTCAAACTCGAGCTTTGGAGAGACATGAGCGACGGCGCCAACGGCGGGAGCTGGGAGAAATTATACGAGCATGTTGATACGGGAGGCTGGGGTGCGGGTCACACTCCGTGCTCGACTGGAGTTGACCCGGCGCAGATCCTGACAGGGCCGAATCTCTCGGTGTTTATCAGGGACGATTCAGTGAGCGATGTGCGTTACAAGCGGTGGTCCATCAGAGAAATCGCGTCACAATAAACCCTTGACTCTACGAAGGCGTGCGTTGTGACGGTTTGCGACTGGCAGTTGGATGCCTTGCCTCTTTGAGGTGGCCGTAGAGTCCGTCTCAGCCAAGCACACCTTCTTAGAGAGATCATTGCTTTGTTCCCAACTCAAGCAATTGATTTCACAAATACAACTTTTGAAGGTAACTGTGAAAGCGAAAGGGCGCCGCCGTTCCCGCCAAGGAGTGACGCCCTTCGGCCTGGGCGCGATAACGTCCTAACGTCGATCGCGTCAATTCATGGATACGACAAAACAGAACTGCATGGGTCCGCGGCTAGCCGCGCGATTCGGCTTAGTGCAAGGATTTTTATTGGCGCTACTCGATTGACTTCCAATTGGTACTGGTCGCTGTGCACCTCTGACGCGGAGGACAATACTCCATTCCAAGGACGGGATGGATCTCCCAGTTGTTATGTCTTTTCAGGTGGTGCCCAAGCGAGTGTTCTGAGTCGAACATCAAGAGTCCAGTCACACGCACCAGTAATGCTCCACCGGCTGCGGTAATCAACGGTTGCAGTTGAGGTCTTCCCAAGTTGGGATGATCCAGTCGCACACGCGGAGTAAATTCCGCGGTTTCGGAATCGTCCTCATTTGCCGCGAGCGTAGGCCTTCGCAAGGATGGAGCTACCAACACGATATGATTGTCGGTATCCGCTACGGATAGAAGTTTGCAGTTGCAGGATTCACCTCCACCTCTTCTGGCCACCAAAGCCTTCGCCATGACGGTGATCTTCTTACCTTCCCCCAGGTCCTTTAGCTTGTCCCGTTCATCCCCTATCTTGAAACCAGCAACGGGATCAGGCAAGGCTTTCATTTGTTGAAAGGTCATTGTTTCTGCTGTCTGGTCGTCGGAACGCACGTTCTTCCGCCGGTTCAATTTCGGATCGAGAGATGGGCCGCACCCAGTATCCGGACACTCCGTGATGTCGTTTAAGTTTGCCGGACAGGGTATGGCGACTTTGCCGCCTCCAGCAGCGGTCGGGCGCCGCCGCCTATTTCGTTGCCCGTCGCTGATGGTACTGAACGACGTAAGTGCTAGAACAAAAATAAAGAGTAAGACTATCAGGGTTCGTTTCATGGTGTGAGCCTCCGGGGTTGGGGGTTGCTGGCCAAAAGAGTTCTTGCAAGGAATCTACGGCGCCTTATACACCCCGCTCATTCGCTGATGCAAGATTTCTTGTACTACTTTCTTGTGCTACTCAACGTGTTGTGCTCGGCAGCCTAGTGCTGACTTGCCCATTTGGTCCTCTTTCAAGATCTGCGCTGGGCTCAAGCCAGTGGTATGTCTATGATCTTTGCGGAGCTTAGCGATTTTAGAATTGCTGCGGCGCCGCATTGCTTGGAGACGGCGCTGGCATCGAACTTGCCATCCGCAATGAATTTTCCTTTGTCATAATGGTTCGAGAAACTCCAAAGATAGGGAGTTAGCACCTCCGGGTGTTTGGTTCGGTAGCCGAAGCCGTTGAATCCTTCCAGTTTGAATAGAATCACTGCAAGCGTCCACTTCTTCACGTTCGTCATATTGTCGAATGTTAGCGCATCGACAGCACTGACTTCCCATCGAAATGGTGGCGAACCAGGGGGGCGGCCTTTCGGCACGTGTACTGTCTTGGCTGTGAGCGGATCGCCATTGTGCAGATGCGTTTTGAAATTCAGGGAGCCCTCAAGACTATGTATGCAGGCAATGACATACCAGGGAACCTTCGCTACGCCTTCTACTTCCTCGTATCTCTTCCGATTGGCCACGATCTTGTCTCTAATCGTCCCTACCGCCGGCAGCTTAGATTGCTTGATAACGCAGGAGGCAAAGAGATCCTCGTATTCCTTCTTGAGCTTTGGCGTCAGGTTAATTGACATGATTAATTCTCCTGTGAAGATTGCAAACACCACAACTAGTCCCAAAGATCCTTCTCTAACTCCTTACCACGGTGGGACATTGACGCA
>Ga0137409_10000303_pt1 | contig 52644 bp, 52 predicted proteins | sample CZODoug1_16funga_FD_122059 | JGI IMG/M metagenome (GOLD analysis project Ga0137409, IMG submission 122059) | Vadose zone soil fungal communities from Angelo Coast Range Reserve, California, USA - CZODoug1_16fungal (Hybrid Assembly) | ecosystem: Environmental > Terrestrial > Soil > Vadose zone... | reverse complement strand
GGAGAAGGACACCGGCCATCGCATCGAGCGCGGCGACCTCCTGGTCATCCATACCGGATATCACCGCTATTACCCGGAGAACTGGACCGACCGCTCACAGGCTGACGAGACAAGGTATTTCATCCGGCACCCTGGACCCGCCCGCGCTTTCGCCGAATGGGTGCTCGAGCGCGGCGTGCGCTGGATCGCCGTCGACGCCGGCAGCGCGGACCATCCCATGAACACCGTGATCCGGCATATTCGCGCCGACGAGGCGGAGGAGGCGGAGAAGAAGCTAGGCCGGAGCCTGGACGAGATCTTCCCCAAGGACGACTACCAGATCATGCACACGCTGCTTTTTCCGCACGACATCGTCCACATCGAGAACCTCGGCGGGCAGATCGACGAGGTGCTCGATCAGAAGATCCAGCTCGGCTGCTTTCCGTGGCGTTTCCAGGGCGGTGAGGCGGCCCTGTGCCGCGCCGTCGCCATCCTCGAAGAGTGAAGCCAGCCCCGTTCGAGTACCACGCACCAGCCACAGGCGAGGAGGCTTGTGAACTCCTGCATTCGCTCGAGGACGCGAAGGTGCTCGCCGGCGGCCAGTCTCTGATTCCGCTGATGAACTTCAGGCTGGCGCGTCCGGCGCATCTGGTCGACCTCAACCGAATCAGATTTCTCGATTCGATCGAGGAGGGCGACGGCGGTTTGTATGTGCCGGCGCTTGTTCGCCAGGCCGCCGTGGAAGACTCAGAGCTGGTCGCTCGTATTTGCCCTCCGTTGAGCGCGGCGGTACGCCTGGTTGCGCACCGAGTGATCCGCAATCGAGGCACTGTGTGCGGCAGCCTCGCTCATGCAGACCCGGCGTCAGAGTTGCCCGCTGTTCTGCTCGCCCTGGGTGGCCATGTAGATGTGCAGTCGGTGCACGGCCGGCGGAGCATTCCCGCAGATCAGCTGTTCACGGGCGTTTTTGAGACTTCGCTCGCACCTGACGAAGTCATGGTGCGCGCGTGGTTTCCGGGCTATTCGGGCTCATTCGCGGTCGTCGAGGAATCTCGCCGCCACGGCGATTTCGCGCTTGCCGGAGTGGTGCGAGCCGGTGACCGGCTGGCGCTTTTCGGAGTGGCGCCCACTCCTGTGCTGGCGGATCCGAACGATCCCACCAGGGGACTGCAGCCCAGCGGCGACCTCGAAGCGACGCCTGAGTTTCGGCTGCATCTCGTCAAGGTGTTGACCGAGAGGGCGTTCGCCGCATGAGGGTCAACGGCACCTCGTACCCCGCGCCGATCGATTCGCGCCGGCTGCTGTCCGACCACCTCCGCCACGACCTCGGGCTCACCGGCACGCATGTGGGGTGCGAGCACGGTGTGTGCGGCTGCTGCACGGTGCTGCTCGACGGAGCGCCGATCCGCTCGTGCCTGATGCTGGCGGTCCAGGCCGAAGGCCATGACGTCGCGACCATCGAAGGCCTGGCGCAAGACGGCGGTCCGCTGCATCCCGTGCAGCAGGCGTTTCACGAGTGTCACGGACTGCAGTGCGGTTTCTGCACGCCAGGATTTGTGATGTCTGTAGTCGGGTTGCTCAAACAGAATCCGAACCCGTCGGCGCATGAGATTGACGAAGGCATCTCCGGCAACCTCTGCCGGTGCACGGGCTATGCATCCATCCGACGTGCGGTTGAGCGCGCCGCTGAGCTCTCCAAGAAATGACAACTCGGTGGTTTGGTGCCCGAGTCCAGCGGATGGAGGACGACCGGTTGCTGCGCGGCAAGGGTCGCTTCACCGACGACATAAATGAGAATGGCGAGCGCGCCCTCGAGACGTGCTTCGCTCGCTCGCCCTTCGCGCACGCGCGAATCCGCTCCATCGACGTCAACGCGGCGCGCGCTGTGCCCGGCGTGGTCGCGGTTTACACCGCGTCCGACCTTCCCTTCGGCGCCACCGACCTGCCGATTCTGATCCCGCACCCCAACCTGACGCACGGACGCACTCAGCGGTGTCTTGCTTCTGAGGTCGTGCGCTACGCGGGGGAGGCGGTCGCTTTCATCGTCGCGGAGACTCGAGCCATCGCGGAGGATGCGGCCGAGCTGGTGGAGGTCGAGTACGAACCGCTGCCGGTGGTGATCACTCCAGAGCGGGCCGCGCGCGCCGAGCACCTGGTCCACGACGACGTTCCGGGCAACGTTGCGGCCGAGATGAAGCAAGAGGTAGGGAAAGTTGATACAGCCCTGACCGCATCGCCACATCGCAAAACGCTGCGCCTGCGGTTCGAGCGTGGCGCCTCGGCTCCGATGGAATGTCGCGCGGTGTGGGCGCGCTGGTCGGCACAGGAAAGGAAGCTCACCGTCTACGACTCCACCCAATCGCCGACCTCGATCCGCGGCGGGCTGGCCGTGCTGTTCGGCCTGCCCGAGTCAAGCGTCGAGGTGATCGCCCCCGACGTGGGCGGCGGCTTCGGGCCGAAGATCATGCTTTTTTACCCCGACGAGCTGCTCGTCCCGTTCGCGGCGATGCAGCTTGGGCGGCCGGTGAAGTGGACCGAGGACCGGCAGGAGCACTTCACCGCCGTCAACCAGGAACGCGGCCAGGTCCACGAGGTTGAGGTCGGCTTTGACGATGAGGGCAGGGTGCTCGCACTCAGCGACGATTTCATTCACGACGCGGGCGCGTACACGCCGTACGGGATCATCCTTCCGATCATCACCGCGGGCCAGATAACCGGGCCGTACCAGGTGCCGAACTACCGAGTTCGGTTTCGTGACGTCTACACCAACGCCACGCCCACCTCGCCGTATCGGGGCGCCGGACGTCCGCATGCATGCTTTGTCATGGAGCGAACTCTCGATGCGATCGCAGCGGAACTTGGGCTCGATCGAGTCGAGGTGCGACGGCGCAACCTCATCCAACCCGATCAGTTCCCCTACGAGGTCGGAGTCGCGTGGCAGGACGGCAACAAGGTCGTCTACGACAGCGGCGACTACCCGGCGCTCCTCGAGAGGGCCGTCGCAATGCTCGGTCCAAGACCCTCCGGCGACCACGTCGGGATGGGCCTGGGTGTCTATGTCGAGGGCACCGGTGTCGGTCCGTACGAAGGCGCCCATGTGCAGGTGCTCGTCTCGGGCAAGGTGGTGGCGGCGACGGGAATCCCGAGCCAGGGCCAGTCACACGCGACGGTGTGGGCGCAGGTGGTGGCCGACGAGCTTGGCGTTGAGGTCACCGACGTCGAGGTCACGAGCGGCGACACGCGCCGCTTCCCGTGGGGCGTGGGCACTTTCGCGTCGCGCGGCGCGGTGACCGCCGGCAACGCGATGGGCGTGGCGGCGCGGATGGTCGCTGACAAGGCCAGGCGCATCGCCGGCGAGCACCTCGAAGTAGACCCCGGCGACCTGGAGCTGGTCGATGGCCAGGTGCGGGTCAAGGGGTCGCCCGGGCGAGGCATGCCGCTGGCCGCCGTCTCGGTGCTGGCAAACCCCGTGCGCTACGCGTTTGGCGGCGGAACCGAGGCGGCCACGCAGTTCACCGCGAGGTCGCGCCCGGGGCCGCCTCTGCAGGAGGGCGAGCAGCCAGGGCTCGAAGCGACCGGCTATTACAGCCCGCCCGGATCGACGTGGGCGTCGGGCTGTCACGCCGCGTACGTCCGTGTCGATCCCAAGACGTTCCGGCTCGAGATCCTCAAGTACGTGGTCGTCCACGACTGCGGGCGCGTGATCAACCCTTTGGTGGTCGAAGGCCAGATCGAAGGCGGAGTCGCGCAGGGCATCGGCGGCGCCTTCTACGAGCGCCTCGCTTATGACGATGAAGGTCAGCTCCGCAACGCATCCTTCATGGAGTTCCTCGTGCCGTACGCGACGGAGATCCCACCGATCGAGATCGACCACATCGAAACTCCATCGCCGCTGAACCCGCTTGGGGTGAAGGGGGCGGGGGAGGCGGGGGTGATCCCCGTCGGCGCGGTCCTCGCCTCAGCGATCGAGGAGGCGCTCGGCGTCCCGATAAGGGAGATGCCACTCTCCCCCTTGATGCTTTACGAGCTAACAGAGGCGCGCCGCTAGTCCGGTCCGCGCGAGCGAGGACCGAAAGTCACTGTCGGCGGGATGGTCAGCATCGCGCCGTCATCGCCACGAACGATCTGCCAGTTCCCCTCGTGCACCATCCAGTGATGGCGGTGACAGAGCAGGATCAGGTTGTTTAGATCTGAAGTTCCTCCGTGGATCCAATGCACGACATGATGTGCAGCGCTCCACGACGCCGGCCGCTCGCAACCTGGCCACCGGCAGTGACCGTCGCGAGCCGCCAGCGCCCGCCGCGCCGGCTCTGAAACCACCCGCTTGGAACGCCCGACATCGATAACGATGGATTCGGAGTCGAGCAGGATGCGAGCGATGCTCGAGTCGCAGGCCAGCCGCTCGATGGTCTTGGATGAGATGGGTACGGAAGAGCGCTCCAGGTCAGCCGCCGGCGCGCCGGCGAGCCCAAGGAGGGTCTCGACCGAGCTCGTGACCTGAATCTGAGCTTGTGAACCGCCGCCCGCGGCAACCTCGACCAGCGCATCGCCAAACCGCTTCTCCCGACTCCGGTTGTCATGGGCGCCTGACTTACGCGCCATCGGCTCGAGCTTGGTCAGAATCGCCGCGCCGCCCTCTGGGTCGAAGGTTCCGCTCAGCAGCACGGTGCCGTCTTCGCACTTGCTGATCCAGAGCCTGCGGTTCTCCACCTGCTCGGCCTGCTCAGCCTCAAAGCCTTTGCGGTCGGCGGCATGCCGGTAGTGATTGCAGATGTAGTAGAACTTGCCCGGCGAGTTCTCACGCGCCTTTTCCAGCAGATGAGCCTCGTCGAACCTGGTCCCCACAGCAGCTGCTGTCCGGGCCATCGCCTTCAGATGCGCGAACCCGATCTCCCCCTGGGAGACGGCCTGGACGCTCTCTGGCATTCGTTCGAGGTTCCTACCGACCGCAATCAGGTCCGCGGCGGCGTTAGCCGTCACATGGCAGTTGAATCGAATCCAGTCGATGGCGGTTGTGTAACCGTGATTGTCGTAATACCTCGTTGTAGCGAAACGAGCAGCTGCGCCAGCAGCGCGGAGTAGCAAGAGATCGGCCTGATGGATCAGCCGCTTGACTTCTGCGGCTTCTTCGGCGCCCTCATCTGAACGCTCCTCGAACGCAAGTTGTGAGGTGCCCAATGCGTACGGGTCTTGCGTCGCGAGCATGAAAATAGACTACCAAACAAATGTTCGCCTGTCAACACTTTTGACATGTCAATTTTGCCTCCGGACCCTGCCGGGACACCGAGTTCCCAGTCCCTTAGCGGCTCATCGAGCGGTAACGCCACACGCCCAGCGGAGCGAAGATCGCGAGCAGGACGACCGCCCAGATCAAGGTGAGCTCGATCGGATGCTGGGCCGGCAGGCCGGTCGCCGCGAAAGGATTTGGATTTCCCCACAGGTGCCGGGTGGCGGCTGTCAGCGAGCTCGCAGGGTTCCACTCCGCGACCGGCCGCAGCCACCACGGCAGTGTCTGAGTCGGAACGAAGATATTGGACAGAAAGGTCAGCGGAAAGAGCACCGTGAAAGAGACCTGCTGGGTCACCTCGACGGTGCGTAGGGTCAGGCCAAGCCAGACGCCGATCCACGCCATCACGAAGGCGAAGAGCAGCAGCAGCGCCACGCCCGCGAGGAACTCAAGCACGCCCGTGTGCACCCGCCAGCCGACGGCGAGCCCAGAGAGCATCAGCACGACCAGGATCCCTGCGTTGTAGACGACGTCCGAGATGGTCCTTCCGCTGAGAACTGCGGAGCGGGCCATGGGCAGAGACCGGAATCGATCCAGGATCCCTTTGCTCAGGTCGTCGGTCATTCCGATGGCGGTGGTGGCTGTGGCGAAGACGATGGTCTGGGCAAAGATGCCTGGCATCAGGTACTCGCGGTAGGAGGCTCCGCCGGGGAGGGGGATCGCGCCGCCGAAAACGAACGCGAAAAGCAGCACGAACATGATCGACTGCAGGATCGCGAAGAGTGCGAGCTCCGGGATGCGCGGAACGCGCTTGAGATTTCGCCACGCGACGACCATCCCGTCATCGAGTGCCTGGCGGAACCCAGTCATCGTTTGCTCCCCGATGCGACCGGCGCGTGATCGTCCAGTGCGGATGCAATCTCGGCGGCGTGGCCCGTCAGCGTCAAGAAGACGTCGTCGAGGGTTGGGCGGCGCAGGGCGATGTCGTCGATGATGATCTGCGCCTCATCGAGATCCCGAACGACCTGCGCGAGGCGGCGGGCTCCTCCTTTCGCGGGAACTGTGATCTTGCGCACATGCGCGTCGATGGTCGCATCGCCTCCCGATTCGGCGCTGAGGACCTGCGCGGCGCGGCCAATGTCGTCGCGATTGTGCACCACGACCTCGATGCGTTCTCCGCCAACTTGCGCCTTCAACTCGTCGGCCGTGCCTCGGGCGATGATGCGGCCCTGGTCGACAACCGCGATCGCGTGAGCCAGCTCATCGGCCTCCTCGAGGTACTGAGTGGTCAGCAGCAGGGTCACTCCCTCGCGCACCAGACCACGGATCACATCCCACATCCCGAGGCGTCCCCGAGGGTCGAGCCCCGTGGTCGGCTCGTCGAGGAACAGGATTCGCGGCCTGCCCGTCAGCGCGCTGGCCAGGTCCAGGCGGCGGCGCATGCCACCTGAGTAGGTCTTGACAACGCGATCCGCCGCGTCGGCGAGGCCGAACTGCTCGAGCAGATCGTTGGCGCGCCGGCGAGCCTCCGCGCTTGGCAATTGGTAGAGGCGGCCGAACAGCCACAGGTTCTCGCGGCCGGTGAGATTCTCATCGACTGCGGCGTACTGACCCGAGAGCCCGATGATCCGGCGGATCTGCTGCGATTGGCGGACAACATCGAGGCCGGCGACCGTGGCGTGACCCGAGTCGGGCCTCAGCAGCGTGGCGAGGATGCGGACGGTAGTCGTCTTGCCCGCGCCGTTGGGGCCAAGCAGGCCGAGAACGGTGCCTTCCTCGACGGTCAGGTCCAGCCCGTCGAGAGCGCGCACTTCGTTCTTGCGGGACCGGTAGATCTTGACCAGTCCCTCGGCCACGATCGCGTTCACCCGGATTGCTTCACCCGTCCGCCCTGACGACGGCGGCCACGATGTTGCCTCCCGGCGGCCCCTGGTGGGAGTTGCGCTCGCCCCCGCTCACATAGTTCGTGGTGCGGCCGGTCACCGACGCGACGAGCATCCCGCCCAGCGCCTTTCCGATCTGATACGCGTCGACGTCGTCGAGCAGGGTGATCCTCTGCCCGCGAACCTGGTCGCTGCCTGGAATCACCGACTTGGCGAAGACGTGCACGAGGCGCGACAGGTCGCTTTCAGAGGGTAAGGCGCCGAACTTGAGCCCGGCCGTGCGGAGTGCGTTTCTCACGCCCTCGGCATCGATGAAGTCTTTGGTGACTGCATGCCCGATCCGAAGCGAGCTTCGTGAGCTGCTCGAGTTGCCGAAGAGAACGACCTCGCCGTGGCGCTTCTCGCCGCCGGAGGAGGTCATCGCCACCGACGAATACAGGTCCCAGTTGCGGCGCACCACGTCATCCGACAAGGCCGACTCCGAAACCTCGCCCAGCGCCATCGCGACCCCGAGCGCCGCCGCGTCGTTTGCATACACGCCTGCGCCCTCGGGGCCGAACGTGAGGTCGTGCGAGACGACCGTCTTGCCGCGAGACTCCGCGTCCTTGATGCTTGCGGTCGTCAGCCCGGGCACCTTGACCATGACGAGGTGGACGTCCTTGGGGTCGGTCAGGCCGGCGTCGGCCATGGCTCGGCGCGTTGCCTCCGCCACTTTCTGGATCTGGCCCATCCGGCCGACCTCTTCTGGCGGCATCGCATCCGAGCCTGCCCTGCCCACGACCAACCGCTTGTCTCTTTCCTCCTGGGCTTCGCCGTCCGGGACTTCGACCCACTCCCGGGTGACGACTGCGATGTGTGGGGTGATCACGCCGGGGCATCCGCCAGACAGGACGAAGATCACCTGCTTCGCCACCTCGCCCACCGGGATGCTGAGGAACCGGGCCGTCCACTCGCGGAGCACCACGTCGGCCCACACCCGACCCCAGTCGTCGTGCTGGCCGGTGCCCTCGGTCTTTCCGGCGAGGGCGACCAGCGTGTCGGGCCGGATCTTCCCCGAGTCGGCCAGCTGCTGCAGCTCGGACGTGTCCGATGGCGTGGCCATGGGGCAGACGTACATCTCGACGCGCTGAGCTTTCAACTTTCCATCTCCCAGCTAATTCTCGGTGAAGTTAGATCTCCCACAGCCCCACCCGGTCGCGCTGGACGGGAGGCTAGGGGAGGCCAGGTCGCTGGAAGCCGAAGTCGGGGATCGCCTCGAGCTGCTCCGCGAGCGAGAGCAGCTCCAGCTCCTGGCCGGCGCGTCCGACGAGCTGAACGCCGACGGGCAATCCGTCGTGCACGCCGGCGGGAACCGACACGGCCGGCGTGTGCGCGAAGCTCACGGGCAGCACGAACTGAATGTAGCGCCCGTACGGTTCGCTCAGGAATGGCGGCACCTCCTCGATCGGCATGGGCACCAGGCCGAGAGTCGGCGTAAGCAGAAAGTCGAAGCTGGTCAGGAGAGGTTTCACGACAACCGAATAGGCGGTGGCGCTTGCGTTTTCGAAAGCCTGGAAGTAGTCGAGCGCAGACAATTTGCGTCCCTGCTCCACGAGCTTGCGAATCCCTAGGGCAAACTGCTTCGGGTCGGCGGGGAACGAGGCCATGCTGGCCCGGCGCACGACGGCGTAGCCTGCGGTCACCGCCTCAGATTCCCAGGCAACGCGCTCAACGCGATGGCCGGCTGACTCCAGCGCATCACCTGCTCGCCGGCATGCGTCGGCGCAAGCCTCGTCCATCCCGAGCGCGGTCGTATCGACCACGCCAATCCGGAAGCTCGGCGAGCCCGGCCGCAACTTGGGCGCGGGCACCTGTGCCATCACCGAGAACAGCAGCCTTACGTCGGCGACCGTCCGTCCGATCGGGGCGACGACCGACAGGCCCGCCGGGTCCGCGATCTCGCTGGGCACGCGGTTCGGCGATGGGCGCAGGCCGACAACTCCGCAGCAGGATGCCGGAATGCGGATCGAACCGCCCATGTCGGTGCCCAACGAGACGGTTGCCATTCCCGCTGCCACGGCCGCCGCGCTGCCGCCGCTCGAGCCGCCAGGCGTGATGCCGGCTCGCCACGGATTGTTGGTGGCGGGAAAGATCGCGTTGGTCGTGCCGACCGCCGCCGCGAGCTCCGGCAGGTTGGTCTTGCCCAGAATCGCTGCGCCGGCCGCACGGGCACGCGCCACCGCGACTGTGTCCTCGCTCGGCACGCGGTCGTGCCAGACCGCGCTGCCATCTGTCCACGGCATGCCTGCCACCGGAAGGTTGTCCTTCACGGCCACGGTGACTCCAGCGAGGGGACCGGTGCCGGCGCGGGCGTCGCGGTCGATGTGAACGTAGGCGTGCAGGCCCGGGTCGAGGCGATCGATGGCATCGAGGTGGGCTCGCACCACCTCCTGGCGGTCGAGGTTGCCGGCCTCGACGCGGCGCGCAATCTCAGCCGCTGAGAGCCAGGCCAGGTTTTGCAAGAGTCAGATTTTAGGCGTCTCCTGGCCAGTCACTCGCGTCTGTGCTGTGTGATTCCCACCGCGCCTCACACGCCTTCACGAACAGAAGGAGCTCGTTGAGCTGGGTGATCAAGGGTCGGTTGATTTCACGGTTGACCCGGATCTCGTTCATTTTCTCCGCGTAGAACCGGTAGTTGTGGCTCATGTTCCTTGTCGTCCTATCTATTTCTTGGCTCGGGTAGCCTGGAACCAAGGTAGGACGGAGCAGGCGTCGCCAATAAGGTGAGAAACACCTGAAAAGGCCGTCGGATCCACCTGAAATCAGGTACCTGGGACACGGCGTCTACAATCGTCTATGTGCACGAATCCACGCTCTCGGTCGCGCCCGCGTTTGGCGAGCTGGAGCAGCATCGAGCTGAGCTGACCGCTTATTGCTACCGGATGCTCGGGTCGCCCTTCGACGCAGAGGATGCAGTCCAGGAGGCCTTCGTGCGCGCGTGGCGAAGCCGTGACCGCTTCGAGGGTCGCTCCGCGATGCGGTCGTGGCTCTATCGAATCGCCACCAACGTTTGCCTCGACTCGCTCAAAGGCAGGCAGCGGCGAGCCCGCCCGATGGACCTGGGACCGGCAATGGAGCCGCTGGAGTCAAACCTGAACGTCAGGTCCGCGAGGGAGTGGATCGAGCCCATCCCGGAGCAGCTCGTGTCGCCCGAGAAAGACCCGGCGGACGTGGCGGTAGAGCGCGAGTCGATCCGCCTCGCATTTGTGGCAGCTCTTCAGCAGCTCCCGGCACGCCAGCGTGCGGTGCTGATCCTCCGCGAGGTTCTGCGCTGGGAAGCGTCAGAGGTAGCCGAGCTCCTCGACACCACGGTTGCATCCGTGAACAGCGCGCTCCAGCGAGCTCGGGCCACGCTAGCCACCAGCAACGTGAGCACAGCGGATCCGCTGCCGGCATTGACCGAGGCCGACCAAGCGATGCTCGAGAGATACGTCGCTGCATTCGAGCGGTACGACATGGCCGCCCTGACATCGCTCATTCGCGAGGACGCGACTCAGTCCATGCCGCCATACGACATGTGGCTGCAGGGTCGCGACGACGTCTTTGGGTGGTGGTTCGGACCAGGGATTGGCTGCCGCGGCTCTCGCGTGATACCCGCGATCAGCGCGAACGGGATGCCGACTTACGGACAGTACAAGCCAAGTCCGCAGGGAGGCTATGAGCCGTGGGCCCTGCAGGTGCTCGAGCTATCCGGCGGTCGGATCGCCGAGTTCACCTTCTTCCTCGACACGGCCAGGTTGTTCCCGCTCTTCGGCCTGCCCATGCGGCTTGACTCGTAGCACTTCGGACAGACCGACAAAGCCGATCAGCTCCAGCAAGTAGGGGTTTGCGTTCGTCAGCTCGAGGTCGCAGCCGCAGCGGCGTGCTGAAAGCTGGAGGCGGGCGATCTGATCGATCGTGGTAGCCGTCGGCGCCTTGACCGGCCCGCAGTCGAGGCAGACGCTCCTCATCTCTGATTTAGACGGAATCGGGTAAGGAAACTAATCGGTTCAAGAAAGCATGTATCTCCCCACCCGGCCGGCTCGCGCAGCGAGCGGGCCGACCTCCTCACGTGGTGGGGAGGCGAAACCGATGAGTTTCTCGCCGACGGTCGTCTAAATGAGCATGAAAAACACGCGCTGGCTTTCGCTGATGATCCTGTGCACCGGCTTTCTCCTGATCGTCGTCGACATGACGATCGTCAACGTCGCCCTTCCCTCGATCCAGCGCGACCTGCGATTTTCTCAATCCGGGCTCGCGTGGGTGATCAACGCCTACCTGATCGCCTTCGCCGGGTTCCTGCTGCTCGCCGGCAGGCTGGGCGATCTATTTGGCCGCAAGCGGGTGTACCTGATCGGCCTCGGCATCTTCATCGCCGCCTCGGTGATGTGCGGTCTTTCCTTCAGCCAGCCGATGCTGGTCGCAGCCCGCTTCATTCAAGGCATCGGGGGCGCCGTCAGCTCCGCGGTGATCCTGGCGATGATCGTGACCCTGTTCCCGAAGCAGGATGAGCTGGCCAAGGCATTCGGCATCTTCAGCTTCATCGCTTCCGCAGGCGCCGCGATCGGACTTCTCGCCGGTGGGCTCATCACCCAGGCCGTGAGCTGGCACTGGATCTTCTTCGTCAACCTCCCGATCGGGGTCGTGGTTGCTGCGTTGTCCGCCCGGGTGCTCGCGTCCGACCGCGGAATCGGAATCAAAGAGGGAGTCGACGTGCTCGGCGCGGTGCTCGTCACGGTCGCGCTGATGCTCGGTGTGTACGCGATCGTCCAGTCGTCCGAATCCGGACTTGGCTCGTTGCGGACTATGGGCCTCGGCGCGCTCGCGGTGGCCCTGCTGGCGGCCTTTGTCGTGCGCCAGGCGCTGGCGAGGACCCCGATCCTTCCTCTCCGCATCTTCTCCTCGCGAAAGCTCTCCGCGGCCAACGTCGTGCAGGCGCTGATGTCGGCCGCCTTCTTCGGCTTCTTCTTCGTCGCATCGCTGGATCTTCAGCGGGTACTCGGTTACGGTCCGCTGCAGATCGGGCTCGGTTTCCTGCCCGTCGCCGTCGTGATGGGATTGTTCTCAGTCCGCTTCTCGGCGCTGCTGATCAACCGGTTTGGTCCGTTCGCGGTGCTGGTGTCTGGCCAGGTGGTGATCGCCGTGGCTCTGGCGGCGCTCGGCCTTGGCCCGACAAACGAGGTCTACGCCGTGCATCTCCTGGTCCCGATGGGGCTCCTCGGCCTCGGTGGCGGCCTGTCGTTTCCCGCCTTGACGATCATCGCGATGGCGGACGCACGGCCGAACGACGCGGGGTTGGCCTCCGGGCTTCTGAACACTACGGGCCAGGTTGGGGGCGCACTTGGTCTCGCCGTTCTGGCGACGCTGGCGAGCACGCAGACCCTGAGCCTGATCAACGGTGGTGCCGGCACCACCGCCGCCCTGGCGGGCGGATATCACCTGGCGTGGCTGGTCGGAGCAGGCACCTTCGTCATCACACTCGTCCTGACCGTGTCTCTTCTACGAGCGCCGGCGAGCGCTGAGAAGGAAATCGCCATGGATGAGGGAGAGGCGGTCGCATGAGCAAGGTCGAGCCGGAGATCCAGCGGCGTGTCCAGCAGGCCATCGATGTCCTCGTGAATTCCGGAGTTGAGCGGGGTATACAGGTCGCGGTCTACCGGCGCGGCGAGCTGGTCGTCGACGCCGTCGCGGGCATCGCCGATCCGGCGACCGGACGGACGGTCAGGTCGGACACTCCCTTCTACAACTTCTCGATCGTCAAAGGCGCGGCCGCGACGCTGGCTCACATGCTCGCCGAGCGCGGCCTGTTCGGCTATGACACTCCGCTCGTCGACATCTGGCCGGAGTTTGGCGCCCACGGCAAGCAGAAGGTGACGGTGCGCCACATCCTGAGCCACACGGCCGGCGTGCCCGGCATACCGCTGGACACGACGGCAGAAGACCTTTGCGACTGGAACAAGATGTGCGCCGCGATCGCCGACTCCGAGCTGTGGTGGGAGCCGGGCACGAAGATCGGCTATCACGCCTACACGTTCGGCTATCTCGTCGGAGAGATCGTTCGCCGCGCCACCGGTAAGCCGATCTCGCAGGTCCTCCGGGAGGAAATTTCGGGTCCGCTCGGGGTTGGTGACGAGCTCTACTTCGGCATGCCGCGCTCGGAGCACCACCGGCTCGCCGTGCTCGAGGACGCGGAAGTCGCTGATGCCGGAATGTTTTCTGCGATGCCGCCCGACCTTCCCATGTTCAAGGCCGGGCCGATGACTCTGATTCCAACCGCGCAGCTTGGCAACCGCGAGGACATCCTGGCCGCGGACATTCCTGCTGGAGGCAAGACTTCGGCGAGGGCAATTGCCCGCATGTATGCCGCCCTGCTCGGTGAGGTCGATGCCGTGCGGCTCATCCCACCGGCGCGTTTGCGCGAAGCCACGGCTGTAGCGATGAGCGGAACCGACGAGATTTTCGGCATGCCGACCAGGTGGGGGCTGGGTTACTCGATCGGGGGCTTGGGTTCCGGCTCCAGCTCGTCCTCCGTGTTCGGCGTCGGCGGCGCAGGTGGCAGCTTTGCGTGCGGCGACACCGCAACCGGGATTGCGTTTGCCGTGACGAAGAACCGGCTCACTGCCGACTTCAGCGCCGCGACTCAGCTGAGCCAGCTGGTCACAGACGCGCTGCGTGAGCGCTGATACATCAAGGAGGTTCGACATGGGACGCATCGTCGTAACGGAGTTCGTATCGCTGGACATGGTCGCGGAAGACCCGGGTGGTGATTCGAACTACAAACACGCGGGGTGGACCTTCAAGATCGAGCAGGGGCAGGAAGGCGCTGACTTCAAGCTCCAGGAGACCCGCGACACAGAGGCGCTGCTGCTGGGACGTGTGACCTATCAGGGATTTGCAGCTGTCTGGCCATCAGTGACAGGCGAATTCGGTGACATGTTCAACGGCCTGCCCAAGTACGTCGTCTCCTCGACACTGGACAAAGCCGATTGGAACAACACGACGATCCTGAAGGGCGACGTCGTCAAAGAGGTCTCGAAGCTTAGGCAGAAGGCCCGCGGGAATATCGTGGTCCATGGCAGCACCCAGCTCGTCCAGACACTTCTCGCGAACGACCTGGTCGACGAGCTGCGCCTGATGGTCTTTCCGGTCGTCCTCGGCAGCGGCAGGCGCCTGTTCGGTGAAATGGAAGACCTCAAGCGCCTGCACCTGGCGGAGTCAAAAACCGTCGGCGACGGCGTCCTCATCCTGATCTACAGGCGGGCGGCAGGATAGAGCGCGCGGCTTAAGACGGCTGCGATTCTGCAATTTCGTGCTACACCTTCGCCGTGCCAAGGGCAGTCGCCAGAACGTTGCTGATCGCGGCTGTGGTGCTGGCCGGAGCCGCGTGCGGCTATGACACCAGCGCGACCTTCAACGCCGACGGCACTGTCAACGTGTCGCTGAAATTCCTCTTCCCGAAGACGCTGATGGAAGGCGGGTCAACATCAGTGTCGGGGCTTAGTCCGGCTGACATCGCCAAGGCGAACGCAGAGCTGAAGTCCAAGTACCCAGGAGCCAAGGTCACGCTGGCTGCCGAAGGCGATGAGTCTGGCGTTCTGATGGGAATCCCCTTCAAGAATGAGAAGGACGCGTTCGCGTTCCTGACGGAGCCGTCGAAGCTGAGCCCATCCGGAGCAGTCTCCGGCTCGAAACCGAACATCAACCTTGCCAACACCGGCGGTCTGTTTGCCTCCGCCACCCACACCACCTCCGGACAGACCGACACCTACACGTTCAAGACTCAGCCAACACCGCAGCCTTCGCCGTCGCCCGGAACCCAGGAGCTCCTGAGCCAGGAGCAGCTGGCGTCTGTCTTCACCATCACGTTCTCAGTGACCGTTCCGCATGAGATCACGTCCGCGCCAGGCGCGCTGTTCACACACGATCGGAAGACTGCGATCTGGAAGCTGTCCTGGACGAAGGCCGAGACGCTGACGGCCACGACTGGTCCCGGTCTCGCACTGTCTGGATTCGCTTCCAACGCCGGCTCGGCCCCAAGCACGGTCCTCTTGATCGCGCTTGCGCTGGCGGCGATCGCCATGGGCTTCGTTGTCGGGCAGGTCGTGCCGTGGCGTGTGCTTCGAGGCCCGGCCGCAGCGGAGGCACCGCCGCCTGTTCCTGCGCCTCCAACCGGGGAAAACCACCCAGCCGGTTAGCGGCTAGGACCAAGGATTTACACCCGAGTTTTAGCCGTTCGTCTCGGCGAGCAAGGCGGCCATCTCCGGTGTGAGCGCTTCTCGTCAAGATGGATGGCGGAGCAGCAACTTCGGCTCAAGTAAGGGGAGAAGAGTATGTCGACTGAAATGCCACCGGCCGGCCACGACCCTGAGGCAGCCGGCAAACTGCAGATCCTCGCCACGGAGCACTGGAGCTTGCTCGCAACCCGTTCGCTCACCTACACCGAATCCCTGGGCCGCGTGAACATGTTCCTGGCCATCCTGTCCGGCGCGGTGATCGCCCTCGCGCTCGTCGCTCAGGCCGATCGATTCGGGCCGGTGTTCATTGCGATCGCCATCCTCACACTCTCCGTTGTCCTGTTCACAGGCGTGGCGACCATTTCCCGCTTGATGCAGCTCAATCGCGATGACTTTCGGTGGGTGATCGGGATGAACCGGCTCCGGCACGGATACCTCGAAGTGCATCCAGAGCTGGAGCGAAATTTCACCGCCAGCCCATACGACGATGTGCCCGGCGCGCTCCAGACGTTTGGCATCGACGTGACAGCCGCTCGAGGGCTGGGGTCGGCGGTGCACGTGTTTCAAACGTTGCCGGGCATGCTGTCGGTGATCGTCGCGGCGGTCGCCGGCGCCATCGGCGCGCTCGCCGCAGTGGCCATCGATCTTCCACCGCTGGTGGTGCTGCTTGTGGGTGCAGCCGTATTCGTGCTGGCTGTTCTGCTGGTTGGAATTTGGAGCCGGAGGTCTTTCGGTCGAGGCGACCCGAGCCTTGACCCGAGGTTTCCGTCACCAAAGAAATAAGCTGACCTTGGGATGGCTGTGAACCCGGCCCTGTTTGGCTTCTCGGCCGAGTACCGCGGCGACCGGCGCGTCTACGACGGATTCGACGAGTACCTGCGCGTCGAATTTCCCAAACGTCATCCCGGCTGGGAGCCGAGGTTCGGCGAGGCGGATACGTTCGATGAGGCCAAGAACCGCCACGACTACACGTTCCTGATCAGCGGAGACGTCCCACATGCCGAGTCGCAGGCCGACGCGGAGCACAAAGTTGCTCAGCTGTTGGAGGAGATTGCGCGCGGGTTCAAGGGGGCTCGCCCCGACATCAAAGAAATCATTCCCAAGCCGATCACGAAGGTGTGGCGTTGGCGCGGGTAGCCCGGCCATCGATGTTCGAGTTCGCAGGAGGGGATCAAGCGTTTCTCGCACTCGCGGCCGCCCATCATGAGCGCTGCCTGCAGGACCCAGAGCTCAACCATCCTTTCTCTCACGGCGTCAACCCGGAGCACGTGGAAAGGCTGGCTCACTACTGGGCCGAAGTCTTCGGCGGTCCAGCACGTTACAGCGAGTCACACGGCGGCCACTCCGCGATGCTCGAAATTCACGCCCGCCAAGGCGCCGGCGACGACTTTGGCCCGCGCTTTGTCGCCTGCTTCATGCAGGCCGCGGACGATGTTGGGCTACCGGCCGACGCCGAATTCCGTGCGGGCCTCCGTGCTTATATGGTGTGGGCGACGCAAGAGGTGGTTTCGTATGCGCCGAGCGATGCACAGGTGCCGGCGGACCTACCGGTTCCGCGCTGGTCCTGGAACGGTCTCGAATCGCGCTAGGAGCTAAAACCGGCGCCCGCGAACGTGCTCGATTGAAAAGCTGGCGGTGTCCGCGATCAGCATCACTGCCATAACGCCGGCCTCTACTGGGTCGCTGACCACCACATCCGCGGCATCTGGGACGGACCCGGCCATGTTGGTGCAGAGGACGATGATCCCGGCGTCCTTGATCTCGCGCACCGCCTTGGCAATGTCGCCGCCCATCAGCGCGCCCGCGAGCACAAGCGCGCGCGCCCGATGGAGGCGGGCGACCGCACGCACTGCCTGGGCCAGCTGCTCCTCTCCCACCAGCGGAATCGTGTCGACCGAGATGCGCTCGCCGCGGATGTTGTGTCGATCGGCTTCTGAGATTGCGCCCTGGGCGACCATGCCCACCTGGGCGCCGCCGCCGATCACGATCACCCGCTTGCCGTAAATGCGCTGAAACGTGGGCACGCGGCTCACCTTGGTTATCCCCTGCAGACCAACCAGGTCCGCGACCAGCATGGCTTCATCGCCGGCGCCCGTGACCTCCAGCTGGAGCTCGGCCATCTGATCGCGATGCGCACCGCCGGCGATGTAGGTGATGTTTGCGCCGTGCCTGAAGATCGCCTCTGAGATCCGGTACAACACTCCCGGTTCATCAAGCGCGGTCACGAGCAGCCCAAGGGCCTCAACGTCAGACACGCGCAGAAGATAACGGTGCGGACCATCTGGCTGCGCGCTGTACAGAAACCGGATACTCGAGGTCGACATCGCGCTTCCCCACCTGAGTGGCTACTTCCTGGCGACGAACGCGACCATCCCATCGTCAGCGTTGGCGGGCTTGCCCGTGTAGCCGGCTTCGACTGTCACCTCGTGAAACCCTGCTTCGTCGAGCATGAGCAGGACCTCCTGGACCAAGTAGAGGTTGATCCTCAGGCTGTACTCCTCCTCCTTCACAATCTTTCCGTCGTGCCATAGATTTGCGTGAATCTGATAGGTGGTGGTCTGCTCCAGCGGATTCAGGTCGGCAACTCGGAACAAGGTCTCGATGTCGTCGCCGTCAGAAGCCGTACGTCGATCGCCCTCTGTCGGCCACTCTTCTGGAAGGTCCTTGCGATGTCCAGGGAGCCATTGCGCCCATCCGTCGCCATCGGCGTCATAGGGCAGGTTGTGGTTGGTGATCAGCAGCGCGCCCCCGGGATGGAGGTGCCGGTAGACGCGTTTCAGCGCCTCTCGATCGTAGTCACGACGGCCGCCGAGGCCGAACACGCCGCACATGTAGACGGTTCGATAGAGCCGCGAGAGGTCGAGCTGATGCAGTGGCTGGACTGTGAGTCGTGGCGTACGACCTTCCTTCAGCGCTTTCGTCTGAGCCAGAGCGATCATGTCCGCTGAGATGTCGGAGCCATCGACGTCCAGGCTCTCGGCCAACAGCGGCAATAGGATCCGTCCCGTTCCGCATCCGAGGTCGAGTGCAGGCTCCCCAAACTTGCGAATCGCCGCTCCGAAGTACGCGAGCTCCTCAGGCTTGGCGACGAGGAACTCGGCCCAAAAGCGTGCCATCAATCCGTGATGCCACGTACCGAACTCCGCGTCCACCGCCGCACCATAGTCCGCCAATAACGTCTAGAACGCGGCTCCTGCTCGCGAATCAGTCCTCTGGCGGGAATGGCTCCGCATGATGCCGCTCGACCTGCGCTTCAGCGGTTTCGTGATCCGCATAGGGGCCGTCGAGACGCACACCTCTTGCAGTGCCGGCCTCGTCGATGTCGGCGCTCAGCACGTACCAGCGTTTACCCAGGTGCAGGACCCCGTGATGCCGCTGGGCTGTCCAACTCTTGGGCGTGATCCCCACCCTCTCTCGCTCGGACATTTAAGTACTCCCTGGCGATGCTTTCGCTTGTGGCTCCCAGGCTACCAAACATGGGACTTGTTTCCCGCCCGCCCAGGCGTATGGTGGTGACAGCGGCCGCTCCCCAGCCCGTCACATCTTTTGAGCTGAACTGGCGGAAATGCCGAGCGGCCCGCTTGCCTCCCCGCATTCTCCTGCCTACGTGTGGCCTGGCTTGAACATCATCATCGCGCCGATGACCAGGATCACGACCAGGAGTCCGATGCTCGACTGTCTCAGTCGCTTCAGCTCCTCAGCGGAACCTGAACCGCGGACCAGCCTCACTACGCCAGGCCACTGCCTGATCACCAGATAGACAAGCGTGCCCAGGTAAAGAACGATCGAGGCCCACAGCCAGAACTGGGTCGTGGGATTGATGCCGGCCACGATGACCATCGCCGCGCCGCTGAAAGGCATGCTCACGGCGGCGGGGAGGGCAAGCTTTTCAGTCACCACGCGCTCGAGCGCGAGCAGCTGGGATGACGCCGCAGGGCTTGCAGTGCGCACGAAGGGTAGCGCGATGGTGCTCCCATATGCCACGACGACCGCAATCAGGTGCAGCGCGAGGAAGACGAAGAACAGTCCTGGCATCTATCGCTTGGCCTGCGTCGGCGCGAGGATGACCACCGGAATCTGGCGCGCCGTCTGGGTCTGATACCGGTCGTAGTTGGGCCAGAGCTTTGTCAATTCCGCCCAGAGCCGGCGCCGCTCATCCGCGTTTGCGACTCGGGCGCGGGCGGAAAAGCGCTCGGTGCCGACCTGTACTCCAACCTCGGGAGTGGTTTGCAGGTTCAGCACCCACGCCGGTGGGGCGTCGCTGCCTCCTTTGGATCCGACCACCACGTACTGGTCGCGATCGCGGTGGTACAGAAGCGCCACGGTGCGCGGCAGGCCAGTCTTGCGTCCTCTCGTCTCGAGCAGAAGCATCGGCGCGTGGCCCAGCCGGCGGCCGATCCGGCCGCCCGTGCGCTCATAGATGAATTGATGGATGGCGAGCACGCGCAGCCCGAGCAGCCGGTCAAAGGTCGTCATCGGCATCAGACGAGTCTAGGGAGCCTCCAAGATCACTTTGATGAAGACCCTGGCGATTTCCGCGCGGAAAGGGCGCACGCAGGCGCGCCGATAGGCGGTTTCCGCGCGGAAACAGGTAGTGGTGCCTCAAGCGAATCCGGGCCGAGGTATGGAGGCGAGGAAAGGATCCTAGGTAGCTCCTTCTCACCGCCCCGTATCATCCAGTAATGCGCAGTGATATGCTTTGCTCTCATGATAGGTAGTAGTCTGCTCAACACTGAGGAGGCGGCTCGGTTCCTGAGAGTGAGCCAGGCTTCGGTTCGCCGGTGGAGCGATTCCGGTCTACTGCCGGCGCGTCGGGTGGGGCGCCGTCGCGAGCGTCGCTTCGCCCAGGCAGATCTGCAGCAGTTCCTCGGCCTACCGACCGGAAGCGTGGAGGCGGCGGGTCGGCCCACAGCCACGACGGTGACCGTCGGGGGAGCATCGATTCCGGTCAGGAGCCACCTGGCCCCGATCTACAGCACAGATCTCGGCCGCCTGAGGCTTTCTGTTCCCTTCCTGGCCGACGGCCTGAGGGCCGGCCAGCCGTGCTTCCTCGAGGCGACGGGCGCTGTTCTCGAGCGCTACGCCGACGCCCTGACCGAGCGCGGCATCGATTTCGCCGCGGCCACGAACAGCGGCCAGCTGGCCATTCTTGAAGGGCCAGGCTCGAACGCCGCAGATGCCATCAGCAACTGGGAGCAGGTTTTGGGGAGGGCTCTCGCCGGCGGCCCAAGCAATTTTGTCCGGATTGTCGGCGAGATGGCATGCGTCCGTCACATGTTCGGGTCGGACGCCGACATGATGGCTTACGAAGAAGCCTTCGATCTCATGGCTAAGCGAATCCCCGCGGTGACCCTGTGTCAGTACGACGCTCGCGAGTTCAACGGCGAAATCATGCTGCGCGTGCTCAAGGCCCACCCCGATTTGTTCGAGCAGAACCTCGGCGCTTTCCTGGTCTAGAAGGGAAACATGGTTGCACAGCCGCTGATCCTCGATATCGACTTCCTCTCCCTCTTGAGCGCGGTCAATCGTCGCCGTCTGCTCGAGGGTTCGACCCGAACGGTGTATCCGGCCGGCACGATCGCGATGCGACCGGAGGGTCCGGCCATGGCATTCTTGCTTGAACGCGGCCTGGCTCGCGGGTACTGGAATCTCCCCGACGGCAGACAGGCGACCATCGGGTTCGCCCACCCAAACGAGCTGATCGGCGGCGCGACGATGCTCGGGAATTCCCCTTGGACTTTGGTGCAGGTCATCACCGAGTCGACTCTGACGGCGCTGGACATGAAACGTGCTCGCAACCTGGCGGAGACCGAGATCGACGTCGCATCCGCGATCAACGCACACCTCGCGATGCGTGTCCGGCAGGCCTACAGGCTGATCGCGATCCGCTCGTTGGGGAACATCCGGGAGCGCGTTGCTTACGACCTGCTCGATCGAGCCAGTCGATCACAGCTTGATGGGGGCCGGCTCGAGGTTTTCGCGACACAGGATGATCTGGCTGACTCCATCGGCTCCTCGCGCGAGGTGATGAGCCGCGCCTTGAGAGATCTGCGCGTCGTGGGGATCGTCGAAACGGCGCCCGGGGTCGTCCGCATCCTGGATCCCGAACGCCTGGCTGGGATTGTTCGCTCCTTTGTGATTTGAGTCACGCGTGCGACGCAAGTCACGGCGGTGGCAGAAAGCCACCGCACTCTGGAATGGCACACCCGCCATTTGATTGAAAAGCTGCACGTGCACTCGAAGCTCCAGGCTGTAATAGCGGCCGCTCGTTTGGGTCTGATCGAGCTTTAGACCAGCGTCGCCTGCAGGCTACGACTCCTCCGTGACCGTCTTTCTTCCCCGACTCTTCTTAAGCGCGGACCGCTTCGTACCCGGCAGCTTGGACTGGCCATCACGCTCGAGTCCGTTGGGCGCGGAGGTGCGCAGCTGCGCCTCGAGGTCAGCGATCCTGGCGCGAACAGTCTCTCGGGCCGCTTCGACCAGCTGGCCGACGTCGACTCCGTTGACTTCGGCCGATGCGAGGAGTGCTGCAGCTGGTACTACCGTAGTCGCCCGCTCCCAGGCGGACAGGGTCTGTCGCGCCAGGCCGTCGAGATGAAGGCTCGCCGCGAGCTTTCGGGCGTAGACCTCTTGTTTTACCGGCTTGCCACTGCCGGCATCCTGCCTGCCCTGCCTTAGCAGGCTGCCCGCCAGCTGGTTGTGCGCGGTGGCAGCCATGTCCTCTCGGAGGTGCTTTCTCACGAAAATTGCTCCCAATTAGAGCACAGCCGTAAGTGCATGCATGGACGTCGGGAATGGAATGGGCGTCGCCTGCGTCAAAGCCAAAGTCAAAAGCAACCCTGACGCCTCCAGGCCTGTCCGGCGGCTTATGGTCCAGATGAAGCGGTCATGGGCGCCTTACGGGCCCGATAGCGGCCGCGCCGCGGTCGCATTTGTTGCGGGAGGGTGAATTCTTTGGTCAGGTTTGCTGCCGCGTGTCTTCTTCAGACTCGACGCGTGTCCATCCGTGCCTTGCTAGCTGTGTGCGCGCTGCTCGGTCCGCTGGTCCTCAGTCCGATTCCGGCGATCGCGAGCACACCCGGCACGATAACCATCACAAACACGTCGAGCCCTTTCTCGTGGACCAGTGATCCATTCCCGGGCGGACTGAACGTCACCAACACCCAGGGCGACAACTGCTTTGACGCGACAGGCCATCCCAACCCGCGCACGGTTTCCGGACCGTCCGCCTGTGAGGTCTTCACGCTGCAGGTCACGGTGCCTGCAGGCTTCTGGACTTCCAACTCCGGCGGGGCAAAGCTCGATTTCGTGGTCGGGACCAACGACTTTGACTACTACGTCTACCAGAAGAACGCGGACGGAACCATCGGCGCGTTCGTCACCAGCTCCGCCACAGGCTCGGTTGGGGATGACGAACACGTCTTGATCGACAAGGCGGATGGGGCCTACTACATCGCGGCGGCTGCCTTTACCACCACCTCGACCTACACAGGCACGGCCAGCTTCTTCATCGGCCCGACGATTCCGAACGCGCCTCCGAAGGTCAAAGGCGGGCTGACTAATTACCGAGCCAGCCACGACATATTCACCTCTCACTCCGAGCCCCACATGGTCATGAACCCGCTCAACCACGCCAACCTCGTGGCGGGCTCGAAACAGTACGTGAACAACAAGCACTACCTGTTCAGGATCGGCATGTACAGCTCGTTCGACGGAGGCCGGACGTGGAGCGACTCAGGTCACCTGCCGGTCCCCGCTTGCCCATCCACTGGCCCTTGCTCGTCGCCGGCTGACATTTCTCCGACTTACTGCGCGGGCGATGGTCCGTTCCCTGACGCGTGCCGGTTCACCACCAGCGACATCTGGCTCAGCTTCGACGATGAAGGCAACGCGTACGGCATCGTCCTCGTCTCCCCATCGTCAAATACTGGATCGGGCTGGGAGATGTGGATGTACAAGTCGAGCGACGGTGGGCGCACGTGGCCGCTCACCAACCGCAGGGTGATACACGATCACTTCAATCGCACGTTGAGCCCAGCGTTCCTCGACGACAAGGACGCCATCGCCGTCGACAACTACACGCAAGCCGGGTCGGGTCCGGTTTTCACGCGCAATCAGGCCCGCGACGGCCGCATCGGGAACATCTACTCATGCTGGGGCCTCGACGGAACCGTCGCACCCACACAGCAACAGGTCGTGAGCACGTCCACCGACGGCGGAAACACATGGAGCGCCGCCATACCTGTCTCCAACGCGGGCTTCGTGCGGGAGATCGGCTGTCAGCTCGCTGTGGCCCCGTCCGGGAGGGTTTACGTCTCCTTCTTCGTCTATGCCCTGGCCGGACCGCCTGCGCCGTACTTCACCGGCGTCGGTCAATACCTGACGTGGTCCGACGATCACGGCACCAGTTTCGTCTCTCCGATCAAGGTCGCGGATGTGAACCCGGTTCCAAACCACCTGCAGCCGGCCGATAAATTCCGCAACCTGTCGCTTCCGGCGATGGCCGTTTCGCCCAAGGATGGAACTGTCTACCTGACCTGGGCCGATGAGCACACGAGCCCGACCAACGTCCAGGACGCGGACATCCTGCTGGTCAAGGGGACGGACCGGGGCCTCGGCCTGCCACCAAACTTCGGTACTCCGACACCGAGTGCTCCGATTCGAGTCAACCAGGACCCGCTTGGGAATGGGAAGGACCAGTTCCAGCCGCAGATCGCGGTAACTCGGGCCGGCCAAGTCAATATCAGCTACTTCGACCGCCGCAGCGACCCGAGCAACTTCTTCATCGACACGTATCTCTCGCGGTCGGATAACGGCGGCGCCACCTGGAGCGACACCCGAGTCACGACCAACATGTCTGACCCGAGGATCAACCCGCCGATCGACGGAGGCGGCAATTACTTCTACGGTGACTACCAGGGTCTGGCCGCGGATGACACCTGCGCCATCCCGTTCTGGAATGGGACGCATCTTGCCAACCTGTCGACCAAAAACGCCAACTACTCGGCCTGGCAGGAGGTTTTCTCAGCTCAAGTGCCCAACCATGCAAAGGCTTGCGCCTTCTGACGTGAAGGACGGTTCGAGGTCTGGGCCCTGCGCGTAGCTCCGCGCAGGGCCTCGGCCAGCGCTTGACCTGGCCCCATAGGGGCAGGTTTATCGTGTGGGTCGGAGGTGGAGGGTGCACGCAAAGCAGGCAGCAGCTCGTTCCGGCGTCACCGTCAAGGCGCTGAAGTATTACGAAGCCATCGGGCTGGTCGAACCTGCCGGTTGTACAAGCGGCTGACCATGGTCATCCGCGGCCGGACTGTTGAGCACGTCTTCTATCCGATCTTTCCTCCGAACGAGGACGCAGGTCGGGTCCTCGAATGGCTGCGTGGTCACCCCGCCTAGCCAGCCGCCCGCGGCGCTGATCTTTGATCTCGACGGAACGCTCGTCGATACCGTCGAGACGAGGATCACGGCGTGGCTTCGAACATTTGAGGAATACGGAATTCCGGCCGAGCGTGGGGACGTGGCGAAGCTCATCGGTTCGGACGGCAAGCGCCTCGCGCGGGTTGTCGCCGAGGCGGCAGGCCGGTCGATCGACGCCAATCTGGCCGAGCAGATCGATCGCCGCGCCGGCGAGATCTACAGCAAGCTCAACACCGATCCCCGGCCACTGCCCGGCGCCCGGGAGCTCCTGCAGGCTCTCGACGGCGTTGGCTTGCGCTGGGCGATCGCGACCTCGAGTCGCCCTGAACAGGTCGGGAAGTCCATCGAGGCGCTGAACCTCTCGAAGTCGCCAACCATCCTCGACGGCAGCCGCGTTGAGCACGCCAAGCCCGCTCCCGACCTGCTGCTTTTCGCCGCCCGGGAGCTTGGCGTCGAACCCTCGACAGCGTGGTACGTGGGCGATTCTGTGTGGGACATGCAGGCGGCGAGAGCCGCAAGCATGCCGGCGATCGGCGTGGTCAGCGGATCGGCGACCGCGGAAGAGCTCGAGCAAGCGGGCGCCTGGCTGACGGTTGACAATCTCAACCGGTTGATCCCGATGATTGAGACCCGAACCTGACCATGGAGATGCTGGATGCTCGATTCGGCGCCTACCTGGTTGTTGCCACCCTCTTGATCGTCACCCCAGGACCCGACACGGCGCTGGTCATCAAGAACGCCTTGGGCTCAGGGTGGCGGGCGTCTTCGATGACGGCGCTCGGAATCGCGCTTGGAAGCCTGGTCTGGGGTCTGGCGGCCGTGCTTGGCCTCGCTCTCCTGCTCGAAAAATCAGTGACCGCCTTCACGATCTTCAAGCTGGCAGGCGCTGCCTATCTTTTCTATCTCGGCCTCCGCACCATCATCGGCACATTGGGTCATCGCCAGAACGAGGCGGCCGACGAACAGCGCCAGACATTCCGTCGCGTAGCTGATGTTGTTGCACTCAGGCAGGGGCTCGTGAACAACCTTCTGAACCCCAAAGCCGGGGCGATCTTTGCCACCGCGCTGCCGCAGTTCGTCAGCTGGTCGGATTCGCCCCTGCGGTTGGTCTTGATGATGGCGGCATACGAAACCATCCTCCTGGTTTGGCTGAACCTCTACGGCTATGTGGTCAGCCGGGCGCGGCAGAGCCGGATAGGGAAGGGATTGAGCACCACTTTGGAGCGCCTGATGGGAGCAGTGCTGATCGCACTCGGCGTCAGGCTTGCATTCGAAAGGCAGTAGGGAGACTGGGAGTGCTGATCGCTGTACCACTGAGCGTTTCCGCGCGGAAACCTCCTGTGGATGCACCTACCTTGGTCCTTTCCGCGCGGAAACAGCCCTATGGCCTGCTCAGCAGCCTTCGCGCCGCGCCTCTGCGGCGGCGGCATCCGACCAGTTGAATGCGGCCAGGCTCGCCGAATAGGTGTGCGGGCCGGCACAGGCGACGCCGGTGATCTCGCTGCGGATCGACTGATCGACCAGAGACCGGTTCGCAAGTAGCGTCGGGGTCGCATCGCTCGACAGCTCGGCGAGATATTGCGGATCCATCTTGTGAGTGAACCTGGCGTGGTCGATGTTGAGATTGACCACGATCGCTTCCGGATTGGCCAGGTTCAGAGCCAGGAGCAGCGCCATGGCGGATATCGAGGTGGCTCCGACAAACCAGCGGCGTCGCGGGAATACGCCGGCCGCCTCGGCTGCAAGCAGAATGAAAACGATCGCGATCCACACCGCGAAGATGTGGCTGTAGAGGCGCAGCATGGTGAAGCCGTATGCCTCCTCGTAGAGGCTCAGGCGCCGGAAGGCGACAAAGACGATCAGCAGCGTCAGCCCGATCGCAATCTGCGCGAGGACCTGGAAGGCTCGCTTCGTAGTTCGTTCGGTGAGGCCGGTGATGCGGCTGAATAGGATGAGGACGACAGCCGTGATTCCGGCCACCCACAGCAGCTGGAAGAACCCGGAGCGCGCGTAGTCCGCGTACGTGACGCCAGCCGCACGAAGCGTGTTGCCTGCGGCGCCGGTGGCGGCCATAGCCTGGGCGACGGCGAAGGCGGCGAAGATCGCGTCCAGGACCGAAAGCACCACCAGTCCTTCGGTCGATCCGAGTCGCCATATCGGCCCATCGACGCGGGTGAGCGGTTCGGCCGCTGCCAACCGCAGCAGGCCGCCCGCGACGAGCGACCCGATGGCCACGAACAAAACGTCTGTGACCAGCTGACCAAAGTCAAAGTTGAGATTGAAGAACGACGCGAACACAGGGTCGGCTGCGGCAAGCAGGCCGGCCACCAGGAGCGCTATCGGCGCGGCGATGAGCAGGCCGCGCGCCAAGGGAGCGAGCACACCCAGCCGCAGTCGCACTCGCCCAAGCGGCTTGAAAACGAAGACTGCGCCTGCCGCGCCATGGACCACCCCATGAACTGAGCGCGCCAGCAGTTCCGCGATCCCCATGTCCATGAGCGAGCCGCGAACTGACAGCGACGCAGCCAGGCCGAGAAGCGCGAAGGACATGGCCATGTCGGGCCATAGCAGCCAGGGGCTCGCCCGAACCATCAACCACGCGCCGAACAAGACTGCGCCGGCAGCCAGCACTCGCGATTCGAGTGTCATCAGCCGGCCGGCAAACATCAAAGACAGGGCGGTGATCGCGACAGTCAAGAAGGCCGCCAGGCCAAAGGCGCCCACGCGCAGCCATTGATCGGCAACCAGCCCGACGACAAGCGCGCTCGCGAGCGTGAGCCATGTCGCTGCTGTTCGCAGCTCGACCTTGAGCCATCCGGGATCGGGTCGGGTGACGGTAGCGGGAGTTGCCGGCTGCCACGAAGTGCCGTCCCAGCGCCACCGACCGTCGGCCGAGAGCTGACCGACGGTCGACCCTCCCTCAGGCATCGCAACGTTGAACACGCGAAACGCGCCCGAGGTTACGGGCGGGACAAGATCAGGGAGGCCTCGAGGGTGATGTGGGGATCGACCGAGACGAAGCCGGCGGCGCCCTGGGGCACCTCCACGCCGAAGTCCCCGACGGCGATGGTGGTGTTGCCCGCCGCGGCGATCTGTTGGTCCTTCAATTGAACGTCGAGGGCAAACGTGGCCGCTTTCCTGACACCGCTGACCTCTAGATCTCCAGCGACCCGCGCGTGGCTGGGGGCGCCGCTGGAAAGGACTGAGATCGATTGCGGATAGGGCTGGAAGACCGCATAGGGATGTTCGCGGGCGTGCAAGAAATCACGGGTGCTCTTGTCGCGGTCTGCAGTGTTGAACCCCGGCAGCTCATCCACGCTGACCAACGTCCCAATTTCGACCGCCACGCAGCCCGTCACGATTCGCGTTGCTTCTCCATCAGTCGCAACGAGCAACCAGCCGCTGACCCGCTCAGTCCGCGCGACCGCTTCATGCGGCGAGGGCAGTTCCTCGAATTTCTCGTGTGCGCGGTACCCGACGACAGAGCCGGCCTGAGTCAGCCAGAGTCCCGACAGGTCGCCGGCGGCGCTTGCGGCCGGAAAGACGGCGGGCTTTCGGCAGACTGCCGCGAGCGGGTCGTTGACATCGGAGGTGGGAGCTGGGGTTCGAGGGTGCGTGGCCGCCAAGCTCAGCGGTTGCGGCCGGCCGTGATAGACGAGTGTCACGGCGGCTGCAACGCCCAGCACCAGAACCAGGGCCACCCCGGCCGCGGCCTTCCACGGCCAGCCCACCTTCACCATATGCATCTACACCTGCCGGCTCCGTTTGGTTCCTGAGCTTTAGACTCCGATCAAAGGCGGGTTGCCGGATATCTGATCTCGGAGGTTGAGCTATGGCTGCGGTGAGTCGTGCAGATGCGGTTTGGGAAGGCGACCTGGGCAGCGGTAAAGGGCGCGTCATGGTCGCGAGCGAAGCGATCAGCGAGTTTCCTGTCACCTGGGCCAGCCGCGCCGAGCGGCAGCACGGCAAGACCAGCCCCGAAGAGCTGCTCGCCGCCGCCCATGCGGCTTGTTATTCGATGGCCTTGTCCAACGGCCTGAGCAAGGCCGGGCACAAGGTCGAGAGGCTCAACACCTCAGTCGAGGTGGAGTTCGTGCCCGGCACCGGCATCACCACCGCCACCCTGACGACGGTGGGCCACATTCACGGCATCGACGAGAGCGAGTTTCGGAAGCTGGCCGAAGAGGCGAAGGAAGGTTGCCCGATTTCCAAGGCGCTCCACGGCAACGTCACGTTGAAGCTCAACGCGCGACTGGACTTAGAACACCACTAGAAGATCTAAGAGTCTGAAGCCCACCAACGCGGGGAGACGATGAGACAAAGTCGCGACCGGGCCAAGCCCGGTCGCCCAGGCCACGCTAGATAGCTGTTTAGCTCTTAGCGGGACCGGTCAGCCCGGGAAAATCGACCACGCCCTGCAGGCGGAGCTCCCGCAGCTGGCCGGCCAGCCATTTGCGCTGATCCTTGATCACCTTGCCGTCGAGACAGTTCCACCAGCGGCCGTTCACATCGCGGGCCACCAGGAGCAGGCAGCGCGGCTGGGTGGCCCGCTGCCACGCCTTCATTGCCGGCTGCAAGACGATCCGGCGCGGCGGCGCCTTTTCGGCCATCGTCAGCTCGCTTGCGTAGAGATCGTCCGCCGCCTGGACGATCACCCCGCCGGCGACCAGCGTGCCGCCCAGGTTCTCGATCTCGATCTCGATCGGCTGGTTGGGAGAGGGCAAGCCCGTGAACGTCAGGTGTGGGACAGGCTTGGTGACGGTCTCCCAACGGGCGTCCGCGACCTTGCTGGCCTTCCGGGCTGCCAGATCGGCGCGCGTTGCGAACACCGCGGCCCACATCGCGAGCACCGCCGTGACAACCGCCAGGACGACCACGATCTGCTCAGAGCTCATTGCTTCTCCTGCTTGACGCCGTCAGGACGAGGATCTGGCGCCAGATGGTAGCGCCGCGAATCGTAGTCGCGAATGGCGGGCAGCTGCAGGAGTCATTTTGAGTAGCGCGTATGCTGAAACCCGAGATGGAAAAAGCCACTTTCGCCGGCGGTTGTTTCTGGGGTGTCGAGCATCTCTTCAACGAGGTGCCGGGCGTGATCGATGCGGTCTCCGGCTACGCAGGAGGCTCGAAGGACAACCCTACATACGAGCAGGTCTGCTCCGGAAGGACAGGCCACGCCGAGGCGGTCGAGGTTACGTATGACCCCGCGAAGGTCACGTACGACGAACTGCTCAATGCCTTCTGGAACATGCACGATCCGACGACGCTCAACCGGCAGGGACCCGACCACGGTCATCAGTACCGTTCGGTGATCTTCTTCCACAACGTGGAGCAGGAGCAGGCGGCGCGCAAGTCGAAGGAGCAGGCGCAGCGCTTCTTCGACCGGCCGATCGTCACCGAGATCGTGCCCGCACCGCACTTCTGGCCTGCCGAGGACTACCACCAGCGCTACTTCGAAAAGCACCCAGGTCACTACTCGTGCCATTTCATTCGAGGATGGGTGCCCCAAGAGGCCGCCGAGGAACCCGCGCGCTAACCCAGTACTAAATACCCTCGGCGAGCACTATCCTTAGCGGCCGTGCGTTGTGACCATTGTTCGCATGACGTTCCGGATGGCGTTTTCTGCACGCGTTGTGGCGCGCACCAGGGCACCACTGAAGAGTTCGGCAACGCCAAAACACGAGAGCATCGTTACGCGGCCCATCCCGGCGAGCACGTGGCCCAGCCGTCCGTGCTCACCACGCTCATGCCTCACCTTGGCCACCACAAGATCCACGAGTTCCGCTGGGCATTCATCGCCGGCCTGGCCGGCATCCTGGTCCTGTACCTCGCCGGGCTGATCTCGGCCGCCATCCTCCTCTCGGCCTTTCTCGTCCCGGTCCTCTATCTCATCTATCTATATGAGGCTCAGGTCTACCGCGACGAGCCGGCCATCGTGCTGGGCTTCACCCTGGGCGGCGGAATCATCATCGGCATCGTCGCGACCGTGTTCGAGCGCATCGTCTACAACCCGCTCCAGTACAGCGCAAACCCATTCAGCCACGCGGGCGTAAGTGTCGGAGGCTTGCTGATCGTTGGGTTGCTGTTGCCGGTGGTGCAGGAGGCCTTGAAGCCGCTGCCCGCCTTCTTCCTGCCCAAGCGCGCCGACTTTCCGGAGACGGTTGACGGCCTTGTATTCGGAATCGCGGCCGGGCTCGGCTTCAGCCTCGCCCAGGCCCTGATCGGCTTCTCCGAGGTGTTGACCGCCTTGCCTGCGCACGTCGAGCCCGGCAACTGGATTTACGACCTCACCACGCTCGCTGTTTTTCAACCGCTGCTTCAGGGGAGCGCGACCGGAATGATCGTGGCCGCGATCTGGCGCTGGCGCCGCGGACGGCTGGCCGGGCGCGAGATTGGCGCCGTCGCCATGGCCGTCATCGCTCACATCGCATTCGCCGGCGGGACGCAGCTGATGAAGGAGACGTCGGTGAACTCGCTTTTCATCCTGGTCTGGCAGGCGGCCATCGTCGGAGCCCTCTTGATCTACATCCGCTACCTGCTCCACCACTCCTTGCTCGAAGAGGCCGCGCATATGGGGTATGCGGAAACTGTCTGTGCGAACTGTCACATGCACATCGTCGCGTCGGGCTTCTGTCCGAACTGCGGCATGGCGTTGACCGCCGCACCCAATGCGGTCAAACGGAGCCGCCGGCCAAGGGTGGAATCCCCGGCCAGTGCGGCTAGGAAGAGCTAGATGGCGCTCACCTGCGCCAGGTGTGGCGCGCAAAATCCTGACGGCAACCAGTTCTGCTCGGCATGCGGTACGCCGCTGACGGCGGCCGCCGCGGCGCCTCAATCCGCGCCGCCGCCTGCCCCGCCCTCGTGGCTCGCCACCCCACCGCAACCAGCGGCACCAGCAGCGCCCGTCGCGTACGCCTCGCCCCCGCCAGCCCCGGCCGCCTATGCGAGCCCGTATTACGCACCCGCCGCCGCGATGCCGCAGGCACCGGTCCATCGCACGCCATGGATCCTCATCGTCAGCGCGATCGTGGCCCTGATCGTGGTCATGGCAGGATGCGGGACGGCGATTGCCCTGCTCGGTGGCAAGGCCAGCATCAGCGGGGGCATAACGCCTGACCTGCCGAGTCCCAGCCCCGCCGGATCACCGAGCCCGGTCGCCTCGCCGATCCCGATCCAGGGTCCGAGTGCGACGAACCCAGTCGTCACCGTTCCTGTGCCGGCCGGATGGGCGGTCTCGGCCAAGGACAACGAGTCGATCACCCTGTCAGATCCAAACGGCCTTGGCTTTGTTTCTGTCGCGAGCGGTCTTCAAAACCCACACATGACCGCGCAGCAGCAGAAGGCGGACTTCGACACGGTTTGGAAGAGCAAGTATCCGGACACCGTGGAGTGCGGCGGCGTCAGACCCACCACCGGGTCCCTCGGCGGCGTGCAGGGAATCTTCTGGCAGCTTTGTTTCACCATCGTGTCAAGCGGTCGTTCGCTGCCCGCCGAGACGGATGTGTTCGTGGGGACGAACGCGGATGGCAGCACCTGGTACGGCGTGATCCTGGTCACCGCCCAGACTTATATGCAGAACCTCAAGAGTGAGGCCGCGCCCATCCTCAAGGGCATTCAGTGGAAGCTCAAGTAGCCGCGACGTAACGGAGCCGCAACACTCCCGCCGGTATCCTGAGTGGCCATGTTTGCCCGGTGGGGCCGTTTTGTCTACCGCTTTCGCTGGGCCACGCTCATCGCTTCGGCGCTGCTGCTCGGCTTTTCGATCCTGGCGATCTTCACGGGCGGAACGCTTGCGGATAACGGCGGCTTCGGTGCGGACCTGCCGGCCGGCAAAGCCGCACAGCTAATCAAGGACGAGATTCACCCACAGGGCGCGACGGGCAGGGGTGGCTCCAGTTTCACGCTGATCTTCAGCAGTCCAACCCTTACTGCCGACGACCCGGCCTTTCAACAGGCGGTGCAGGACGCAGTCACGCCGCTGAGCAGCGACCCGCGCGTTGCCACGGTGACAACGCCTTACAGCGTCCCGGATGCCCAGGGGGCGGCGTTGATTTCCAGGGACTCGCACAAGGCTCTCGTCATCGTGGACCTCACGGACGACTCGCGAAAGGCACAGGACTACATCGACCAGGTGGTTGGTGAGGTTCATCGCGGTCCGCTCAGCGTCGTCGCCACGGGCCAGGTACCGATCAATCAAGCCTTCAACAAGTCGCTCGAGAACGATTTGAATCGAGCGGAGGTGGTCGCCCTTCCAGTCACCCTCTTGCTCCTGGTCTTGATCTTTGCGTCGATTGTCGCTGCGCTTCTGCCGATCGGCGTTGGCCTGCTCGCTATCGCCGGTGGTGTTGGCGGCACTCTGTTTCTCGCGCATTTCACCGACGTGTCGCAGTACGCCATGAACGTCGTGACGCTGATCGGTCTCGCCGTGGCGATCGACTACTCGCTGTTCATCGTCAACCGTTTCCGGGACGAGCTTGCCGCGGGAGCCACGCGAGAAGACGCGATCGCGACGTCGATGTCAACGGCGGGTCGTGCGATCACGTTCTCAGGCATCACGGTCGCGATCGGGCTCTCGGCAATGCTTTTCTACCAGGGCACCTTTCTCGCCTCGATGGGAGCAGGAGGCGCGATCGTCGTCGCGATGGCTGTCGTGTACGGCCTGACCTTCCTTCCGGCGCTGCTCTCGGTGCTCGGCGGACGCGTCGACAGGCTCAGGCTGCCTTTCCTTCGCGCGCGCCGGGAGGGTGCCGGTGCATGGCACTCCATGGCGCTGTGGGTGATGCGGCGGCCTGTCATCGTGCTGGTCCCCGCGCTGGCGGTACTGGTTCTAGCGGGAACGCCTTTCCTTCAGCTGCGGCTGGCGCAGGGCGGTGTGGACCAGCTCCCGCCCTCCAACCAGGCGCGCCAGGGTTACGACACGCTGGTCAAGGATTTCCCCGGCCAGGATCAGACGACGATCGAGGCAGTCGTCTACTACCCCGACTCGAGTCCGCTCACCACCGACCACGTCGGCGACGTGTACGACCTCAGCCGGCGGCTCGCGTTGCTGCCCAACGTGCTGCGCGTGGATGGCCCAGTCAACGCCGAGCCGAACCTGGCCAAAGCCGACTATCAGCGACTGTACTCAGGGCCTCGCGAATCACTGCCTCCGGCGATGCAGCAGGCACTTTCGATCAGCGCCGGCGACCACATCGTGCGGCTGTATCTGGTCACCAACCAGCCGCCGACGAGCGATGAGGCTCGCGCGATAGTCAGGGCGGTGCGGGCCGAGCAGGTGACCGGCGGTCAGGTGCTCGCCACCGGGGAGACGGCCTTCGACCTGGACGTCGTCAACTTCATCCTGGGCAGGACGCCGACAGCAGTCGGGACGGTGATCCTGATCACGTACATCGTCCTCTTCTTGCTCACGGGATCTCTCGTGCTGCCTCTGAAAGCGGTGCTGACCAACCTCTTCTCCATCTCGGCTTCGTTCGGAGCGATGGTGTGGATTTTTCAGGAAGGCCACTTCAGCCAGCAGCTTGGATTTACCGCGCAGTCGATCGATCCGAGCCTTCCCGTGATCCTCTTCAGCATCGTGTTCGGGATGTCGATGGACTACGAGGTCCTGTTGATCAGCCGGATCCAGGAGGAGTACCGGCGCACCGGCGACAACCAGGCAGCGGTAGCGATGGGCCTGGAGAAGAGCGGCCGGCTGATCACCGGCGCGGCGGCGATCATGGTCGCCGTCTTCCTGGCCTTCGGTCTCGCGGACGTGGTGATCATCAAGGCGATCGGAATCGCGCTGGCGGTCGCCGTCGCGATCGATGCGACCATCGTTCGCATCCTGATCGTGCCGTCGATCATGCGCATCCTCGGCCGGGCCAACTGGTGGGCGCCGCGACCACTGACCGCGCTTTACCTCCGCATGGGGGCAGGAGAGTCTCGACCGCCGGCTTCAGTTCCTGCGAGAGGCTAGTCGTGCCCTCATTTGCTTCAAAGCGCCTACCGATCGAGCGAAATGGTGTCGCCCCCGACGGGTCCGATGTTCGCGTGTTGCTCAGCCTTGCCGGCGGCAGCATGGCCCACTTTGAGCTCGCGCCCGGGCAGGTCTCGAAGGCTGTGGCCCATCGGACGGTCGAGGAGATCTGGTTCTTTCTCACCGGTCGGGGAGAGATGTGGCGTGAACAAGAGGGACTCAGTGAAACGGTTGAGGTCTCACCTGGCATGTGCTTGACGATTCCGCTGGGGACTCGATTCCAGTTTCGATCGAGCGGCGACGTTCCGCTGTCAGCGGTCGGAGTGACCATGCCGCCGTGGCCGGGCGAGGGCGAGGCCTACGTGGTGGATGGACCGTGGTGAGCCTCCCAGCAAGTAAGGGGCGCTAGGGACGCCCCCTACTGCTTTGGGGGAAGCGGGGGGGTGTCAAGAAAACTTTCGTCCCTTTCAGCCTGGCGCGGCTTGCTGAATGCCCGCTGTAAGAAAGCTTGGAAGTTGCTCGGAATATCTCGTAGTGGCGCGTTTGGCTTGGGAGTGGTTAGATTCCAGGATCTGGCCGGGGGGGCCGGCCGCAACTGAAGAGGTGGCTGGATGAGGGTCAAACTGTTCGCACTCCTGTCGGCGGCCGTCCTTTTCGTACTCGCTGCGGCTCCCGCCTCGGCGACGAGCGGGGGTGACAGCTACCTCGCTCTGGGTGATTCGGTCCCATTTGGATTCAACCCGCTGCTCGACGCGTCGAACGCCTCGAATTTCGTCGGCTACCCCGAGATCGTGGCGCAGCGGCTGAACATCGAGGAGGTCAACGCGACCTGTCCCGGTGAGGCGACGGGGGGATTCCTCTCTTTGACCGGCACTGACAACGTGTGCCGCCCATACCGGTCCGTTTTTCCGCTTCATGTCAGCTACTCGGGTACCCAGATGGCGTTCGCGACGGCGTACCTGATCTCGCACCCGAGGACTCGATTGGTGACCCTCACGTTGGGGGCGAACGACCTGTTCCGCTGGCAGAAAGACTGCGCTGTGACGCCGCAGCCGTTTGGTACATGCCCGCTCGGCCTGTTCGGCATGCTCGGAGTGATGCAGGCCAACCTGAACACGATTCTTCACGGCATTCGGGCCACGGGCTACACCGGGCTGATTGTGGTCGTCACCTACTACTCGCTTGACTACAGCGATGTTTCGGGCGCGGTGCTCTTGAACAGCCCACTGGTTGCGGCCGCCGCCGCAAACGGAGTCCTCGTTGCGTCCGGCCTCGACGCGTGGGCGGAAAAGGCACACGGCGGCAGCTCGTGCACGGCCAAGCTGCTGATCATGCTTCCGACCGGCGATTGCGACGTGCATCCAACGCAGCTTGGACACAAGAAGCTAGCTCAGGAGATCACGAGCACGATCGCCGCAAGCTGCCCCGCGCAGAGCCCGATCGAATGCCTCGGTAGGAACCAAAACTAGCCAGACGGGGAGGCCAGCGGCAGCTCGACCTCGAAGGTCGCACCGCCGCCGCTGGTCTCCTTCACCTTCACATTTCCTCCGTGCGCGCCAACGACCGCGCTGACGATGGAGAGTCCCAGTCCGGCGCCGCCGCTGTCGCGGCTGCGGCTGGGGTCGGCTCGGTAGAACGGCTCGAAGATTTGCTCGAGCTCGTCCGGGTTGAGCCCTGGACCGTGATCGATCACTGACATCCGGCCCACGCCATCCACCGTCGAGACTGCGATCTCGATCGAAGTCTGCTGTGGGGTGTGGACCAGCGCGTTGCGGACCAGGTTTCCGAGCACCTGGCGCAGCCGCGTGTCGTCGCCTTCGACGACGACCGGCCCTGGAGCTGACATCGTGATCTCGCGTTGCGGCGCCACCGCGCGCGCGTCGGCCGCGGCGTCGCTGGCGATCGCCTGCAGGTCGACCGGCTTGGTTTCGAGCGGCCGTCCCTGGTCGAGTCGTGCGATCAGCAACATGTCGTCGACCAGGACGGACATGCGGACCGACTCCTCCTCGATTCGCCTCCGTGCGAGGTCCGAGTCGGCAGGCGATTCGGCCGCGCCGCGCCGGAGCATTTCCGAATAGCCGCGGATCGACGTCAACGGAGTGCGCAGCTCGTGCGAGGCGTCGGCGATGAAGCGGCGGAGCCGGTTGTTGGATTCGGTTCGCTCTTGGAACGCCGACTCGATCTGGCTCAGCATCCCGTTGAGGGCAAGCCCGAGCCGGCCGATCTCTGTTTTCGGCGTGGCGGGCTCGACGCGGCGGCTCAAGTCGCCGGCCGCGATATCGGCCGCAACACCGCCCATCTTCTGCAGCGGCCGCAGCCCGATGCGGATGATCAGCAGAGCGAGCAGCGCTGTCGCGACGACGACGCCGAGGCCGATCAATGCCTCGTTCAGCAAGAGCGTCGCAAGCGTCGATTCCACGCTGGTCAGCGGAATCGCGAAAACCACGAACTGGCCGCTGAACGAGTTCTCAGGCCAATAGGTCAGCCGATACCGCGACACACCGCCGGTACCCTCCACGGTCTGGGGAGTGGCCGGGACGTCAAGACCGGCGCTAGGCATCGACTTCGGAAGCTTGGGTGCGCCCGTTGCGGCGCCTCCGAGCCCAAAGCCGCAGGCAATCACAACGGAGCCGTCACTGCGAAGCAGCTCCGTAATCGTTCCCGGTGGAAAGTCGTTCGCTGAGCCGGGCCCGCGTCGCTGGCACTGGTTGCCGATAACGCTGACTGCAGTGTCGACCGTCGACCGCGCCTTGAGCTGGTCGTCGATCCGTCCGATGAGCGAGTTTTGAAGCGTGATGTATGTGACCACGTCCGAGACAAGCAGTCCGACCACGACCAGTGAGATGACTCCGATCAGCAGCCGCCCCCGGAGCGACAGCGTCATTTTCGTGGCGTTCTTAGGACGTATCCGACGCCGCGGACGGTCTGGATCAGCGGAGGGTCGTGCCGGTCGACCTTGCGGCGAAGGTAGCTGACATAGGTCTCGAGCACGCTGGCATCGCCGCCGAAGTCGTAGTGCCAAACGTGGTCGAGGATCTGGCTGCGCGTCAGCACGCGCCCGGCGTTGATCAGCAGGTAGCGCAGCAGCCGGTATTCGGTGTTGGTCAGCTCGACGACGTGCCCGTGGCGCCGCACCTCATGGGCTTCGTCGTCCAGCTCGAGATCGGCGAGCGAGAGCTTGCCGTTCTCTGCGTCGTTCCCGTGACGCCTGAGCACGACACGGACCCTCGCCATCAGCTCCTCGATGCTGAACGGCTTGGTCACGTAGTCGTCGCCGCCGATCGTCAGGCCGTGGACCTTGTCCTCGGTGGCGTCCTTGGCGGTCAGGAAGATGATCGGCACCTTGCTTCCGCTGCTGTTGAGTCTGCGGAGCACCTCGATGCCGTCGATGTCGGGCAGCATCACGTCGAGAATCACGAGCGCCGGCGAGAACTGGGTCACGGCCGTCAGGGCGCCGCGACCGGTCGCGGCCGTCTTGACCGTGAACCCTTCGTAGCGGAGAGCCATAGCAACCAGCTCAGTGATGTTGGGTTCGTCATCGACGACCAGGACTCGGGGTCCGTCCTTGTTCACGCCTCCAATGCTGATCGAGTTTCCTGGGGATTTGCTCAGAGAACGTTGGGAACCAGGTTCGAATTCGCTTCGGGCGCGGGCCAGCCGGCGACCCGGTGGACCCCGCCTTTGAGATCGACAAGCCGGGCCGCCAGGCCGTTCGCCTCCAGCCAGGACGGAGCCTTGCGACCCACGCGAATCCCGCATCGGACCGTCCAATGCGGGTTTGCCTCAGCTCCCAATCCCGCATAGGACAGTCGGACGCGGGTAACGGCTCGCTCAATAGACTTCGAGGCGTGCCCGCCCCCGTAGCTCAGGGGCGCCGCGCGCAGCGCACTAAATAGACTTGCTAGCAGTGCCGCCCCGGTAGCTCAGGGGCGCCGCGCGCAGCGCACTAAATAGACTTGCTAGCGGTGCCGCCCCCGTAGCTCAGGGGCGCCGCGCGCAGCGCACTAAATAGACTTGCTAGCGGTGCCGCCCCCGTAGCTCAGGGGATAGAGCAGGACGGTCCTAACGTCAAGGTCGGGGGTTCGATTCCCTCCGGGGGCACCAATCGCGCGGACTAACCGGTTATAGCGCGGGCAGGTAGGGCATCGGGTCGATCACGGCGTCGTCGACGCGCAGCTCGAAGTGCACGTGGGGGCCGGTCGACCACCCCGTCGACCCCTCGAGACCCACCCTCTGACCGCGGACAACCTTGTTGCCCACGTCGACGTTGGTCTCGAGCAAGTGCCCGTACAGAGTCATGATCCCGCCCCCGTGGGCGATGACGACATAGTTGCCGTAGCCCACGCGCGAGTGACCTACCGCGACCACGACGCCTTCCGCTGCGGCCATCACCGTGGTTCCGAATGGCGCCGCGATGTCAATGCCGGTGTGGAAGTGTGCGTACGGGCCGAGCGGCGGTTCAAGCAGCAGCTCGCTAGGGCCGAAAACCTGGGTCAGGCGCGCGCCGGCCATCGGCCAGGAGAGCGTCAGGCCCGCGATCGGCTTCCCGACCGGCAGCATGTGCGTGACCATGGCCAGGCCGGCGCCGATGTGCGCCTGTGTCCACGCCTGCTGATACGACTGCTGGATCAGGTTCTGGGTCTGTGTCTCGAGCAGGGTGGCGAGCGCCGCGGTCACGTCCGGCGGCTGGTTCTGCAGGCCGTTTTGAGCCGTCTGTATCTGAGCGATGACGTCGGCCATCTGGCTGGTGACGTCGTCCTGCACGCTCATGAGGTCGCTCAGCGCGCTGAGATTCGCGACCAGCCGGTCTCTCGTGGCGTTCTCAGCATCAAGAGCAGCGACCCGAGCCTCTCGGTCCTTCTGCAGCTTCATGAGATCGGCTTCCAGCCGAGCCTGAAGCGCGTGCGCTCGCTGGCCCGCGACGACCAGGTCGGAAGTTGCCCGCAGCGCATCCTGCAGGTTCCCGGTGCGGGCGACGAGCATCCACCACGAGTCCGGCTGTCGATAGATCGCCCGCGCCATCGCGTTCACCTGCTCTTTCTCGACCTCGATCCGAGCCTCCGTGTCCGAGATCTGCGTGTCGAGCTTCGCGATCTGGTCTTCGAGGCTCGAGATGACGGCCTCTTCGCGGGTGATCTGATCGGTGACGATCTGGACGCTCACATTGGTCTGGTGGAGGGCTGCCGCGAGGCGCTCCTGGGTGGACAGCGCGGTGGACAGGTCTCCTCCCAGCCGCGTGCGGAGCTGATCGTATGCGGCCTGGTTGGGATCGGGACAGGTCACGCGTGCGCCTGATGCGGCCGATGGGGTTGGACACGGCGATGGGCTTGTCGCGCCGGCGGCGGTGACCTCGAGCGCCAACAGCGCACCGGCGATGACAAGCGCGCCGACGGTTCGCCTCATGCGCGGACTTTGCGGAAGCCGAGCAGCGCGGTCAGAGAGCCCAGCACCAGGCCGGCTGCCATGACGGCGGCGAGAACGTACTGGACCTCGGTTGGTCCCACGCCCGGCAGCACCTGGGCATAGGTGGCAGACTCGAATCGGATCGCCAGCAGCCACGCTCCGGCGACTGCCGCCGCGGCGACGGCGCCGGCAAGCGCACCGATCATCAGGCCCTCGACGACGAACGGGCCGCGCAGCATCCAGCCCCGCGCGCCCAGGAGGCGGATCACCGTGACCTCCTGGCTGCGTGCGGTCGCGATGCCGCGCATGGAGTTGGCGATCACGGCGTATGCGACCAGGCCGAAGAGCAGCAGCAGCCCGACCCCCACGCCCCCAACCACGAGCGCGATGCGGCGCAGGCGTGAGTACGTGTCGGGGTCGTACGAGGTCGGGTAGGCGGGGTCGACCGCGGGATCATCCTTGACCGACGCAGCCACGGCGGCGATCTTGGTCACGTCCCGGACCCGGACGTCCAGGCTTGCGGGGAACGGGTTGGTCGAGCTGAGGCTCGACAGGTTGGCCAGCCCGGGGTGGCTGGTCGCCTGGGCCAGCGCTTGCTCGGGCGTCACCTCGGTGATCGAAGCAATTCGAGGGTCCGAGTTCAGCCTGACCTTCAGCGCCGCGACCGCTTCCGGGGAGGCGTCGGAGGCGAGGTAGACACGAACCAGCGAAGCCTCCGCGGCCTGCTGAACCGCAGCCCGCTCGACGGCGATTCCAACCATGGCAAGGGTCCCGCAGAGCAGCAGCAGGAGGGCCATCGTGCCGAGGGCAGGAGCGGTGAGCCGCACGTCGCGGCTCCAGCTGCGCAGTCCGCTCAAGACCACCAGGCGGTAGCTGTTCGCGACCAGCGCCACGGTGCGTCGCCAGAGCGGGAGCTGTTTGGGCGTGACGACCTGCTTGCGGGCTCGCTGGTGGATTGGAAGGAGGACGCGCCACAGGGGCTGTGGGGCGTGCTTGCCATTCCCATTCGAACCCGCCTTCTGCGATCCGTTCAGATGCATCGTGCCGCTCGGGAGCTTCAGCACGCGGCTCGAGGGAAACGAGTGCTTGTGGCTGGCGACGATGACCGCCGCGCCGCCCGCAGCTGCGTCCTCGAGCAGGCGCATGACGATTCGCGCGTTGTCGTCGTCGATCGAGGCCATGGGCTCGTCGGCGAGGATGACCCGCGGTTTTGCCGCGAGGGCTCGCCCGACGGCGATGCGCTGACGCTCCCCCGCCGAAAGCTGCCGCGGATAGGCCTTGCGCTTATGGGCCAGGCCCAACGATTCGAGCGTCTCAAGGGCGCGCTGCTTGATCGTTTTGAAGGGAAGCTGTGGGTCGGTGACTTGAAGGGCCAGCGTCAGGTTCTCCAGCGCCGTGAGGCGGGGAAGGAGGTGGTGCTCCTGGAAAACGAAGGCCACGTCCCGGCGAACTCGGCTCAGTCCTCGGCGCCACCAGCGGTGTAGGCCTCGCCCCTCCACCCATACCTCGCCCCCGCTCGGCCGCAGCTGACCGTGAACCAGACGGAGAAGCGTCGTCTTGCCGGCTCCGCTCGGCCCGGTGATCTCAACGAGCTCCCCAGCGGCGACCGAGAGGTTGATCTCCCTGAGGACGGCTGTCCGCCCGAAGGATTTCTTGACGTGGGTCAGCTTGACCAACGGCTGCACTTTCGCCGTGCCGTTGGTCCCCGGGCGATGCGATATCGCCCCATTCGCTTTCGCACGCGAACCGTTCGTAGCGGCGCCGTTCGCTGCGCCGTTGGTCACCACGCGCGTGCGCGCACCCGTGGCTGGTCGGCTGCCCACCCTTTCCATGCCCAAGATTAGCCCAAGCCCGGCTCAGGAAACGCTAATAGGCAACTGTGAGTCTGGCCGGTTACTTACTTAAGTTAGCCACAGCCTCTGAGCACCACGGGCGCCGGAGCCACGGCGATCGAGAACGGACCGCCGGAAGGCAGAACAGTCACAACCCGGCTGCCGTCGAGGCCCGTCTGGGTGCCTGGTACGGCCGTGCCCGAAACTGCCACGGATCCTTGCACCTCAGACGGGATGAAGACAACGGTCGGCGGGTCGCCCGCTCGACCGTTGGCGGTCAGAATGAAGCCGCCGGTCTCCGGGTCGTAGTGGTAGGTGAGGCCGGGATCGCTGGAGGCTCGCGGGTAAACCCGGACCAGCAAGCGCTCCCGCGCAGGTCGAAGGCAGCCCCCCTTTTCGGCAGGGTCGTACACACCCCAGGTTCCGCCGCCGTTCTCCTTCCATGTCCAGAACGCAAAGCCGGCCAGATGCTTCTCTTGCTGCAGGAGCTCGTTGGCAAGAATGACCGAGTCCTGGGTGGGATTGTTGCCGAATTCGGCGACGAACAGGGCGGCATCCATGGCCTTTGCCTCACGCAGGCCCAGGGCGTAGGTTTGCTCATAGCCACCCCACGGATACGTGGCTTGTCGCGGGTCCGCGTTCGGGTTAAGAAGCGCCTCGAACGTGTAGCCGTGTGTGTAGGCGTGGAGGTCGAAAACCAGGTTGCGGTAGGAGCTGACCGGGAGCCCCAGGTGGGTGGGAAAGTCTGTCATCTCCCTTAGAAGTCCGGGCTCGAGGAAGAACAGGTGGCGATTGTCGTGAATGCCGAGGTCGGCGTAACCGCAGAACGCAGGCATGAAGATGCCGGTGGGACATGGCAGGCCGTCGTGGACGCCGGTGAGCGCGTCGATCACGCGCCGGTAGAAAGGAAACAGGAGCAGGTCTTCGAATCCGGGCGGAAGATTCCAGCCCGGCTGAGGCTCGTTGAAGATGCTGTAACCGACTACCGTGCTGTCGTCTTTGAATCGCTTGGCGAGGAACCCGAGCGCCGCGATGTACGCGTCCTGGATGCCGTTCCGGTTGTACCAGAAGTTGGTGAAGGCTTCGAAGACTGCGGGATTGGCTTCGCGCTGATCCTTCACGAGCACTCGTGACGGCACGCCATCCGTGAGCGTCGCCCACGCCGGAGCACCGCTGTGGTACGCCAGGTTCAAGCCGCTCCCTGGAGGGATGTATGGGGAGTAGGCGTTCTGATGCATGTCGATCATCACGTACATGCTGAGAGCCCTGGCCCAGTCCACAACTTGCCCGATTCGTGCGAGGTAGGCGTCGCTGAACTGATCTCGTTCCGGCTCCAGGAGGCTCCACGACAGCGGGAGGCGCAGCGAGTTGAAGCCAAGCGCGGCCATCTCAGTCAAGTCCGACTGGCACAGCGGCAGATAGCGGCTGGCGGCTGACGTCTGGGGGCAAGAACCCTCGTAGGCCGCAGGCTCGATCGGGTATACGGGTGGCGAGCTGGGCGGGGAGTGGTCGTCTTTGCCGAAATCGAGCAGCGACGCTGGGGCAGCGCCGTGGAGGAGGACCAGCCGACCCTGGTCATCTGAGATGTAAGGCGCGATTCCTTGACGGTGCTCGACGTGCAGCCACGCAAGCTGTCCGGGTGGCGCGGACGCCGCAGTCACGGGTGGCGGTGTAAGCCGGACGGCCATCGAGACCGCGACTGCTCCCGGATAGGTGGTCGCGGCCACCAGCAGGATGACGACCGCGATGATGACGCGCGCAATCACGACGAGAGCAGCCAGTAAGCAGTTCCGACGACGACGGACGTGAGCCCCAGGACCCCGGCCACGAGTCCAGCCGCAGCTCGTGTGGCTCCACGAGTCGCGCCCTGTGATGCGTTGATGCGTCGCAACGATCCGATGGCCGTCCAGATGGCGAAGGGGGCGAAGACCCCGAACGGTAGGCTCAGGACTCCGAGCACCAACGCTCGGGTCGCGCCCCGATCGCTCATTCGATCAGTTGCTTACCAGAACTTCCCGCGGCCGAGCAGTATGTAGAGGATCGGGCCGATGCCCCAGAAGAAGGTGATGATGATCCAGAGCACTTTCCACAGCCCGCTTAGGTCTGAACGGTTCACGATGTCGATCACGCAAAGGACGAACGCGATCGGGTGCAGGAAGATGGCCAGCAGCACCTCGACGATGAATTTGATCATCTGAATCCCTCTTAGCTCCTGGGCTTGGCCAGCGTCTTGAGCGGGCTCGGGATCCGAGGCCACCCGCCTGCCGGCGAAAAGGTACCGTCCGCGCTTTGATCGTATGTGGCCTTCATCCTGCCCTGCGCGATGTGGGTCACGGCGTCGACGAACCGGTCCACTTCGGAGGCGGTGTTGTAGGGCGCCAGGCTCGCCCTGACTGCGCCCGGCAGTGCTTTACGGTGACCCGCAGTGACCTCGCCCTCGACCGCATCGACCGCCTTCTTGTCCATGTGGAGCAGGTGGAACACGTACGGGTTGGCGCAGAAGCAGCCATTGCGTACGGCGATTCCCCATTCGTGGCTCAGGGCGGCTGCCACCAGGCCGTGGTGCAGACCGTCGACGACAAAGCTCGCCAGGCCCAGCCGCTTTGCACCGGCTGGTGCATCTGGCCCTCCAAGCACGCCGACGCCGGGGATGCGGCTGAGGCGAGTGAGCAGGCTCGAGCCCAGCTCGACCTCGTGACCAAGCATCTCGTCGAAGCCAAGCTCGAGCAGGGTCTCGATGGCGACGCCGAGGGCGACTGCTCCGATCACGTTCGGTGAGCCGGCCTCCTCGCGATCGGGGAGGTCCGCCCAGACGGTGTCGTCCCAGGTGACGATGCTGATCGCCCCGCCACCCATTACCTCTGGTGCGCCCGCGAAGAAATCACGCGGCGCGACGAGCACTCCAGCGCCATAGGGCGCATACATCTTGTGACCGGAGAGCGACACAAAATCGAGGTGGCCAGGGTCGCCGGCCGGCCGGATGTCAATCCGGTGGTGAGGCGCCAGCTGGGCGGCGTCGATCGAGACCAGGGCGCCGTGAAGGTGCGCCAGCTCGGCGACCTCGTGGATGGGGGAGACGAAGCCGGTGACATTCGATGCTCCGCAGACGGCGACCAGACCGATCTTTCCATCGCCCACCTTCAACGCATGCTCGATCGCGTCGAGGTCGATGTGGCCGTCTTCGGAGAGGCCGACCATGACGTGGCCGCTGCGATGTCGCCAGGGCAGCAGGTCGGCGTGGTGTTCCATCTCGGTCACGAGAACCTGGCGGCCGTCGAGCCTTTCCTGCTCGGCTGCGATCCGGTTCAGGGCATCGGTGGTGCCCTTGACGAAGATCACCACTTGCGAGCCGTCGTCGACGCTGAGGAAGCGGGCCACCAGCTCGCGGGCTTGCTCGTATGCCTCCGTCGCCAGGCGTGACTTATATCCCGTGCCGCGGTGAACGCTCGAGTAGACCTCGGAAAAACCGGTGACCGCATCCCGGACGCGCTTCAGCGGCGGAGTGCTGGCCGCGTTGTCGAAGTTGATCCCGGTGACCGTGCCTCCCCCGGCCACAGGCACGGGCAGGTCGACTCCGGCGAAATGCTCGCGCCAGTGACCGAAGTGAGGAGAAGTCACCTTTGCGCCTAGCCTAACGCCCTCTGGCTGCATTGGACGCTTCACTCGGCGTCTGTATGAGTCACACTAGGCATGAGGGCAGCCATTGTGTTGTTGACACGAAGTTGAAGAGCCGCCGCAAGGTCAACGATGTTCCTGTGGCGATCACCACCGCCGGCGGCGATTCGAGCCTGGCCGCCCGTGAGCTCAGCTTCCTGGTTCGACTCGCACAGGCGGCCGCCGCCACCCAGCGCCCCGACGAGCTCCTCGACCTGATCATCCGCGAGGCGACATCGGCGATGGGAACCGATGTCTGCTCCCTCTACCTGCTGACAGGGCGGGGGCGCGAGCTTCTGCTGACCGCGACCAACGGCCTCAACGAGAGGATGGTGGGCAAGGTCGTCATGCCGGTGGGCGAGGGAATCACCGGCTGGGTCGCCGAGAGCAGACGCCCGGCGGTCGTCCCCGACGTGAGCAAGGAGCCTCACTGGAAGTGGGTGCCGGGACTTGACGAGGATCGCTTTCACTCGATGCTCTCCGTCCCGATCGAGTCGGGGCCGCGGCTGGTCGGCGTGCTAAACGTGCAGAGCGCCGAAAGGCGCGAATTCAACTCAGGCGACATCGACTTCCTGCGCGCAATCGCCGGCCAGGTGGCGGGAATTCTCGAACGCAGTGAGCTGCAGAGGCGAACCGAGGTGCAGCTCGCGGAGATCCAGCTGTCGCACGATATCCACGAGCGATTCACCAAGCTCTCCCTCGAGGGGGCAGGAATTCGCTCGATCCTCGAGGTCGTCGGCTCGCTCGCCGGTGGCCACGCGGCTCTCTACTCGCCGGACGGCTACAGGGTCCGGGGAGCGGGGGAGTCGTCAGACGGCATGCCGCCGCGCATCCACGTGCCGAGCCCGCTCGGCCAGGCAGGCGCGCGCGAGGTGAGGATCAACGCCGGTCGGCCCGCGCGCGCGCTGGACGTCGTCCCTGTTCGGGCAGGGTCCGATGTGCTGGGAATGCTTGCGGTCGGCGTGGACGAGAAGACGGTCGACTCGGAAGGACGGCGACGAGCGCTCGAGCATGGGTCGACGGTGCTCGCCCTCGAGCTCTCTAAAGAACGCGCGGCCGCTGAGGTCGAGCGCCGGCTGCGCGGGGACCTGGTCGAGGAGGTCCTGGCCGGCGGGCTCGAAGCGGACGAGGCGGAGCGTGTGGCGCGCCAGGCGGAAAGACTGGGTCACCGCCTTCCTCAACGGGCGTGGGTGGTCGTCCTCGAACCGGATGACGACGAAACCGAGGCGGCGCTCGGCGCGCGCGGCGAGCTGGACCGCCTGGACGGCGCCCTCAGTGGCGTGATCCGCTCGCGACTGCCCGGCACGCTGACCATCGTGCGATCTGCTTCCGCTGTGTTTCTGATTCCGGACGAGGTGGCCGGCGACCTGGCCGCGGTCGAGAAGCTGGCGGGCCAGGTGCTCGCCGCCGCGGCGCCGGTGATGAAGCCAGGCTCCGCCTCAGTCGGGATCGGCAATCTGGCGAACGGAGTCGGCGAGCTTGCGCGGTCGCACATCGAAGCCCGCCAGGCGCTGCGGTTGACGAGGCGCGCAGGCGGGCGCGGGCGAGTCGCCTCTTACCGTTCGTTGGGCGCGTTCAGGTTGCTGCTGGAGGTGCAGAGTCCCGACGCCCTGCGCCGCTTTGTGAACGAGCTGCTCGGAACGCTGCTCCAGTACGCGCAATCGCGGGACACGCCGTTGCTGGAGACGCTCGAGGCGCTGGCGGCGGCGCGGTGGGTGCGGCGTGCGGCCGCCCGCCACCTCGGCATCCACATCAACTCGATGTCCTACCGGGTCGAGCGCATCCAGTCGCTCACGGGCCTGCAGCTCGACGACCCGGAAACGCGGGTCGCGATCTCGATCGCGCTGCGGGCCCGGGCGATGCTAGGGATGTAGCCGGCGGGATTTGCCTCCTGTGCCGGCGCCCGCAGGTTTGCGGCGCAAGCCAGAGCAGCCGGTGCCGGCATACGCGGGTATTCGACTTAAGGCACACGGCTCATCAGCACCGGCGGCGTCTTGGAAAGCTCGCGAGGTTGCTCGAGACTGCGCACGACAAAGATGATCATTGCCGTTACCAGCACAACATCGAAGCCATTCAGCCCGATCCCGCGTCCAGCTGCAATCGATGCGTTCCACTCGAGGACTGGCAGGACCACAACGCTCAGAGCCAAGAAGCTTCCGCAAATGAAAGTGAGACGGTTGAAGACATCGGAGAGCGCTTGCGGAACGTTGTCGAAATCGATGGCAACGACGAAGTATGTGAACCCGATCACGAGGCCGGCGTTGACAACGGTGTAGGCGGTATTCGTCCATGGGTTCGTTCCATATGAGGTCATGTGGTCATTGATCCACGCGGATATGCCTGGGTTCTCCACCGAGACATAGTTGGCCAGGGCCACCGGAAGAAACAGAACCCCCGTGGCGAATATTGGCGGCCTAAGCACCCCTGACAACAGGATCCTCAGCTCGACAGGGTTCTCGCTTTCGTTGGAGGAAATTCGACGAACCGCAAGCAAAACCGCGACCGACGCCGCCACCACGCCGATCGAAAAGATCGTCCACATGCCAAGAGGCCGATAAAGAGCTTCGAGGGAAGGCGATGCGGCTGCCGTGGCAGCCAGCCTGTGGAATTCGGTGGCCAGGGGGCCCAGTGCATATATCAGTACCACGCCGTTGCCGAAGCCCAGGCCTATCTCATCGAGTACCTCACCGAGCAGGACCAGGACCATGGTCCCTCCGGTCACAGCCAGGATGACCACCAGCCTTGCCGACCAATCCATTTCGGGAAGCGCCCCCTGCACTTGCAGCAAGATCGTCCACCCGTAGGCCTGGCCCATTGCCAGAAGTACTGTCAGGGCGCGTGTCCAGCGGAGCAGCCGCACCGCGCCATCGGGTCCCTTCTCGATGGTTCGAACCCTCGCCGAGATCACACGAAAAAGGGTCACCACGATCAACGCGTTGATGTATGGCTGGACGCCGAGAGCCACGATGCTGTATTTCGCGAACGTCATGCCGCCGCCGATGGCGTGAAGGACCGTTGACGTATCAACGAGCTGAAGGCGGGAGGCGATTGTGGACGCGTTCAAGCTGGGTATTGCAATCTGCTCGAGGCCCCGCCATGCCCCCAGGCACAAGGCGGTGACAGCAAGCCGCTTCCAGCCGGCAAGGCTCAACAACCGTGTCAAAGCTGGCGGCAGTCTAAGGAAAAGGAAGAGGACCCCGGGATTTCCCCGGAGTCCTCCATGGAGAGTGATTCGCGGCTTTAGACGTCGCTGTAGAGCATGAACTCCCACGGGTGCGGCCGAAGGGCGACCTGGTCCACCTCTTTCTTGCGCTTGTAATCGATCCAGGTGTCGATCACGTCTTTGGTGAAGACGCCGCCTTCGAGCAGGAACGCGTGGTCCTTTTCCAGGGCGTCGAGCGACTCCGCGAGTGAACCGGGCACCGACTTGATCTTGGCCTTCTCTTCGCCTTCGAGCTCGTAGATGTCCTTGTCCACCGGCTCCGGTGGAGCGATCTTGTGCTTGATGCCGTCGAGGCCGGCCATCAGGCAGGCTGAGAACGCGAGGTACGGGTTGGCCGCCGGGTCGGGCGAGCGGAACTCGACTCGCTTTGTCTTCGGGTCGGTCGAGTACATCGGGATTCGCACGCAAGCCGAGCGGTTGCGCTTGGAATAGACGAGGTTGATCGGCGCCTCGTAGCCCGGCACGAGCCGGCGGTACGAGTTGGTGGTCGGCGCGCAGATCGCGAGCAGCGCGGGCGCGTGCTTCAGCAGGCCGCCGATGTAGTGGACGGCCATCTCGCTCAATCCGGCGTAGCCGGCCTTGTCCGCAAACAGGTTCTGGCCGTCCTTCCAGAGGCTCTGGTGCACGTGCATGCCAGACCCGTTGTCCTGGAACAGAGGCTTCGGCATGAACGTCGCGACGAAGCCGTGCTGCGCTGCGACGTTCTTGATGATGTATTTGAAGACCATCATCTTGTCGCCCATCGAGGTGAGCGAGTCGAAGCGCATGTCGATCTCGGCCTGGCCGGCCGTGCCGACCTCGTGGTGCTGGACCTCAACCCGCACGCCGGCCTCGAGCAGCTTGAGCATGATCTCGGAGCGCAGGTCCTGGAACTTGTCTGTCGGCGGCACCGGGAAGTAGCCCTCCTTGTGCCGCGGCCGGAACGCGAGGTTTGGCTCGGAGTTCTTGCCCGAGTTCCAGATCCCTTCTTCGGAGTCGATGTAGTAGTAGCCGCTGTGGGCGTTCTGGTCGAAGCGGAGCGAGTTGAACAGATAGAACTCCGCCTCGGGTCCCCAGTAGCTCACATCCGCGATGCCGGATTTCCGCAGATGCTCCTCAGCCTTCTTGGCGATGAACCGCGCGTCTCGCGAGTACGGCTGCCGGCTGATGGGGTCGACGACGTCGCAGATCAGAAACAGCGTCTTGTGCGAAAGGACGGGGTCGATCGTCGCCGAGTCGGGGTCAGGCATGAGCAGCATGTCGCTCTCATCGATCGCCTGGAACCCGCGAATGCTGGAGCCGTCGAATCCGAGGCCGTCCGTAAAGCTGTCCACCTCGAGCTCTCCTATCGGGAGGCTGAAGTGCTGCCACGTCCCGGGCAGATCGATGAACCGGACGTCAACGACCTCGACGCCCTCAGCCTTCGCGCGTTCGATCACCTCGCGCGGGCTTGTCTTGCTTCCCGACTTCGTCTGTATCGCCATGAACACCCTCCATGAACCCTTGACCTCTTGGACTTGACGGGCTCTTGGCCAATCCTATGGGTGACTCGGGCCCAAATCACGGTGCCATCCTCACGAATCCGAAGCGGGTCTTTATGTGCGCCTCACACGACAAAAGATATCCACAGGGCAGCCGACCTTGTGCGCTTTACACGAGACGTCCGCATCGTGTTCGTCAGGGCCACACGTTTCTAGGCGGCCCTGTCGGCACTTAGCCTGACCCCATCAACTCAGGGAGGTGACGTTCGTTGTCCAGACCGAAGTTTCATCTGACGAGGCTCGGCCTCGCTTCAGGAATCGCACTGCTCGCGGCTTTCGCTCCGGTGGCGGCATTCGCGGATGACACCACCGCGACCTCGGCCGCAGGCGTCGCGGCCGACACGGTGTGGGTGATTGTCGCCGCCTGCTTCGTCCTGTTCATGCAGGCGGGCTTCGCGATGCTCGAGGTCGGCTTCAGCCGGATGAAGAATGTCGGCACTGTGGTGGCCAAGGTCATCACCAACCTCAGCGTGAGCTCGATCGCGTACTGGGCGGTGGGCTTCGGTCTGGCCTTCGGTGCTGGCGGCGCCTTCGCCTTCATCGGAGGCAGCGGCTTCTTCCCAACCTTTAGCCCTGGCTCAACAATGGACCTGCCGGCGATCGCATGGAGCACCACTCCGGCCGCGGCGAAATGGTTCTTCGAGTTCGTGTTCTGCGCCGTCTCCCTGGCCATCGTCTGGGGGACGATGCTCGAGCGCACGAAGTTCATCGTCTACATCCTGTTCGGAATCCCCTTCGCAGCTTTCATCTATCCCCTCATCAGCCACCAGCTCTTCGGCGGCGGATATCTGATGGCGACCCTCGGCTCGCAGGACTTCGCGGGATCGACAGTCGTGCATCTGACCGGCGCGACCGCTGGGCTGGCCGGCCTGCTGCTGCTCGGTCCACGCATCGGCAAGTACGAAAGGGGCAGAGCAAATGCGATCCCCGGGCACAACATGCCACTGGCTCAGCTCGGCGTGCTGATCCTCTGGTTTGGCTGGTTCGGGTTCAACCCGGGCTCGACTCTCAATGCGACCAACCTGCACTTCGCAGACGTCGCCGTGGTCACCAACCTCGCCGCAGCTGGTGGCGCGGTGGCCGCGCTGGCCACGGTCTATCTGATCACGAAGACGATGGACGTCGGCATGATCGGCAACGGCGCGATCGCCGCCCTCGTGGCGATCACCGCTCCATCCGGCTATGTAGAGCCTTGGGCCGGCATCGTCATCGGTGCGGTCGCCGGAGTGATCGTCGTGGTTGGCGTGCTCGCGCTCGATCGGGTTCTCGACGACCCCGTGGGCGCTTTGCCGGCGCACGGGCTCGCCGGCATCTGGGGCACTCTCAGCTGCGGTCTCTTTACAACCCCCGCGCTGGCGAAGTTCAACGGCGTCGGCCAGGGCGGCTTGTTCTACACGGGCAGCTTCCACCAGCTCGGAGCCCAGGCGATTGCAGTGACGGCTTCATTCGTCACCGTCTTCGTGCTCAGCTACGGGCTCTTCTGGATCATCAAGAAGACCGTCGGCCTGCGCGTCTCGGCGCGGGAGGAGCTGGAAGGTCTCGACATCAGCGAGCACGGCATGTGGGGCTACCCCGAATCGTTCATGCCGGTGCCCGGCGGGGTCTACCGCCCGGCAGACACGCCGACAGTCAATCCGCACGCGCTACATGAACCGGTATCTACGACGCAGGGGGTGGCGTCAGCATGAAGATGGTCATGGCGATCATTCGCCACGAACGCTTGCAGGAAGTCCAGGACGTGCTCGACGAATGCGGTGTATCGGGAGTCACCGTGACCGAGGTCAAAGGGTGCGGCGCCCAGCGCGGTTACACGGAGAAGTACCGCGGCGCGGCCGTCCACATCTCTCTCCGTCCGAGGTTGAAAATCGAAGCCGTGATGCGGTCTGAGATCGTGGAGACGGTGGTCGACAAGATGGCCGTCGCCGCGCGCACCGGCGAGGTGGGCGACGGGAAGATCTTCGTCGTCCCGGTTGAGGACGCGGTCCGGATCCGTACCGGCGAGCACGGCGCGGAGACGGTCCAGCATGCGGAAAGAGCCATGTGGGGACACTAAAACGTATGAGCGGGAACCCGGATGGTTCCCGCTCATCGCCCGGTCGCTTCGCGACGGGGCTGCTCACCCTCCGGTATACGGATGGGACTCAACTAAGAGTCTGAAGCCCGACGACGCTGGGAGACTTGGAAACAAAGTTGCGGCTGGGTCTAACCCAGCCGCCCATGCGGCGCTAGCTAAACGTATGAGCGGGAACCCGGATGGTTCCCGCTCATCGCCCGGTCGCTTCGCGACGGGGCTGCTCACCCTCCGGTA